>Ga0102588_1000275_pt1 | contig 64679 bp, 62 predicted proteins | sample AraplaMF_Col_mMS_FD_76854 | JGI IMG/M metagenome (GOLD analysis project Ga0102588, IMG submission 76854) | Arabidopsis root microbial communities from the University of North Carolina, USA - plate scrape MF_Col_mMS (SPADES assembly) (version 2) | ecosystem: Host-associated > Plants > Roots >...
TTCGGGAAGAACACGCTGGCGATCGGCGGCAACCCGGAAGCGTCGCGTCTCGCGGGTGTCAATGTCTCCAGAATGCGCATCTGGATCTTTGCGCTGCAGGGACTCGTTTGCGCCGTGGCGGGTGTCCTGCTTGCGTCGCGCATCACATCGGGTCAGCCGAATGCTGCAACCGGGCTGGAGCTTTCGGTCATTTCGGCCTGTGTTCTGGGTGGCGTGTCGCTCGCGGGTGGTCGCGCGGCCATGACCGGAGTGATCGTCGGTGTCCTGATTATGGGCATTGCAGAGAACGTGATGAACCTCCTCAATATCCAGGCTTTTTATCAGTATGTCGTGCGTGGATTGATCCTTCTGCTCGCCGTTCTGTTGGACAACCTGAGATCTGCCGCGGCTGGGAGGCGCGGCTGATGTGAGGCGGCGCATTACGGCAATCTCAGACCGATTCCAGCGTAGGCCAAACACGGCAACACGTCCGAAAGCCTTTTGTGGTGAACAAGGTTGTTAAAAGCGCACGTTGTGAACGGGCTTGTCGAAATCGCCGCCACCCCATATCCGCTGGGCCTTCGTGTCCTGACAGTCGATTATACTGATTATCGGATGCCAAGTACAACAGCCCGTCCCGAAACCGAGGGCCAAGGTAGCAGCTCCTAAGGTTGCTCACTCTCGCGGTTTGACGGACCATACATTTAATGGGACCGGCGTGCGCGGATCTCATCATGGCCTGGCTGCAACAGCAGCCCTCTCGGGAGGGGCCGGATAGATTTACGCAACTGGAATCGTCATTTTGCGATGTCGCGGTCCCTCGCAACGACGAGGCGGACCATACATTTTTTGCGAGAAGCTCGCGGAGTGCGCTGCATCCAACATCCGTTCGGAGACAGCGTCTTCAGCCTCGTGTTCTCGTCCTCGAGCGCCTTCAGCCCCTTCGCCTCTGATATCTCCATGCCGCCCGCTGGATATTGCCCACAATAAGCGACGGCGATGCTATCATTTGCATACTCTCGGGTGCTAAAATCCCCGCGACGAACAGCGAGGGCGACTGCCAGCCCATCAGACGCCAGACGAGGAGCCCGTGTCTTGAGATTGCTGACGCGCCTTTTCCGGAGGTTTCTGGTTTTCTGTCTGGGTGTACTCAGCGTTTGGCTGATCGTCTTCGTTATTTTCGATACTGCGGACCACAGGTTTCCATGGCTCGTTGCGGTGTGCCTCACATATGGCCTGGCTGCTTACGTCATTCTTCCGAACGTGGTCCGATTGTCACTGAAGGTTCTTCATCGGGGGCTGATCCCCAGATACACGATCACGGCGGATGGCCTGCCCGGCGATCCTATAAATTTCGCCCTCATCGGCAATCTTCAACAACTACGCGAGGCCTTTGCAACGGCGGGCTGGACTACGGCCGACCATTTGGGGATCGCGAGCACGTTGCGAATGATACGCGCTTTCCTGATGAACTCTGCCTATCCGACCGCACCTTTCAGCACCTTCTATCTCTTTGGAAGACGGCAGGACATAGGATTCCAGGAGCCCATCGACGATAGCCCCCGCAAGCGCCATCACATCCGTTTCTGGGCCCTTAGTCTTGCCCATTCCGAGGACGACATGAGCACGGCGAGCTTCTGGTTGAATACCGACAGGCCATCGCCCGAGGAGCGCGTCCTATGGGTTGGGGCGGGCACCAAAGATACCGGGATTTCTCTGACTTGGCTGACATTCCAAGTCACACATAAGACCGATGCCGATACGAACGCCGAGCGCGACTACATAGTCAATGAACTGAGGGCAAAGCAAGTAATCGGGGAGGTCGCGCGGCACCAATCCGGCTCTCGTTTGAACACCGGAAAGGTCAACCATTACATTACCGATGGTGAGGTCGCGTTTGCCACCTTGACTGTCAGTGTCGCGGGCGCCGGTCACGCCGGTGCCGTTGTCGGGCAGGATACACCCTGACCCGACCAACTCGACCGAATGAGTTCAAAGTGCCGGGCGCTCTTGATCGAGAGAAAGACCGAACTTGACTAAGACCCAACAAAAGAACAAAATGTGAACAAACCTAATTAACCTGACCGTTCGACTGCATTCTCCACGAGAGCGCCGTCGCGGCGACGGAGTTTCCCATGCTAATGCGCGTTCAAAAACGGACCACGGAAACGGAAACAGCCTTTAATGACTGGTGGTCGGCGCAATCCAGCGATTTTAAAGCGCTTCACAATATGGATGAACTCCTGCGTGGTTTCAAAGCTGGCTTTACTGCCGGACGGAGAAAGAAGGTTCGCCGCTTCACGTTCACTGCCGGTAAAATGAGGGTCACCGTCTGGGCCGCGAACCAGGCCACGGCAAAGGCCATGGCAATGAGGGAGGCAGACAGAAGAGCGCAAGCCATCGGTATTTCACCGCCAAAGGCTGGCTGGACATTGCGCATTGTTGGGATTGCCGCGCCGTGAGTATCGACGGACGCAGCAGCGCGGCAGCAGCAACCATCCACGTGAACCATTGGTGTTCCGTTGCCGGCTGCGAGACATGGGGCGGTTTTGGCCATGCTTCATCGAAGTCGATTGAGACGCAATGGTGGTGCTGGGAGCACTATCCCTACAAGCCTAGTGCAACGACAGCTGTTTTAGATGACCTTGCCACTCAGTTGCAGCAACCTGGCGACTGACAACTTTCTCGTCGTTTCTTTTTTGGTGCTGCAATGAACATGTCCTCGGACATCTCGAGGGGTTAGCCGTGCCCGGTCAGCCATGAAGTCCATCGACCAAATCATGCTTGGCTCCTATTATGTACAAAATTCTGGGCGCGAACTGCCTTTATGGCCAATCAAATGAACAGAACTTGACTAGACGCCGATCTGGATGCCATAATGTACAGAATTCCGGACGTGAGAAGGTTTCATGTCCACTCAAATGAACAAATCGGGTATAACTGTGCCTCGTCAGAGAAGCTACTCTAGAGTCACGCGCCAGGCCCTCACGATGCTCGGCAAGCTGATCCGCGTCGCCCGCGCCAAACGGGGCCTAACCGCACAGGAACTGGCCGACCGCGCCGGCATCAGCCGTACAACGCTCTCCAGCATTGAAAAGGGCGCGCCGGGCCCTGAGATCGGCATCGTCTTCGAGGTCGCTTCGCTCGTGGGCGTTCGCCTGTTCGACTACGACGAGCGCACCCTAGAGATGCATAATGCCCGCCTCGACGAAAAACTGACCCTGCTGCCCAAGAGCGTCCGCCACGCCGTGAGGGAGGTCGATGATGACTTCTAAGGCGGATACTACCGAAGCCTTTGTCTGGAATTGGCTGCCGGGGGCGACGGAACCGGTGGTCGCGGGCCGCCTCGATCAGGACGGCGATCGCCTGCTCTTCACCTATGGCGCCAGCTACCGGCGCCGCAAGAGCGCCATTTCCCTCTATGAGCCGGAACTGCCGCTTCAGGAGGGCACGATCGCCCCGATCACCGGCCTGTCGATGGCAAGCTGTATTCGCGACGCCTCGCCTGACGCCTGGGGCCGCCGGGTCATCATCAACAGGCTGACGGGCAAAAGGCCCGACGCTGCCGGCGTACCGGAGATCAGCGAACTGACCTTTCTGCTCCAATCAGGCTCCGACAGGATTGGCGCACTCGATTTTCAGGCATCGGCTACGGAGTATGTCCCCCGCCTTGCCGCGCAAGCTTCGCTCGCCGAACTCCTCGAAGCGGCCGAACTCATTGAAAGAGGCGTCCCTCTTCCCCCGGCGCTCGACCAGGCCCTCAATCACGGCACCTCGATCGGCGGCGCGCGTCCCAAGGCTCTGATCGATGACGACACGAAGAAGTTCATCGCCAAATTCTCGGCGACCAACGACACCTACGGCGTCGTGAAGGCAGAGTTCATCGGGATGAAGCTGGCGACCGCCTGCGGTCTCAACGCCGCTTCAGTCTCCATGACTCGCGCCGCACAAAAAGACGTCCTCTTGATCGAGCGCTTCGACCGCACACACACAAAGGACGGCTGGATACGCCACGGCATGGTCTCGGCCCTGACCATGCTGGGCCTGGATGAGATGATGGCCCGCTATGCCTCCTACGAAGACCTCGCCGAACTCATCCGCCACCGCTTCACCGATCCCAAGGAGACCCTCAAGGAGCTCTACGGGCGGATTTGCTTCAATGTGCTGTGCGGCAATACCGACGACCATGCCCGCAACCATGCCGCGTTCTGGGACGGCAAGAAGCTGACCCTGACACCGGCCTATGATATCTGCCCGCAAGGCCGCACCGGCAACGAAGCGACGCAGGCCATGCTGATCAAGGGCGAGAGCCGCGCCAGCACGCTCGCCACCTGCCTTGCCGCGGCGGCGGACTATCACCTGAAAGAGGCGGAAGCCGCCGCGCTGATCGAACACCAGATCAAGACCATCGCCGAGCATTGGCAAGCCGCCTGCGATGAGGCCGAACTGAATGCCGTCGACCGCAAGCTGTTTGCCGGGCGCCAGTTTCTCAATAGCTATGCCCTTGACGGGCTCGAAGGTCACAAAGCGCTGCAAGGCTCATTCGCTGCCGCCCGGGCTGCGCTGATCGCCAGCGGAGGCATCCAGGGATGAAACGGCCAGGCAGCTCAAAGGACGCGCATGGCCGGGAGCCCCTCCCCATCGACCCCGCTGCGTGAGGTCGTAGTGGATACCAGGGGGCATACCGGGCACCAGCTTGGATCTTCATGGGAGGTTCTCCATGAAACCGATTGCCATACTCAAACGCCTCCAGCTCGGCCGGAATGTAGCCAATTGCTGATAAAAGGCACAGTTGCATAGAATTTTATCTATCGCGTTACATTCCTATGAATGTTTCGGCGCTAGAACACCCAAAAGATCGCGGAATGGATGCGAATGGGGTGTTTCGTGAGGGGACTTGTATTGACGCGCTTCCGCACCTCGGTGGACGGAGCGACCGCAGTCGAATTTGCAATCATCGCTCCCGTTCTTATTTTCCTGACATTCGCTATTGCCGAGTCCGGTATTGCCTTTGCTGCCGACATTGTTCTCAAAAACGCTACCTATGACGCAGCGAGGACCGGCCGAACGGGGTTTGTGTCGGAGAACTCGACACAGGATGCGACCGTAAAGGCGAAAATTCGCAACCAGGCGGGCGTATTCATGGATGCCGACAAGCTCGTCATCACCAGCCTGTCCTACAAGGGCTTCGATGCTCTCAAAAAGCCCGAGCCGTTCACAGACAAGAACGGCAACGGCGTTCGCGACAATGGCGAAAACTTCACCGACGTCAATGGGAACGGTGTCTACGACACCGACCAGGGGGCGAACGGCTACGGCGGTACGGCACAAGTCGTCCTCTACACCGTAACCTACCCATGGACCTTCCACACTCCCGTCCTCAAGCAGCTTGTTGGCAACGACGGCACCGTCGAACTGACGGCAACAGCGGTGGTGCAGAATGAGCCGTACTGACCTGATCTCCAAGCCCTTGCGCGTTTTCTCTTCCATAACCCGTCGGCTGGCGGGAAACGACGAGGGCGTCGCGGGTATCGAAATGGCGATCATCACGCCCGTGCTGTTGCTCCTTCTCTGCGGCGGCAGCGAAATCAGCCTCTATGCCCGCTCGCACTTCCAGACTGCGCAGATGGCATCGACGGTAGCGGATGCGGTTGCGCGCTACGAAGCGATCACGTCGTCGGACATCACTTCGATCTTTTCGGTGTCGTCCGAGGTCATGGGAAACGAAGACTTCAAGGAGAACGGCTACGTGATCCTGACGTCGGTTTCCCGCACCGGCGGCGCCGCACCGGTCGTTGCGTGGCAGTGCAAAGGCGGCTCTGACGCCCAGACGAGCAAGATCGGGATCGTCACCAAGGCCGCCACACTTCCGGGCAACCTTACCCTCGATGCAACCGACAATGTGATCGTCGCCGAGGTCTTCTATCGCTACACCCCGCTATTTTCCAATTTTACGCCGGTCGAGACGCAGCTCTACAAGACGGCGGTCTTCCGCCCCCGTCTCGGCAGCCTCACGAGCGCGCCCGGTTGCTAGTCCACAAGGAAAGGACGATCCAATGTCGTTGATGTCCATGATCTCCCGCTTCCGCAAGGCCGAGGAAGGTGCCGTCCTCCCCTTCGTCGGCATCGTCAGCCTGGCGCTGATCGGGGCAACGGGGTTCGGCATCGACGCGGCCCGCCTGATGCTTCTCCATTCGAGCCTTCAGCGCGCCATCGACGCCGGCGCTCTTTCGACCGTTGCCAAGCTGGACACCGCCACCATCGACGTGGAGCTGCGAAAGTTTGCGGTCGCCAATTTCAACAATGGGGAGATTGGCGGGACGCTCGACAGCCTGACCTGGACCATCAGCTCGGACAACAAGACACTGACCGTCAAGGCATCGGCCAGCGCTCCCGCGACGTTGATGAAAATCCTCGGCGTCCAGACGATCAGCACCAGCGCGGAAAGTATCATCGAACGATCGACCAGCGGCCTTGAACTGGCACTTGTTCTCGACAACACCGGCTCCATGAAGGGAACGCCGCTCACGAGCCTCAAGTCCGCAGCCAACACACTGGTGAACATCCTTTACGGCAACGACGAAGTTGCCGAAAACCTCTATGTCGGCATCGTTCCCTTCTCGCAGTCGGTCAATGTCGGGACCAGCCATACCAGCTGGATGAAGTCCGGCTCCATCGCCGCGCTAGACTGGGGAGGGACAGGGACATCATGGGGCGGCTGCGTCGCGGCGCAGGCCGTCAAGGCGAACGACATTTCCGACGCGGTTCCCTCCAGCAAGCCGATCACGCCCTATTACTGGCCAGACGGCACGGGTAACGACTGGATCAGCGTCGACAAGAATGGCAAAAAAACATACGCCACGAATCTCGGCAGGTCCCTCGGTCCCAACAAGAACTGCCCCGCCGAGGTAACGCGCCTGACCCCCAAGAAGGCAACGGTTGTTGCCGCCATCTCGGCGATGGAGGCGGTGGGCAACACCCACATCAACTTCGGGGCCGTGTGGGGCTGGCGGATGTTGTCTCCCAAATGGCGTGGTCTCTGGGGCGGCGACATGTCGACCTACAATCTGCCTCTCGACTACTACACGAAGAACATGAACAAGGCGGCAGTCATCATGACCGACGGCGAGAACACGATGTCGGCAGACGTCTACAGCGCTTATGGCTGGCTTGCCGACAAGAAACTTGGGACGAGCAACGAGACGGCCGCGGAGACGGAACTCGACAACCGTCTGACCTCGGTCTGCACGGCGATGAAGAACTCCGGCATCATCATTTACACGATCGCCTTCAATGGGCCCAGCGAAGCCACCCAGGACCTCCTGCGCAACTGCGCCAGCCAGAACGCCTTCTTCTTCAACTCGCCGACAACCGCCGCGCTCCAGTCGGCCTTCAAGCAGATCGGGGATTCACTCTCCAACCTCCGTGTCAGCAAATAGAAATCGCGCGATAGTGACGAATGCCTCTCCATCAGACGCGGACCCACAATATGTCCGACTGTAGGAAACAGATGCTGGCTGCCGATAGGCACTCTTCACTACTGAGAGCAACACGGTCACATCTTCAGCTGTGTTATCTGGCTGTCCCTTGGGGAGGATCGTCCTGATCAGTGTTGAAGCGGATCGACGTAAGTCGAGGCAGCTTGCGGGTTGGGGAGCTCTGCTGCCGTTAAGTCCAAAGCCTTAGTTGCAAAACGCGATACTGCGGCGCGTTAGAGGGAGTTTCCAATCCAATCTTCGTGACAATGACGGATACGGATTACGAGAACGCTCCCATCATCGTTGATCCGATAGATTACCAGGTGAGCCTTGAATGTATGGATTCTGACAGGCGGCGAAATCTCATGGCATCACGCGTCATTCGAGGACTCGCGGCTATGAGATCGAGCACATCAAAAAGCTCATCGTGATATCGTTTGGCGGCCAAGGATCCGAAGTTGCGGATACCTTGTTCGGCGATTGAGACGATAATCCTCTTCCGCTTCAACAGAGAGCCTGAATGGCATCAATCACGTCTGCGGATGATCTCGGCACGCGCAACGGCAGCGGAAAACAACTCGTCCTTCGAACGGCCTCCTACGCCGCTTTTGATTCCGTCATCGAAGAAACGTTGCATCTCCGCAATTTTGTTGGTCCGGGCCCGGTCTCTGCGGATAAGGTCTCGAACGTAGTCACTCGCGTTCGAATATCGACCGGTCTTGGCTTGCGCTTCGACCCAGTCTTTCATCCGGTCCGGCAGGGATACACTCATGGTTGCCATTAGAGTCTCCTTGAGGTCTCAAGGCTACCTTGTGAAAGTTTGTCAAACTATTGAAGCCCCCTAAGAAAGCTCCTGAAAGGGGTTCTGCGATTGGCGGCCTAACCCCAACTGCAAGTCCAGCGCATTCCGCGGCCAGGACGGCGACAAGTAAGGTCGCGGCCACAGGAATGCGTAAAGGTCATTGCGGTTCGCCCACGTCCACTGCCGCGCGGAATTGCCTCGCGTGCAGCGATGTGAGCGTCCGCGGGGCAGGTGCCTGAGCTTGCCTTTTGAGTTTTTGTCGGTGGGGTGACTGGGTTTTTAATTGTGCGTTTTGCGGGTGCTGTTATTGCCACGCAAAGACCGTCTCGTTCTTGGTAATTTTGGGCACAGACGAGCGGGCAGATCCGGATCTTCTGCATGCGAAGTTGCTCAAGGAGCACCGATTCTTGACCCATGTGTGTCAAATCCTCTTGCGCGATTTGTAATGCGTTCGCGCCGAGGCGCTACGCCGCACGCCTTCTCATCGTTCCCGGCCGCCATCAACCCCTACGGCAGGCACGTTGCTGATCCGATCACAACCGCCTCGATCTCGACTCCATTTCCGTAAATTCTGCAAAGGCGTCTCGATCGCACTTTCGACGTGGCGTGGTTGGTAAAGCAAGAAGCAGGGACGCAATCGCAATGCACGAGGAGACGAATGGGTAAGTGCCGTCTCGCGAGTTTCATGCCGACATCAACGGCGCAAACACCAGGTGATTGCCGTGGAACTCCAAGTCACTGGCCAGGCAATCCGGCATGCCATTGGTCCCGGTGCGCTCCCCAATAAGCTTATGCTTCCGTCCAGCTGGAGAACGTGGCAGCCTGCCCCAGCCGTATTCCGGCTTCTGACCGCAGTTCCCAGACGAGCCCGTCCTCCATCCAAAAATGCGCGCCGGACTTGCGAACTCTAAGTCCACGGTAATTCGCGATAAATCCTTGCCGTGCGACAGCATCGAGAAGCGCCTGGCGCTCCAGTCGATCCGGCGCTTCAGCTGATAATCGAGAAGGCAATTTCGTAAACTCGTCCCACGAGTATCCGAAACATCGCTGTGCCGTGAGATTTGCATAAATGAACCGAGGGTCCCGCTCGGTATTGTGAGCGACAACCACAAAAGGGGCGTCAAAGTAGAGCCATTCGGCTCCCTGCCCTGGCTCAACAAGCGGTCGGCCGACAGCACGCAGAAAGCTATGCGCAAGGAGTTCGAAGAAGGCTTGACTGGTTGAAGGCTCATCAGGCGACATTTGGCTATCCTTACTCCTGTTTAGGCTCTTGTTGAGGTGCGCCATGATGCCGCCGACTTTGACACCAAGAACCAGGATAAGGTCGCTGGCGTGTGATCCGGCCACCTTAAGCTATTTTTCAAATCCACTACCGATATCGGAGTTGCAATGAAAACGATACTTACCTGGGCAGTCATGGCCTCTTGCGGCGTTGCCGCTCTATTGCCGATGGCCGCGCCTGCATCTGCCCAGGAGTGGCGAAGGCCACATTATGACGATCCGCCGCCTCCACCGCGGCGCCATCACCATCACGACAATGGCGCCGCGATTGCCGGTGGTCTGGCTGCCGGCGTCATCGGCGGGTTGATCGGTGGCGCGATCGTAAACAACAGCGGGCCCCGCTACATCGATCCGCCGCCTCCACCACCGCCGCGTTGCTGGTTCGAAGACCGGCGAGTGCCGAATGCCTACGATGGTGGATGGCATATGGAGAGCATGCGCGTTTGCCAGTAGCAATTGGCTGATGTTTCTCAGGTCTCAGCGCCTCGTTGCAATGTCAACGTGGCGCTGGCCACGCTGCATAGATCAGACGCTAGATATCAACGACAATTTCGGGATGGCTTCAAACGTGCTCGCAGGTGCCCGGCCAGCGCGCTTGGCTGCGCAAGAAATGGCTGGGATTCAGATTTATTGCACGACTTGAAGCCAATGGCTGTTGTCGCTTAGGCGAGGACGGCAGGCAGCACAATCACTTGTGAAGCGCAGCGGTAAGCCACGACGAGGCCCGGTCGATCGCCACCGTCCTTCTGGATTTCAATGGCAGCAGGACATTGTACCGGCCTTCCGGGGACAGTCTCGTCTCATCGAGCGCCACCAACGTGCCGTCATCAAGGAATGTCTGAACAAGGGTGCCCCAGCCAAGCGCAACCCCCTGACCAGCGCGCGCAGCGAAGATCGTCTCCGTGTAGTGACTGAAGCGCAGAGAGGGCTTCACCTCGAAGTGCACGCCAAGTCCGGCGAGCCATTGGCCCCACGACAGCCAGGATCGGTCTTCAGCATCGGTCTCGATGAACTCGTCAGTCGCGGCCAATGGGCCGTTGCCGCGCCGGTCGAGGTAGTCAGGCGAGCAGACGAGCATTATGACGTCACCGCGCGAGGCGATCACCGTTGCGTCGTTGAAAGGTGGCAGCCCGAAACGGATGGCAAGATCGACGGCACCGCTGTCCAGATCGATTTTCGCATCCTGGGAGATGACGCGGATCTGAATGCCCGGATTCTGAGCGCGAAAATCGGCGAGCCGCGGAAGCAGCCAGAAAGACGAGAAGGCCACGGTCGCGCCGATGGTGACCACATCCTGGGCCGCCCCCTTGATGGCATCGATCGCATCGGAAATGTTCGAGAAGCTCTGCGCGAGCGACGCACCCAGCACGAGGCAGGCGGCAGTCGGCTCGATCGCGCGGTGCTTGCGCACGAACATCGGCTGCCCCAGCTCGTCTTCCAGCAGCGCGATTTGCCTGCTGACGGCCGCCTGGGTAACCCCGAGCTCGCCTGCCGCAAGGGTAAAGCTCTTTCGGCGAAGGACCGCTTCCAGCATGATCAGCGCCGTCATCGACGGCAAACGCCTGCGAAACTGCATTTCATGCCCCGTCACATTACCATTCATTATGCGAATGTGAGAATTAATGCCGTTGAAGAGCCTTGAGAGCAAGAGCAGTCTGCAGGAAGGCAAGCATAAGGGGCTCTCATGCTAAACAAACTTCCCTCTTCCATCTCCGCCCTTCTCGACGCTCGCACGAACGGGCACTCGCTGCCCGCCGGCCTCTATACGCGTGAAGACGTCTTCGAAGCGGACATCGACGTTTTCTTCCACAAACACTGGATCTGCATCGGTCTCGACTGCGATGTGCCGGAAGCTGGCGATGCCACTGTCATCGACATCGGCAAGACGAGCCTCATCCTTTTGCGAGATGACGACGGCGACATTCGGGTGCTGCACAACGTCTGTCGCCACCGCGGCTCGCGCCTGTTGGACGCAGGAAAAACGATCGTTTCAAAGCTGGTCTGCCCCTATCACACCTGGACCTACGAGCTTACGGGAGAGCTCAGCTATGCTCCCCACATGGGCAAGGACTTCGACAAGGACTGTCACGGACTGAAGCCTGTGACCTTCAAGTCGATCGGCGGGCTTATCTATGTCTGCCTTTCCGACACCCCACCGGAGGACATCGGTGTCCTCGAAAGCGCGATGGTCGAGCGCCTTGCTCCCTACGACATCCGCAATGCGAAGGTTGCGCATCAGACAGACGTTATCGAGGACGGCAACTGGAAGCTGACGATGGAGAACAATCGTGAGTGCTACCACTGTTCGGCAAACCATCCTGAGCTCTGCGTGTCCTTCGTCGATCTCGACTTCGGCTTCGACCCGGAAACCTTGAGCCCTGAGGATCGCGCGCAGGCTGAAGAGCATTTCCGGCTGTATGAGGAGCAGACGAAGGCATGGGAGGCGGATGGCTTCCCATCTGCCGCCGTCGAGCAACTCTCCGACTGCGCCACGAATTTCCGCACGCAAAGGCTGATCATCGCCGGCGCAGGCGAGTCCCAGACCCATGACGCCACCGCCGCGTCATCGAAGCTGCTCGGCCAGATGACGCGGAAGGACCTGGGGGACACCCATCTCTGGGGTCACAACTCCTGGAACCATTTCATGGGCGATCATGCTGTGATCGCCATCGTGATCCCGCTGTCCGCGGGCAAGACGCTCGTGCGGACGAAGTGGCTGGTGCACAGGGATGCAGTCGAGGGCGTCGATTACGATCATGACAAGCTCACTGACGTCTGGATTGCCACAACCGACCAGGACGCTGACCTGGTGGCTCGCTCCCATGCCGGCGCGCTCGATCCTGCTTACCTGCCAGGCCCCTACTCGCAATTCTCGGAGACGAACCTCGACAAGTTCGCAACCTGGTATATCGATCGGATGCGCGCAAATGGATATTGATTTCGCACTGAAACAGGACGGCTCAGTCTCGCGCGATACATGGGATCCCGAGCACGACGACACACTGGTGTGCCTGGACGTCCATCAGGAAACCCATGACGTCAAGAGCTTCACCTTTGCGTCGCCGCAAGGCAAGCGCTTCAGCTTCGATGGCGGGCAATACTTCCTCTTCGACTTCCCGATTGGCGATGACGCCGAGGCCCGCTGCTACAGCATCTCCTCGTCACCGCACCGCTCCAACGCTTTCACCGTGACGGTGAAGCGCGTCGTGAACGGAAGAATATCGAACTGGCTTCATGACAACATGCAAAGCGGGATGACTGTGAAGGCTCAAGGCCCGCTCGGCTATTTCGTCTGCCCGCGCATCGCTGCCCCGAAGCTTCTGCTTCTTTCCGGCGGCTCCGGCATTACGCCCGTGATGTCCATTCTGCGCGGTCTGGCGGATCGCTGCGAGCCTGCCGACATCGTCTTTCTTCATGCCGCCCGCTCGCCAGTCGACCTGATCTTTCGCAATGAGTTGAGCTGTCTTGCGGCACGAATGAAGGGTCTTCGCCTGCAGTTTCTGCCTGAAAGCGTCGATGGAGAGCCATCCTGGCCGGGGCTGACGGGGCGCATCTCGCCCGAATTCCTGAACCTCGCCGTGCCGGATATCGCGGAAAGAACCGTAATGTGCTGCGGTCCAGCACCTTTCATGGCCGCGGCACGCTCGATCACCGCACAACTCGGCGTGCCTCAGGGGAGCTACATCGAAGAGAGCTTCGATGCCGCCATCATCGAGGAACCGGCGGCCATCGGCGAGGCCACGATGCCAAGCAAGGTTTTCCAGGTCGAGTTCGCCAAACAATCGAAAAAGATAGAGGTCGCAGACGACCAGACGGTGCTTTCCTGCGCCAAGAAATCGGGCGTGCGGCTGCCGTCATCCTGCTCCAACGGCGTCTGCGGTACCTGCAAGTCGAAGCTGGTTTCCGGTGCGGTGGATATGAACCACAATGGCGGCATAAGGCAAAGAGAGATCGACGCCGGATTGTTCCTGCCTTGCTGCTCCAAGCCTCTCAGCGACTTGGTGATTGACCGCTAGGGCCGGCATAAGCCCGGCACCCTACCCTTCGACAACAATGAGGGATCGACCATGCTGCTTAGCGACAGCATTTCCGACCGGGGCTCCTCGGTATTCAAGGACGAACGCAAGCAGGCCTATCTCAATCCCGCAGGAGCCGACAGGCCGCTCATCAGTCCGATCCCGCTCCAGACGGTCGATACCGCCCGACGATATCGTCTGAACCGCCTTCGATCGAAAATGCGGGAATGGGATTGTTCGGCGCTACTCTTATACGATCCCGTCAATATCCGTTATGCGTTCGATTCATCGAACATGAGCATCTGGACGATGCATAACCCCTCCCGATATGCGCTCATTCTGGCTGATGGCCCGGCAATCATGTTCGAATTCGAGGGCGCGGAGCACGTCAATGACGGACTTCCCGGTATCGATGAAATCCGGACGTCGAAATCCTTCCTGTTCTTCACGTCAGGCAATCTGGTCGAGCAAAGGATGCAGGACTGGGCCGACGAGATCGCAGATATCCTGACGTCCCGCGGTCGCAACAAGAGGCTCGCGGTCGACAGACTGGACCCAGCGCCGGCATCCGAGCTTCGAAAGCGCGGCTTGCAGTTGCTCGACGGCCAGGAACTGGCCGAACGAGCGCGCTCGATCAAAAGCCCCGAAGAAATCGAACTGATGCGCTGGACGATCCGGGTGTGTGAAGCCGGCATGGCGCGCATGTACGAGATGTCCGAGCCCGGACGAACCGAGCGGGAAATCTGGGCGGAGCTACACTTTGAAAACGCCCGAAGCGGCGGCGAGTGGCTCGAGACGAAGCTGTTGACCGCCGGCCCACGGACCAATCCCTGGTACCAGGAGTGCTCCGACTACGTGACAAAGCGCGGCGAGATGATCTCTTTCGATACCGACATGATCGGACCGTACGGATATTGCGCCGACCTCTCGCGCTCATGGACCTGCGGCCATGTGGCAATGAATGACAGGCAAAGGGAGCTTTATTCCGCAGCACTGGACCAGATCGAGCACAACGTGTCGATCATTCGTCCCGGCATGACATTCTTCGAATTCAACGAAAGGAGCTGGCGCATTCCTGAAAAGTACCAGCCTTATCGCTATACTCTGGCAGTGCATGGGACAGGAATGGCCGACGAATGGCCCGGCATCCTGCTCCACCCCGATTTCGACCCGAACTTCGGCGGTTTCATTGAAGAGAACATGGTTCTCAATGTCGAAAGTCTGATCGCGGAGGCAGGCTCGGAGAGCATAAAGCTGGAAACTCAAGTGCTTGTCACATCCCGTGGGGCCGAGCGGCTGGACTCTTTCCCCTGGGAGGACATCTGAAGCAGTGGGTGCGCCCGGTCTGGCAACGCATCAGGATTGGCAGATGACGGAAAGGCGAATGAGCGACTTCACCATCTCGTCTGCACTGTTTTCAGAATGTGGCTGCTACCGATACCGGCTGGAGCGACAGTGGGACCCTCGGAAGAAAGCCGTTGGCTTCCTGATGCTCAATCCGTCCACCGCCGACGCCGACAGCGTCGATCCGACGCTTCGCAGATGTATCGCCTTTGCAAAATCATGGGGGTTCGGTGGTCTTGTTATCGGAAATCTCTTTGCTCTCCGATCGCCAAAGCCAAGACTGATCTACGAATGCGCGGACCCCGTCGGGCCGGAAAACGATCGCTACTTGCGTAAGATGTCCGAAAGCTGCGAGCGCATCGTCTGCGGTTGGGGAAGGCATGGTGCCTACCTTGATCGAGCCTCCGGCGTTTGTCGAATACTTGCAACATCGAAGCTCTACGCGCTTGAGGTCACGGCGGGCGGGTACCCGTCCCACCCGCTCTATATTTCCGCCGCAGCCGAGCCAAAGCCATTCCAAATCCTGAACCCGTGACTTTCCCCAGCCGCACCCGATCGACAAGGCGCATTATCGCGCGGCTAGACGGACTGCCCCAGCTCCGGCAGGACGTCGAAGAGATCGGCGACGAGGCCGTAGTCGGCGACCTGGAAGATCGGCGCCTCCTCGTCCTTGTTGATGGCGACGATGACTTTTGAATCCTTCATGCCGGCGAGGTGCTGAATGGCACCTGATATGCCGCAGGCGATGTAGAGATCAGGGGCGACGACCTTGCCTGTCTGGCCGACCTGCCAGTCGTTCGGGGCGTATCCGGCATCGACGGCAGCGCGCGAGGCGCCGACGGCGGCACCGAGCCTGTCGGCGACCGGCAGGATGACTTCCTTGAACTTTTCGGCCGAGCCAAGCGCACGACCACCCGAGATGATGATCTTCGCAGACGTCAGTTCCGGACGGTCGGAGGCCGACAGTGCGTCCTTGACGAAGGTCGACAATGGCGATGAAGAAAGAGCTGCCGTCGAGATTTCCTCGACGGCAGCAGTTAGGCCTTGGGGAACGGCCTGGGAGAACGAGGCGGTGCGCACGGTGATGACTCGTCTGGCGTCGGTCGCCTGCACCGTCTGGATGGCGTTGCCGGCATAGATCGGCCGCTTGAAGGTGTCTGCGGAGACGACTTCGATGATTTCCGATACCTGCGCGACGTCGAGCAGGGCTGCAACGCGCGGCATGACGTTCTTGCCGGTCGAGGTGGCGGCGGCGATGATCGTGTCATAGCTTGCGGCCAGCGAAACGATCAGGGCGGCCAGCGGCTCGGCCAGATTGTTGGCAAGGCTTGCGTCCTCGGCAACCAGCACCTTGGACACGCCCGAGAGCTTGGCAGCCTGTTCGGCCGCGGCCTTGGCGCCGGCGCCGGCGACAAGCACGGTCACTTCGCTTCCCTGTTCCTTGGCGATCTGTGTCGCCGCCGTCAGCGTCTTGGCGGTCTGGTCGGAAAGGTGGCTGCCCTCGTGATCAGCCAGAAGAAGAATGGCCATGGATATATCTCCCTTTCTCGAATCTTTAAAGCACGCCGGCTTCGACTTTAAGCTTCTCGACCAGCTCGGCGACCGACTTGACCTTGACGCCCGCCTTGCGGCCGGACGGCTCCTCGGTCTTCAGCACCTTCAGACGTGGCGCGGTGGAGACGTCGAAGTCGGCCGGCGTCTTCTTGTCGAGCGGCTTCTTCTTCGCCTTCATGATGTTCGGCAGCGAGGCGTAGCGCGGCTCGTTCAAGCGCAGATCTGATGTGACGACGGCCGGAAGCTTGACTTCGATCGTCTGCAGGCCGCCATCGACCTCGCGGGTTACTTGGGCCTTGCCCCCAGGGCCAGCAACGTCGATCTCGATCTTCGAGGCGAAGGTCGCCTGCGCCGTGCCGAGCAGGGCTGCGAGCATCTGGCCGGTCTGGTTCGAGTCGTCATCGATCGCCTGCTTGCCTGTGATGATCAGGCCCGGCTGTTCGGCGTCGACGACGCCCTTGAGGATTTTGGCGACGGCGAGCGGTTCGACTTGATCGTCGGTCTCCACCAGGATGGCGCGGTCGGCACCCATGGCAAGTGCCGTGCGCAGCGTTTCTTCGGCCTTGGCCGGGCCGATCGAGACGACGATCACCTCCTCGGCCTTGCCGGCTTCCTTCAGCCGCAGCGCCTCCTCGACCGAGATCTCGTCGAACGGGTTCATCGACATCTTCACATTCGCAAGCTCGACGCCTGTGCCATCCGGCTTCACGCGGATCTTCACGTTGTAATCAACCACCCGCTTCACGGGGACGAGAATTTTCATGGCTGCACCTGTCCGTTAGAGTTTGGGGTCGAACCAGCGCCTCGTTTGGACAGGAGCACCCAGAACGCAAACAGCGGCTGATCCGTCGATCGCATGGCATGCCTTATCCCTGGCGGGTTGTAGAAGGATCCGCCGATACCGGGTGAGAACCAGCCAGAGTCCCCATGCCGGAACTCTCCGTCGGACATCACCAGATAAATTTCTTCGGGGGCATGGTCGTGATCGGGATATCGCACATTCGGCGCCATCAATGTGGCACCAAACCAGACGTCGCTGCGCTCCTCCAAGCCTCCCGGCCCGACGATCATCGCGTTCGCATGCCCGTCCTGAAAGTTTTCGCTTGCGGTGCCGGATATGTCCTGACGATGCCGCCAGATAAGGAGGGGTTCAACTGCCTGGAAGCGAGCGAGGAGTTGCCCAAGCACCGGCGAACCGACGTCGACCGAAATCTTCGACAAGAACTGGCACGCCGGTAGACGGCGCCCCTCTCCCGACCGCTGTCCGCCTGACGTCTGAAGCACCGAAAATGCCTGACCGAGCGAACGGCGGGCTTCCGGATCCCTGGCATGTTCATCGAATGCCACATCGGCGGCGTCGATTAGAAGCTGTAGCTGTTCGGCCCGTTCTGCCACTGACAAACCTCCGTCTGCTGGGATGCGTCTTGCGTGGTCTAGAGATCCTTCGCGATGCGCAGGCCATCGTAGATGGCCGCATGGGTATTCCGCGCTGCGACCGCATCGCCGATGCGGAAGAGCTGGAACGTTCCCTCCACATTGCGAACGACGGACTGCCGCTCGCCTGACAGGAGTTGGTCGTACGAGGTCTCGCCGAGATTGCTCGACAGAGGCTTGAGGTCGAAATAGAGATCGTCGAGCGGGATCGTGCCATGGTTGACGACAATCTGGTCGACGACGCGCTGTTTCGATACGCCGCCGTAATCACTTCCGACGCTGGCAACGATCTGGTTTCCGTTCCTTTCGGCGGCCTCGAGGCGGAATGTAACTGTGAATGTCACGTCCAGCTTCTGAAGAGACCGCATGTAGGGAACAAGGTTCATGGCCATGACCTCGGGCGCGAAGGAACGATCGGGCGTCATGATCTCGACCTTTGCTCCGGCCTTGGCCAGAAATTCGGCGGCCTGCAGGCCCGCGTGGTCTCCGGCATCGTCGAAGACGAGAACGTTCGAACCCGGCTTCACGTCTCCTGAGATGATATCCCAGGAGGACACGACAAGATCGTTGCCCTTGGTCAGAACCTCCGTGTGAGGAAGGCCGCCTGTCGCGATGATGACGACGTCGGGCTTTTCCGCGGTGATCGTGTCTTCTTCGGCCCATGTATTGAAATGGAAGACGACGCCGCGTTTTTCGCACTGTGCCATTCGCCAGTCGATGATGCTGATCATCTCTCGGCGACGTTCGCTCTGGGCAGTCAGCCGGATCTGTCCGCCCGGATTGCTTGCCGCCTCGAAGACGATCACCTCGTGGCCGCGCTCGGCGGCGACCCGGGCCGCTTCGAGGCCGGCCGGGCCAGCGCCGACCACGACGATTTTCCTACGGACTTCGGCTTTTGGGACGACGTGCGGCATCGTCTCCTCTCGCCCGGTGGCAGCGTTGTGAATGCAAAACGCCATGCCGCCCTGATAAATACGGTCAAGACAGTAATTGGCGCCGACGCACGGCCGAATGTCTTCTTCCCGTTTTTCAATGATCTTGCGGACGATATGAGGATCGGTCATGTGCGCACGCGTCATGCCGACCATGTCGACTTTCCCGGCCGCAATTGCGTGACGAGCCGTGGCGACGTCGGGGATCTTGGCGGCATGGAAGGTTGGGAAGTTGGTCGCCGCCCTGATTTCCCCGGCAAAGTCGAGGTGCGGCGAATTGGCCATTCCCTGGATCGGAATGACATCCGTCAGCCCCGGATCCGTGTCGATATGACCACGGATGACGTTCAGGTAGTCGATAAGGCCGCTGTCACGAAGCCTGCGGGAGATTTCAATGCCCTCTTCCTTGCCGGTGCCGCCAGGAAGGCGTTCGTCAGCGGTGTAGCGGACACCGAGGATGAAGTCGTTGCCGACTCTCTCGCGCATCGCCCTGAAGACATCGAAACAGAAGCGCATGCGGTTTTCGAGCGATCCGCCGTAAGGGCCCTCGAGTTCGTTGGTCAATGGCGAAGCGAACTGGTCGATCAGATGGCCGTAGGCCTCGAGTTCAACGCCGTCCATCCCGCCGGCTTTCATGCGCTCGGCGGCGTCGGCAAAGTCCTTGATGATGCGCTCGATATCCCAATCTTCCAGCTTCTTCGGAAATGCTCGATGTGCAGCTTCGCGGTGGTGAGACGGAGCAACGACGGGGAGCCAGTCGCCCTTGTCCCAGCGCGTTCTCCTGCCGAGGTGCGTGAGCTGAATCATGATCGCAGCGCCCTCTTCATGGACGGCGTCCGTCATCTCCCTGACCCAGGGTACGATCTCGTCCTTGTACGCCAGGAGATTGTTGAAGACCGGTGGACTGTCCTTGGACACGGCTGCCGATCCGGCAGTCATTGTCATGGCAACGCCGCCTTTGGCCCGCTCGACCGTATAGGCCCGGTAGCGCTCCTTGGGCATGCCATCTTCGGGATAGGCCGGCTCATGGGATGTCACGATGATGCGGTTGCGTAGCGTCAGATGCTTGAGTTGATACGGCTGCAGCAGGGGATCGTTCGACATCTGTCATGCTCCGAATTAGGAAGTGGTCCGAACGCTAGGCGGAATGTACACATGTGTCAACGGCGAAAACACGACAGTCAAATTTAGTAGACAGTCATGTACATTTTGATTGTGCGGAACTTAACGATTTGCTAGGAATTGAACATGGACCAGAATTTGAGCGACAGTGGCTGGCGTGGATCGCAGGAGGGATGGCTCGAGGCAGCCTATGACTCCCTGCTGGAGTCCGGGATAGACTCCGTGAAGATCCTGCCCCTGGCAAAAAAGCTCAATCTGTCGCGCACCAGCTTCTATTGGTTCTTCAAGGATCGCGAAGAGCTTCTGGACGGGCTGGTCTCGCGCTGGCGGGAGAAGAATACAGGTTCGATCGTCAAGCAGTCGGAAGCCTATGCGGAGACCCTGGCGGAAGCGATGCTGAACGTCTTCGACTGCTGGCTGGACAGCCGGCTGTTCGACAGCAAGTTCGAGTTTGCCGTGCGAAGCTGGGCGCTACAGTCGGAGGAGATCCTTCAGGAGGTTCAAGAGGCCGATCGAACGCGGATGGACGCGCTTGCCAGCATGTTCAAACGCTTTGGCCATCCAGAAATCGGCGCGGATGTTCGCGCACGGACAACCTACCTCGTTCAGATCGGTTATATTTCGATGCAGTCGAACGAAAGTATCAGCGTCCGCATGAAGCGCATCCCCGAATATATCGCAATCTACACGGGTGAAACTCCGCAGCAGCGAGAGCTTGACCGGTTCTTTGCGAGACATAGCTACAAGCCAGGCTAGGGATGAGATGAGCGGAAAAGCAAGGATCGGGATCATTGGTGGCGCAGGTTGGCTTGGCGGTTCCATCGCAGAGGCGATCCTTCGTACAGGCCTCGCCGATCCTGACGATCTGACGCTCTCCTATCGCCGCTCTCGGCCAGACCGCCTCGCCGCCTCACAGTGGACAACGGACAATCAACTCCTTGCGGACCGTTCGGATGTGGTGATCTTGTCTGTGCGCCCGGAAGACTGGGGTTCGGTGCCTGTAAAGCTGGAGGGGAAGCTCCTGATCTCGGTCATGGCCGGTATCCGCGTCTCGGCGCTGATCGAAAGGCATGCGACCGAAAGAGTTGTCAGAGCCCTCCCCAACGCTGCCGCCGAAGTCTCCTGTTCCTACACGCCCTGGATGGCATCGGCCGGTGTCTATACCGATGATCGCAGTCTGGTGCGAAAGATCTTTGGCGCCTGTGGTGTCGAAGACGAAGTGGGCAGCGAAACGCACATCGATTACCTGACGGGCATGTCTGGCACCGGCCCCGCCTTTCCCGCGCTCCTTGCCGCGGCAATGATGAAGCACGCGATCAGTCAAGGTTTGCCTGCGGAGATTGCCCGGCGAGCTGTCCTGACGATGCTGACGGGAACCGGACGCCTGCTGGAACGACAGCAGGACGACCCGGCCGAGATCGTCAATCGCTTTCTCGGATATCGCGGCGTGACCGCGGCGGGAATTGAAGAGATGCGCGCTTCGGGCTTCGACCAGGCTGTTTCCAATGGCTTGTCCGCAGCTTTCAAGAAATCGGTGAGTATGGGAGACGCTTCCTAACGACCGTTGCAGCGGGTTTTCGCGGCGTCCCGCTCAGGAATACATGCCGCTAAAAAAAGGGAACGATAATGACCAAGTTATTGGCTTCTACGTGCATGGTATTTGGGCTGCTGGGAGTGGCCTCTTACGCAAATGCAGCAGAGTGTGGCAGCGTCACAATCGCGAGCATGAACTGGCAGAGTGCCGAAGTCCTGTCGAACCTGGATAAGATCATCCTGAACGAGGGATATGGCTGCCAGGCGGAAATCACTGTGGGTGATACCGTTCCAACGATCACGTCGATGGCGGAGAAGGGCGAACCCGACATCGCTCCCGAAGCCTGGATAGACCTTCTTCCTGAGGTCGTGAAGAAGGGCACAGATGAGGGACGTATCATCAAGGTCGGTTCGCCACTTCCCGATGGAGGCATCCAGGGTTGGTGGATCCCCAAATATCTGGCGGACGCCCATCCTGACGTAAAAACGATTCCTGACATGCTCAAGCACCCGGAATTGTTCCCTGACGCGGAAGACGCCTCGAAGGGAGCAATTTACAACGGACCGCAGGGCTGGGGCGGCACGGTGGTCACGTCGCAGCTCTTCAAGGCGTTCGATGCTGAAAAGGCGGGCTTCAAGCTCGTGGACACTGGTTCCGGCGCGGGCCTCGATGGCTCGATCGCAAAGGCATACGAGCGCAAGCAGGGCTGGGTCGGCTACTACTGGGCCCCGACGGCTTTGCTTGGCAAGTATGAAATGGTGAAGCTCGAAGCCGGCGTCCCAGCCGACGCTGCCGAGTGGAAACGCTGCAATACCGTTGCTGACTGCGCCGATCCGAAGCCGAACGCATGGCCGGTCGATACAATCGTCACGCTCGTTGCAAAGCCCTTCTCCGAAAAGGCCGGGCCCGATGTGATGGCCTACCTCGAGAAGCGCTCGTGGAGCAATGATACTGTCAACAAGCTGATGGCCTGGATGACGGACAATCAGGCGAGCGGCGAGGACGGTGCCAAGCACTTCCTGAAGGAAAACAAAGACATCTGGACAAAGTGGGTGTCGGCAGACGCAGCAAAGAAAATCGAAGCCTCGCTTTGATTGTTGAATGGGCGGCGCGTTTTGAGACGCGCCGCCACTTCAGAAGCCGGAAAACAACCAGAAGACTTGTCACGGCTCTTTCAGAGAAAGGGGAACCGAATGGAATGGTTTTACAAATTTCCGCACATGAATGACGACAGTCTTCGCGACCTCAAGAAGATGATTGACGACGGATTTCGCGCCTTCACGAGGGCATATGGCGATTCAATCGAGAGCTTCTTTTCTCCGTTGCAACACTTCCTGATCGCCGTCGACCGTTTCATGACCCAAACGCCGTGGCCGATCATAACGCTGATGGTCCTCGTTGTTGCGTGGCTCGGAAGCCGCAGCCTGAAGATCGTGCTGGGCTGTCTCGTGACGTTGCTGCTCATCGGCTACTTCGACATGTGGGAAGACACGATGCGGACCGTGTCGATGATCTTCGTCTGCACGGTCTTGTCCATCGCGCTCGGCTTGCCCATCGGAATCGTGATGGCGCGATCCGACCGGTTCCAGCGCGTTGTCCATCCAATCCTTGACGTGATGCAGACCATGCCGAGTTTCGTCTATCTCATCCCCGTCGTCATGCTGCTCGGAATTGGCCGTGTTCCCGGTCTCATCGCCGTCGTGATCTATGCAATTCCGCCGATGATCCGGTTGACCGACCTCGGCATTCGACTGGTCGACAAGGACGTGCTTGAGGCAGCTGACGCCTTCGGGGTTTCAAATTCCCAGAAGCTTTTCAAGGTGCAGATGCCGCTTGCCCTGCCAACCATCATGGCCGGGATCAACCAGACCATCATGATGGCGCTGGCAATGGTCGTGATAGCCTCGATGATCGGCGTCCAGGGACTTGGACAACCGGTTCTGAAGGCGATCGCCAATCAGTACTTCACGCTGGGCATTTTCAACGGCCTTGCCATTGTCGGCATTGCTATCATCTTCGATCGGGTCAGCCAGGCATATGGCAAGCGGCTCCAGAAGCATCGGGAGATCGTTCATGGGTGATCACGACTTCGGCGGCATCAAGATCCGCCATCTCTTCAAGATCTTCGGTCCGAACGCGAGATCGCACATCGAGGCGGTCCAGAACGGACTGACGAAGGCCGAGTTGAACCGGAAGCACGGTCACGTACTTGGGCTTCGCGATATCAATATCGAAATGCCGTCGGGCTCCATCCAGGTCATCATGGGCCTGTCCGGTTCGGGGAAGTCGACGCTCATTCGTCACATCAACCGACTGATCGATCCGACCGCTGGCGAAGTGCTTGTCGACGGCGTGGACGTGGTCAAGATGGATGAGACCGAGCTTCGCACATTCCGCCGGCATCAGACGGCGATGGTGTTTCAAAAGTTCGCCCTCCTGCCGCATCGCAACGTTCTCGACAACACGCTATTCGGCTTAGAAGTCCAGGGTGTGGAGCGTTCGAAGGCGGTCGACGTGGCGATGCGATGGCTGGAGCGCGTCGGATTGAAGGGCTTCGAGGAGAAATACCCGAACCAGCTTTCGGGCGGCATGCAGCAGCGCGTCGGCCTGGCGCGCGCCCTTTCGAACGACGCACCCGTTCTCTTGATGGATGAGGCCTATTCTGCGCTCGATCCGCTGATCCGCACGGATATGCAGTCGGTGCTGCTCGACATTCAGCGGGAGATCAAGAAGACCATCGTCTTCATCACGCATGATCTCGACGAGGCGCTGAGACTGGGAGACCAGATCGCCATCCTGCGCGATGGCGAAATCATCCAGCAAGGCAGCAGTCAGGACATCGTGTTGCGACCGGCAGACGAATACGTCGCCAACTTCGTCAAGGAGGTCAACCGCGGCCGCGTGGTTCAGGTCAGCGCCATCATGAGTCCGATGCGACCCGGAGCTGCCGTCAGTGGTCTCACCGTCGATGCTACGACGACGGTCGAGGAGGCCGTTCGCCTGCTTGCGTCGGTTCCGGATGGCGATGTGACTGTCATCGGGCAAGGATCTCGTCCCGTCGGGATGGTCACCTTCCGCCAGCTTGCGACCGCGATGGTCAACTCGGATACGGTCCAAACGCGCGAGGAGGCCATTGCGCTCGCCCAGTAAGGCTCCCGCGAAGAGGTCCGGCCCTGATGTCCGCTGAACGCGCGCGCGGAATCCATCGCGAGTTCCGTGCTCACGCGTCCCCAAGGGACAATCGTTCGGCCCGTCAGGTCCCCTCGAAGCAAGTTCAGTCCAGACAAAGACGCGTGGCGCCCCCCTCCGCCAGGTGTCAATGGATCCTGCCCAAGGCCACGGCGTCGATAAGACCGTCATAGCCGGAACCTAGCAACGACCTACATCCGGGAGCGACCATGCCCGAAAAGTTCCCCCGCCTCTTCAGTCCGCTTCAGATTCGCGGGCACACGCTCCGCAATCGCATCGTGTTTGGCGCTCACACTGCGAACATGGCAGTCGACGGGCTGCCGACCGAGCGCCATGTCGCCTACTACGCCGAGCGTGCTATCGGCGGCGCCGGGATGATTGTCGTCGAACCGATGCCGGTCCATGCTGCCGCGGTTCTGACGCAGAGAAACTTCCGTCATTGCGACGATACCGTGATTCCGCACTTTGCCAAGCTTGTTCGCGCCATCCAGGAGAATGGAGCCGTCGCAATCCAGCAGCTCTACCACGTCGGGGCGCATGGAGACTCCGACAACTCCTTCCATCCCCATTGGTCGCCGTCCGGTCTGCCGAGCTACCACGATAGTGACGGCTCGCATCCAATGACGGAAGCCGAGATTTGGGAGACCATCGACGGGTTTGTTCAGGCGGCGCGCCGATGTCGCGAGGCCGGCTTCGACGGTGTCGAAGTATGGGCAGCCTATCTGGGGATGGTCGACCAATTCTGGACGCCTTGGAGCAATCGACGCGAAGACCAGTGGGGAGGCTCGCTCGAAAACCGCACGCGCATGTCTCGCGAGATTCTCTTTCGGATCAGAGAAACATGCGGACCCGATTTCATCATAGGCCTCGCAGTGAGCGACGAGCCGGATGTGAAGGCCGCGCTGCAGCGAGACGAGCTTGCGGAGATCGTGAAGCTTCACGACGAGCTCGGCCTGATGGACTATGTCACATGCGGGTCTGGCGGATACCTCGACTTCTACAAGCTCATGCCGACATTCATTTATCCTGAAAAGCTCGGCGCCGATCTTGCCGCCTGCCTCAAGAAGGTCGTGAGAAATTCCGCCGTCATTGCCGAAAGCCATATCCGAACACCTGAAAATGCGGAGACAGTTCTTGGCGAAGGCGCGTGCGACCTTGTGTCGATCGTTCGTGGACAGATCGCCGACCCTCACCTGGCGCGCAAGGCAGGTGAAGGCCGCCCCGAAGACATCCGTGGCTGCATATCCTGCAACCAGATGTGCTGGGGGCGCCGTTCCCGGGACTACTGGATAAGCTGTCTGATCAATCCTTCGGCGGGACGAGAATTCGAATGGAAAGGCGATCGCTTCACCAGGACATCCAATCGAAAACGCGTATTTGTCGTCGGTGGCGGCCCGGCGGGGCTCGAAGCGGCGAGGGTAGCGGCTGAACGCGGCCACAAGGTCGTCCTCTCGGAAGCCGGAACGCGTCTCGGTGGCAATTTTCTCCTCGCCGGCCTGCAGCCGAGGCGTGCCCAGATCCTTGATCTGCTTGCCTGGTATGAACGCCAGCTGGAAAAGCTCGGCGTTGACGTCAGACTGAACAGCTATGTGGAAGCAGATGACATCGACCCGTCGAAGGTGGACGTCGTGATCGTCGCGACCGGCTCCTATTCTCCGGAGACCGGGTTCCAGAAGGCCTTACCGACGATTGCAGCGATGCCCGGGCTGGACAAGGGCGGCGTGTTCACCGTCGAGGCAGTCATGGCAAGGCAGGCAAGGCCAGGCAAGCACGTCCTTCTCCTGGACGAGGGCGGCGGCTGGCGCGGTTGCGGGACGGCCTGGAAGCTGGCGGAGGACGGCCATCAGGTCACGATCGTCACACCCGACCCGTTCGTCGGAAAGGAGCTTCAAAGAACGGCTGCCGATGTTCCGATGCGGCAGGCTTTGAAAAAGCTTGGCGTGCAGTGGATCACGGAGGTCAGCATCGCTGAATGGTGCGGAAACGGTGCAACGGTTCTGGATCACAACACTGGTGAGCTCAACTTTGTAGAGGCGGACAGCCTGGTCACCGCAACGACAAATCATCCGATGGACTGGCTGATGCCAGGCCTGCTCGAACTGGGTGTTCCCGCGCGACAGATCGGCGATTGCGCGGCACCGCGGCAAGCTCCTTACGCCTTCTACGAAGGCAGAAAAGCGGGATTGGAGATCTGACATGTCTGAGGAGATCGTGCTCAAAAGGAAGGACGCCGAGGAACTTGCAATGAAGGCGTGCCTGGCCTCCGGCGCGGCTCGCGCGAGCGCACGCTCCCTCGTGGACGCCACGCTTTCGGCGGCAAGCTACGGTCCCCCCACCCTCGGGTTTCCGCATTTCGTGGATTATCTCGATGGATTTCGCGAGGGACGAATAAATCGCGAGCCCAAGCCACGATTGGACCGCGCCTTCCCCGCATTTCTCGTTTCCGATGCAGATCGCGGCATCGCTCAGCTAGGCTTCGATCTCGCATTTCCAGATCTGCTCGACGCGGTTCGCAGTTTTGGAGTTGCTGTCTTCACGCAATCCAACAGCTACACCACCGGCGAACTCGGATACTACCTACGCAGACTTTGCAATGAGGGTGTGATTGGACTGGCGGCAACCAACGCAAATGCCATGATGGTCGCGCAAGCCGGCGGACCTGTCGTCTACAGCACAAATCCGATGGCATTCGGATTTCCGCTCGGCGTGCACACGCCGCCCATGATCATCGATCAGGCGTCGAGCGCCACCGCCTTCGTCAACATCGTCAGAGCGGCCGAAGAGAAAGAGCCAATCCCGAAGGGTTGGGCAGTCGACGCAGGCGGCAACGCGACTGAGAATGCGGAAGAGGCGTTGACGGGAGCTCTGTTGCCCTTCGGCGGCCGCAAGGGAGCCAATGTAGCGCTGCTGGTGGAGATGCTGTCTGCTGGCCTCTCCGGTGGGCCCTGGTCTCTGGACACTCCGGATTTCAGGTCGGGGACCACGTCGCCCGCGGTGGGGCTCAGCGTGATTGCAATCATGCCCGGTCCGGGAGCTGACGGACGGATCGAGCGGGCACTTCGCCAAGTAGAACGCCTGCAAGAAAAAAGCGTGTTCGTGCCGGGCGTTACGGGAGTTAATTCTACTAACGCATCAGGAGAATTCTCCATCCCCCGAAGCGTATATGAAAAGATCGCCACCATCGCAAAGCCAGCTTTAGACGGGGAGCCCTCCAACCGCAAACATTGCGACGGCTATCCAAAATAGCAGGCACACTTCTGTCGCAACCAAGAAGCCCATTGCACGATCGCTCATCATCCCCTCCTCGACCGCGCTGCGTTGAAGCGCTCACTCGGCTAAGATATGCCTTTGTCGCCAGGCGATATCGCGCTTACGCAGCAACTCGATAGACCGCTTTCGAAGAGTGGAAATGTTGATGTCTACGAGCACTCACTCCCACCACCCTTCGAACTCCTCACACACTTCCAGGGGACCGGACCTTTTTGGCACGGTTGAATGCCCCTGCTGTATGCCGAGCTTCGATCGATCTCACTCCCTCAACCGAAGCCTGTTAGAAAGCTAGAATCCAGCATGGCGGCGCACCACCAACCAGCGCGCGAATTTCGACATTGCCACACCGTTTTCGTTAAGGCGTTGCTAAATTACAGCAAGATGCCATTGCCGTTCCGGCAATGTAAAATGTTTCTTCCTTCGAGCCATGTCTTGACCGGCTGCGTGCCGGCCAACTGATTGCCCATTCTAGGCGGATCCGACGCAAGACGATCGGCATTGTCTTCGACCTAGTCATGCGGATATATATGACGAAAGGAAAAATATCGGAGATAGGCGTGCAGAGAGAGACTGCGGACGAAACTGTCGCTGAAAGCAGCTACAGGCAGATACGGGCGGACATAATCTTCGGTCGCCTTGCGCCGGGCCTGAAGCTCAAGCTTGATAATTTGAAGAGTGCCTACGAGACGAGCGTCAGCACTCTGCGGGAGATTCTCAACCGCCTGACGTCCGAAGGGCTCGTCGTGGCTGAAGGACAGCGGGGTTTTGAGGTTGCCCGCGTGTCGGTTGCTGACCTGAAAGAGGTCGCGGCTCTCCGTTTGCTTCTCGAAGAGCATGCGCTTGAGCAGTCGTTCGAACAGGGCGATGTAGAGTGGGAAGCGAGGCTGGTGTCTGCCCACTACAAGCTGGCACGCATGGAAGAGGTCATGGCTTCGGGCAATTCCAGCAGGGCGGAAGACTGGAAGCGCTATGACTGGGAGTTTCACCAAGCGCTCATTTCCGCCTGTGGATCACGTCTGCTCATGGAGACCCATTCGGCCGTCTTCGACAAGTACCTGCGTTATCAGATGGTTGCGCTGTCTTACCGTGGACGTGTTGCCGAGCAGGAACATAGGCAGCTCCTGGAAGCCGCCCTGCAACGCGACAGCAAGACGGCAAAGAAAATCCTGCAGCGTCACATACAAGGCGGCGTCGAGCATGCGCTCGAAAAGGGATCGCTATCGGCCCTTTCGTCACAAACGTGATAGATGCCGACCCTGGCGCTTGATCAAAGCAGAGGATCTCATGCTCAAAATTGCTGCTGAAACAGCCGAGACTGTTAGCGACATCGTCTTTCGACAGATCCGTCAGGATATCATTTCGGGGACCTTGGCGCCTGGTGCAAAGATCAAGCTTGAGCAGGCCAAGGAGCGGTATTCCATCAGTGTCTCGTCACTGCGCGAGATATTGAGCCGCCTGACCACGGAGAACCTGGTGTTGGCCGAGGGCCAGCGCGGTTTCGAAGTCAGTCCCGCAACCCGCAAGGAACTCGAGGAGCTTGCCGATCTTCGCACCGTGCTGGAAACGCATGCGATCGGATTGTCATTTTCGACTGGAAATCTCGAGTGGGAGGGACGCATCGTTGCCGCCCACCATAAGCTGGCGGCTGCGGAAAAGAAGCTGCTTGCGGGCGATGCCTCGCGTACCATCGACTGGGTTCGCTATGACTGGGAGTTTCATCAGGCGATCGTATCGGCCTGCAATTCGGCCACGCTCATGGCGGCGCTATCTTCGGTGTTCGACAGGTTTTTGCGCTATCACATGCTTGCCCAGAGCTTTCGCGGTCGGGCGGTTGTCGAAGACCACAAGCTCCTCTTCGAACTCGCCTTGAAGCGTGACGTCGAAGGAGCCCGTTCTGTCATCCGCCGACATATAGAGAGCGGCGTGGCACACGTTCTGAGGAGCGGGCGCATCACCTGACGAGACGCCGCTCAGACGGCGTCCTTCGGAATGCCCTCGGGCCGCATCTGCTTCTTGAGTGCTGCGATACGGAAAATGGCATTCGGCGCCCCATAGCCCCGATAGCCGCGTCGTTCGACGATTTCGAAGAAGAAGCCTTCGCCATAGGTGCCGCTGTAGAGCTGAAAATAGTCTCCGTGCTCGTCACGGTCATAGAGGATGTTTTCTGCTTTCAGGCGCTCGGTCAGAGCGGGCTCAAGTCCGAAGCGGGCTTCGATATCATCATAATAGTTGGGCGAGATATGGAGTGGCTTGAAGCCCTGGCTACGCAGTGATCTGGCGGTGACGAAAATGTCATCGGTGGAAAACGCCAGATGCTGAATGCCCGAACCGAATTTCTCGGCGATGAAGTGCCCGGCCAGCGTACGGCGGTTTTCAGCACCATTCATGGTAATCCGCAGCGTACCGGGCTCATTCTCGACGACCTGGCTACGCACGATGCCGCTCGGGTCGATGATATCGACCATCGGCGTTTTTCTGGTTTCGAAGATCGATGTGTAGAAGAGCAGCCAGGTCAGCATTTCGTCATAGGCAACCGTCTGGGCGACATGGTCGAACTGCAGCAGTCCGGCGCCAACGATGCCGCTTTCATCCGAAACAGCCTCGAAGTCGATCTCCGGGAACCGGCCGAGCGGGCTCGTGTCGTCGATCAGGTAGATCAGGCCGCCGCCGACACCCCGGACAGTGGGAAATTCGAGCTCCTCATCGACAACGGGCTGTCGGAATGGTTCTGCGTCCAGGGCAAGGGCACGCTGATAGGCCTTTGCGGCATCCTCGACATTGAGTGCGATCGCATAAGCAAATGTGCCGTGGACTGCATAGGCTGCGCCGGCAAAGCCAAGCGGATCTGTGTTGACCAGAATGCGAATGCTGCCCTGTTCGAACAGCGTGACCTTTTTGGACCGATGAATTGCCGTCTTGCGGAAACCAAGGGTCCGCAAGAGGGAGACCAGTTCGACGGACTCGTCTATGTCCGTGGCGAATTCGACGAAGCCGACGCCCTTGACCACTGCCCGGTCCGGCATGGCGGCGCCGATCGGCGTATGGACATTGCGACGAACCTGATCTGCCAGATAGATCAGGGAGCGATGGCCATCGGCAGCGATTGCCCGCGTCGAGCCGCCGCGGAATTGATCGTTGAAGATCTCGAGCGAGAAATAGCCGTCATACCCGGTCGAGGCGACCGCTTCGGTGAACGCTGTCACCGGCAGATCGCCCTCGCCTGGCATGTTGCGAAAATGGCGGCTCCAATAAAGCAGATCCATGTCGATCAGCGGCGCATCGGCCAGCTGGACGATGAAGATCTTCTCCTTTGGAATGGAGCGGATCGAGTTGATGTCGATCTTGCGCGAAAGCGAATGGAAGCTGTCGAGGATGAGCCCGACATTCGGATGATCGGCGCGCCGCACGATTTCCCAGGCATCACGGTGGTCATTCACATAGCGCCCCCAGGCAAGCGCTTCATATCCCACCTTGAGGCCGCGCCTGGCCGCGCGTTCACCCAGTTCGTGAAAGTCGGCGGCCGCGCGATCAATGCCGCCAAGGGCCGCCTGCGAGACATTCGAACAGACAAGAACCGTGTCGGTTCCGAGCTCCTGCATCACGTCGAACTTACGCTCCGCCCGATCGAAGGTGCGGCTTCGAAGTGCGTCGGGCATCCCTTCGAAATCGCGAAAGGGCTGGAAGAGCGTAATCTTGAGGCCCAGGTTCCTCGCCATCTTGCCAACATCTGCGGGGCTTCCATCAAAGGCAAGGAAGTCATTCTCGAAAATCTCGACGCCGTCGAACCCTGCGCGTGCAATGGCCTCCAGCTTGTCGGGCAGTTCACCGCTGAGCGTCACCGTCGCAATCGAGGTCTTCATAACTCAATACCTTTCCTTTGGCGCCACGAGAGCGTTGCGAGCGGCCGATTTCGCCTCACGCCCGCCCCCGATCATGGCATTATGCCAAATGTCGTGAGCATTTCAAATCAATTGGTCAAATCAAAAGTCTCATATGATTTTCAAAAACTCGGTTGATTTACGCACGATCCTCTGGCAAAAAGCTGAACATGCAGTCGGGAGAGGAAGACTGTTGGGTCCAAGCGACCGTTCAAAGGAGGAGGAATCAATGTTCAAGTCGATGTTGACGCGCCGAAGCGCGATGCTGGGTGTCGCTGCTGCCGTGGCTGCGATCGGGCTCGCCAACCCCGCTGCCGCAGTCACCCCCGAAGAAATCAAGGCCAAAGGAAAGCTCGTCGTTGGCATCCAGGGCGACAACCCGCCATGGGGCTTCGTGACATCAGGTGGCAAGCAGGACGGCCTCGATGCCGATATTGCAACGCTTTACGCAAAGGAACTCGGCGTCTCTGTCGAGTTCGTGCCGTTGGAAGTCAACAACCGCATTCCCGCCCTGACAACCGGTCGTGTCGATGTTCTCTTCGCGACGATGGCCATGCTGCCGGAACGTGCCAAAGCCGTTCAGTTCAGCAAGCCCTACGTTGCCAACGCCATCGTCCTGATTGCGCCGAAGTCCATGTCGGTCAAGACGAATGATGACATGGCCAATCTTTCGATTGGCGTTGCCAAGGGTGCGGCTCAAGATACCCAGGTCACCAAGAATGCACCCCAGAGCGCCACGATCCGCCGCTTCGATGGTGATGCGCCAAGCGTCCAGGCGCTTGTGTCGGGCCAGGTTCAGGCGCTTGGCGGCAACATCTTCTACATGGACCGCGTCGAAAAGGCTCGTCCAGGCGAGTTCGAAAACAAGCTTGAGTTCCAGAAGCTCTACAATGGCGCTTGCACGCGGCTTGGCGAGAAGGAAATCAACGCTTCGATCAATGCCTTCATCGACAAGATCAAGGCCAATGGCGAGCTCAAGAAGATCTACGACAAGTGGATGAAGGTGCCGGTTCCGGAATTCCCCGCGAGCCTCGAAGGCATTCCGTTCACGGCAAACTGAGCCACACGCGCTTAAGCAAAAGCAAACTGGCGGGCGTTTCGATGCCCGCCGACGGTGTCGCGACGCCGAAAGCACGGCTTTGCGCGTTTCGAGGAGCGCAATCATGACGAAGACGATTTTTGTGCTCAACGGGCCAAACCTGAACCTGCTCGGACAGCGGGAGCCCGCCATTTACGGCACGACAACGCTTGCGGACATCAAGGAAAAATGCCTCACCAAGGCGAACGACCTCGGATTCGACGTCGACTTTCGCCAGACGAATTTCGAGGGCGAACTGGTGGAGAGCGTGCATCAGGCCCGCAACGAGGCCTGCGGCATCATCATCAACCCGGCGGCCTACACGTTCACGTCGATCGCGCTACTCGACGCGCTGAAGACGTTCGATCACCCGAAGATCGAACTCCACATTTCGAACGTGCATGCGCGCGAGAGCATCTACCATAATTCCCTTATCTCTCGCGTCGCGACGGCAATCATGATCGGCTTTGGAGCAGCTGGTTATGAATTGGCGATCCAGGCCATGGCTGGCATGGTCGGACGCGATTGAGGAGCCGCGATGAACTACACGCTGGATTTCACGCCTGTCATTGACGGCCTGCCAAGCCTGCTGCTTGGCTGTCTCGGCACGTTGCTGCTTGCCATCTGCGGCATGCTGCTGGCAATCGTGATCGGCATAGGCGGCGTGGCCTTGCGGGATTCTCGCTACAAACCGCTGCGCTGGCTGGTGATCAGCTTTGTCGAACTGATCCGCAACACGCCGTTCCTGGTTCAGATTTTTTTCCTGTATTTCGCGCTTCCACTTGCAGGCATCAGGCTGGATCCGACGCCAACGGCGATCATTGCACTTGGGATCAACGGCGGCGCCTACGCCATCGAAATTATCCGCGGCGGGGTCCAGTCGATCTCCAAGGGCCAGATGGAAGCCGGCCTCGCTCTTGGCCTGCACAAGGCGCAGGTCTTCCGGCTGATCATCCTCAAGCCGGCGCTCAGGGCGATCTATCCCTCGCTGACCAGCCAGTTCGTGTTGCTGACGCTGTCGACCAGCATTGCCTCGGCAATTTCGGCCTATGAGCTCACCTCGGTTTCGCAGCGCATCGAGTCCGAAAGCTTCCGCAGCTTCGAGGTCTATTTCACGGTGACGGTTTTCTACCTCGTCATTTCCTGGCTGATGATGCGCCTCTTTGCGTTCTTTTCGGCACGTTACTTCACCTATCCGGTCAAGTAGGAGCAATCGATGGGCAGCGAAGAATTTGTCTTCCTTCTGATCGGTCTGAAATGGACCGTCGTCTTGTCCGCGGTCGGCTTTGTCTGCGGATGCGTTGCCGGGCTTGGTGTGGCGCTCGCCCGGACTTCGGAAATTCCGCTGCTGGAACGAGTGACGGCCGGCTATATCGCGGTCTTCCAAGGCACTCCTCTCCTGATGCAACTCTTCGTGGTTTACTACGGCCTTGCCCTCATCGGCTTCAAGCTCGATGCCTGGGTGGCAGTTGCCATCGGTCTGACGCTGCATGCCAGCGCCTATCTGGGCGAAATCTGGCGCGGCTCGATCGAAGCGGTTCCGCGCGGCCAGAGCGAGGCCGCAAGAGCACTCAGCCTCAAATATGTCTCGCGCATGAGGGACGTGATCCTGCCGCAGGCACTGCGCATCTCGCTGCCGGCAACGATTGGTTTCCTGGTGCAGTTGATCAAGGGAACCTCGCTTGCCTCCATCGTCGGCTTCACGGAGCTTACCCGCGCCGGCAACATCATTTCCAACCAGATCTTCGAGCCGCTGACGGTCTTCGGGATCGTAGGCGCACTGTATTTCCTGATGTGCTGCCCGCTGACGATCTTCGGTGCCCGTCTTGAACGGAAGTTCGCCGCGGCATCGCGGTGATCTCCGGCGCCGACCACGAAAGAGACGGAACCATGAACAGTCCTTCGCCCGCATCGACCGCCGAGACCATGATCACCATGAGCCACGTGGAGAAATGGTATGGCGCCTTCCAGGCCCTGCACGACATCAACCTGTCCGTTCGCAAGGGCGAGAGAATCGTGCTTTGCGGCCCCTCCGGCAGTGGAAAATCGACGCTCATCCGCTGCATCAACCATCTGGAGACCTATCAGAAAGGCGAAATCCGCGTCGGCGGCATCCTGCTCGGAAACCAGGCAAAGGCGATCGATGCGATCCGCCGCGAAGTCGGCATGGTCTTCCAGCAGTTCAATCTCTTTCCGCATCTCACCGTGCTGCAAAACTGCATGCTGGCACCGATGCGGGCGCTTGGCATAGGAAAGGCGGAGGCAGAGGACCGCGCACGCTCTCTGCTTGGCCGCGTCAAGATTCTCGAACAGGCCAGCAAATACCCTGTGCAGCTTTCCGGTGGGCAACAGCAGCGTGTCGCGATTGCGCGGGCGCTCTGCATGCGGCCGAAGATCATGCTCTTCGATGAGCCAACCTCGGCACTCGATCCGGAGATGGTCAAGGAAGTCCTCGACACCATGATCAGCCTTGCTGACGAAGGCATGACGATGGTCTGCGTGACGCATGAAATGGGCTTCGCCCGGCAAGTTGCAAACCGCGTCATCTTCATGGCGAGCGGCGCGATCGTCGAGGAAGCGCCACCCGGGGAATTCTTCACCAACCCCTGCCATGAGCGCACACGCAAATTCCTCGGTGAAATCCTGCGCAACTAGGATCTGTGAGGGAATTTTCATGTCAGCACAATCGCAGACGCCTCCCCTGAAGATCGCGGTGATGGGTGCCGGTCTTATCGGAAGGCGCCATATCGAAGGCATTCTGGCCGAGCCGCGCACGACACTATCGGCCGTGATCGATCCCTCCGATGCCGGGCGCGACTTTGTGACAAGCAAGGGTGCTGCATGGTTTTCAACGTTTGCCGAAGCCATAGCACGCGACCGACCGGACGGCGTCATCGTTGCCACCCCGAACCAGCTTCATGTCACCAACGCCCTTAATGTGATCGCCGCAGGAATTCCGGTCCTTGTCGAAAAGCCGATTGCTGACAAGGCGCAAGCAGCGGTGGCTCTCGTCGATGCTGGTTCCAAGGCAGGTGTTCCTATCCTCGTTGGTCACCATCGCCGCCACAACCCGATGATACGACAAGCAAAGCAAATCCTGGACAGTGGTCGGCTCGGCAAGATCCTGACCGTTCAGGGAACATTCTGGGTTTCCAAGCCGGACGGTTATTTCGATGTCTCCTGGCGCCGGGCGGAAGGTGCAGGGCCAGCCTTCATCAACCTGATCCATGACGTTGATCTCTTCCGCTATTTCTTCGGAGAGGTGGAAGCTGTCCATGCGATGGAGTCGAATTCGGTCCGCATGCACTCCGTCGAGGATAGCATTGTTATCCTGCTTCGTTTCGCGAGCGGTGTCCTTGGAACGTTAAATGCATCCGACGCCGTCCCGTCTCCCTGGAGCTGGGAGATGACGACGGCAGAGAACCCCGCCTTTCCGCAGCAGGATCAATCTTGCTACCAGATCGGTGGGACCGGAGGATCGCTTGCGATTCCCCAGCTTGCGCTTTGGACCAATGCGTCGAAACCGGATTGGCTGGAGCCGCTTGTCCAAGAGAGCGTGCCATTTGAACCAGCCGACCCGCTGGCGATACAGCTTCGTCACTTCTGCGACGTCATTCGCCGCGACGCCGAACCGCTTGTTAGCGGAGCGGAAGGTCTCGCCACCTTGCGCGTCATCGAGGCGATCAAGGCGTCCGCGCGCTCGGGCGAAACGATCCAGCTGGGTGAACGCAGCGTGAGGCCCCTGATATGATCACCGGAACCACAAAGCTTATCGCGCACCTCGGCTATCCAACAGAATCCTTCAAGGCGCCACTCATCTACAATCCCTATTTCGAAAAGAGCGGCATCGACGCTGTCGTCGTACCGATGGGCTGCAAGCCGGAAGACTATCCTTCGTTTCTCAAGCTTATCTTCAGGCTCTCGAACATCCATGGTGCCCTCATCACCATGCCGCACAAGATTACGACGATAGGATTGCTCGATGGGGTCTCGACCAACGCCAAGGTTGCCGGCTCCTGCAATGCCGTCCGACTCCAGCCGGATGGCAAGCTAATCGGCGATATGTTCGATGGTGAAGGCTTTGTCCGCGGTTTGTTGCGCAAGGGACAATGGGTGGCGGGAGCCAAGGTGCTGATCGTGGGTGCTGGCGGCGTCGGCTCCGCGATCGCTGCCTCGTTGGCAGGAGCCGGCGCGCGACGGATTGCGCTTTATGATGACAACCCCGCTACGTCAGCGGGACTCGGCAACCGGCTGAAGACACACTACCCAATGACTGAGGTGAGGATGGGTTCAACCGATCCCGCCGGTTTCGACATCGTCGTCAACGCGACCCCCCTCGGGATGCGCAAGGACGATCCCCTGCCGCTTGACGTATCGCGCCTTTCACCCACGACTTTCGTCGGCGAAGTCGTCATGAAAGAGGAAATCACGCCGTTTCTCGCGGCAGCCCGCGAACGGGGGTGCGCCTTTCAGGTCGGGACGGACATGCTGTTCGAGCAAATACCGGCCTATCTGGAGTTCTTTGGCTTTCCCACGACAAGCGCAGAATACCTGCGGTCAATCGCACAGCTTCCGTAGGGAAGCTGTCGCAGGAACCAGTAACAGGTGCAAACTGCTTGCAACTGGAGAGCCGAAACGGGCCCTGTCGCCGAAGTGCGGCAAGAGATCAATCGGGACATTCGGCGCCTGTGTTCGTCCAAGCGGCGATCAGGGCGGCAAGTGCCTCCTGTGAGCCGGGAGGTGTGCTACGTCCCGCGCCCGGATGCCATGCCCACCCTACCAGATGGTCTTCACCCATGTGGCGAACGAGATCGGCATGAGACCGATTGCCGTTCCGGCTCGTGTCTTTCACCTGCCTGCATATTTCACCCACCGTTAGCCCTTGCCATGCCATACTGGCCGGTGCCAGCGACCAGTGCGCATTGCCCGGAATCGATTTCAGGCGGCTGCCAACGATCGGACGGTTCTCGGCACCGTGGCACGTGCTGCAGGCAAGCCCTGCCGGGCCCAACGGACTTTGGCTGGCGTTCATCAATGGCACATGCGGATGTTTGTCTTCACCTTGCGTCGGGCTACGCGTCGCCGGGTGGCAGTTGATGCAGCGCGGATGCGTCAGGACCCGGCTCGCCTCTTCGAAGATGGCCTTCGAGCGCGCGCTGGTGTCCGCGATGGCATCAAAGTCGGAGACGGCCTTGAGGGCGCCGCCGTCCGATGTTTCGGCGTAGCTGTTCAGAGGACCGACAAGGGCAGCGATAGCTGCCGTGCCGAGAATGGCGGCCAACGGCACAGCGACGATCCGCTTCTTCACCATCACACCCTCCGCAAGTCGTTCTGGTCGATTGGCAGCGACCGCAACCGCTTGCCGGTTGCCATGAAGATCGCATTGAAAAGCGATGGCGCGACACCGGGTGTGCCGACCTCCCCTATGCCACCTGGGGCCTCGGAACTCGGTACGATATGGACCTCGATCTTCGGCGTCTCGTATATTCTGAGAACCGGAGAGTCATCGAAGTTGCCTTCCACGACAGCACCATTGCGGACCGTGATGCGACCGTAGAGGGCTGCACTCAGCCCGTAGATGATGCCGCTCTGTATCTGGGCTTCCACCGTGTCAGGATTGATCACCTGGCCGCAATCGACGGCACAAACGATACGGTCGGTCTTGAGCGCGCCGTCCTCTCCGACGCTTACCTCCGAGATCGTGGCTGCAAAGCTACCAAAATCCTCCGAAATGGCGATACCTCTTCCCTTTCCCTGCGGAAGGGTGGTTGACCAACCGGCCTTCTCCGCCGCGAGATTGAGCGCTGCGAGGAGACGCGGCTTATGCTGAAGCAGCCGCCTGCGGTATTCGAGCGGATCAATGTTCGCGACGTGAGCCAACTCGTCAATCCCGCCTTCAATGACGGGGATGTTGCGTGTTGCGCCGACGCCGCGCCAGTTGCCCGTCAGCATTCCATCAGGCGCCTCGTGTCGGGCGAATTCCGTATATTTGTTAGGGATTGCATAGGGCGACTCCGCGCCGCCCATGCTATCGAGGTCAATACCGTCACGGGTGAAAGCCGGCAGCCAGCGCGCCATGACGGACGGCCCAATCACCCGGTGCCGCCAGGAAACGGGCATGCCGTCGGCACCGAGTGTTGCCGTGACCTTGCTGTAGTTGAGATAGCGGTAACAGTCGTGGCGGATATCTTCCTCGCGGCTCCAGGTGACCTTGACCGGGCCCTGCACCTGCTTGGCGATCTTCGCAGCCAGAATGACGCCGTCGACATCAAGCCGGCGCCCGAAGCCGCCGCCCAAAAGATGATTGTGTACGTTGACCTTGTCCAAGGGCAGCCCCGTCACATCGGCGACGGCCTGCCGCGCACGTCCGAGGACCTGGGTTCCGACCCACACGTCGCAACCGTCGCTTCGGACGTGGAGCGTGCAGTTCATTGGCTCCATCGCCGAATGCGTGAGGATCGGCAGGCGGTAGATGAACTCAACGGGAGGTCCGTGCTCGACCTCCGCCTTGGCGACGTCGCCTTCATTTATGTGTGGCAGAGCATTGCCGCTGATGGCATCTTCCATGCGCTTTTCGAGATCGGCAAGCGAGAGATCCCCGCTGACGCCTGGATCCCATTCAAGGGAAAGTGCTGCCAGCCCCTTGCGTGCGGCACCCGTGTTGTCGGCCACGACTGCGACCGCATCCTCAATGCGCACGACCTGCTTGACGCCCTTTACCGCCATGGCCGGTCCGTCGTCGATCGAACGCAGCTTACCGCCAAAATGGGGACAGATGGTGATTGCGGCGTAGGACACGCCTTCCGGACGGGCATCGATACCGAACTTCGCCGTACCGTTGACCTTCTGCGGACTGTCCAGACGTTTGATAGATTGGCCGATCAGCTTGAAGCTCGACGCAGGCTTCAATGGCATTTCCTGCGGAACAGGCTGCAACGCAGCAGCCTGAATTAGGCTGCCATAGGTACTCCGGCGGTCACTCGCCCTATGGACGACGTGTCCCGCCTCGGCTTTGCAGCTATCCGGTTCCACACCCCAACCACGGGCAGCAGCGTTCACAAGCATGATGCGCGCAGCGGCTCCCGCCTTGCGCATCTGGTCGTAAACGGCGCGAATGGCAAGGGAACCGCCAGTGATCTGATCGCCCAGCAAGGGGTTCGAATACCGCGTGGGATCGGCGGGCGCATGCTCGAGAACCACCTGATCAAGAGGGACTTCTAGCTCTTCTGCCAACAGCATCGCAACCGAAGTGTAGATCCCTTGTCCCATCTCCACGGAGGGCATGACCAGGACAATCTTGCCTTCGGCAGGGATCCGAATGAAGGCGTTGGGCTCAAACGCCTCTGCTGCGTATGAGGCCGAAGGCCGCAGGCCAATGACGAGGCCCGCTCCCGTTAGCGATGCGCCGATCAGAAAGTGCCGGCGTGAGACGGAAAGGTTGATTTTGTCGTGAAGAGACATCGCATCACCCCGCCGCGGCAAGCTTGATTGCGGCGCGAATGCGCGGATACGTGCCACATCGACAGATATTTCCGGCCATGACCGCATCGATATCATCGTCTGTCGGCGATGGATTTGCCGCCAGCAGCGCTGTCGCGGACATGATCTGTCCAGACTGACAATAACCGCATTGAACGACATCGATGTCGAGCCAGGCTTTCTGGATCCGTGCGCCTTCGTCAGTCTCGCCAATCGCCTCGATGGTGGTGATCGACTTGGACACCGCATCTGCAACCGGCATCACGCACGACCTGACTGGCACGCCATCGACATGCACCGTGCAAGCACCGCACATGGCAATGCCACAGCCGAATTTCGTTCCGGTGAGACCTATGCTGTCGCGAAGGACCCATAGAAGCGGGATATCGCCATCCACATCGACGGCGTATTTCTTACCATTCACCTCGAGATCGTAAGACATACAACTACCGGCTGAAAGCCGTCCCCCAACGCACATGCAGCTCTTGCAAGCTAGCAGCAAAACGGGGAAATCCGCCAGTTACATTCTTGTGAAGGTTAGGATACGGCGCAACCACAAGGAACATGGGTCGGCAGCCTCGGCCATTGCAGAGCTCGCAAGGGCGCAACGCCAGGTTTCGCGATGAAGGCTCGACAACTGCCTGTCATTTGTGGGCTGCGCCAAGCCTTGCAAGAACCTCGCCGGGTATCTGATAAAGCCTTATGACATCCCTATCATTGTGGAAGCCGCACATCTCGCGCTGGATGAACAAGGCCCAGACGGCGTCGGAAGCGTCATCGATGAGGGTTTGCCTGTCGGTCCCGCAATTGGTCTCCGGCGACCAGGAGGCAAGCCTGGCCAACGCGGCCTCCGTCTTGCGGCCCTGGCGGCCCAATGCGTCCGCCCGCGCGGAAGCGAGTTCGTATTCCAAGGGGCTCAACCCGGTGCTCGAATGTCCTGAGATTGATCGTGGCGGCCTGAGACTCACGATTGCCTCCTTTTCCCGGATTTCAGTTCACCCTGCACCGTGCGATGCGCTGTGGCGACCCTCCTCGACGCCTAGCAACAGCCTCAGTCGGCGTGACATGTTTCTCGCTTCCCTTCGCGCGTCAATGTGGCTTCCTTGCCCTTGATCCAGAATTCCATATCGCTATTGGCGTAACGGCCGCCATCGGCCGAAACGACCTGCGGCAGTATGATCAAGCGTCGTGCGCCCGCAAAGACAAGGATGACACTTCCCGGCGAAACAGTGGGCGAGGAAAAAGTTGCGCTGAGACGCGTACCGGTCGAGCACTCGTAGTGCGCTTCGATCGGGCCTGGACTGGCCGCGAAAGCCGGAAGCGCAACAAGCGCAAACATCACGGTCGTCTTCGCGGGCATCACGCCTCCTTCGCCGGCGGACACATCTCATCTAGTCGAGCCAATCTAACGCGGCGACGCTCGTGAAGGAAGAGGTGCGTCCCTAGCTGCGTGGGCGCGCCAGAGATAGCACCGGGCCCACATTTCAGGTTGTTCTCATGGAAATGTCGGACATCCGGACAGCGCCGCGGCGGCCGTCCGCCCCCGCGACTTCCGGTAAAACCTGGACCTGCGAAAAGGCATGGGCAGTATGGCCCTTGCCCGATAATGTAGTCCCGTCCTCGTCCAAGGTTTCACCCGCTGCCGGCGGCGGCCAGCAGCGTCGCTGCGACGGATACACCATACTCAGAACCGGCCGCGTATTTTGTCGTAAAGGTCGCGCATATCATCAAGCGTGCGGTCATAGGTGGACTGTCGCGCCGAGGCCTGCAATCGCCCGGCGATCGTTAAACCGAATATCGCAGCGACGGCGGCAACTGTCACCAGGCTGGATACGGGATATAATTTTACGGTCGCTTTTGTCTGTCGGACAGCTACATTAGCGCCGGTCTTGACGGCCGCAGAAGCGTCGGCCACTTGCCTGCGAAGGATCTCCACCTGCGACCGGAGAAGGCCGATCTGCTCATCGGCATTGAACTCGGGTTGCGGAGGAATTCCGATGGAAGCCGTGTTTACGTCAACCACGGCGCGCGGCACTGGCTCGCCGATCTTGGCGCCGTCAGCAACGAGAGGTCTCGTGGTGGTCTTTTTTTCCGCGGGCATTTTTGTTCTCCGTCCAGATGGTGCTCGAAGAGCGCATAGTGAATCGGACAGATACGCCTCGCGGCCGCAGATTGTTCCAATCTAATCAGATCGGCTCGCAAAGTGGAACGAGCTTGTACTCGCGCAGAGCTTGCGATTCGACTTGAGATTCAGAAAAGGCGGGTACTTGCTGTCACTAAACGAGCTGGGCTTTTTACGGCATTAGAGACGTTTCCGGGACTATTGGTAACCAGTGTTCATGAGGCGCCAGGGCATTGAACTCGATCGCTCCATGTGGCCGATCGGGTGCGGCCGAGACATTCGGTAGGTTCTACGTGCCAATTCCGCCCGCACCGCAGAAGCGCAGACAGCAGTCCACGTCGTTGCCGCCTGATCGTCGCAGCTGGCGAGGCTTACTCAAGACACATGCAAAGTCACCTTCAGAAACTCGATCGTACGCGACCAGGCTAGCTTTGCTGCTCCGGCTGAGTAGTGCGCGCTGTCGTTGTCGTCGTCAAAGCCGCGCTCCGTGTTCTCATAGCTGAATATCTCAGCTTTCAGCCCCCTCTGCCTGACAAGATCGACAAACGCCGGAATCTCGGGATCTACGAACTGGTCTTTGCCCGCCAGGTTGAGGAGGAGAGGCGTCTTGATCGTGCCAGCATCCGTGGCCGACGGCGGGTGTCCGTAGAAAATGACCGCGCCGTCGAGATCTGTTCCTTTTGTGACAAGGTCATCGATCGCCGTCGCGCCGAGGCCAAAGCCGACAGCGCCAATCTTCCCGTTGCTGATGCCGCTGGATTTCAGCCAGCTTAAGGCCAATTGGGTATCAGCGAGCATATCCGACCTCGTCTCCATGCCCACCGTTTCGAGGGCAGGACCACGCTCGCTCGGAGTCCCCCCAAAACGCGACGCATAGTCAGGTGCCAAAGCAACGAAACCATCGAGTGCCAGACGCCTAGTGACTTCCTCGAAGTGCGGCGTCAGACCCAACTTGTCATGAACCACCACTACACCAGGGTGAGGCGCGGTGTCGTCGGGGCGAACAAGATAACAATCAAGTTGGCCCCAATCCGTATCAAGAGCCGGTCTTTCGGTGTGCAGTCGCCGGACGTCGCTTTGGATTTGGGCCGCTCTCGCAAATCCCTCGGCATCAAGGGAGGGCAGCGTTGCCATGGCTGCCATGCCGGCCACGTATCTCGCCGTCTCTAGAAGAACCGTCCGGCGCTTCATGTGCGTCGATCTCCGCCCACGATATACTAGCGCAAACTTCCAAACGCGGTAACCACAGCGTGCGGCTTGCGATCGCTCGAAATCGACCACAATGAGCGTCCGCCTATCCTGTGAGTGGGCGCTGTGGTATTGTTTCGCGAAATTCCGAGGTGAAGCCATGCGCCGGTTGCTTGCATCGGTAGCGTTGTTTTTCGCAGCGACAGTAACAGCCGCGACCGATCCCTTGTTCGACGCCGTCTCGGAAGGAGACGCCCCGGCCGTCGAGCGGTTACTGGCCGCAGGGGCTAATGTCGACAGCCGAACAAGAGACCAGGCAACTCCGCTTATAAACGCAGCGCTCGCCGATCAGCTCGCCGTTGTCGCCTTGCTGATCAGCAAGCATGCCGACGTCATGGCCCGGAACGCTGGCGGCTTCACCGCTCTACACGCAGCTGCCTACTCGGGAAGCGTACCGATAAGCAAGCTGCTCCTCGACCACGGAGCGGTTCTCGACGATGCGTCAAACAAAGCGGGAGTTACTCCGCTGATGATTGCTGGGGAAGAGAACCATGTCGCCCTTGCCGAGTTCCTGTTGGCCAAGGGGGCTGATGCAGCCCACGCCGAGTCCCACGGTTACACGCCAATCGCCAGGGCCATTTGGAAGGGCAACTTCGACATCGTCAGGCTCTATAAGCGGCACGGCGTGGCGTGTCCGCCGGTCAACGTTCTACGGGTCGAGGAATTTTATACGAAATGCATGGAAGTCCATGATTGAAGAGGAGGCGAAGATGGACTCTCGAAGCGGAACACAATGCCTTCGGTTCTTGGCAACCGTCGGCCTCGCCGCATGGGCTGTCGGGGGATCGCCGGCGGTGGCGGACGACTCGGTAAACACGGGCTACTTCGGCGGCGTTGCCATCATGGGATACGACACGGTCGCATACTTCACCGACGGCAAAGCGACAAAAGGCTCGGAGAAATTCTCCTACGACTGGCTCGGTACACCGTGGCATTTCGCCAGTTCAAAGCACCGCGAGATGTTTATGAGCGAGCCGCTCAAATACGCGCCTCAGTACGGCGGCTACTGCACGGGCGAGGTCAGCGCCGGGTCTGTCACGGTCAACGTCGACCCCGAAGCCTTCAAGATCATCGATGGCAAGCTTTACCTGATGTATGACAAGACGGATGCGAATGGGTTTGCCGCCCATCCGACGGATATTGTGGCAAAGGCCGATGCCAAATGGCCGAAGGTCGCCGCAGATCTCGAACGGGACCAGTATCACTGATTCTGAACGGCGGCCGAAAAATAGAAGACCTTTGACGAGTTCGTGTAAGCGTAGCTGGTTCCGTCGACAGGTTCTGCGTGTCTATAGACCGGACCGCAGTCGGGCTGGCCGAATGCGTTTTCGCTTTGCTCGCAAAGAAGGTCGCCTTTGACGGAAACCGTTTCGGTCATCATCTGGGTTGGCGAGCGGAATGCGGCCTTGCCATCCATCTGGACTTGCATGATCGCTGGGCTTTTAGACGGTTCGGTCTTTCCGCGAAGGACCTTGCCCATGACGGTGGAAGCGATTTCTCCACCCATCAGCCGAGCCTGCTCGTCCCCGTGGAAACCGAATGGCCACTCAGGCAGGCCGGCATCGCGCAGCGCGTCCAAGGTAAATGCAAGATCCTGACTGCGCAAATTGGCATTTGCGAGCCGCCATCCGGCCAGGCACTCGCGCCCGCTCCGTAGCCGCGCCAGATCGGAAACGATCGCACGAGCGTCGTCGATGCGGCCAGCACGGGCGTAAGCCATGGCGAGGGGAGTAACGAAGTCGCCGTTGTTCTCGGAACCGTCACGCGCGCGTTGGAAGCTGTCTGTCGCTTTCTTGTAGTCATGCTGGAGAAAGAAGACCATTCCGGCGGTGTACCGATCGATGGCGGAGGGATTCGGGTCGTACTTCAAAGCCGTCTCGACAGCTGCGGCGGCGTCGGCGTGATTGCCCCATCCCAATTGCACATATGCGACCGCCATATGGGCCTCGGCATTGGCGGGTCCGAGCGACACGGCTTTCTGCGCGGACGTGATTGCCTGCTCGTAGCGTCGGTCCACAGCCTGCATTATGGCAAGGACCGCGTAAGGCGACGGAAGTTCGGGATCGAGCGCGAGAGCGCGGCTTGCCTTGTCGTAGGCCCTTTTGCGCGCCAGCGCGCTCTGAAGTACGTCGTCGTATGTCATGCGCCAAATGAAGGAGCTTGCGTGCGCATCGGCCGCAAAGGCTTCGGCGAAGCTACTGTCCAATGCTTCCGCTTTGTCAAAAAGCGCCAGGGCTTCAATCAGACGAGAACGGCGTCCGGTACGGGCCGCCTGCTCGGCACGCAGATAGTAGTCATAGGCTTCGAGATTTGCGGTCGGAGGATGAGAGATGCGTTCGCTCTCGCTACGGGTGAGCTTCAATCCGAGGGCATCGGCGATCTGCCGTCCCATCTCGTCCTGCACCTGAAACACGTCCGCCGCGCCACCGTCAAACCGATGCGCCCACAGATGGTTTCCGCTGGAGGTATCGATCAGTTGCGCGTTGATGCGGATCAGGTCGCCGCTCCGCTGCACGCTGCCCTCGACGACGAAGCGCACGCCGAGGTCACGCTGTATCTGCTTCAGGTCGTGGGACTTGCCTTTGTAGGGAAACACGGAATTCTGGGAGATGACGTCAAGGTTCGAAAGCGTTGCGAGATCGGTAATCAGATCGTCCGTGATGCCATCGGCGAAGTAGTCCTGAGTCTGGTCGTCGCTCAAATTGACGAAGGGCAGCACTGCAAGAGATGGCCGTTGTGGTAAGGCGGCCCATTGCCAGACGAAAGGCGCAGCGATAGCGATGAATAGCGCTGCGAGTGCTGACAGCATCACGACCCGCCTCGGCCGAGGGGCGAGGATGACCTTACCGGTCTTAGCCGGGTCAAGCAGAACCCGATAGACGCGAACCGGGTCCGCTATGTTTCTCAACCGCTGCTCGCCTAGAGCCGCGAAGCCGACATCGACCTTATGCGCTACGTGGTCGAACGCAGTGCCGGATATGAGAATGCCGCCAGGTTCTGCATTTCCCTGTAGACGGGCGGCTATGTTGACGCCGTCGCCATAGATGTCGTCACCTTCGACGATGATGTCGCCAAGATTGACACCGATGCGAAACCGAATGCGTTTGTCCTCCGAAACGCCGCAGTCGCGATCGGGCATTTCCCGCTGGATAACGGCCGCGCATTGGACTGCATCCACGACGCTGGGGAATTCGACGAGTGCCCCATCGCCCATGAGCTTGATGATACGTCCGTGATATTTCTCGATCGTGGAATCGATTAGCTCCCGGCGGCAGGCCTTCAGCCGTTCCAACGTGCCGGACTCGTCCAACCCCATGAGACGGCTATAGCCGACCACGTCAGCGGAAAGTATCGCGGTGAGACGCCTCTCCATCCTCTGCCCGCCTTTTGATACGGGGAGCGAGGGGATATTACCACGACGAGGGCGAACAGGCACCGCAACGTCCGTCGTTTGCCCTAGCGTCGGCTAGTGAGTGTCTTTGGTTTGGCCGCCGTCGACGACGTCGAGGCCACGGAGAGCAGCTCCGAAATCCGAGGCCGTGTTCGGCTTTCAGACGCACGAGGACTCTTAAAGAGCCAATGCGCGTGTCCAGACGCCGATGTCAGGCGTGCAGCGTTTACGAGTGCGTTTGTTGTGTACTTCCGTTACGGCTTGAACGAGACCAGGCTTCCGCCGGCATGTCGCTTGGCGCATTCGTCTCGTTCCTGGCCATGATCGCCTTTGCGCGACGCGCTGGCCTATCGGCGGACGTACTCCTGCTTTCAGGCGTCGCCATCAGCGCTTTTTGCCTTGCAATCATCAGCGTGGTGCTTTCGCAAGGCGACATGCGAAGCTACATTCTTCTGACCTGGATTTCGGGCTCGACCAACCGCGCCGGCACGTTCGAAGCCTGGACCGCGATCATCTCACTGGCTGTTCCGACAGCACCGCTCTTCCTGATGACACGCTGGTTTGCCATCCTGCCGCTTGGCGCGGGGCAGGCGCGCAGTGGCGGACTTCGTGTCACATCGACACGGCTTCTGCTTGCCGCACTTGCCGCTGCAATGACGGCGATCTCTTCCTTCCTCATTCGACAGCTGAGCCTGACCGGCCAGATTGCGCCCCACTTGTCGCGGCTGATCGGCTTTCACCGAAGCCGCGACCATCTGCTCGCAGCCACGCTGATCGGCGCCGGTCTGCTCGTACTGTCGACCAAGGCTACATTCCGTAACGGCAGGCCCGATGTATCCGCGCGCAAGTTGGGAGTCAGCTGTCGCCGCCAACCGATTGATTACCTGATGACTTCGATCACGCGATGGGTATGCGGATCAACAATGACACGTCGCTTGTTGACCACGGTGTAACCGTATGCATCGTTGCTGGGGATGGTGTGGATTTCTACCGAGGACGGCAATTCCGTCCCGACGACGATGTCGCCATCATAAACGACCGACGGAACCTCTTGTTCGGTTATGTAGGTCCTCACCTCGCCAGGCACGGTCACGACCGTGGTCTGGGCCGAAGCGGGACCGGCCAACAAAAGTCCTGTGATTGCCGCTGTCATGAGAGCTTTCATATCTACCTCCATGTGTGAAAAGGGGAACTCCCCTTTCACGTGAAGGTTCCCTCACGACGAGCAGTGCCGATCGGCCCTATTGAAGCGTTCGGCTGGCGTCCCCTGGGGGCACTTCGGCGGTCAGGAGGAGCTTGTCGATCCTGCGCCCGTCAAGATCGACGACCTCGAATCGCCAGCCGTTCATGACAAAGCTTTCGCCTACTTCCGGCAGGTGCTTCATCTCCTCCAGTACGAGTCCGGCAACCGTCTGATATTCCCGGTCGCCCTCGACCTGGAAGCTCATGAAGTCGGCAAACTCGTCGATCGGCGTCCAGCCGGATACGAGATAGCTGCCGTCGTGGCGGCGAACGATGGCCTTCTCTCCAAACGCGTCCTCCTGAACGGCGCCCAAGATTGCTTCCAGAATGTCGCCAGAGGTAATCACGCCTTCGAAGTGGCCATATTCGTCGTAGACCAGCACCATGTGGCAGGGTGAGCGACGAATGGCCTGGATGACATCAAGCGAGCCCGACAAGTCCGACACAATCGGCACTTCCTTGGTGAGGGTGGCGACGTCGGCATAGCCGGACGAAGCAATTGCGTCGTAGAAGTCCTTGGCCAAAAGCACCCCGATGATCTCATCGGAGCTGTTTCTGCGCACCGGCAATCGCGCCTGAACGCTCCGGCGGAGCTGATCTCGGATCTCATCGAAACCGTCCTCGACGTCGATCACCTCGACATCCCGGCGAGGTGTCATCAAGGCTCTGGCACTTCGGTCCGCCAGCCTCATGACGCCGGAAATCATCGCCGACTCTTCCGTCTCAATCACACCGGCGCTCTGCGCTTCTGCCAGGACGGTCTTGATTTCCTCGTCGGTGACCATATCGGCGGACTTGCCCGATTGACCAAGAACACGAAGGATGAGGCGACCGGAAGCGTCGAGGAACCAGACGAGCGGGGCGGCCAGGCGAGACAGGAACATCATTGCCGGAGCGACTTTGCTTGCCACTGTCTCCGGCGCGCGAAGCGCGATCTGCTTCGGCACCAGCTCACCGACAATCAGCGACAGGTATGTGATTGCGACAACGACCGAGCCGACCCCAAGCGCATCGGCAGCGGCCGGTGAAAGTCCGTGCGTGCCGAGCCACCCGGCCAGTCTCGCACCAAGCGTCGCACCTGAGAACGCACCGGACAGCACGCCGACGAGGGTAATGCCGATCTGCACGGTCGACAGGAACCGCCCTGGCTCCTCGCCCAGTCGGATGGCAATGGCGGCCCCACGGCTTCCCTGGTCGGCCAGCACTTTGAGGCGTGCGGGACGGGAGGATACGACCGCGAGCTCCGACATGGCAAGGACGCCATTCAAGATGGTGAGAATGGCAACAATTGAAATTTCGAGAAGCAAAAAAGGAACCCTGTAATTTTCGAAACTACGGGAAACATAGGCATTCTCCCACAGAACACCAGCTGCAAGCCACGCGTAATGATGGTTTCTTCGCTTATTCCGGGGTCGCTGGATTGGAGAATCCCCGATCGCCGGTCCGCAGGTGCGGAAAAGGTGGTTCGTTGGCCACAGAAACCTGAGGCCACCAAGGCTGGCTTTCATCTGTGGTATGAAGCATCGCCAACAGATTCGACGCCGAGACACGGTCCACGCGGCTCGGCAAAGCCGAGCGTTTCGCCTGAGGCCGTCACCCGCGTCTCCAGGTGCCCGAGCGCGCGGAGCGTCGCGCCATTTCGCGCCTGACCGCATAGGCACTGACCGCGACGAGGATTGCAGCCAAAGCCAGCGCGATTAACACGTGCAAATGAAGTTCCAGCCGGCCGATCAATATCTCAACGGCGTGTCCGGCCAGGAATCCAATCGCCGTTATCGCGACGCCCCAGATCAGCGCTGCGATCGCATTGAGTATAATGAACTTCCGCGTCGAGACGTTCGAGACGCCGATTGCAACAGGGCTGATCGTTCGCATGCCGTAGATGAAGCGAAAGGCGAGGATAAAGCCTGTCGGATGCGCTTCGAGGAGCTTCGTCACTCTCGCGATCGGTTCCGATTCCAGCAGCTGTTGAACATAGGACCACTTGGTGGCGTAGCGACCTGACAAGAAGAAGAACTGGTCTGCAGCAAAGGATCCGAGACACGCGGCCAGAGCGACCTGCCAGTATGGAACAAGCTGCCGATGAGCGAGGACACCACCCAGAAACGCTGCCGTTTCCCCTTCAACACCGGCCCCGATAAAAACGGCCAAGACGCCGTACTCGCCAATCAGCCTCTCCAGCAATGCCTAGCCTCCGGCCGCCCAACAACCCGCAATCTGCCCTGAATTGCGTCGTGCAGCAACGTCTGCAGGCGTATGCGAGGCGTGAAGAGCGCCAAGCTGCCATTTCCCCGGTTTGTTGCGAAAGTAGTTGCCCTGAGCACAACGACGCGCTCACGCAACGCGCCAAGAATGTGTTAGCCTTGTCAGTAGGCGGCTTTGGCCTAGCGGCTTGGGGGAAGCGCGATGCAGGACAAAGATCCGAATGGCGCCAGAAAACCACCGGCCGGAAACGTCCGGAGGAAGCCAGAGGCCGTATCCAGCGCGATCGAGCGCCGGATCGTTACGGCGCTTTGCTACGATCTGGTCGATTCAACGGAACTCTTCCACCGCATGGATCTCGAAGATTATCGCGAGTTGATATCCGCGTTTCAGGCAGCCGCCAACAAATCAATCGTCGCCCAATCGGGCGTACTTCGGGTGGAGACTGGTGATGGCGGGCTCGCCTTGTTTCCGATTGATATCGGAGCGCGGGATGCCGCTTCCCTCGCTATTCGTGCGGGCTTGCAAATCATCGAGACCTGCAGGCGCGTCGGGCAGACGGCCGGTCGTTCGGATCTGCAAGTTCGCGTCGGCATTGCCACCTCCGTTGCCCTTGTTCAGGAGCCTCAGAAGCAAAGCTGGACCCATGAGCCTGTTGTCGGAGTGGCACTTGCGCTCGCCACCCGTCTTGAGACCGTCGCTGCTCCCAATACAGTCTTCGTGTCTGACGAAACCAGCAGGCTGGCGGGCCGCTCGCATGCGTTCTCCTTCGAGGGCATCTGGAACCTCAAGGGGTTCGAGGCGCCGGAACGAGCATGGCGCGCACTCGGTCATAAAAATGAAGTGGACAGGTTCTATGCCTTCGGGAGGCTCGGCAATCCTTTCGTGGGCCGCATAGATGAGCTGGGCACGCTATCGAAAGCGTGGAAAAGCGTCGTTGCCGGGAACGGACAGACGGTCATTATCGAGGGGGACGCCGGCATTGGAAAATCACGCCTTCTGCATGAGTTCCGCAGATTGACCCGTGCAGAGCGAACGAAATCCTTCTTCTTCCAATGCGTGCCCGGCGGCTTTCACTCGACGCTGCAGCCTTTGGCCAACAGCCTTACCGGCATGCCCGAGACGGGTGGACAGACGAAATTGACGGCATCCGCAGTCGCCAGCCGGTTTCGCCGCCACGGCATACGGGACAATGACATCGTCGAGCTCTTTTCCTATCTGCTCGGAGCCGAGGGGCGCAGAGAAAACCTCGCCGGCAGCAATCCCAAACTGATCCGGGAGAGAGCGCGACAAGCAATTCCGAAAGCGATGCAGGCGCTCTGTGAAAACGGGCCCCTTCTCTTTGTCGTCGAGGACGTCCACTGGATAGATCCGACTTCTCGAGAGTTTTTGATTGAGGCGGCCCGCGCCATCCTGGGGCTACCGATCCTCCTGATTGCGACCACACGCCCTGAGGCGACCATGGAATGGCCAGAGGACGCCCGTCCATCGCGACTGCCTCTGAACCCTCTCGATGCAGACCAGACGAGGCTTGCAATCGAGCGCAACTGGCCACAGCACAGAGTGGCGGAGTTTGAAGACCTGGTTGAGGTAGCCGAGCGGATCTCGGGCGGCGTGCCGCTTTTCATCGAGCAGATATGCCAATGGATGTCCGAGACCACGATTACGGGTGTCACGATCCCGGAAAGCGGATCGTCGGCACATATCTCGACATTTGAAGAGATCCTCGAAGCACGGCTCGGCAATCTCGGCCCAATTAGAGACGTGGCACGCGCCGGAGCCGTTGCCGGCTCCCGCTTTACCTTGTCGCTTCTTCAGACTCTGCTTCCCGACTATGACAGGAAGGCGCTGGCAAACGCGGCGGATACACTGTGTAACACCGGCTTCGTAACGCATGTGCGAGCCGGCGGGGCCGTTACCTATGGGTTTCGCCATTCACTGATCCAGGAGACGATATACAAACTGCTGATGCGGCGACAAAGCCAGGCGCTACATCGCCGCCTCTTCGACGCACTGACCGAAGACCCCACGATCGCACCGTGGATCGATGGCGGTGCGCGTGCCGAGCATGCGGAACGTGCGGGTCTAAAGGAGACCGCCGTGGAATTGTTCATCACGGCCGGTCAGGAGGCCGCACGTCGGTCGGCCCTGGTCGAAGCTCGCCATCATCTCGAGCATGGCCTCTCAATCTGCGACGAGCTCGGCATGAACGAGCGGGTTGATCGGCTGCGGCTATCGGCCGTCATTGCATTGGGACCAGTGCTTACCGGGACAATCGGCCTGAATTCACCGCCGGCGCGAAAGCTTTACGAAGATGGGGTGGAAATCGCCAATCGACAACCGCTGGAAGAGAAGTCGCGATGGTTTCCAATCTACTGGGGTTGGTGGCTGACGGGTTCCGATTTTTTGACGATGCACGAACGCGCCATGGAGGTTCAGGTCATGCTGGCAGGCATCCGGGACCCGGAGGTACGCCTGCAGATGAACCATTGCATCTGGGCAATCGACTTCAACCTCGGACGGCACAGGGAAACGCAGAATGCTGTGCGGGAAGGCCTGGCTCTCTACGACACACAAAGGGCGACCGAAGCGCGAACCATCTACGGTGGGCACGATGCCTGTGCCTGTGGCCTGGGCCAACTGGCCCACTCGCTGTGGCTGACAGGCCAAACGCATGAATCAGACCGCGTACTGAAAGAGATGATCCAGTTCGTGAATGGCATTTCCCACCTGCCGAGCAAAGCACACTCTCTCGATGTGGAGGCTGTCGCGGCATTCTATCGCAATGATTACAAACGCTTGACAGCCATCTCGGAAGAGATGTCTGAGTTTTCCAGACAGCATGAAATGCAATCTTTGGCCGGACTTTCGCTCCTTTTCGGTGGATGGGCCGAAGCACATCTTGGAAACGTCGCAGGCGGTTATGAGAGGTTCTGCAAGGGATTTGACCTTTTGGGAGAGCTCGGCACGGTCATCGACCTGCCGATCTATCTCTCGATGCAGGCCGCAATGCTCGGCCTTGACGGCAAGGTCGATCGCGCCATCGAGGTCGCCAGCCAGGCGATCGTCAAAGCAAGGGAAACAGGTCACGCCTATTGGCTCGCGGAGTTGTTCCGCGTTCGGGCCATGCTACGCGCCCGCTCCGGCGCGATGCGCGAGCTCGTCATGGAAGATTTGCATCTTGCTGCAGAGATCGCCCAAACGCAGGGGGCGGCCGCACTCCAGGACAGAATAAGGCAGTCGCTCGAGGAGCTTGGCCTTGTTGTCGACCGATGAACCCAACGGCGCCATTTCAGGGGGCGACCTCCTCGACGAGTTTGCGGCAGAACTCGCCGCCAACCGGAGGGCATCGTTGGGCCGGGCCGAAGTCGATCCGCCCGGTGAGTACCTGCGAAGGCTCCTGCCAATCTGCCGGCATGCAGGAATAACACGCGTCGCAGACCTCACCGGCCTTGACCGGTTGGGGCTTCCCACGGTCCAGGCAATCCGTCCAGCTGCCCTTTCCGAGGTGACCTCGCTTGGCCGCGGCCGATCCATGGCTCATGCCGCCATCGGCGCGATCATGGAGACACTTGAGCGCCATTACGCCGAGTTGGTTCCCGCCACCTGCGCCGTCCTTGGAAGCGCCGATGAGCTCGCCATCCCGGAGGACCTCTTCGATCGTCAGCTTGACGACCACGCAACATCGGCCTGGCGGTCGAAACCAACCCTCTGGATCATGGGCTATGACCTTTTTCTCCGACACACCCAAATGGTTCCTCTTGAACTCGTGCACACACGCTATACGGATCCGCCCCCGGATTTCGACGGGCTCTTCCTGCGCACCACCACCGGGCTTGCCTGCCATTCAACCTGGCATCAAGCGACTGCGCATGCGCTCTTCGAGTGTATAGAACGCGACGCAATTGCCCGGGCGTTCGACACGCACGGCTTCTTCGACAGATACCGGCTTTCCCCCGAGAGCCTCGGTCCCGCCATCGATCACCTGACCGGTCTTCTTGCGGAACACAAAATATCGGCCGGGTTCTGGCATGCCCCCTCCCCGACTGGCGTTAGCGTCGTCTGGTGCCAGACGATCGAACTCGGTGGCGGCCATCCCGTGCTCGCATTGCCGACGGAAGGTTATTCGGCTGGGCAAGACCTCGCCGAGGCGGCGGAAAATGCCTTGCGCGAGGCGCTGGCGGCCCGCGCCGGAGCCATCTCGGGCGCTCGCGATGATCAGACGACGCGACACTATCACAAGCGCGTCGACAGCATTGTCGCAAAGGCCCGGCAGCTTATCCTCGATCCAGTTTCTTTCACGCAAATCGTTGAAGCCCCGCCTATTTCCAGCCTCCAGGATCTGCTCGACCGCGTCGACGACACCGAGCTTGGACCCGTTCTTGCTATTCCCTTGGGTTCGCATCCAGACGGGCCCGTTCGTTGCGTCAGGATGCTGATGCCCCGAGCCCGCCCGTTCAACGTCGTGCGCTAGGAGGTCAAAATGAGTGGGGCAGATCTGGCGGGACCGATACTGGTTTTTCTGGGGTCGACACTGCGACTGCCTGAAGCTCAGGCCGCACTCGACGCCGTTTACCTGCAGCCGGTGGCACAGGGCGACATCCTGCTTGCCGCCCATGCATTTCGTCCAAGAGCGATGGTCATCATCGACGGGCAGTTCGAAGACCGCCCATCGGTCCGGCACAAGGAGATTTTATGGGCGCTGGCGCAAGGGATCGTCGTGATCGGAGCAGCAAGCATGGGAGCGCTTCGGGCTGCTGAGCTGGGACCATACGGCATGATCGGCGTCGGATTGATCTTCCGGTGGTACAGGCGCTGGGTGCTGACCCCAGACGATGCCGTCGCCGTTCAGTCGGGGCCGGCCGAATTGGGCTTCCCGCCGGTGACAGATGCATTGATCGATCTGCAAAGAACGTTTTCCCATCTGATGCGGCTCGGCCATATAAGCGTCGCGCAACGCGACAGCCTTACCGAAACTGCCCGGCGAATGAATTTTCGCGATCGATCCATTGATAAGATACTTCGCGCAGAGGGGTGGCAGCGAGAAGAAATCGGCCGCTTGCGTCATCAATTCATCAGACAGAAGCGTATTGACGCACTAGCGGCACTTAAATTCGCGCCAGAGTTGTCTGAGAGATTTTCCGGCCGGCGCCCAGCTGGAGCCTGGGTTGCAACGAATACTTTCATTCGCGATCTCGAAGCAACCAATATTGACACTGATCTAATTAATATTTACTAAATAAACGTAAAGTTGTTTCTACATATGGGGCGAGACCAACATGGATTTGCACCCGCATGTTATGACGGCCTCTACCGAGGCCGGCACGGGAACTCGATTCTGGATTTTTCCTCAGCCTCCGTTCATCCCAGGCTATGAGCAGCCAGATCGCGTCTGGCTGTCGATTCTACCCAACGAGATTTTCCCTGGGCCGAGCGACGCCCGCATGTATGTGGCTGATCCGCTCTACAGCAAGCAGCCCTACGGCTATTCGCGCCTGCCACCCTTTAACGGCATCAGCCGTCCACCAGTGCATGCGGGCCCTGACGGCCATTTCGACAGCCTAGATCCGCTATCGCGACCCTATCTCGGCGTTCATGCCTATGCCTGCATCCATCGTGTGCTCGAAATCTGGCAGAGTTACCTCGGTCATCGGGTTCAGTGGTTTTTCGATGCCACCTTTCCGAGACTGGAGATCATTCCTTTGGTCGAGTGGGACAACGCCCAGGCAGGCTATGGCTTCCTGGAACTTGGACGCTCGGATGTCGGTGGAACACCAAGACCTTACGCGCTCAATTTCGATGCGATCGCCCATGAGGTCGGCCACCTGATCATCTTCTCGGAAATAGGCGTTCCGGTCGGAGCCTCCCGCGAGAGCGAGTTCTTTCCCTTCTCGGAAGGCTTTTCCGACTGTGTATCGCTGATCTCTTTTCTCTCCTTCGATTCCGCGGTCGACCGGTTGCTGCGAAGGACAAAGGGAGATCTGCTGCTCTACAACGAGCTCAATCGCTTCGCCGAAACCAGTCCGGAAACGCAGATTCGCCTCGCGACCAACTTCAGACGCATGTCGGAAGTCACACGCGACCCGCACGACCGCGCGCTGCCTTTCGTCGGCGCCGTCTTCGACACGATCGTTGAACTCTACCATCGCAATCTCGTGGCCAACGGTTCTGCCGAACGGCGCCTTCTCGACGTGGATCTGCGCCATCTGACACTTAACGAGTTTGATCGCTTCCGCGAACTGACGGCGCAATCTTTTCGCACAAGACCCCTTTATTTTCAGCTGGCTTTGGAGAAGGCGAGGGACGACGTCGGACGTGCGCTCGCCATTTCACTGAAGAAACTCGACGCTCGGACTTTGACATTCAACCAAGTCGCAGGGTCGATCCTTGATGCCGCCGATGGTGCCGTGGCGGAAGCTTTCAGGGCAAGTTTTGCATGGCGTGAAATCACCTATTGAGGCAACCCGAAGGAGAGGACAATGAGCGATTGCGGCAGAAATCCAAACGTCGGAACGTCCGGCCCTTACGATCCGAGTGAGGTGCGACTATATGGACGCCCAGCAACGGACAGCGTCAAAGTCGATGCCAAAGACGCCGAAAAGGCGAAAGCGGGCGTGAACATTTCGCTACAGCATGATCATGAGGCAATCTGCCTGCCGATAGCACTGGGGCTGCCGTGGGTCGACTATGGTGACCCCTGCAAAGGCTATCTCAAGAGCATTGGCGTTATCTACGGCTACGCCTACGAAGGGCACTGCTACAAGTTGCCAAAACCGCTGATCATGCTGCTTCCGGAGAAGCCAAAACCCATTGCGTACGACGATTGTGGCTGTGATTGCGGTTACTCGCCGGCCCTTGGCTACCTCGTCTGGCAGCTGGATAAAAGGCAGAGTGTCGTTACCCTCGATGTCAGGACGGACGACCTCAAGACGCTCGTACTCGATGAAAACATGCCCGGAAACAGATCGCCGCAGGCCTACTCGCACTCCATGTCGCTGGCACCCATGCGGGCGCGAGAGTAGTCATTTCGGGTTGCGGGTCGATCGTCCGAGCGGCCCGTCTGCCTTGCCACCTGGCCAGCGGAACGCTATTTCGCGGTGCGGGCAATGTCCGGCTTGACCACGCAGCATGGGGAGAGTGGCGTGCAGACAGAAAAAATCGGCTTCATCGGGACCGGGGCAATCAGCGACTCCATGGTCAGGGGCCTGTTGACGAAGCCTGCCGCTGTCGCGCAGGTGACCATTTCACCTCGCAACGCCGCGATCGCCCAAAAATTGGCTGCGGACTTTTCAGAAGTCTCGATTGCCGCCGACAATCAAGCCGTCATCGACGCGAGCGACGTCGTTGTCCTTGCGGTGCGCCCGCAAATTGCGAAGGAGGTTCTCGGCGGACTGACGTTCCGAAAGGGTCAATCCGTTCTCAGCGTCATTGCAGCGACCGATCGCAAGGCACTTCTTGAATGGATCGGGGTTGATGTTCACCTCGTCCAGGCCATTCCACTGCCTTTTGTGGCCGACCGCGAAGGCGTGACGGCCGTTTTTCCGCCGGATTCTCGCATTGCGGCGCTCTTTTCCGTTATGGGTACCGCGGTCGAATGCGAGACCAAGGAGGAGTACGACCTCCTGGCGGCGGCCAGCTCCCTGATGTCGACCGTCCTGGGAATCATGGACATTTCGGCCGCGTGGCTGGAAGAACGTGGCCTCACCAAAGGCAAGGGACGCGCCTATATCGCGCCGCTGTTTACCAATCTCACGCAGACTGCGCTGCGCTCGAAAACCGTTCCGCTTAAAGAACTCAGCAGCGAGTTTGCGACGAAGGGCGGCCTCAACGAACAGGTGCTCTCCGATTTCGAGAAGAACGGCGGGCGCGATGCACTGATCCTGGCGCTTGACCGCGTCCTGGCAAGAATACAGGGCGCCAAAGCCTGAAAGGTCTAGAAAGTCGGCGGTGTGCAGGCGCTGATGACCTCGCATGCAATCGGCCCGACGCATCGGAACCGGTGCGGTCGCCGGCTTTCGAAATAATAGGCATCGCCCGGTCCAAGGATCCGCCGCTCGTCGTCAACCGTCACTTCGAGCCGCCCGGAAAGAACGATACCGCCCTCTTCCCCCTCGTGAACGAGGGGAACCTTGCCGGTGTCGGAGCCCGGCTGGTAGCACTCCTTCAGGATCTGCAGGCTGCGCCCGAACAGGCTTTCTCCAACCTGACGATAGGAGATCGGCCCCTTGCCGATCTCGACGAGTTCCTCTGCCGCGTAGAATGCCTTTCGCGGCCGCTCCGGTTCGAAGGCAAAAAACTCCGCCAGACCGATGGGGATGCCGTCAAGAATACGCTTCAGTGCCCCGACGGAAGGGTTGGAGGAGTTCGACTCGATCAACGAGATCGTTGAATTCGTGACACCAGCCCGCTTGGCCAGTTCGCGTTGCGAGAAATTGTGCATCATCCTCAGATGACGAAGGCGGTTGCCGATATCGACGGACATAGGGCGCGTTTCACCTGTTGCGAATATCGAACATATTCAACGCATAGGCATAGATTTCAAGCGTTTACATGAACAAAGAAAAGGACTTGTCCGTCGGTGCAAATCACCCAACATGTCGCCACGCACAATGGAGACTATAGCGGTGGACCAGATCAGCATTTCAAACCGGCCTTCCCTCGATAATTTCTGGATGCCGTTTACGGCAAACCGCCAATTCAAGGCCGCACCCCGGCTGCTCGCCTCAGCCGAAGGCATGTATTACACGGATATTGACGGCAACAAGGTGCTGGACGGCACGGCTGGCCTCTGGTGCGTCAATGCCGGCCACGGTCGCCAGCGCATCGCGGATGCCGTTGCTCGCCAGCTGCAGACGATGGACTTTGCCCCGACCTTTCAGATGGGCCATCCCGTCGCCTTCGACTTTGCCGAAAGGCTCGCAAGGATCGCGCCGGGCGGCTTAAGCGCAAAACTCGATCGCGTGTTCTTCACCGGCTCCGGCTCGGAATCGGTCGATACGGCGTTGAAGATTGCGATCGCCTACCAGCGCGCCATCGGCCAGGGCACCCGCACCCGCATCATCGGTCGCGAGAAGGGATATCACGGCGTCGGCTTCGGCGGCATCTCGGTCGGCGGTCTCGTCAACAACCGGCGCGTCTTCCCGCAAATACCTGCCGACCATATGCGCCATACCCTCGACATCGAGCGAAATGGTTTCTCCAAGGGGCTCCCGCAGCATGGGGTCGAGCTCGCCGACGATCTGGAGCGGCTGGTTGCGCTGCATGGCGCAGAAACGATCGCCGCCGTCATCGTCGAGCCGATGTCTGGATCCGCTGGCGTCATCCTGCCGCCGAAGGGGTATCTGGAGCGTCTGCGCACTATTGCCGACAAGCATGGCATCCTCCTGATCTTCGACGAGGTCATCACCGGCTTTGGCCGGCTTGGGACGCCATTTGCGACCGACTATTTCGGTGTGGTTCCCGATCTTGTCACCACCGCCAAGGGTCTGACGAACGGCGCCATTCCGATGGGAGCGGTCTTTGCGCGCCGTAAAGTGTACGACGCCTTGATGGTGGGACCCGAGAGCCAGATCGAACTCTTCCACGGCTATACCTATTCCGGTCACCCGGTTGCCAGTGCTGCCGGCATTGCCACATTGGAGATCTACGAGGAGGAAGGCTTGCTGACCCGTGCCGCCTCATTGACCGACACTTGGCAGGAGGCTCTTCACTCCTTGAAGGGACTGAGGCATGTCGTCGACATCCGCAACCTCGGGCTCGTCGGCGCAATCGAACTTGCATCCCGCGACGGCGCGCCTGGTGCGCGCGCCTATGACGTCTTCGTCGACTGCTTCCAGAAGGGGCTGTTGATCCGTGTCACAGGCGATACGATCGCGCTTTCCCCGCCGCTGATCATTGAGAGCGGTGAAATCGGAAATATCGTCTCGATCCTGGGAGATGCCCTGAAACGAGCAGAATAGGACCGGCTCGGCGCGTTTCTGTTTGGCGGTCAACCGCCGAGCAGGAACGCAAGGCGTCGGGGTGGGGATTCCTGCCAAGCGCATGCGGCCCCGGTCAACATGTTCGGAAAAGGTGCTTCGAACAGTTTGCTTTTTGATCCGGCCGGGATAAGGATCGGCCCATGTGATCAAGGAGCGTTCCATATCGATGTCTAAACCCCGGTTGAGAAGGGAAGCAGATCTCCTTCTGCATCGTGGGACCAGGGCTGCCAGTGGCGACTATCCAGTGAGCCGCGCGCGCAGGCCTGTCGCCGTGCAACGCCTGATCGGCGCGTTGGGAAACATAATGCTGTCCGACGCTGCTCCATTCATGGAGAAATTTGTCGCGGGGAAAGTATTCCACCTGCTCCAGGAACCAGGCGCCATCGCAAACAAGCCAGCCACCTCGCTGCCCCTGGCTCCGCAGTTGCAGTTTGCGCTGCGCAATTTGGCTTTGAGGGGTGAGCCTTTCGCAGAGGTCGCTGCGGCCATCAATGACATCGCCAAGAGCCTCGAATGGGTTGCGAGCAAAACCGGCCCGTTTGCCAGCATCAACATAGAACATACGCATGCGCATGCGGTCGTGGCCGGCATATCCGGCGTGGAAGAGCGAAGCGACGTGGCTCTCGGCCTCACCATCATGGCGCCTTACAGCCGTTTCCCTGACCACATACAGTATCGCTCCCGCGTTTTTCTGGCGCTATCCGACTGCGAGTTCTCCTGCGACGACAAGGGCTGGCAGCGCGGTTCCATCGGTTCGATTTTTTTCAACGAAGCGGGGCACAATGTCGCGATGCGGTGCACCGCACGTCCGCTTCTGGCCGCCTGGTGCCATGTCGAACGATAACTGACTGCCCTCTTGCATTGGCTCTTGACGTCCGCGCGCCAAACCTTTGAATTACAAGGGCACTCTAGAGAGGACAAACCCCTGCGCAGCAGCGACACATATTCCGGATCAGGCGAGATGGCCGGTCGCATTTACGACCACGACTGGGAAGCAAGCGGCATCGGCCCCTTTTCCTCATGGCCGGCCGGATTGAAATCGGCCGTCGACATCATGCTGCCCGCCAAGGCGCAGATCGTCATATTCTGGGGCCGGGATTTTATCGCTCTCTATAATGACGCCTATGCCCCTACAATCGGGCGCAAGCATCCTCAGGCGCTCGGCCGCCCCGCCCGCGAGCACTGGAGCGAATTGTGGAGCGATCTGGAACCGCTCCTGCGACGTGTTCTTGATCACGGAGAGACAGTGGTTGCCAAGGACCGCCCATTCTATATCGAGCGACACGGCTATCCTGAGACTGTTCACTTCGACATCTCCTATTCACCGATCAGGGACGAAGCGGGAAAGGTCGGCGGCGTCTTCTGCATCGTCAGCGAGACCACTGAACGCGTCAGGTTCGAGACCGCGTTGCGGGAGAGCGAGGAGCGGTTTCGTGCCATATTCTCACAAACGGCCGCAGGCATAGGCCAGTCTGATCTCGCGGGCCGTCTGCTCTTGGTCAACAGCCGTTTCTGCGACATCGTCGGATACACGGAAGCCGAGCTTCTGAAGATGCGAGTGCAGGACATCACCTTTCCCAAGGATCTGGACAACTATGTCCAATCGTTCAGGAGGATGGTGGAAACGGGCGAAAGCTTCGACATCGAGAAACGCTACGTTCGCAAGGATGGCAGCCTCGTATGGGTAGCGAGCTCCGTCTCGCCTCTTCGCGACAAGAACGGAGAGATACGGCAAACCGCAGCGGTTGTCGTCGATATCACCGAACGCAAGCGGGCCCAGGAGGTTGAACGCCGGCTTGCCGCGATCATTGCTTCGTCCGACGATGCCATTCTCGGCACCGACCTGAACATGAGGATCACGAGTTGGAATATCGGAGCAGAAAAGCTCTACGGCTATTCGGCTGAGGAAGCGATCGGCCGCTCGGTCATCATTCTGGTTCCCGACGACAGGATTGAAGAGGAGCCTGCGATCATCAAGCAGGTCAGTGTCGGCCGGAAGGTAGAGCCCTATGAGACCAAGCGCCGCCGCAAGGATGGCGGGCTTGTCGACGTCCTGCTCAGCGTTTCGCCTATTTTCGACGCCTATGGCAGGATTGTCGGGGCCTCAAAAATAGCGCACGACATCAGCGCCCGAAAGGAGGCCGAGCGGCTCCAGACAGTTCTCGTGGGCGAACTGAACCATCGTGTGAAGAACGTGCTCGCGACCGTGATGGCGATTGCGCGACAGACCCTCGGTCGCGAGCAGGCAACCCGGGCCGGCGTGGACGCTTTCGAGGCCAGACTGGCCTCGATGGCCAAGGCACATGATCTCCTGACACACGGCAACTGGGAGCAGGCCGAACTGGAAGCCGTCATCAAGCAGTCTCTGTCTCACTATCAGCGTGACAGGTTTTCGATCTCGGGCCCGAGCATCCAACTGGCGCCGCGGGCGGTTGTGTCAATCTCGCTGGCTCTGCATGAATTGGCGACGAATGCAGCCAAGTATGGTGCCTTGTCCGAACCGGAAGGCCACGTTACGATTGAATGGTCGCTTGGCGCCGATAACAAGCTGAGGTTGCGCTGGCAGGAAATGGGGGGGCCGACCGTTGCTCCTCCGACGCGAAAGGGCTTCGGCTCGCGCCTGATCGAAAACCTGCTGGCGGCCGAGTTGAAGGGTGACGTAACGATCAGCTACGACCCAGCCGGCGTCATCTGCGAGGTCGACGCCGCTGTCGGCGCCGGATGGGATCATGATCGTTCGAGCGATCCAGCGCCGTAATGGCGAACACCGCCTGCGTCAGGCGGTGTTCACTTCACAAGCAGTGGCGCCTTGCCTCTCACACGTTCGTAGAGGTCGATGACGTCCTGATTGAACATCCGTACGCAGCCAGACGAGGCGTTCTTGCCGATCGTTTGCCATTCCGGAGAGCCGTGGATGCGATAGAGCGTGTCCTGGCCATTCTGAAAGATGTACAGCGCGCGTGCCCCGAGGGGATTATTCACGCCGGGCTGCATGCCTTGCTTCCACTGTTCGAGTTTCGGATTGCGACTGATCATCGACGGTGTCGGCGTCCATGTCGGATACTTTCGCTTCCACTGAATGATTGCGCGCCCCTTCCATGCCCGGCCCTGGGCACCGAGGCTCACACCGTAGCGAATGGCTCGTCCATCCTTCAGCACCAGGTAGAGAAACTTTTTCTCCGTCTCGACCACGATGGTGCCCGGCGGCTCGTCCGTCGCATAATCGACTTCTTGGCGCAAATAGTCGGGATGGACCGCTGTGTGATCTATCGCGGGCCAGCGAAACTCACCCTCGTCGACTTCGGCATAGGCGATGGAATAGTCCGGCTTCTCGGAAGCCCGCTCCACCGGCTGGAACTCAGGCTGCGGCTCTGGTTCGGGCGCAATCGTCTCAATGGAGGGAGCCGGGGCGGTTGCGACAATTCGTTCTGCGGGGAGTTGCGTACAAGCCGCAAGAAACAAGGCGCCGGCCGCTGCCAACAGCGGTCGGATCATGGACGTGGCATGCAATTTCAAAGATTCCAATTCATGTTTCAGTCAGGCAAGACATGTCTACTCGCTTATACCATGGCTGAAATGTGTTCTCGGTCATCAGAAATGCAGGACGAGGTCGCGTTAAGGCGAGACTGTTGAAAGAGGACAACAATTGGCTGTTGCCATAGCCGCGTTCCGGTTCGGCGAGGAGCTCGCGGTCTCTCCCAATCCGCGCTATGCCGTAATCCGAAATCCGGAGGGGACGCTCTCAGGGGATACCGGTTCGGCCTCGACAGCTTGCACCGACGCGCCGGGGGGGCCTTTCCAAAATTCCTTCAGCATCGCCGAGACAGCCGTCTCCGGCCCCGCGATGAGCGCCGTCACGGATCCATCGGTCTCGTTGCGGACCCAGCCCGCAAGGCCGAACTCCTGAGCCCGGAACCGTGTCCAAAAGCGAAAACTGACGCCCTGGACCAGACCGGATATCCGCACCCGAACGGCTTTGGAATTCTCGCCCATGCTTGCCTCCGTTGGTCCGCGCCTTCTATGCAATCTGGCGCACAAGGAGAGAATTCAAGCACTGCCGGCGCAGCCGCTTGCGGCGGCTGTTAAGCATCATTTGCTATTGCGCGATTTTCAACGCCATCACT
>Ga0102588_1000285_pt1 | contig 63289 bp, 49 predicted proteins | sample AraplaMF_Col_mMS_FD_76854 | JGI IMG/M metagenome (GOLD analysis project Ga0102588, IMG submission 76854) | Arabidopsis root microbial communities from the University of North Carolina, USA - plate scrape MF_Col_mMS (SPADES assembly) (version 2) | ecosystem: Host-associated > Plants > Roots >...
CGCCATCATGACCCGCCTGACCCGCGTGATCGACCGCGCCGCGCTGACCGCCATCATGACCGGCGTAACGCTGGACCTGGGCACCATCGAGTCCGCACAGAAGTCCGCCGAAGCGCTGATGGCCAACATCGACGACAGCGCAGTAAAAGTCGTGGTGACCACCGACGAAATGACCGACAAGCACACCCTGCGCATCGAACGCCTGCACCACGGTAACGTGAAGGTCTCCTCGATCGACGCCGACTTCGTGCAAGGCGCCGACTACCGCGTGCTGGCCGACGCCGCCGCCACCTTCACCGGCCTGATCGGCGAAGGCGCCGTGATCCGCCGCGGCGAAGGCGAGCGCACCAAGGAAAGCGCCGTGGTCGACTTCCACCACGCCATGCAGTGGCTGCGCGACGAAGCGGAACGCACCGTTTCCAAGCAGCGCTACAAAGGTCTGGGCGAGATGAATCCAGAGCAGCTGTGGGAAACCACCATGGACCCAACCGTCCGCCGCCTGCTGAAAGTGCAGATCGAAGACGCGATTGCCGCGGACCAGATCTTCACTACGCTGATGGGGGATGATGTGGAACCGCGTAGGAACTTCATTGAGACTAATGCGCTTCGCGCCGGCAATATCGACGTATAAGTCCTGCTATCCAATGACATTCTAAGATTCGTGGCTGCTACGCCTACCTAACGAATATCAATGGGCCCATGCATTGCATGGGCCTTTTGCATTCTAGACCCTTGATTTGAAGGGGGGCGCCATCTGAATTCCATCCATATCGACATTGCTGAGTTCAGTAAAGTGTAGAATTGTAACGACTGAATTTACCATCACAGATTCGGGATTAATATGCCAGCCAAGATAAAGCGTACCTTGCGAAAAGAAGTTCTACGGAATGGGGCAAAATTGCCGACGAGCCTGTCCCTCCTAAGGTCGATTTCGTTCCATAGCCTTGTTGAAGACCGAACGGGAATACGAACTCAGTTCCGCGTTGAGCTATCGTCCCGCGTACTTAAGGCATTGCTAGATGAAATAACGAGTTGGAAAATTAAGGCCGAACCAAATGAACGCGCGCTCGCAGATGCCCACGCCGAGGCCGACCGACGTCAAAGGGAATTGACTCAAGCGAGGATTGAGCTCCAAGAAAAGGAAAACCACATCAGAAGGCTAAACCACCTGATAGAAAAAATGAACGAGCAAATTGGCGATAAGAACGTCACCAAATCCTCTGGAGACTTCAAGTTACATCTTTCTTCTGCAGAGAAAAATGCTCAAAAACTTAGAGGCTTACCGCTACAGGGAGGCTTACCAGGACTTGGGAAACGGAGGCGCTGAATCAACTTGAATCATGTGAATTCTTCGACACGTCGAACGCGGGAATCAGTGCAACATGAGGATTCTTGGCTTTGACCTAGATGCGATTCCCATAAACAGGGCGTCTGATCAAACGAAAATTTGTGTTCAATCTTACTGAGCCAGATTATGGGCATTTGCAAGAATTAAATTTGTGCAGCAAAACCATTACGTCCCAAAACCTGACTATTAAAACATGACCTTCTATGCGAGCTTAGGCGCCCTCGAGCACTTTCAATCCGACATCACATTTCTTGTTGGTGACAACGGTAGTGGCAAGAGCACCAATTTAGCCCTACTTGCTATGCAAGCTGAGGCTCGTGGCAGCCCCGTCATTGGACTTTCAAATACCTTTTATGACCGAATTCCACGAATTCCAGGATCATATGGGCATTTGGCTGGCAAATTTCGTCGAAATCTTCCCGGCCAGGCACTGAGTCGTGCATTATTAACCGACACAGAGCAGCGCGAAAAAAATCTAGAGCGTATTGGCAAAATATTAATTTACCTCGGATTCCGAGATGAGATCGGCATTTCGCTCTCCAATTTCCGCCTATACGCCAAGCATGCATATGAATTGAATGATGCAGAAGCCGAGAGCATCGAGCGTATGTTCAAAAGCCAACCGGACGGAATTATATGGATGCGAGCCTACGATTCCGGTTACGACCGCTCATCATTGAATATATTGTCTCTACTCTATAACCAACGACGCGTGCCATTAGGAATTAGAAGGCTTCCACAATTTGGGTTTTATCTTCGTAAAGGTGAGAAAATTGTCCCCTTAGATAGTGCTAGCTCAGGCGAACTTACCTTACTCACAACGTACACGTTCATCGCGACCAATATCAAGGAAAAAACTCTTTTACTGATCGATGAGCCGGAAAATAGTCTCCATCCAAAGTGGCAGTATGAATACTGTAAGCGTTTGATGGATATGTTTTATCTATATTCGCCTCAAATTGTGATAGCTACTCATTCACCTGTATTGGTAAGTGGGGCACAGGCCGCGAATCTTCCAATGCAAATATTGGAGGTGCAAGGGAAAATGCTTACGCCTCGTCAAGTCACCAGTAGTATCGAAGCGACCTTATATGAAAGTTTCCAGACATTGTCGCCTTCCAACCATTTCCTTAGCGAGCAGGTAGCGAGACTTCTCGATGCATTAAATCAGGGGGCGTTGAGCGATTTGGAGTTCGAGGACAGAATAGAGGAGTTTGAGCGACGATCCTACGATAATACGCAATTAAAATTCCTTGATGATGTTAGAGAATTGGGACGCGCGGTAAATGCTTCGCTGCAAAGGAAGAAATAATGGATGAAGTAAATTCATTTTACAGTCCAGAGGACCTCGGTTTAATGAGTGAGGCTTTGCGGGAGCCGAAACCATGGGATGCAAAATATTTAGAAGGCCTCAAACGGAGAATTTACGAACATCATCGTAAAAGGCAACATTCATTGTGCTGTTATTGTCAACGCGATCAATATGGTGAATTCAAATTCGTGATCGATATCGAGCATATCTTACCGAAAGAAAAATTTCGTTCTCATATGTTCGAGTTATGGAATCTCAGTGTCTCGTGCAAACGCTGCAATATGCAAATAAAGGGACAACGTGTCGACTTCCTAAGGGATGCAAGTTTTACAAGTCTCCTCAAAGATGATCCTAAAGCATATAAATTTATTCATCCGAACCTTGATCCGCTGCACTTACACTTGATTAGGCAATCCGTACAATCTGGGCAACGACGAATTGTAAAGTATGTTATCGCCAAAGGCTCAAATAAAGGGCGGTATACGTATAAATATTTTCGTCTGAACGAACTTGAGATTGACTCCTTTGATGCGGCTCAAAACCCTATTTCAGAGGATACGCCCTCAGCTACGCTCGATGCATTCCGAACTTTAGTAAATCAACTTCGAGATTCAAAGTAACTTCATCCTGACTGAATGCATCCTCGCCAGAACTCTTTCAACAGGGGTTTAATAATTTATAGTCCCTTCAGAGGAATTTTGAAGCGTTGCAAAATTTCCTCATCAGTTGACATTTGATCAATCAACGCTGCATTTGTGATAGTCTGTCTCGATGGCTACATCGATGACTATCGGCCTTACTCCAAACTTCCAGCGAGAGCCCTGGCGGTTAAGCACTGCCGTGCTGATCTCTGCCGCCGTTCACATGTTGCTATTGAGCATTACCATGGGTGGCCAGACTTTCGGGCTACCCGCCCTCAAGTTCCCGTGGCAGGAACGCCGCCTGGGGGCCAACGATTTGCAGGTCTTGCTGCTGCCGGCGCAGCCGCCAGCAGCGCCCATAGCGGCGCCGCTGCAACTACCGGCTGAACCTGCCCGGCCAACAGCCCCCGTGCCGACACCGCCAGCAACCGAAAAAACTGCTCTTGCAAGCCCGGTGACATCGATGCCCATGTCACCGCCGGCAGTGCCGCCAACACCGACAGTCGCCCCAACTCCGGCTCCAGCGCCTGCGCCAGAGCCCACCGTGGCATCGAAGCGCCCCGACGTTCCCTTGCCAACCGCGCCCGCTGCACCGCCAATCGTTACGCCCAAAACTAGCGAAGTCCCGCAAAAACAGCCCGAGCAGGAAACCCCGGAACGCTCGCATGAACAGGCCAAGCTCGAGCAGGAACGGCAAGCTGCAGAAAAGCTGCGTCAGTCCGAACTGACCGCAGAAGCCGAGCGCGAAGCAACGCGCCAGGAACAGCTCCGCCGGGAAACCGCGCGCGTCGAACAGGCGGCCCGTATTGAAGCCGCCCGCCTGGAGACCGAACGCCAGGAACTAGCTCGACAAGAGCTGGCACGAGCCGAAACCGAGCGCGTAGAGGCCGCCCGCAAGGAAGCCGTGCGCCAGGAGCAGATTAAACAAGCGCAGCTCGAAGCGGCCCGGCAAGAACAGCTTCGCCTGGATGTCGCGCGCGCAGAACAGACGGCGAAAGCGGAGGCTGCACGCAAAGACGCCGAACGCCAGGAGCTCGCCCGCCAGGAAGATATCCGCCGGGAACGCGCAAAACAAGATGAACTGGCCCGCCAGGAGCAACAACGCGCCGAAACTGCTCGCCTGGAAGCGGCACGCAAGGAGGCCGCACGACAAGAGCAAACCAAGCAAGCGCAACTCGAGGCAGCCCGTCAGGCGCAACAACTGGAAGCTGCCCGCCAGGAGGCTATCAGGCAAGAGGCTGCGCGGCAGGAAGCGGCCAAACAAGAGGCTGCACGGCAGGAACAGGCAAAGCGCGAATTGGCGCAACGTGAGAAGGCCAAGCAAGAGGAGGAACGTGAGGAACGTGAGGAACGCTTGCGCGCAATTGGCCGGCAACTCAACGAAGAGGCGGCCCAACGCGACGCTGCAGCGAAGAATCCTTCGCGCTCGCTGCTTCCCACGGTGAGTGGCCTTCGCCGCGGCTGGCTTTTCGGCCGTGCCGATCCAAACGTCGACCTGGTTCAATACGCGGAAGCGATGAGCAAGAAGTTTGAGCTGAACATGGCTTTCGACATGCTGCGTGAGGTGGTTAAGCAGCGCCATGTTTCGCCGATGGTGACCGTCGCCATCCGGGCCGACGGCTCCGTGGAAAGGGTGACTTTCGTTGTCTCCAGCGGAGTAGCCGCGATCGACGAGGCAATTCGCAAGGTCATCTCCAGCTTCGCGCCTTATGGCGCTTTTCCACCCGCCCTTGCGCGTCAATACGACGTTATCGAAATCCGCCGCACATGGGTGTTCGACACTGCCATTCGCTTGCAATAGGCCGGTTGCCCAACATAAGACCGCATGCTAGTCTCGGTCGCGTAAAGCGAACTTGAGAACACCGAATGAACAAGTCCAACAGCGTAGAGCTTCGCAAACTGCGTGAATCCGAACAGCGCCGCAAAGACATCATCAAGGCGGTACGTGCCTTGATCAAGGCTGGCGGCGCGCGCGAGATCACGCTCCGCAAGGTGGCGGAGAAGGCCGGTTTTTCGACGACCGTGGTCTACAACCTGTTCCAGAACAAAGCTACGCTGATCACCCAGGCGATGGACAGCGACTTGCTCGACCTGGTCAAGGCCATGCGCAATGCAGTGGACGCGAAGCTGCCTTTACTCGAAAACATTCGCCGCGTGGGCCGGGCTTACGTGACCTTCGGCATGCGCCATCCCGACCAGTACGCGCTGGTCTTCATGGAACGCCGGCCGCACGCGCCGGTGGAAAGCTCTCGCGTTGAACACGGCAACCAGGCGCAAGATCCGTATGCGTTTGCCTGCCAGCTCTTTGTCGACCTGGCCAACGCGGGGCAGATTCCGCTGGACCAGGCGGAGGCGATCGCCCAGATTTTCTGGGAAGGCTTGCATGGCATGGTGTCGTTGCGCCTGGTATTCGGCGAGAACGAACCCTGGTTCGAGCATGACGAGTTCAATCGGCACCTGGATGCGTTGATTGATGTTCTGCTTGCCGGCATCCTGCATCGTTTCCGGCCATCAACCTTCCGCTCGCCTTCAAATACTGCCTGAATCTTTTCAACTTCCTGCACATTCCAAGTTTTGTAACCGCGATTGCGAGAAATGCGGGCTACTCCCACGTAGCCTGTGTAGCCGGGCCGGCAGGTCCGCCATTCCAACAATCACAGTTCTACAATTTTCTTGGAGTTAAGGATGAAGAAGCAATCCCTCGCCCTCGCTTGCCTCGTGGCCGGCCTGGTGGCAGGTTGCGGCGGCGGCAGCAGTTCAGCCGACCAGGCGCCTGCTTTTGCAGCCAGCACCGGCGCCAGCGGCCTCGCCACCGCAGCGCCAGGCACGCGCTGGATGAACGTGAAATACGGCGGCAGCGGCTATGTGCCCGGCCTGGTCTTCCACCCCACCAGCCCAAACGTCCTGTACGCGCGCACCGACATGGGGGGCAGCTATCGCTGGGACGCGGCCACCTCGACGTGGACTCCCATTACCGATGGTTTCGGGATCCGGGAAGAATTCTTCAACGGCGCCGAAAGCATCGCGCTGGACGCCAACGACGATAAACGGGTGTACCTGGTCACCGGTATGTATGACTGGTCCGGCAGCAATGGCCGCCTTTATATATCCACCGACCGTGGCGACAACTGGACCCACGCCGACCTGCCTTTCCGCGTCGGCTCCAACGATCCCGGTCGCGCCATAGGCGAGCGCCTGGTGGTCGATCCGAACCAGTCCTCGATCCTGTATTACGGCTCGCGCACGTCGGGTTTGTGGAAGAGCAGCGACTTTGGCCAGAACTGGGCGCAGGTAACGTCGCTGTCTTCATTCCAGTATCCGGGGGACCAGATCCCGTCCCTGCCCGGACGCACGGCCGCCGGCATCGAAGGCGTGCTGTTTGATACCTCGAACACGGGCTCCGGCACGGCCACGCAGAACCTTTACGTATCCATCGGGCCGGACTATGCCGCTGCGGCGGGCCTGGCCTACAACCTGTACAAGTCGACCGACGGCGGCGTGAGCTGGACCGGCGTATCCACACCGGTGGCTGGCTACCACATTCCGCATATGGTCCGCGCCAAGGACGGCATGATCTACATGGTGTTTACCCGTGACATGGGCCCTGGCGCCGGCGGCCCGGCCCGGCTGTACAAGTTCGACGGCGCCAACTGGAGCCTGCTCAAGGGATACGATACCGAACAGTGGGTGAACTTTGGCCTTGGCGGCCTGTCGGTCCATGGCGCCGGGCCGACAACCCGCATTGCGCTGGGCGTCACGAATTCCTGGGGCAACTGGCAGGGCCAGCCGATCGTCCAGCTGTCGGACGATGCCGGCCTGACCTGGCGTGAGATCGGCTCCATGACGCCGCACACCCCGTCGGGCGTCGACTTCGCCGGCTGGATCGACGACGTCGAAATCGACCCGAACAACCCGGAGCGCATCCTGCATGTGTTTGGCGGCGGGGTCTGGGGCACAAACAATGCGTCGGCTGCTGCTCCAACCTGGAACCTGGACGTCAACGGTCTCGAGGAAACCGCCACGCTCGGCCTGATGACACCACCCAAGGGTGCGAGTTATACCCTGCTGAGAAGTTCGGGCGATATCGGCATGCATGTACAGACCGAACTGCTGAAGACGCCGACGCGCGGGCCGCGTGGCTGGTTCGGCAACGGCAACAGCGCCGACATGGCGTGGTCCACGCCCTCATACATCGCAGCAATCGGCACCCCGGTCTGGAACACGCCGAACGTTGCCGGCGCCTACTCCACCGACTCCGGCGTAACGTGGACGGCATTTGCTTCCAACCACCCGGACGGCCTGGCCAACACGGGCGGTGAATCCAATATCGCGGTAACAAAGCCAGGCCATATCGTCTGGGCGCCAGCGAATTCACGGCCCGCCTACACCACCGATAACGGTGCGAGCTGGACCTACACCAACCTGCCGGCCCTCAGTGCGGTAGGCATCGGCCGCGGCTACCGCATCGTTGCCGACCGCAAGAACCCGAACAAGGTCTACGCCTACAACTCGGGCGGGGCATGGTGGAACCAGTGGTCCGATACCGCGCATTTCTGGTATTCGAGCGATGGCGGCCATACCTTCACGGAAAGCGCGGCGTTCGTCGGCGCCGGGGCATTGGTGGCCGATTTCGGCCATACCTCGATGGCCGTCAATCCGAACGCAGAAGGCGATATTTGGGTGGCCGACGGCTTCAGCATCCTGCACTCCACTGATTCGGGTGTGACCTGGACCAGGCTGAATGTCACGGCGCCGGACTGGGGCAGCAAGCCGACGTGGATGTACCCGGACGTGTATGGCGCAACTTCCATCGCACTGGGCAAGGCGCCTGCCGGCGCGAGCTACTCGTCCACCATCTATATCGTCGGCACGATCAACGGCGTGTGGGGCGTGCACCGCTCCGACGACGGCGGCGCGAACTGGCGGCGGATCAATGACGACAAGCACCAGTACGCTGGACTCGGCAACCTGGCTGCCGACCAGTCCGTACCGGGGCGCGTATTCGCCAGCGCCGCAGGCCGCGGCGTCGTCTTCAGCTACTGATGGCGCCAACCACACTTATCGGAGCCCCCATGAAATTCAAAACCATCCTCGCCGCCGCCTTCCTTGGCATGGCGGCAAGCAGCGCAAGCGCAACTGTCCTGAGTTTCGATAACCTGACCGAAATGATGTACGGCGACGGCTTTCCCCTGGCGGACAGCATGAGCTATAACGGTCCGGACCTGAGCTACGTGGAAGCAGGCTTCCGCCTTACGCTGCACGCGCCCAACGCCATGCCCGGTTCAGCCAACATCGGCACCGGCACGTTCGAGCCGCAGACGTTCAACTGGCACGATGGCCTGGACAACGGCCCGGATACCTTCGTTACGCTGACCCGTGTGGGCGGCGGTTTGTTCAACTTGAAGAGTTTCGACTACTTCGCCGACTGGAGTGCCGTCTCGGCCGATGGAAAGCTGCTCGGGTCCATCGCGGATGCGGGAACGTGGTCCACGACGTTGAACGGCATCGCCGAATTGCGCCTGGGTTCGGGCGCCTTCAACCAGCTCGACAACATCAACGTGGAAGCGGCGGCCGCTGTGCCACTTCCTGGCACACTGGCCCTGCTCCTGGCCGGCCTGGCCGCCGCTGGACTGGCACGTCGCCGTAGCTGATCCCTGGCAGGCGGGCCTTGCGCCCGCCTTCTTGAGTTGTAGCTATTTGGCAATGGTCTCGTGGCGCAAGGACAAAAACATTGTTTTTTTTGAAGTTCATCGTTATCCTCATTTGACGTTGTCCCACTTGAGTGAGGGGAATCGATGCGAGCTTTGTTGGGCATGGCGATGCTGGCAGGCCTGTGTGCCTGCTCTGCTGCCAAACAGGAGCCGGCTGCGGCCGACCTGCAATGGGCTGATACGGCGCGGCCGGGCGATGCACGGCTGGCCGAGCGCTACGAGCGTTCGTGCATGGTGTGCCATGCACGGAACGGCAGCGGGGCGCCGTTGGCGGGCTTTGCGCCGCACTGGAAGCCTCGTCTCGACAAGGGCATCGACCAGCTCGTGCGGCATGCGAGCGATGGCTTCAACGCCATGCCGGCCATGGGCCAGTGCAACGACTGCAGCGCGGACGACCTGCGCGCCCTCACCCTCTTCATGGCAGGGAGCGGAACATGAAGCAGCGCCGCCTTTTCCTCAAGGCTGGTGCCATGGCTGCAGCAGCAGGTCTGCTTGCTGCCCGAGTACAGGCCGCGCCTCTGCAACCGCGCCCCTTCCGCTGGAAGAACTGGTCGGAAGTCCAGCAATGCCAGGCCCAGTCGCTCGCCACTCCGGCCGACGAGCAGGCGTTGGCTGACTTGCTGCGCAATGTCGGAGGAACCGTGCGCTGCGTTGGCGCCGGCCATTCCTTCACTCCCCTGGTGCCGACCAACGGCACGATCGTTTCGCTTGAACGCATGTCCGGCGTGCTGTCGCATGACAAGGCAGCCATGACCGCAACGCTGCGCGCCGGCACGCGCCTGGCTGCGATTTCACGCCAGCTCGATGGGGTTGGGCTGGCCCTGCGCAACCTGCCGGATATCGACATGCAGTCGCTAGCGGGCGCCATCAGCACGGGCACGCACGGCACGGGTGCAAACCTGCAGGCCATGCATGCGGACGTAATGGCGCTGCGCTTGGTCACGCCACAAGGCGAGGTCGTAGAGTGGGACCAGGAGCGGCATCCAGTGCAGATGGCGGCGGCGCGCGTTTCCCTCGGCAGCTTGGGTGTGATCACGCAGGCGACCGTGAGGGTGGTGCCATCCTTCAGCCTGCACCGCAAGGTGTGGCTGCGCCCTGTCGGCGAAATGCTGGAGCAGGCTGGCGAGCTGGCGCGTAAACATCGTCATTTCGAGTTCTACTACCTGCCCTTCACAGGCTATGCGGCCGGCATTGCTCATGACGAGTACCAAGGGGGCGATGTGTTGGTGCCGCATTCGCAGGATGAGGAGATGTTGAGCGACTTGCGCAAGCTGCGCGACTGGCTGGGCAGGTTCCCCGACTTGCGGCGCTGGGCGGCAGGCAAGTTGATCGATCCAGACCTGACCGAGGAAGCGAAGAATCGTTCCTGGAAGCTGCTTTCCACGGTGCGGCCAACGCGCTTCAACGAAACCGAATACCACGTACCGCGCGAGGCAGGCATCGCATGCGTGAAGGAGATCATCGCTGCGCTTGAGAAACGCAATGAGGTGTTTTTCCCAATGGAGTTCCGCTTCATCAAAGGTGATGATGCCTGGCTCAGCCCTTTCCATAAGCGAGACAGTTGCTCCATTGCCGTGCATGCGGCGCACGGGGAGGCTTACGATTACCTGGTGACCGAACTGGGTCCGATCTTCCGCAAGCATGGCGGCAGGCCGCACTGGGGCAAGCTGCATAACCTGACGGCGAGGGAGTTGGCGGCACTTTATCCGCGCTGGAACGACTTCCTGGCGTTGCGGCAGCAAATGGATCCGCAGGGCCGGATGCTCAATCCGCACCTGCGTTCAATGTTCGGGGTGGCGTGATGGTGGCTTTGAAACGGCGTGCTGTGATCACGGCCATCGGCGCTGGCCTTGTTGGTGCTGCAGCGCTGGCGGTGCGCCCCCGCGACAAGGGGGCGCCACATGCGGACTATTTCGCTCGCGCGTCGAAAGCTTTGCGTGCAGCGGGCATTGCCACGCCAACCATGGTGATCGACCGCGATCGCTTGCTGGCCAATGCACGCCAGGTGATGTACAACGTGAATGGGCGCTTGCCGCTGCGGCTGGTAGCCAAGTCCCTGCCCTGCCTGCCATTGCTGGACCTGCTGATGCAAACCATGCAGACGCGCCGGCTGATGGTGTTCAACCTGCCTTATTTGCAGCAGCTCGCCACGCAGCGCGGGGATGTAGATCTGTTGCTTGGCAAGCCTTTGCCTGTCGCGGCAGCAGCGGAATTTTATCGAAGCTTCCAGGGTGGGCAGTTCCAGCCGGAGCGGCAGCTGCAGTGGCTGGTGGATACTCCACAGCGCTTGGCACAGTATCGCGACCTGGCCCGAGCGCAGCAGGTGGACATGCGCGTCAGCCTGGAGATCGATGTGGGCCTGCACCGTGGTGGCGTGGACAACCCACAAATGCTTCAGCAGATGCTTTCTATCTTGCGCGATGAGCCTCGCCTGAAATGGGCAGGGATGATGGGATATGACGCTCATGTTGCCAAGCTTCCGCTGGCGAGCTTGCGAGAGAAGGCGCTGGTAGAGGCCAAATCCGTCTATCGCGAGTATGTCGGCATTGCTACGCAGAGCTTGCGCACAGCGGGCGGGGCAGATGCACTGGTGTTCAACGCGGGTGGTTCGCCGACCTACCGACTGCATGATGGCAGCGGTGCCGCTAACGAAATCGCTCTCGGCTCGGCACTCGTTAAGCCGAGCGACTTTGATACTGGATTGCTGCAGGATCTATCGCCAGCTGCATTCATTGCCACGCCGGTGCTGAAGGCGGATCGGCGATTCCGGATGCCGATTGGCGTTGAAGTGCTTGGTGATGCCGCGCGCGCGTGGGATGTGAACCAGGAGCATGTCTACTTCGTCTATGGGGGCAATTGGATGGCTGATCCGGTATCACCGGCGGGGCTGGCAGCTAGCGGCCTGTATGGAAATTCGTCCAACCAGCAAGCCTTGCTGGGATCTGGAGCTCAGCAGCTGCAGACGGATGACTATGTCTTCTTTAGGCCTCGGCAAAGTGAAGCGGTGCTGCAGCAATTCGGCGATATCGCGGTCATCGAAGGCGGAAAAGTAACCGAGCGTTGGCCCGTGATGGTCGCCATGCCATAGGCTTCAATCTGAACTCAGATTGAAGAAATTAACTTCGCGCCGCATGCAGCTTGGTCATCTGCATAAGCAACTGCTTTACCCTTGTGCTTGCGCTCCGATCTGCTGACTTTAACCGGAAACACCCCACGACATTTTGGGCAAACTGTCATGTGTCCGTCGCAGACAATTGGCTTACCTAAGACCTTGAAGCTTGAGTCGGCCATGATGACTTTTCCGCCATGTGAGGTTGTGTCACCAAGCCTAATCACACCTTTACCTTTCGAATTCTTCATTTTTAACCTTTTTCGCTATGCGATTTGCTGGAGTTTAGTATTGTCGTCATCCAATTCGGCACTTTGCGGCTTATCCGATCCCTGAAAGCCTTTCCGGTAACGCCAATAGCCTGTCGGTTCCTTCAAGTCCGCACAGAACCCTGCGTATGAGTCGTGAACGTAATGGTCAAAGAAGTCAGCGAATCGATTGACTGGGACACCAAAAGCAATAGCTTGCCTCAACACCGCATCAGCCTCATCCTCAAGCTCATCTGAAATGGCGACCGGCGTTATCAACCCCAAGGCTGGAGGACCCGACTTATAGATCATGTCTTTTACAGCAAAGGCTCGCCCTAGCCGCCGTCCTTCTTTCGAAAGCAGGCGGTCGGCGTCCGCAATCAATTTCCTATTTGCCCAAAGCAGTAAATGCTTGTCCTTCTTTGCGCGCCGGACATGGCCAACTTCGCTGTAGCGTTCTCGAATATTCCAGCGCCATGCCAGGTACACTTTTGCCCAATCTGCGAGAGTTCGCTTGTCAGTTCCATTAACGTTCAAGAAGGAATTAAAGGCAGACCTAAGATCTTCCGATACTGCAAACGGATCGTAATGAGAACGCACGTCCTTGGCGGCTTCCTTGCTAAGCGGGACTCCCGCCGCAAGCGCATACTCGTACAAATGGTTAAGCGGAATCTGAGAAAGTTTCATCGCATCAGCCAGCGGTGCTGCAATACCCGCGGCAATCCCAAGCTCACCGGGAGAATACCCACCACCAACGTCACTGTGAGAACCGGGGTATGCAAACTCATGGAGATTTTGAGGACCTGTCCCTGCCCTGGAGATTGAGTCGACAGGAAAATTCTTTCGAAATTCATGCATTGCAACGAAATGCACGCAATTTAGGGTCTGAGGCGGAATACGTAACGATTCGGGACGAGCCCATCCACTATGGCCGCCAGTCGACTTTTTCAACGCGCTAGCGACCATCTCGACGAGGCCTGCAGAAGCGACAGTATCAAGCAATCCCATGAAGCGGATCGTTAGTGGAATGCCTGCATATTTTCCGCTAACAAGCGCCTCGCAGAGCCACGTTGCATATGCCCTTGCCTCCGCAGCTCCGCGAGAAAAGCCGAAAATGTCGATGACTATACTTTTGACTCGCACTGCTGAACTTCGCGACTTCTTCTCAAGATCTGCGGTCTCTCTGCGGAAATAGGCTTGTCGCCGTCGGCCAAGATCGTCACCAAGTTCCTGGAGCCCGCATGCCAGTCCCATGTTTAAGAGGGTCTGCTCCTTCGCCTTCGACGTCACGATGTTGTACTGACAGAGGACATTCAATTGGTCTTTGGTAAACGCCGGCATTTGCGGGTCTATGAAATGGCGAACAAATTCAAGCGTCTTCAGCAACGCGTACAAGACTCTTGCTTCACATCCAATGCCAAAGGCTGTGCCACGCCATCCCTCGGCTTCCGCGCCAATCTCGGCGAATTTTGTTCCAACCCCAGGCACATATAGTCGCGAGATTCCAGCTTCCGGCCGCCGTGGGTAGGACTTCCACAGTCGAGCGATGTTGGAGTCGCCTAGCGCCATCTTGTCTCGGTCATAGTTATTATCGGTGCCATCGAAGAACAAGCCAAATTGAAGTGCTACTTCGCATTCCGTTGACCTAACGGCCCCGGTTCTATACTCATTCATACTATCCAGAAATGGTGTTGGACCTGCTGGCGTATATAAGTTTGTCTCGATCATGGCCATCTCCTTCTCCTCTCCCTCCATTTTTCGCGTTCTTCAAGAATCTCTGCTTCTTCTTTGGCCGTAAATGCCTCGCTGACTTTTTGACCGGCTATCGCTTTAGCTTCGGCTTTCGTTATGCTTTCCTCCAAGTTCTTCTTGTCCCGAAAATCTCGAACTCCTGGCGCGACCCTCACCTTCCCCCCGTTAAAGAAGTGGACAAAGACGTCATCCGCTTCTTCATAACGTTCTACGGGTACTGTTGCACGATAGACCCCAACTAGCTTCACCTTTTCCCAGTCAAAGTGCTCTTTGTCATCTATTGGTGATCCAGTCCAGTCACTGACTACCCAACGGACATCGACCTTCATTCCTGGCCGCCAATGCTTGGGAAGCCATACACAACACATTCCCATATCTGCGTACCCATCGAAACCAGAATTTCCGTAGGCAAGGCGATCTACATAGAACTCGTCAATCCGATGATTTGGCGGGAAATAGTGTGCAGCGGCGATTGATACCCACACCTTGTCCTCATCTTCTGTACCCCAATAGATCAGAGCGCCACTAATCATGAATATCGTCAAGAGCGGCCACTTGTACTCGACGAAGAACTTCATGACAATCCGCTCTTTTGCGATGCGACTAGGTGTTCAATAGTTCTCTGCACAAGCATGGGATCATCCTGGGAGAGGATCTGAGACAGTGTGGGCAAGCTCAATAGCCGACCGTTTGAGTCGAACACAGCCCGCGCAAAAATCAGCAAGGTCGATGAGTTTGTCCGCCCAGACTCCCGCCATACATTCAAAATCTGTTCAGCTAGCTTAATTTCCAACTGCGGAGTCGCGGCCCACCTATGATCGCTACGCATTGCCCTTAGATTTGACATGAGTTGGTCCGGTTCATGGGAAACTTCTAGCGCGGCGATTTGCGAAGAGGAGAAACTCAATGGGGACGCCGCTGGTTTAACGTTTTCAGGACTAGGCAATGCGATGAGTCGTCCATCTCGCGAGTGAACTAGCCAACGACGAATCGGCTCGTGGATTGCTGCCCACTGTTCCGGACTCATCACTTCCTGGATCCAAGGGATTGCGATCCCATCCGCAAACCGCAATGTGAGCTCTCCTCTGGCTTCATTTACGACGTAGCTGAATTCGCGAAAGTGCTCCGCAAGGTCGTTGGCGGAAAGACTGGTTTCTATGAACGAGACGTGAGCTCTGGTCCGTAGAAGGTTGGACATATCCATTACCGCGCCAATCCTGCTTCCCAAATATGCTGCCTCAATGTCCACGATGAATGGACTGACATCCCACGCATGCCGCTCGAAAATTGAGACCAGCCAACTAGGGCGGCGCTTAATTTTCGTCCAAAGTTTGCGGTCCGCATCCATCATCAGGGATGCATCCATGAGCGCGTATGTCGTGTAGTCGTTCATTTTGACGGCGCGAATGGGCTGTGGCTTTGAGCAGCGATCGCCAAGCATGGAACACAGACTTTATGGATTTTCTTTTCCCCACGGAACTGTAGGACTTTTCCTTGTCCCGGGAAGGTTTGATGATCGCCTGCGTGCATATGATGGCTCCCGCTTGTGTAGCCTTTGATCCCACCTGACGTCAGCTCGATTTCAGATCCGCCACCATTTATACGCACGCCCTTCTTCGCACTGATAGTGATCCAGTCCGAAGTACTGATAATTTCGACGACCTTCTTCGCAATAATTTCAATCTGCTCAGTTTGAGCCTGAATAGAAACCTTACCGCCCGCCGAAACTGCTTTGAGTGATCCTTCATTCGAAAACAAGTTGATATCTTGGACCGTGCGAATCGCAGCGCTTTCTCCAGCGGAGAGCGAAATATTCGCTGCAGTACCAAAATCAATATCTTCGGCGGCTGCCACCGAGAATCCCGCGTCACTTCCATTAACAATGCCTCTGGTCGCACCTACAGCGACCATCGGAACAGGTTGTCGCGTTTCAAACTTCTTCAGATCGTCAAATGCTTTCTCCAATTGGTCCAGTGACTGACGGTCTCCAACACTTTCGTTGGCGCGTTCGCGCAGTTCCTTTGCCAGCTTGAGGATGCCACCGAAGAGGGCAGAAATTCTCGGCATATCCGTCTGCCGCCCATCAGCTGGACTGGATTGCTCTGTGGTGACGACGATTCCAGCCTCGCCACGCAACGCAATGCTTCGAGTGGTACGCAATTCAGCCCCTTCTCCCCGCTGGTCTGCACCTCCGTGCGAGCGAGGGGTTGTTAGGAACCCCAAGTTCAGTTGAGATGAACCGTGATCGCTTGCAAGTTGTGCGCTGATCTCGCTCGTCGTGTCGTCAAAGCGCAGCTGATTGCCCTGGCCTCCGCAAATTTCGCGGCTTCGGATGCCAGAAATGTATCGATTCCCAGGTAAGTCGCCCATATGGCTCAACGCAGGAGGTCGTGCAGATTCGTTGTAGGTTTGGCCGACGACGATCGGCCTGTCTGGGTCACCGGCGAGGAACGCAACGAAAACTTCGCTTCCGACGCGCGGCAAATGTAAGCTTCCGCATTGGTTTGATCTCCCTGGCCCATCTCCCGCCCAATAGCTCGCCACTCGCACCCACGCGGAATCAGCATCGTTGTCGGCGGCACCGGCACCTTGTGCGTGCTCATGATCAGACGACCGCATGCTGTGAAATCGGATTTTCACTCGCCCCAGTTCGTCGCAGTAGACTTCCTCGCCCACTGGACCTACAACGGTGGCGCTCTGCGTTGGAATGTTTGGAACGTCGGATCGAGGGTCGTATGCTGGCACGATCGAAATACCTCGGCGAACCGCGATGAAAGCGAGCTTTACGCGCGTACTGGACTGGTGCGGCTCAAAATGAGCCAAAGCATCACCTGCGCTCCAACGGTTTCGCGAGAAAACACGCTGCACTCGCTCCGCGAGTCCTTTGGAAAGGTTGCTTGATATTGCAAGCTGCATCGACGTCAGAACAAAGTCACGCTCTCCGTCTGGGTGACCGTCGACCTCTGGGTGGCCGTCCAGCGTAAAGTACTCACCCACGCACATGTCGCGTACGCTGCCCTCACCATGAAAGCACTTTGAATCCAAGTCATGCCGACTCATGGCTAGCTGGCCGAGCTGGCACAGGTCGTCGTAATCATCGCCTGCATGCGGTGAAAGCACCTGGTAGTCGTCCAGGCTGGCTGCCATTTCGTTGCCGGACTCGCCTTGGTCAGCGCTGCCTCGGGCTGTGGCACGCATGAAATCCTGGCCCTGCGGATTCTTGTAGTCCCAACTGAAGCGAGTCACACTGGCGGGTTGAAGCGTACGAACAGCACACCAAGAATTGATGGTGTCCCGTTCCTCAGTAGCCGCATCGCGGTGATAACGCACCAGCCCAGCGGCATTTGGCGGCAAGCTATCCGGATGATTGAACAGCACCATCGTATGCGATGGTGAGTTGCTTTGATCCGCACGGAAGTACCAAGCAATGCCTCGGCGCTTGAGCAGGCGTCGAATGAAGGCCGCGTCCGATTCGTTATATTGCATGGTGAATTCGCGCTGCGGATAAACCTGGTGCGCGAACAGTTCGTCCATCTCGTAGTGAAAACAGGTGCCGATGATGGGATTCGTCTGCATCCATTCATCCAGGATCAGTGTGACGATTTCCACCTCATTCTTGTTTCGGAACACACGAGTGTTGGTGCGCTTCTCCATGATGGAGAGCGCGTCGCGCAGCACCAGCTGGTAGCTGGCCAGCCCACCATCGCTATCGCCGGCACGTGCTTCGGTGACGATACCGCAGATGCTGCGCAAGCCGCCGCGATCCGTGACGATATCAATCGCCACCGGCAGCGCAATCAATTCCTTCAGCGGAATGAAGGCATCCAGCGAGACGCATATGATGCGATATTCAACGCTGCCGCAAATTGCCTCGGTACCCTGCACCACTTGCGGCAGCAGCACGTCCTCCAGCATCTGTGTCGGATGGGCCAGTCGCAGGCGCAGTGGACGGTTGTCTGTGATCAGGTCCTTGTCTTGCTGGAAGAAGCTGAGCAGGGCATTGTCCACGGCGGGCTCCGTTCGTCTGATTGAAGCGAGAGCCTATGTTTGCACGCGTAAAAAATTTCGACGTTGATCTTGAGCAAACAGAGTGCGATGTGCTGGGTTACACTGGCAACCCGCAGGAATGACAACACCGGAAGGAAGCTATGAGCGCGCGACTCAATGACGTTGTTTCTGAAAGCCACCTTAAGTCTGGGCGCAACGCGGAACAGGAAGCCGCGGCGGCTTTGAATTTCTGGCAGGCGCTGGAATACCTTAACCCGCAACCTGCACCCAAACCAGACCAGAACGATTGCATTTGGGCGTTCGAGCGCGACGCGGAAGAAGCCCAATTTCCTTGGCATGCGCCGATGAAGCAGAAAGTGCTGCGCGCCAAAATGAAGCCTAGTTGGCGCTTCCAGCTTTACGCAGGCATCATCAATGGCGGTGAACTGGTCGAGACTGCCCGAGCCTACCTTGGTGCCAATGAGCTTGATTTATCGGAGCGGAATGAACCCGCGTCAGCAGCCGCAGTCGTCATCGATCTCGACAAAGATGGGTACGCTACAGGCCAGGTATTCGTCAGCACCGTACCTTGGGCGATGGCCTGCCTGCGCCAAAGCGCAGGGTCGCGGGATCGGCTGAGTTTCGAAGGCTGGTTTGGCGAGCGAATGCTGGAGGAGGAACTGCAAAAATCGATCGGGGACTTGATGGTCGAACTGAGGATCGTCAAGCGCAAACCCGAACCTGGCGCAGACGAGCAACTTGAAGAGGAATACGCAGAGGAGCTAAGGCAGATCACCTCCGCTGACGTCCAGATCATTTGCGATCTTGTATTCGCCAAATGCGATTGGCGTCCAAACCTTGAGGAGCCATGGCGCATCAAGGCACTTCCGGCATCCGACAAGGAGACCGCGACTCCGGCAACGCAGGACAATCCGCTTAACAGTTTCTACGCCGAGGACATCGAACGAGTCAGCGCGGCTCTCGATTGTGGAAACATCGGAGCGGCACTGCGCGAATACCTGCGAGGAGAAGATTCAGCACCGCGCATCGATCTGGAAGCCGATCCGGAGGCTCTGATCGACGGCGTTCAACCAGCATTGTTGCCACCGGCCTGCTGGCCTGCCAAGCACCCGCTGGTCACGGCACAGCAATTCGCCGTCAACAAGATTTCCCGGCTGCTGGAGGATGAAGGAATATTTTCCGTGAATGGCCCTCCCGGCACAGGCAAGACAACCATGCTGAAGGATATTGTCGCGTCGATCATTACGCGCCGGGCAGACGCCATGCTGGCCTTCGATGTGCCCGAAGCCGCATTTGGCAAGCGGCTGATAATCGAGAACCACAAATACCCGGCCTATGACCTGGACGAAAGCCTCCGCGGGTTCGGCATTGTGGTTTCATCTGCAAACAATGGCGCCGTAGAGAACGTGAGCCGCGAACTTCCCGGCCTCAAGGCGATCGATCCAGGCCAGGAGATCAACTACTTTTCCATTGTTGCCGATTCTATCGCTGCACCGCCAAAAGCAAAGCAACGTCCCACTGCGCCAGCGCACTGGGGCCTTGTTTCAGCGGTCCTTGGCAGCAAAGCAAACCGCAGCCAGTTCATCGAACGGTTCTGGTTCGCCGGCATGCCGAAGAAATCAAAAAATGGCGAAGTGGAAGCCGAGCCAGATCCCATGCGCTTGCGCTCCCTGCAAGACCTGATGCGGACCGGCGAACATGGCGCTTTGCCATGGCACGCGGCGCGAAGCCGCTACCGCGAAGCGCGGGCACACGTTGAGCAGCTGATCCAGCGTGCCGATGCGGCTGCGACTGCGGCGCGCGTCCTGTCTGCCAGCCGGGCGCGCAAAGCACAGTTGCTTGATGCTCTTGTTGAATACGAAGCATTGATGCCTCGCCTACAGGACGAGCTGGACCAGTTCAAAGCATTGGACATCGTACAAGCGCGCATGCTTGAACGCGCCGAGCGGGTGCATGCCGTATGGGGCAAGTTATGCTCGGCTTTCGCCCGCAGCAAAGAACTGGAGGGCGATGTGCGCCGGCATGCGGAGGCCCTGCCTTCAAACGCGCTCGACCTTGCCATTGGCGAACAGGAGGCAGCTGAATTCGAGATTCGTACGCTCAAGGAAGACATCAACCAGCATGCCCAGTACCAACCTGGTTTCCTGTCCCAATTGTTCCGGACTGAACACAGCCGGCGTTGGAACGCGCGGGGCAAGGAGTTGGAGGACAGCCAGGCGAGCGCGCGTTCGCGCGGGCGGGCTGCAGCGGCCGTTGTCGCCAGGGTAAAGGTACAGCAGGTGGAACTGCGCAAGCTGAAGGAGACCGCTCATGGTGCGTCGCAGGAAGTAGCGAATTGCCTTGCCTTGGCACAGGAGCATGGCATCGACGAGAACACCGATCCAGCATCGCTCGAACAGCAATTGCACGCAGCCGAAGCGGGACTGGCAAAGACCGGAAAGGCTGCCAGGGCTGCGCAGGCAAAGATGAAGGAAGCCGTCACGGAACTGGAAAATCTCCGTATGTCTATCCAGGAGACTGAAGGACAGGAGCTTGTGGCTTCGCGCATCCTTGCCGATGCTGGTATCAGCGAGAAGGACTGGCCGTCCTGGAATCTGGAATCGCTACCGCGTGAGCAGCGCCATAGCGTCACTCCCTATTTCAGCCAGGAGCTATTCGATGCACGCCGAGAAGTATTCGTGGCCGCGCTCGAGTTGCACAAGGCTTTCATCGCAGCGGCCTGGCCGAAGCTGTCACGTTCCTTGAGCACTTTCGTGGATGTCCTGGGCGGAACAATCCATCCGTCGCGCCTTCCCGGCGGCGTGGCTCCATTGTGGGATATCTTCTTTCTCGTTGTTCCGCTGGTCTCCAGCACGTTCGCTTCGTTCCCGCGGCTGTTCACAGGCATGGGACGTGAAGACCTGGCATGGCTGCTGATCGACGAAGCGGGGCAAGCGGCTCCGCAGCTCGCGGTGGGTGCGATCTGGCGCGCCAGGCGCGTGGTGGTAGTGGGTGATCCATTGCAGCTTGAGCCTGTCGTCTCCGTTCCTGATGAACTGGTATCGCCGTTGCTGGACAGGTGCGGAGCAGAGCAGCAATGGGCACCGCCGGCGGCATCCGCCCAGGTGCTCGCGGACATGGCGAATCACTTTGGCATGCATATGGGCGAGCCGGGAGCGGACGACACGGTCTGGCTGGGCTCTCCCTTGCTCGTTCACCGCCGCTGTCTCGATCCAATGTTCTCGATTGCGAACGAGGTCGCGTACGATGGCAAGATGGTGTACGGTGTCGAGGCTGATAAGGGCGGTCGTGATTTTGGGCCGAGCCGCTGGATCGACATGCCGGCCAAACAGTCCGATGGACATTGGATCGAGGAGCAGGCGCAGGCGGCCCTGGCGCTGGCTCTGCAGATTACGGGTGGCATTCCCAGGCACGGAAACGAATTCAAGGTCTACGTGATTACGCCATTCAGGAAGGTGGCCCAGAGAATGTACACGCTCCTCCGTGCGGAGATGAATGGCAGCGTGGACGGCATGGTCGGCACCGTGCATACATTCCAGGGCAAAGAGGCGGAACACGTCATCTTCCTCCTTGGCGGCAACCCACGTACACCTGGCGTCATTTCATCCTTTGCGGGGGCAAAGCCCAACCTGGTCAATGTCGCGGTAACGCGTGCCAAGCGCAGGCTGTACGTCATTGGCGACAGGCGCTATTGGACCGGGCCGCACGATACGCGCCAGATTTTCTCGCGCATGTCAGAGCGCCTTCCTTGAGTATGTCCATACAAAGTCGACGGCGGAGGTGGGCGTATAATGCGCATTACACACCCCCACCCTTAATGCGCACTGGAATCTTATGAAACCGGAACTTTCCATACCTAAGCTGCCAAGCAAAAAGGCGACCAACATTACCTTGTCCATGGACGTGTATCAGGCAGCCAAGAGCCTGGGCATCAATATCTCGCAGGTTTGTGAGCAACGCTTGCGTGAAGAGATCCAGGCGCGAAGGGAACAGCAATGGAATGAGGAACATGCCAGCTTTCTCGATGCTTATAACAAGCGGTTAGTCGAGGAAGGAGTTGCCCTACAGGAATGGCGAGCGTTCTGATGGCACGCTTCGACATTTACGTCAATCCGGGGCGGAGCCACCGCAATATTCCATACCTGGTCGACGTGCAAAGCAATGTCATCAGTGGGCTGGCAACAAGGATTGTGGTGCCGCTACGCCCTCTGGCGGCATTTTCTTCGGTTGCTTTGCCACCGGACCTGTTTCCCATCATTCCGATTGATGGCGAAGACTACGTTCTGGACACGCCTCAACTCGGCGCCATCCCGCTGGCAGAGCTGAAGACCAGGGTTGCTTCGGCACGTGAGAGCCAGTTTGTTATCCAGACTGCGTTGGATCGGGCCTTCGGCGCCTATTGAAGTCATGACGAAACCGGATAAAGCGCTAGCGGCCTACCGCCAAATGCGCCAGCAGCCTCTGTGGCGACTCCTGGCGGCCGCCAATGAGCTTGTCCTGGGGCAGGCGCTGGAGAAGTTCGTGATCCTTCGGTGCAATAACAAGGGCAAGGCCAAGACCATCCAGCACCGCCAGGAGTTTGTCTGTGCGAATGCCGCCAGCGCCGTTTTCGAGCCGCGACAGCAGGTCCACCGAAACGCCGTTCAGCGCCGCGGCATCGTCAATGCGCAGTCCTTGCTGTTTGCGGTGCGCTCGCACTTGGCGGCCAACATCGCCCAACTCTCGTATGACCTGTACGGCCGGCAGCGCCGCGGAGCTAAATTGGCTCATATTTCGGAATTTCAGAAAGATCGATGACGATCAACAGTATATTTCAACTATTTCTGATTTTCCGAAATTTCGATGATATTTCCTGCCCCGCCCTCGAAATTTCAGGTATTCCGAAACTTCTGACTTCGCACTTGCTACTGTAGCGTTTTGACCAAGATCATCGGTAAAAATAAAAACGCTGTTATTCTCCAAGTTCGTCGTTTTTCAAACAGCAGCGGCAAAGGGGACGGTCATGACGAAATCTTTTCGGTTCGTGCGCCTGGTTTCTCTGTTGGGCGCAAGCGTGGTTTGTAGCACGGCATTTGCAGATCCTTTCCTCATCGGGCGCGGCATGTCCGATATCACGGGCGAGGCGGCGGAAGTGGGCATGATGGGGTATGGCTCGACCTCGCAGGTCACGGCCGGAATCCATATGCGGCAGCGGGCGCGGGCTTTCATCGTGGTGGACCAGGCCAGCGGCAAGCGCATGGTCTTCGTCAATAATGACCTGGGCATGGTGTTCCAGGGCGTGCAGCAGGCGGTGCTGCGGCTGTTGCAAGCGCGGTATGGCAGCCTGTATTCGGCGGAGAATGTGATCCTGTCCGCCACGCATACGCACGGCGGACCGGGTGGCTTCTCGCACTACGCGCTGTACAACTTCACTACCTACGGCTTCAACCCGCGTACCTTCGATGCGATTGTCAGCGGCATTGTGGCGGCGATCGACAAGGCGCATCGCGACCTGAAGCCGGGCAGCATCGCAATCGGCAAGGGCGAGCTGACGGATGCGAGCAATAACCGTTCGAACCCGGCCTACCTGCGCAATCCGCAGGCGGAGCGTGACCGCTGGGGGCGCAATATCGATCCGGAGATGACGGTGCTGCGCTTCAAGCAGGGCAGCAACGATGTGGGCGCGATCAGCTGGTTCGCCACGCATGGCGTGTCGATGACGCCGCTGAACCGCTTGATCACGCCGGATAACAAGGGCTATGCGGAGTGGCGCTGGGAGCACGACCTGAAGGGCGTGCGCTATAACTCGGATGGCGACTTTGTGGCGGCCTTTGCACAGTCGAATGCGGGCGATATGACGCCGAACCTGAACCTGGACGGAACCGGGCCTACGGCCAACGAGCTGGATAACACGCGCATCATCGGCGAGCGGCAGTTGCAGAAGGCGCTGGCCATCTATAACGGCGCGCTGGAACCGCTGGCTGGGCCGGTGGATTACCGGCAGCGCTATATCGACTTTTCCCGCGTGACGGTGGAGGCGCGCTTTGCGGATGGCGTGGCGCGCAGCACCTGCCCTGCGGCGATTGGGAGCGCCTTCGCCGCGGGCACGGAGGATGGGCGCGGGCTGGATGGCTTCAATGAAGGCGACCTGGCAGGCAATCCGTTCTTCCAGGCGCTGGGCGGTATCATCGCGCCGGCGCCGCAGTGGGTGCGCGATTGCCAGGGCGTGAAGCCGGTTCTGCTGTCGACGGGTACGCAGACGCCCTTCCCCTGGTCGCCGGAGGTGCTGCCGGTTTCCATCGTGCGCATCGGGCAGCTGGCGATCATTGCGGCGCCGGCGGAGTTCACCATCATGTCCGGGCGGCGCGTGCGCGAGACCGTCAAGGCGGCGTTGGGGGATAGCGTGAAGCATGTGGTCTTTGCGGGGTATTCGAATGCCTATTCGGGCTATGTAACCACGCCGGAGGAGTACGACGCGCAGCATTACGAAGGCGCTTCCACGCACTTTGGCAAGTGGACGCTCGGGGCTTACCAGCAAAGCTTCCATGAGCTGGCGACGGCAATGCGGCAAGGAACTGCAGCTGGCGGCAGTGCATCGGTGCGGGATTTGAGCGGCAACCAGATGTCGTTCCAGACCGGGGTGGTGCTGGATAACACGCCAATATTCAAGAGCTTTGGCGACGTGGTGCAGCAGGCGAATGCGAGCTACTCTCGCGGCCAGCGTGTGGACGTTTCGTTCTGGACGGGGCATCCCAAGAACAACCTGCGCCTGAACGGCACCTTCCTGGAAGTCCAGCGCTGGGATGGTGCTGCATGGCGTACCGTGGCGGTGGATGGCGACTGGAACACGAGCTACCGCTGGGTGAGGATCGATCCGGTGTGGGGCACTTCGCAGGCCGTCATTGGGTGGACCATTCCAGCAGATGCGGCGACCGGGCAGTATCGCATCCGACATTATGGGGACTACAAGAATGGCTGGAATGGCGCCATCTACGGCTTGACCGGGACCAGCCGAACATTCCAGGTCAACTAAGCGTTGATCGTCATCAAAGTCCGGACCCGCCAGCCCTGCCTACAATCGTGTTCACCCACGATTTAGGGAGCCAACGATGGAATTCCGGGTCTTTGATGACAAGTCAGGCGCGTTCGTCTTTACTGCGCCGGGTTCACAGGAAACGTCCGACAAGTTCGATCAACTTGTCGAGGCTTTCGAGGATGGGCTGATAAAGCAAAGGCGCATGGCGACTAACTGCGAGAACATGATTCGGGATTTACGCCCGCTGCTACGTCCTTACCACATCCTCGCTACGATCCACTTCTCGAAAGGAAAGCGTGCAAGTGCGCTGGAAACAGCCATGCGCGGGCTCGCAGCCGTTCATCACATGATCCCGGACGATTTCGCCGGGCCGTTCCCCTGGCACCACGATGGAAATCGTCCTTACCTGGCGCTGCTGAAAACCATCCTGCTTTGCTTTATCTCCGATAAGAAATACGACAAGGCCGCCGACTGGTGCAAGCTGGTACAGCGTGCGGATCCGGACGATAGTTGCGGAACGCGTTTTGTCATCGGCCACGTCTTGTTGCGGGCGGGCGAGCATGAGCAGGCGCACACCTGGTTTGCCGAGCATGGGGCGGAGTATTCGCCCTACTTTTACGAACTGGGCCTGAGCCTTTTTCAGCAGGATAAACTGATAGAGGCTGCCACTGCATTCCGGCGCGGGATAGCGATCAATCCCTATATCGCCGAAATGATCTTTTATGGCTACCAGCCAAACCCTTATCCCGTCATGCATTTCTGGGCCAACGAAAAGCCGCCGCTGGCCAAGCTGTACCTGGGTTCATACGGCACAATGTGGGAAGATGCAGTGGAGGCGCAACGCTTTCTTTACTGGCTCTTTAACCAGTCGCATGTGCTGGCGGAACGTGCCAGGATGATGGCCTGCAGGGAGCAGCGATCCATTGACCTGAGGCTGCCGCAACCCGATGCGCAAGTTGAACATTACCGGGAGCTGATTGCCGCCATTGACGACAAGGTTTCCAGCGAAATTGTGCAGCGCAGGCCTAACGGCGACGGCTTCATGGAGTGGCCGTGGCAAGTCTATAGTGATTCATAAAAGCGGGAGCGTTCCGGAACGGGGCACGGAAAGGTACAGAATCCGGCCTTGGTCGTTGGCGATACGGAGCTGGGCGAAGCGATTCTCGCGCAGCTTGTCGGCCAGTGCCATGGTCAGGATTTCACCGAACATGTGGATGCTTTGGCCACGCAGGCCATCTTCATCGACCAGCAGGGTGAACTCTGTTCCGTGCATGTGGAGCCGTCCCCTCGGGTGCTGCAGCCAGGCGGTGGCGGGCTTGGAGGCCAGGCTGTTCATGCTTTCGATGTATGGGCAACCGTGAAGCTGCAGCAGTTGGCGCAGTGCTGGCAGGGTTATCTCCTGTGTGTAGAGGCTTTCACACAGGTCGCCAGGGCTTGAAACGCGGCGGGCGCTGGCTGGGCCATGCACGAAACGAATCGGGAAACCGCCGGCGCTGGCTTCCGTTGTCAGCCTGGCGCCGGGCTGCGGCAGTTCATCGTTCGTGCAGGTGAGCTGCACAGAAATCGTTCCTGTTTCCAGCCTGGCCGGGCGCTGCTCGCGGTCTACGAAGGCCAGCGCAAAGCCTTCCTGGTCGTCCAGTTGCCAGTAAGGGCCAACCTCCGTGTGTGCAGTTCCATGGAAAGGCAGCAGCACGCGGTCTCCGTTGCGGCTCATGAGCGAAACCTTTTCTATGCTGTAGATACTGCATCCAGGCTGGGTCGGCGCGACGGGGTAGGATTCGCTTCGGCCATCCAAGCGGATCGGAGCGGCGGCTTGGGAGAAGAGGTTGAGGACCGGTGCGCATGAGAGGCGGAAGTTCGCTGCGCTGGCCTGGCGCAATATCGGATCGCATGGAGGCAGCACTATGTAAAGCGTAATGCGCTTGCAGCTGGCCGGGCAGTGTGCGGCGACCGCCTGCAAGTCGAGGTCGATGAAGTCGAACTTTTGCGGCAGGTTGAAGAATTCCGTCATCAGCCGCGGGCTCTGTTGGCCGGCTCGCAGCGGCAGGAGGGCTTCCTGGACGGCGGTACCGACTGAAGCGAGTGGCGATGCCGGGATCAGGCGCCAGCTGCCGCCGGCCTCAAGGCAAACACACAGGCCATGCATCAGGATGGCATCGAGAAGGCCCGCGCGCAGCCGCGCTTCGCCGTCAACCCAGAGGCGCAGCAGGGGCATGGGCGGCTGGTCGAATACGGCGCTGTTGGCTGTGGCTTCCAGGCTGATGCCAAGGGCGGACGTGGCTTCGCCCGGCATGCGCAGCGTTGGAGGCAGGTCGAGGGTAGGCTGGAACCTGGCGCTGGCGACAGTGATGGGGGCGATGCAAACATCGCAGGCGGTGGCGAATTTGCTGGCGCCAGCACGCAGGATCGTTCCACGTGGCAGGCGGCTGGCCGTGCCGATTTCGTTGGGCCGCGCGGCCGAGGTGTCTACCTGGATAATGCCGCAGGCGGGAACTGCACGCAGGTAGTGCGGCTGCAGCGTTTGCAGCAGGGCCGCGTGGAAGTCGCTTCGGCCATTCTCGATCGATTGCTGCATGCTGGCGTTGAGTAGCGCGACCGATTGCAGCAGGCGTTCCACTTCGGGATCGGCGCTGCCATCTGCCCCCAGTTCAAGCGCGGCGGCGGTTTGCGGATGCGTGTCGGCATACTGCCTTGTGGCCTGGCGCAGGCGGCCAAGTTCTTGCTCGTAATGGTGCAGGAGATCCATGGTCAGCTCCCGCTGCGCAGGCTGACGGCGATCTTCACGCCTGTTTCGCGTTCGAAGCGGCCCAGGCGGAAAATCCACAAGTAGGCGTGCACCACTGCGCGGGAGAATGCATGCATGGCCATAGGGGTGGTGACGATGGCGCAGATGGCGAGGCTGCCGCCGGCGCGGTCGTAGTCAATGCTGGCTGAGAGGATCGGGGCGCCGGCGGCGATGGCGGCGATCATGGACCAGCCGTCGATGCGACTTGGCTCGGTGGCATTGCGGCCTACGTGGCTGAGCAAGCCGCTCAGAGTACTAGCAGTAATGGTGCCGCCTTTCGCTTGCTCCGCCAGGCATGTTTCAAAACGGTGGCCCGTATGCTTGTCGGTGGCGGTGCTCCAGAGGCGCACCAGCGTCAGGACTATAGCGCATCCGGCCATGATGGCGATGACCGTCAACCAAGCATCCGCCCGCATCGCGTATGCCGCCAGCACGATCACCGGTGCAGCAAGCATGCACAAGGGGACAATGTAGATGAAGACCAGCGTGATGATGGCGATGTCCTTCAGGCGTTCTGGGTTGCCGTGCCGCGCAAGGCGCCACATGTAGAACACACCGCCCAGGTGCGCCACGGTCAGGCAGAGTTGCAGGCGCATGCCAAGCGGGTTCACGCTGATGGGCATTACAAACAGCGATAGCAGCAGGAGCGAGGTGCCCCAGACCAGGGCAGAGAAGTGCCAGAGATTGGGGCGGTGCTGCGCGGCGGATTGAGGCTTGGACATGAGGTCACCATTCGTCAGGGGCTAGGCCTGACAATGGTGGCACTCAAGGGTTCGGCAGCGTTTGAGGTGGAGCAAAGATGCAGCAGGCTGCGATCAGGAAAGCATGTCGCTCCAGATGTTTTGCGCCCAGCTGTTGGCGTAATGGGCTTCGAGCTCGCTGGGGCCGGGACTTACGCCGCCGCTGCCGGGGACGACCAGCAGCGTTTTCTTTTCGGCGTTGTAGGCGTGCACGCTGGCGACGTGGATCACATCCTTGTCGCTTACATAGCTGTAGCAGGTATTGGTCAGCAGCGGCGACTGCTCGGGCACACGGCCGCTTAGCAGGTCGACCACAGCGGCGGCGCAGACCTTGGCGTGCTGGTTGGCCATGTGGCCGGACTTGGGCATCAGCGGGGAGACCTGGATGGCGTCGCCTATCACGTGGATGTTCTTCGCCTGCGTGGACTCAAAGGTGATGAAATCGACTTCGCACCAGCGCTTGTTCATGTTCGCCAGACCGGTCTGCGCGGCGATCGCGCCGGCGCGGTGCGGTGGCACGACGTTCAGCACGTCGGCCTTTACCTTGTCGCCCAGTTCGGAGATGGCGGTGCGGGCGGCGACGTCCACGTCCACGGTCTTGAAGCTTGCGCGGTACTCGATGATGCCGGCGTAGCGCTCCTTCCATACCTTCTTGAACAGCGGGCCTTTGCTGACCACATCTTCGTTGGCGTCCAGCAGCAGGACTTTGGACTTCGGCTTGTGCTGGCTGAAGTAGTGGGCTACCTGGCATACACGTTCGTATGGGCCGGGCGGACAACGGTAAGGCGCTGGCGGCACGGTCATGACGAACACGCCGCCGTCGTGGATGGCTTCGAGCTGGGCGCGCAGGGCTGTCGTTTGCGGGCCGGCTTTCCAGGCGTGCAGGATCTTGTCCTGCGCGCCTTCCACGCTCATGCCCGGCAGTTCGCTCCACAGGAATTCAATGCCCGGGCTGAGGATCAGGCGGTCGTAGCTGAGCACTTCGCCGCTTAGCAGCTTGACGGTGCGCTTCTCGGGGTCGATGCTGGAGGCGCTGTCGTGCAGGATTTTCACGCCGTGCTTGCGCTGCAGGTCGTCATAGCTGCGGGTCAGGTCTTGCAGCTTGCGCGAGCCGCCCAGGACGAGGTTGGAGAGCGGGCAGCTGACAAAGCTGGCGTTCGGCTCGATCAGCGTAACGTCGATGCGGCCCTGGCTCCACATGCGTACATGCTTGGCGGCCGTGGCGCCGCCGTAGCCGCCGCCGACCACCACCACGTGGGGTTTGGCCTGGCCGCCCATGCTGGCGCAGCCTGTCGTGGCGGCGACGATTGCTGCGGCTTGCACAAATGTTCGACGGTCCATGGTGCCTCCTCAATCAGGTTTGCATTGCGTCTTCCACGTAACTGATGCGGTCGCGCCCTTCGCGCTTGGAGCGGTACAGGGCTTCGTCCGCAAGGTGCAGCAACTCTGTCGCTGTCGCCTGCTGTTGCGGCGTGAAGGCCACCACGCCAAAACTGGCCGTCACCGGCAGGCCTGCCTCTGCGCCAATGTCCACCGGCTCGCTGCGGATGGCCCGGTGCAGGGCTTCGATGCGCGCCGCGCCGGCCGGCAGCGTCAGGCCTGGCAGCAGCACGATGAATTCTTCGCCGCCATAGCGGCCTACGGAGTCGTAGGAGCGCGTTGCAGCTACCAGGCGGCGGGAAGTCTCCACCAGCACGGCGTCGCCGGCCAGGTGGCCGTGCGTGTCGTTGACGCGCTTGAAGAAGTCCAGGTCAAGCAGGACCAGCACGAAGCTTTCCCCCGTGCGCTGGCATTTGCCGATTTCGCGCTCGAGGATCTCCATCATCGCGCCGCGGTTCCAGGTGCGTGTGAGGGCATCTTTCAAGGCGCGCACGCGCAGCGCTTCCTGCGCCTCTTCCAGCTCGCGCGTACGCGCCTGCACCATGGCTTCCAGCTCTGCCTCATGGCGCTTGTGGACCAGCAGGCGCATGCGGTGGAACAGCAGGAAGGCGAATATCACTGCGGCGCCGCACAGGGCGTAAAAAGGATAGCTGCGCCACCACGGCGGGGCGATGGAGAATGCCAGCTCAATGGGCTTCGGTTGCACGGCGCCTTCCACATCCACGGCCATGGCCTGGAAGCGGTAGTCGCCGGCGGGCAGTGCTGCGTAGCGCATCTCGGGCAGCACCGATTCATTCCATTGGTCTTCCATTCCGGCCAGGCGATAGCGGTAGCGCAGGCCTTGCCGGCCTTCGAATTGCAGGCTGGCGAGGCGGAATACCACCGGGTCCTGCGCCCATGGCAGGCGCCCGGCATTCGCAGCCAGCGGCCGGCCGCCGCGCAGGGCTTCTTCAATCACGGCTTCCGGCGTGCTTACCTCGAACAGCGTTTCGGGGCGCAGCACGTGGGACAGGCCATTGCTGGTGACAATCCACATCGAGCCGTCCTTGTCTTCGTAGAAGCCCACGCCATTCAAGTCGTTCCACGCCAGGCCGTGGGTCTCGTTCAGCATGCGCCAGCGGTTTCCGTTCCAGACCGCGAAGCCGGCGTCGGTGGCAATCCAGAGCCAGCCGCGGCTGCCTTCGAACATGGCGTACATCGTGCGGTCTTTCAGCACCGGGGCTTCGAAGCGCGTCGCCTTTGCTTCACCCTGCACTTTCAGGTTCCACAGCGCTCCACCGGTGCTGGCCCACAGTGTGCCGTTGCGTGAGCACGCGATGCCGTCGAAGGTGCCATCGCCCAGCGCGGAGTGGAACTCCAGTACTTTCCACGCATTGCCGTCGTAGTGCAGGATGTCGGACTGGCTGGGCAGCCAGATGCCGCCTTGCGCGTCCATGCAGCCGGGGCCGACCGGGTTTTCCGGGTGGCGGTTGGCGGTGGAAGGCATCTTTACCGCCTGCGGTTGCGTGCCGGCCGGCGCGTTTTCGGGCAGCGTATAGACGCCTTTCCAGGTGGTGAGCCATAGCTGGCCTTTGCGATCGGCCAGCACTTGCGAAATGAAGGGCAGCTTGGCCACCAGCTCGGTCTTTTTCGTAGCCGGCAGGTAGCGCATCAGCATGCCGGAATAGCTTCCGGCCCACAGCCTGCCGCTGCTGTCCGTTTCAATGGTGGACCATTGCTGGTCGGCCAGGGCCGGCGGAGTCGGCGGCGTGGTGAACCTGTTCGCGCCCGGCTCCATCACGGCGTGGCCGGAACGGGTGCCGACGTGCAGCCGGCCTTCGCGGTCGCGCTTGACGGAGATGATCACGTCATCCGGCAGCCCTTGCTGTGTTGTCCAGGTTTCCCAGTTGCCGTAGCCGCGCCAGTGCAGCAGGCCGCGGCCGCGCGTTGCCAGCCAGGTGCCGCGCCCCCGATCGCGCAGGATGTCGGTGACGCCGCCGGCGGCATCGAGGCCGTTTTCCTTGCCGTAGAACTCCCAGCGGCCCTGGCGCCAGCGCAGCAGGCCGTTGTCGGCGTTGGTCAGCACGTTGCCGCTGTCGTCGATGTGCAGCTCGCTGCGCAGCATGTGCTTGCGCATCAGGTCTTGCGATGGGGTGCGCTCCTCGAAGCGCGTGGCGCCCTGCGGCAGCGTGTAGATGCGCTTTTCGCTGCGGATCCACAGGTTGCCGGCCTTGTCGCTTGCGAAGCTGGTCCATTGGTCGTGCGGCAGGCCTTCCTGCTCGCCGAACACGCGGATGTCCTTTCCGCTGGCCTGGCAGAGCGATGCCTTGCACGCCATCCACAGCGTGCCTTTTTCGTCGACGTGGATGCTGCGGATCGATTTCAGTTCGGCGTGCGCCTGCAGCGTGGCGGCGTCGAAGTACTGGCGGACATTGGTGCGTTCGCCCTGCGCGGACAGCGCAAACAGGTCGCCCTCGCTTGCCAGCAGCGTTTCGCCGGCGGGGCTTTCGGCCATTGGCTGGAGCGGCCATACGGGCAGTTTCTTGCCCTCCCATAGCACAGGGACCAGGCGGCCCTGCTGCATGCGGTACAGGCTTGCGTGATTGCCGACCCATAGCGCGCCGGACTTGCTGCTGTGTAGCGCGGTGACGAAGGTGTCGTCCATTCCCTGTGTGCTGCCATAACGGCGGAATTCGGCGCCGTTGTAGCGGAACAGGCCATTCTCGGTGCCTACCCACAGGTAGCCGCTGGAATCCTGGGCCAAGGCCGTGAGCGACAGGTTGCCGAGGCCTTCGCTTTGTCCGAAGTGCTGCAGGGAGATGTGCTGGGCGTTGGCGCCCCAAGTGGTCAACGCCAATGCCGCAGCCAACAGGCTATGGGCCAGTTTGAATCGCATTTTTATTTTTTCTGGGCGGCGAAGTACGCTGCCAATATTTCCAATTGTTCGTCAGTGTACCCTTTGGCGAGCTGGGTCATGATGGTTGCAGGGCGTTTACCGGCCTTGAAGTCTTTCAGGGACTGCAGGAGCTGGTCTTTCGGCTGGCCGGCCAGCGGCGGCAGCGCGTTGCCTTGCGTGGCGCCCTTGGTGCCGTGGCAGCCGGTGCAGCTGGCCGCGAGGCGGGCGCCTTGCGGGATGGCTTCTGCGGCGGCAGCGGGGAGCGTGGCGGACAGCGCGAGCGCCAGTGCGGCGATGGTCTTCATGGGCGGACTCCAGGAGTTTCCAGGGGCATGCCCTGGGCGCGCAGGGCCAGGTAGGCTTCGAGGTCTACCAGGTCGGGGGCGCCGTAGGGCGGGACTTCGGCTCGTACGCCGCTCATGCAGTTGCGCAGGCGGCGCTGCAGGCTTCCTACGCCTTGCCATTCAAGGCGGTAGATGGGATAGGCGTTGGCGTGGCCTTGCGGGATGGGGGCGCCGGCCAGGCGCTTGCCGGCGTTGTTGTCGTGGCATTGGGCGCAGCTCAGGTTTAGCTGGCCGATGCGGGTGGTGAAGAGTTTCTGGCCTCGTTCGGCGGCTTGTTTTGTTTCTTTGTCGGTTGCTGGCGTCACGGGCATGCCGCGGCTTTGCAGGGCGATGTAGGTTTCCAGGGCTAGCAGGTCTGCTGACTCGGGCTTCAGCGAGGACGCTTTCAGGGCGCCGGTGCGGCATTGGTTGACCTGGTCGGATAGCGTGATTACCTTGCCGGCTGATTGGCTGAAGCGGGGGAATTTTGTGGCGGCGCCGCGCATGCTGGTTTGGGCGTCGGTGTGGCAGGTGGCGCAGGATTTGCCGTTGCCGCCCATGGGGGCGGTGCGCCAGAGGGCTTCGCCGTTGGCGACCCAGAGCATGGCGGGGTTTTGGGTGTCGTCGGATTGCAGGGCTTGCGTGGCGGAGGACATGTAGTCGCGGCCGGATTTGCGGTCTGAAACCGGTAAACCTGGGTCAGACCCGGAGGGTCTGACCCTGTCTGCGGCCAGGGTGGTGGTGCTTATCAGGGCTAGCAGGAGGGCGAACTTTGGTTTCATGGTTGCACCTGCAGCTGCTTTGTTTCGGTTTGGGTGAAGGCGTGGTCGCCGGTCCAGGTGAATTCGAGGGGGCCGCTGGTTGTCGCTCTTACGAAGAAGGCTATGTATGGGTTGGCGCTCATGGCGGGGTGCAGTTCGGCGCTGATGACCTGCAGGCCGTTGTAGCGGCATTCGAACTTGCGGATGATGTCGCGCGGGAGGGGCTTGCCGTCGGGGCCGGGGCGGAAGCCGGTTTCCATCGTGTGGGCGATCAGGGCGCGCACTTCGATGATTTCGCCAGGCTTCGCGGTCGCGGGCATGTGGATCAAGGCGCTGGCCATGTCAGATGGGCTCCCCTTCGACGCACGCGGCCAGGGCGACGATCACGTCGACTGTCTGCTGCCACCATTGGCCGTCGCTGGTGCGGGCCAGGGCGGTGAGGGTCTGGCTGGTGGCGAGGCGGATGCGGGTGCTGATTTCGGGCTTGCCGGCCAGGGGCGTCAGCTTGAACCGCACGACGTCTGGCAAGGGGTTTTTTTCGTTGAAGATGGCGATGTCGGTGACGTGCGCTTGTTCGGTCATCGGGCTGTCTACCCGTACCGTGATGGGGACTGCGTTGCCGTTGTCGATCAGCTGGGCGATGTCGATCTGCACGCGGCCGCGCTGGATGCTGGCGTTGCCGGTGTAGGCGGCGATGGCGGCTGTCATCTCGGCGGGCGTGGCGGCTGCGGGGCGGACTAGCGCCAGTAGCGGCAACGCGGCTAGGAGTTGGCGGCGGGTGGTCATTTCGGTTCAGCAGCCTTGAGCGTGGCGAGGTAGGCGACCACGTCTTCGATTTGCTGCGCGGTGAAGATTGGTTTGTCGCGGTAGGCGGGGGCGACGCGGGCCAGGCCTGCGGTTTTGGCGTACGAGGGCATGATGGTGCTGGGGTTGATGGCGCTGCTGTCTGCGATTCGCTGGCGGAGCTCGGACCTGGTGTAGCGGTCGCCGACGCCGGACAGGTCGGGGGCCAGGTTGCCCTGGAAGCGTTCTTCCGGGATGGGGGCGCTGTGGCAGAGGAGGCAGAGGCCTACCTGGCGGTTGGCGACGATGGCGCGGCCGGCTTCGGCGTTGCCTTCCTGGGCTTGGGCGGCGTTTAGTGTTAGCAGGGCTGCAAGCACAACCCGGTAAATCTGGGTCAGACCCAAGGGTCTGACCCTGTCTGTTCCGCGGTCGGCGGATAGGGGCATGCTCAGGCTTTCTTCAGGCTGTGGTTCTTCAGGGGGAGGTCGCGGATGCGTTTCCCTGTGGCGGCGAAGATGGCGTTCAGCACTGCGGGGGCGGCGACGGCGATGGTTGGTTCGCCTACCCCTCCCCAGAAGCCGCCGCTTGGCATGACGACCGTTTCGACTTTCGGCATTTCATCCATCTTCAGCACGTTGTAGGTGTCGAAGTTGGTTTGCTCTGCCGCGCCATCCTTGATTGTAATTTCGCCGTACAGGGCGGCACTCAGGCCGTAGACGAAGCTGCCTTCCACTTGGGCTTCGATCTGCTGCGGGTTCACTGCGTGGCCAGGGTCGGTGGCGGCGACGATGCGGTGGATCTTCAGCTTGCCCTCTTTGCTGACCGAGACCTCGGCCACGGCGGCAACGTAGCTGCCGAAACCCATTGTCTGGGCAATGCCGCGGTAGATGCCTTTCTTCGGCGGCTTGGACCAGCCGGCTTTCTCGGCTACAGCGTTCAGGACTGCCAGGTGTTTCGGGCTATCCTTCATCAGCTTGCGGCGCAGGGCCAGCGGGTCCTGCTTCGTGGCGTGCGCGATTTCGTCAAGGAAGCATTCGACGTAGATCGTGTTCTGGTTCAGGTTCACGCCGCGCCAGAAGCCCGGCGGCACGGCGGGGTTGCGCATGGCGTGGTCGATCAGCAGGTTCGGGATGGTGTAGCCGAACGAGGCTTCCGGGCCGGGCGGGTTCAGGCCCTGGAAGACCGCCGGGTCCTTGCCGTCCTTGACGTTCTGCGGGAACAGCGCGGCCAGGATCGATTGGCCGGCGATGCGCATCTGCAGCGAGGTTACCTCGCCTTTTGCATCCAGGCCTGCGGTAAGCTTGCATTGCGTGACCGGGTGGTAGCGGCCGTGCTGCATATCTTCTTCGCGGGTCCAGATCAATTTGATTGGCGTGCCCGGCATTTCTTTTGCGATCTTCACGACCTGGGTCACCCAGTCATGCGTGGCGCCGCGCCGGCCGAAGCCGCCGCCCAGGTGCAGCTTGGTCACGTCGCATTTGGACTGCGGCAGTCCGGCTGCTTCACTGGTCGCGGCCAGGGCGGCTTCGCCGTTTTGCGTTGGGGTCCAGACGTCGCAGCGCTCCGGCGTCCACACGGCGGTGGCGTTCATCACCTCCATGGTGGCGTGGTTCTGGTGCGGGTAGCTGTAGACGGCTTCGATCTTGCGGTGGGCGCCGGCCAGGGCGGCCTTGGCGTCGCCATTGCTGTTGCCGACGGCGGCATCGGGCGCGTCCAGGCCGGCCTTGATCCAGGCGGCGGTGTCCTTGCTGTTCATACCGGCGTTGGGGCCTTTGTCCCATTCGATCGGCAGGGCGTCGAGCGCGCTGCGGGCGCGCCACCAGGTGTCGGCCACCACGGCGACAGCGCTGTCGCCTACCTGCATTACTTTTTTCACACCGGGCTTGCTGGCGACGGCGGCCGCGTCGAAGCTCTTTACCTTGCCGCCGAAGACCGGGCAGTCCTTGATAGCGGCGTTCAGCATGCCCGGCAGCTTGAAGTCCATGCCGTAGATTTGCTTGCCGGTGGTCTTGTCGACCGTGTCCAGGCGCGCCAGGCGCTTGCCGGCCACCTTCCAGTCTTTCGGATCCTTCAGCTTGATGTCGGCGGCGGCGGGCGCCTGCAGCTTGCCGGCGGCGTCGGCAACCTTGCCGTAGGTGAGCGTGCGGCCGGACGGTGTGTGGGTGATCACGCTTTTCGCGGCTGTGCATTCGGCGGCAGGCACGCCCCACTGGGCGGCGGCGGCCTGAACCAGCATCATGCGGGCTGCGGCGCCGCCCTTGCGGACGTATTCGTGCGATTCGCGCACGCCGCGGCTGCCGCCGGTGGAGAAGCTGCCCCAGACGCGGTTGCGCGCCAGCTGGCGGCCGGGCGACGGGTATTCGGTGGTGACCTTGCTCCAGTCGCCATCCAGTTCTTCCACCACCAGTTGCGCCAGGCCGGTAAGCGTGCCCTGGCCCATTTCGGAACGGGCGATACGCACCACGATGGTGTCGTCAGGCTTAACCACGACCCAGGCATTGATTTCCGGCGCATCGGGTGCGGCGGCGGCCTGCGCCTGCTGCGCTTCCGCGAACGGGATATGGAAGCCGAACATCAGGCCTGCGGTGGCGCCCAGCGAGCGGCCGATGAAGCTGCGGCGAGTCATGGCACTCATGCTTTGCTCCCTTCCACAATGTCCAGGCCTGCGGTCTTCACGTCGCCGCCCTTGGCGATTACGTGGATCGCCTTGCGCACGCGGTTATAGGTGCCGCAGCGGCAGATATTGGTCATGGCCGCATCGATGTCGGCATCGGTCGGGTTCTTCTTCTGTTTCAGCAGCGCGGCGGCGGCCATGATCATGCCGGACTGGCAGAAGCCGCATTGCGGCACGTCCAGCGCGGCCCAGGCTTTCTGCACGGGGTGGTTGCCGTCCAGGCTCAGGCCTTCGATGGTGACGATCTTCTGGTCGGCCGTCACGGTGGAGACAGGACGCACGCAACTGCGCGTCGGTTCGCCGTCAATGTGCACGGTGCAGGCGCCGCATTGCGCCACGCCGCAGCCGTATTTCGTGCCGGTGAGTCCGAGCTGTTCGCGGATCACCCACAGCAGCGGGGTATCTTCTTCGGCCTCGAATTCGCGTACCTGGCCATTGACGTGCAATTTCATTTCCTGCCTCCGGGGGATAGGGTGGGATGTGAATTCGCGAATCTTACTCTCGTTTTAGCTAACTTGTGTTCGTTCGGGCAATTTTGACTTAGGTCAAAGATTTTGCTGCGTCGCATCAATAGACTTTTACTTACCGAATATCAATGACCACATGAAAGAGGTAGTGAAATGAAGAAAGCGATTTTGGCAATTGTCCTGGGTGGCGTGGCTCTTGGTGCAATGGCACAGGAAACGCCTTGGCAAGTGCGCGCGCGTGCCGTGCACATCAACCCGGCGGACAAGTCCGACCCGATTCTCGGCGTGGGTCCCTCCGACCTCATCAGCGTCAGCAGCAAAACCATTCCGGAAGTGGATATTTCCTACTTCTTTACCCCGAATATTTCCGCCGAGCTGGTGCTGACCTACCCGCAAAAGCACACCGTCTATATCGATGGCGAGTCCGTCGGCACCTTCAAGCACTTGCCGCCGACCCTGCTGGCGCAGTACCACTTCACCCCGTCCTCCCAGGTCAGCCCTTACGTTGGCGTGGGCGTGAACTGGACCACCTTCTCCAAGAACAAGATCCTGGATGGCGCAGGCAGCCTGGAGCATGACAGCTTCGGCCTGGCCCTGCAGGCTGGCCTGGACTACAAGCTGGACAAGAACTGGTCGCTCAACGTGGACATCAAGAAAGTGCAGATCCGCAGCGACGTGCTGTTGGCAGGCACCAAAGTCAGCAAGGTCAAGGTTGACCCGGTACTGTTCGGCGTGGGCGTCGGCTACCGGTTCTGATAGCTGATACTTAATTGCTGAACAAGCCGCCCTGCACTTCCGCACGCAGCTCCTGGGCCAGCGCGCGGCGGCGCGGGTCGGTGGCGAAGTAGCCGATGTCGACTGCAACACCTTTCGACTCAAGGTGGATCAAGTCGCCGTAGCGGGCGGGCATCTGCAGGCGCAGGAAATAGAGTTCGAGCTGCGTTACGCTCATCTTGCCGGCGGAGACCTGTTCCACCAGCAGCTTTCCATTGGTGAGCACAATGTGCTCATAGTCCGTGGCATGGCGGGCGAAGTAGAGGAAGGCGGCCGCCACGGCCGTCATTTCCAGCACGGTGAACAGCAGCACCTGCCACATGCCGATCATCATGAAGCCTGTTGCGACGGCAAACGAGAACAGGCACATGAACGCGTAGGCGATCCCCATCTGCTGGGGCGACAATGAGCAATTGCGCCGCAGAAGCCATTCCCTGCGTTCCCTGAGCAAGTCCCGGTTCATGGGAATATTCTAGGCACAACTTGCTGGCAAAGGCAAAATGTCCGTATTGCTTCCCGGCCCCGCTGTAGACATTTCTTCCACTCGGGGCAAGGTGAAGATGAAGACGGCGCCCTCGCCCGGCTTGCTGCGGGCGGTCAGCGTGCCGCCGTGGGCTTCCGCCAGCTGGCGCGAGATGTACAGGCCCAGTCCCAGGCCGGCCGGCATGCCCTCCATTTTCCCGCGCTCGAAGGGCTCGAAGATTTTCGGCAGCACTTCCTCCGGAATGCCGACGCCCTGGTCGATCACTTCGATGCGCGCGTTCTGGCTGTCGGCATGCAGGCGCACGTCGACCGGCTTGCCGCCGCCGTAGCGCAGGGCGTTGTTGATCAGATTGACGATCACCTGCTCCACACGGAATTCATCCCAGCATCCGGCCACCGGCTGCACGATCGACAGCCGCAATTCGCTGTGCATGTCGGCGGCGTGGTGCGACAGGTCGCCGACGATACGCTGCAGCAGCGCTTCCAGGTCGACGCGGGCGGGGCGGATCGAGAGCTTGCCCGCGCGGATGCGCGAGACGTCGAGCATGTCGTCGATCAGGCGCACCATGGCGTGGATCTGGCGCATGTCGCGCGCCACCATGCGCTCCAGCTGCTCCGGCGCGAAGTGGTCCATATTGCCGCGCTCGAGCTGCAGCTTGCGCATCTGGGCTTCCAGGTAGAGCGTGTTCAAGGGCGTGCGCAGTTCATGCGCCACCATCGACATGAACTGGTCGCGCATTTCAAGAGCGCGTTCCAGCTCCTGCTGCACGGCGTTCAGTTCGCGCACGGTGGCTTCGCGCTGGTCCACGATCTGCCGCACTTCCTGCTTCTGGCGGAACAGGTCGACGAAGACATTGACCTTGCTCTTCACCGCTTCCGGATCGAGCGGCTTGTAGAGGAAGTCCACCGCGCCCGCTTCGTAGCCCTTGAAGGCGTAATTCAGCTCCTTGCCGGCGGCGCTCACGAACACGATGGGGATGTGGCGGGTCTTGCCGGTGCCGCGCATCAGCTCCGCCAGCTCGAAGCCGTCCATGCCCGGCATCTGCACGTCCACAATGGCCAGTGCGAATTCATGTTCCAGCAACAGGGCCAGCGCTTCTTCGCCGGTGCGGGCCTGGTAAATCACGCGGTCGTCGGCGCGCACCAGGGCATTCAGCGCCCTCAGGTTCTCCGGCAGGTCGTCTACCAGCAGGACATTGGTCGGTTCCATCAGCGCATCTCCAGCATCAGCAATAGCTGCTTGATTTGTTCCAGCGGCAGTACCAGGTCGGGCGGGCGGACGCGGATCGCTTCCAGCGGCATCACGCCGACATTGGCTTCTTCCGGGTCCTGCACCACCGTCAGGCCGCCCGCCCTGCCGATGGCGGCCATGCCTTGCGCCCCGTCGTCATTGGCGCCGGTAAGCAGCATGCCCGCCAGGCTGGCGCCGTAAACGTCTGCCGCTGATTCCATAGTAATGTCGATTGCGGGACGTGCAAAGTGCAATGGCGCATCGCAGCTCAGGGAAAAACTGCGTTCATTTTCCAGCAACAGGTGGTAACCGGCTGGCGCAAAATACAGGGTACCCGGAATGACGTCTTCCTTGTCGCCCGCTTCACGCACCGGCAGCTGCACCCTTTGCTGGAATACGTCCACCAGCTGGTTTTGCCGACCGCTTCTTACATGCAGCACAACGACTATCGGTAAGCGGTAGCCGCGCGGTAGCGCCGGCAGCACCTGCATCAATGCGTTAACGCCTCCGGCCGACGCGCCGATGACAACCGCCTCGAACTGGCGGCCCTGGAGGGCCATGTCTAGCGAAGGCTCGGTTCGCATTATCTTTTCCTGAACAGGCGATCGCGCTTGGCGAGCACTTCGAATTTTGGCCCGTAGGACGAGAAGTCGATGCTCTCCTTGCTCCCCAGCCCAAGGAAGCCGCGGTGGCAAAGCGAGTCGTGGAACAGGCCGAGCGCCCTTTCCTGCAACTTCTTGTTGAAGTAGATCATCACGTTGCGGCAGCTGATGAACTGGGTTTCGGCGAACACGGAATCGGTGGCCAAGCTATGGTCGGCGAACGTGACATTCTCGCACAGCGAGCGGTCGAACAGGGCGGCGTTGTAGGCGGCCGTATAGTAGTCGGAGAAGGCGCGCCTGCCTCCGGCGGCCTGGTAATTGGCCGTGTAGGTGCGCATGTTCTCCAGCGGGAACACGCCTTTCCTGGCTTTTTCCAGCGATTGCGGGTTGATGTCGGTGGCGTAGATGATGCTGCGCTCGAGCAGCCCTTCTTCTTTCAGCAGGATGGCGAGCGAATACACCTCTTCGCCGGTGCTGCAGCCGGCGACCCAGATCTTCAGCGAGGGATAGGTGCCAAGCACCGGCATCACGTGCTCGCGCAAGCCGATGTAATAGGTCGGGTCGCGGAACATTTCCGTGACAGGGATGGTGAGGTATTGCAGCAGCTGGCTGAAGGCGCTGGGTTCGTGCAGCACGCGCGATTGCAGCTGCGAGACAGTGGCGCAGCCCATTTCGGCCATGGCGTGCAGCACGCGGCGCTTTTGCGAGGCGCCGGTGTAGTCGCGGAAGTCATAGCTGTAGCGCAGGAAGATGGCTTCCATCAGCATGCGCAGCTCGATTTCAACGCTGCTGATTTGCGCGCCGTCGCTCATCACACCGTGTCCAGGGCTGGCATCCACACCCGCAGCAAGGAATACAGGCGGGACAAGTCGATCGGCTTGGCCAGGTAGTCGTTGGCGCCGGCAGCCAGGCATTGTTCCTGGTCATCCTTCATGGCCTTGGCGGTGATGGCGATCACCGGCAGGCGGGCGAAGCGCGGGTCGGCGCGCAGGCGGCGCGTGGCTTCCAGGCCGTCCATGACGGGCATCATGATGTCCATCAGCACCAGGTCGATGTCGGGCACGGCATCGAGCTTGTCGAGGGCTTCGTGGCCGTTGCGGGCGATTTCCACCAGGGCCCCTTTCTGTTCAATGGCGCTGGTCAGGGCGAAGATGTTGCGCACGTCGTCGTCCACCAGCAGGATGCGGCGGCCTTCGAACACACGGTCGCGGCTGCGCACCGCTTTCAGCATGGTCTGCCGCTCGCTGGAGAGCTGGGACTCGACCTTGTGCAGGAACAGGGTGACTTCGTCCAGCAGGCGCTCGGGCGAGCGGGCGCCCTTGATGATGATGGAGCGCGAGTATTTCGACAGCTCGGCTTCTTCGGCGCGCGTCATGCTGCGTCCAGTATAGACAATCACCGGCGGGAAGCTGGCGATTTCCTGCTGCGACATCAGCTGCAGCAGTTCGCTGCCCTGCATGTCGGGCAGCTTCAGGTCCATGATCATGCAATCGAAGATGGTGGAGCGCAGCTGTTCCAGCGCCTCGGCGCCGCTGGCGACAGGAGTGATGGCAATGTCTTCGTCTTCGATCAGCTTGACCATGCTGTCGCGCTGGCGGGCGTCGTCTTCCACCAGCAGGATGTGCTTGATCTTTTGCGTGAAGCGGCGCTCCAGGCGGTCGAATATGGCCAGCAGCTGGTTGCGCTCGGCGGGCTTGCGGACGTAGCCGATGGCGCCCAGGTGCAGGGCCGCTTCGCCGCTGTCGGTGGCGCTGATCACATGCACGGGAATGTGGCGGGTTTGCGGGTTGTCCTTCAGCACCTGCAACACCGACAGGCCGGAGCGGTCGGGCAGGCGGATGTCCAGCATCACGGCTTGCGGCTGGTGCTCTTGCGCCAGTTGCAGGCCTTCTTCGGCGGTGAAGGCGACCAGGGCGCGATAGTTGGCTTCGTGCGCCAGGTCGTACAGGATGCGGGCGAAATCGGCGTCGTCTTCGATGATCAGGACTTTGCGTTCCGGCGGCGGCGCGGCGGCTCGATCGTCGTCGAAGGGGTGTTGTGCAGCGCTTGCGCCGGCCCCGCCCTCGACGGCCCTGGATTCCGGCGGAGCCGCAGGCGGGGCTGCTGCCGGCGCGACCGGCGGTGGCGCTTCCTGCGGCGCGGCCACAGCCCACTGCGTCGGCAACAGCAGGGTAAAGGTGCTGCCCTGCCCTTCGACGCTGGACAACTCGACTTCGCCCCCCAGCAGGCGCGCCAGGTCGCGCGAAATCGACAATCCCAGCCCGGTGCCGCCAAAACGCCGGCTTGGCGTGCCGTCGCCCTGCTGGAAGGCGTCGAAGATCGTGCCTTGCTGCTCCTGGCGCACGCCAACGCCGGTGTCGATCACCGCAAAGCGCAGCAAGCCCGCTTCGCCGGGCGACACGCGCAGGATCACCTTTCCCTTATCGGTGAACTTGACCGCGTTGGACAGCAGGTTCTTGAGGATCTGCTCGAGCCGCTGGCGGTCTGTATAAACCTTCTCCGGCAGGCCCGGCAAGAGGTCGATCACGAACTCGAGCTGCTTGTCCTGCGCCAGCGGTGCAAAGACCGCTTCCAGGCTATCGATCACCGCCTGCAGCACGACGTCCTCGGGCGCCAGTTCAAGCTTGCCCGCCTCCACCTTCGAGATGTCGAGGATGTCGTTGATCAGCGCCAGCAAATCGTTGCCGGCGTTGTAAATGGTTTGCGCAAAGCGGACCTGCTCCTCATTGAGGTTGCCCTGGGCGTTATCGGCCAGCAGTTTGGCCAGGATCAGGGAGCTGTTCAAGGGCGTGCGCAATTCGTGCGACATATTTGCCAGGAATTGCGATTTGTATTCGCTGGCCCGTTCCAGGTCGCTAGCCCGCGCCTCCACGTCAATCCGGGCGGCTGCAAGGGCGGCATTGCGCTGGTCCAGCAGCTCCGCCTGCACGGCGAGTTTTTCGTTGCTCTGTTCCAGCTCCAGCTTTTGCGCTTCCAGGCTCGCCTGCGAGCGCTCCAGCACGCGCGATTGTTCTTCCAGCTCTTCGTTGGCAGTGCGCAGCTCTTCCTGCTGCACTTGCAGCTCTTCGTTCAGGGACTGGGTTTCCACCAGCACTTCGGCCAGGCGCTGGCGCGCGACTGTCGCCTCGATCGCCATGCCGACGTTGCCCGCCACCAGTTCGAGGAAGTCCAGCTCGCGCCGCCCCACCTCGCGCAGGAAGCCCAGCTCCACCACGCCGTTGACGCGGCCATCGCTGTGCACGGGCAGCAGCACAAGCTGCTGCGGCGCGCCGTCGCCCAGCGACGACGACACCTTGATATAGCCGGCCGGCAGCTGCGCCATGTGCACAATGCGCCTGGTGCGCGCGGCCTGGCCCACCAGGCTTTCGCCTGGCATCAGTTGCTGGCCCCTGGCTTCATCTTCATGGCTGAAGCCATAGGCCGCCGTGCGCTCCAGCGAGCCGTCCGGCTTCACCACATAGAACGACGCCACCGCCACGTCCAGGTAGCGCGCCATGAACTCCAGCAGTGTCGACGACAGCAGCGGCAGCGCCATCTGGCCAATGCCCTGTTCGGCAAGCTGGGTCTGGCCTTCGCGCAGCCATGCCTGGTGCTGCAATTGGAAAGCATGCGTGTGCTGTTCCTGCAGCGCGTCGCGGTAGACGTCCGACAATCGCACCAGGTCGCGCCGCCCCAGCCAGGCGAGCAGGCTGCTTACCGCCAGGCTGACGGCGAGGAAAATCGCCACCGTCCAGAAGCCCACCACCCGCACCGCAGCGCCCCGATCGGCGCGCTGCCGCTCTTCATGCTCGATAAAGGCGCGAAATTGCTCACGCAGTTCGTCAAAAGGGATTTTCCCGGCGCCGGCGCGCACCATGCTGAGGTAGTCGCCTTGCTGGCGGCGGGCGGCAATCAACTGGTCTGCGGCACGCAGCCAGGCCTGGTGCTGGGCGCGGATATGGCGCAGGCGCTCGACCTGGGTGGTGTCGTCCTCCACCAGCTCACGCAGCGATTCGGCAGAGGTGTCGAAGCGCGGGCGCGCGGCAATATAGGGGCTGAGGAAGGCATCATCGCCCGTCAGCAGGAATCCGCGCATGCCGCTTTCCATATCGACCGCCAGCCTGCGCAATTCCTGTGCGTTGCCGATCGCGCGCTCGGTGGATTCCACCGCGCTCCAGGTGCTCATCAGGTAAGCGAACAGCACCACGAAAATGCCGGCAGCAACAATCCCGCCAAGCAGCGGGATTTTCACGTTGCGGTTCAGGATTCGGCGAAAGCCCTGGTCGTCGATGGTCGAACTTCTTTGCATGAAATGGTCGGACAGTCATCGGGAAGATTCCAGTGTACGCCTACGGCGGAGCTTGCGCGGCAATCGTGCGCGGGGGCTATAATTGCTTTCAAACCAATCACTTCCTACCGCCCATGCGCAAGATCCTGACTGTAGTGCCGCTGTTTCTGCTGGCTGGCTGCGTTAATGATTCCGCAACGTTCTATGCGGACGGCACGCGCGAACACACCTTGACCGTGCGGCGGCAGCAGGAGTTTTTCTGGAAAGAAGATGCGCAGTACACGCTGATGGCCGCGCGCCTGCCGGAATGCCAGCGGGCGATCCCATTGGGCGAGATGCCGCTGGAAGGACTGGAGTTCGAACTGTTCGCCAGCGGCGACAACGTCTGGAGCCTGCGCGCCGGGAAATATGTCTGGCAGGTGGAGACCCAGGGCTGCACCCTGGTCGCCGAAGGCGGCAGCACCACCGCCACCGGAACCAAGCTCGGGACCTATACAGCAGAGAGCAAGAAGTCGAAGATGCGCTTCGATGCGGAGGCCACGCCAGCGGCGACCGCGCCTGCTCCCGCTGCCGCATCGCCTGACACCCCGCCTGCGCAGCAATAGACCCCGGCTCAGGCGATATCCACGACCACCTTGCCGCCTCCACTGGCTGCGTGCGCCTCGTTGGCTTCCTCCAGCGTGAAGCGTCCCGCGTTCAACTGCACCGACAATTTGCCCGCATCCACCAGCCGCGCGGCCTCGCGCAGGATCGCCCCGTGCGCCGCCCGGCCTTTGCCGGACAACAGCGGCAGCAGGGTGAATACGCCGGAATAGCTGGCAGCCCGGAATGAGAGCGGCGCCAGGGAATGCGTGCCCCAGCCAAGGGCGCTGACCACGTGCCCGCTGTACTCGCGAACCAGGCGGAATGATGCATCCAGCACTTCGCCGCCGATGGTGTCGTACACGATGTCGAATTCTTCGCCTTCCGCCTGCTCGAGGAAACGCGCTCCCATGGCTTCGATCGATTCCCGCTGGGCAGGGCGGCCCGTTGCCGCGACCTGTGCGCCAAAGGCCAGTGCGAGCTGCACGACCATGCGGCCAACACCGCCTGCGCCGCCTTGCACCAGGACGGACTGGCCAGGCTGGACGCGCGCCCGGTCTACCAGGCCTTCCCACGCGGTGATGAAAGCCAGCGGAATGGCCGCTGCCTCGCGCAGGCCGATGGTGCTGGGCGCATGTGCCAGCAGGTCGGCATCGACTGCGGCATATTCAGCCAGCGAGCCCTGCACCCCGCCCACCCCTCCCGTCATGCCGAAAACAGCGTCGCCCGGGGCGAAAGCGGTAACGCCGGCGCCAACCGCTTCCACCACGCCTGCCATGTCGATGCCCAGCACCGCCGGCAATGGCATGCGCGCATGGGCGGCCTTGCCTGCGGCGATCTTGAGGTCGAGCGGATTGACCGCGCTGGCATGGATGCGCACCAGCACCTGCCCTGCCGCCGGCGCCGGCTTGGCAATGTCGTTTTGGACCAGTGGCTGGCCTGCTGCTGTGAGAATCATGGCTTTCATGGCAAGAACTCCTGTTGGTTTCGATAGCTGCCAGTGTAGGCAGCAGCGGGCGAGGGAAAAACAGGGGCAGCCTGCAAACAGAATCCACGAATTGTGGATAATGGCGTGATGGACAAACTTGATGCCTTGCGCGTGTTCTGCGCAGTTGTGGAAACCGGCGGCTTCTCGCGCGCGGCGGAAAAGCTGGGCATTTCGACGTCGTCCGTCACGGCGCAAGTCAACGCGCTGGAAGCCCATTTCCAGGTCAAGCTGATGAACCGCACGACGCGCAGCATGTCGCTCACTGGCGAAGGGCGGGAGTGCTACGAGCAGGCGCAGCGCCTGCTGTCGGGAATGGAAGAGCTGGAAGCGAACCTGCAGCACTCGGTACGGGAACCGCGCGGCACCTTGCGCGTCAACATGCCGGGCCTCGTGTCACGTATCTATGTTGCGCCGGCATTGCCGCGCTTCCTCGCTCGCCACCCCGGCATCCTGCTCCAGGCCAGCGCCAGCGACCGCCTGGTGGACATGGTGGAAGAAGGGTACGACGTCGTCGTGCGCCTGGGCGAAATCGGCGATGCGCGCCTGATCGCGCGGCAATTGCTGCAAACGCACTTCATTTGCTGTGCATCGCCGGGCTTCGTCGCCCAGCATGGTGCACCTGCGGCGCCGGGTGAGCTGGCAGGCTTCGAGTGCCTGCATTTCGTGCTGCCGCGCGCCGGCCGCCTGCGCGAGTGGCAGTTCGCCGATGGCCTGGCGTTCACGCCGCCGGCGCGCGCCTCGTTCGACCATGTGGATTCCGTGGTCGAAGCATGCAAGGCCGGCGCCGGAATCGGCCAGTTCCTCTCGCTTTCGGTGGAAGAAGAACTGCGCAGCGGCGCCCTGGTGCCGCTGCTCGCCGAATACCAGGCGCCCGGCCCTGCGCTGACCGCGCTGTACCAGCAGCGGCACCAGCGCGCGGCCAAGGTGCAGGCCTTCATCGACTTCCTCGCCGAAGTTTTCGCTTAGGCTGCCTTTTCGCTGTCCAGGTGCGACAGCTGGTAGTCGTTATAGCGGCCACCGGCAGCGGCGCCTTGCGGCACGATCAGTTCCAGCGCTTCCAGGTCGGATTGCAGCAGCACCGCGTCAAGCGCGCCCAAGGCTTCCTGCAGGCGGGTACGGGTGCGGGCACCGACCAGCGGCACAATGTCCGTGCCTTGCGCCATCACCCAGGCAATCGCCAGTTGCGCCACGCTGATGCCCTTGGCCTGCGCCACCGCCCGCATGCGCTCCACCAGTTCCAGGTTGTGCTTCAGGTTCTCGCCCTGGAAGCGCGGGCTGTGCTGGCCGCGGTAATCCTGTTCGCCTTCGCGCTGCGCCGTCCAGTGACCGCTGATCAGGCCACGCGACAGCACACCATACGCGGTGATGCCGACACCCAGTTCGCGCGCCGTCTGCAACAGGCCATTTTCGATGCCGCGGGAGATCATCGAGTATTCGATCTGCACGTCGGCGATCGGATGCACGGCATGCGCGCGGCGCAGGGTTTCGGCGTTCACTTCGGACAGGCCGATATGCCGCACGTGGCCCTTGCGCACCTGCTCTGCGATGGCGCCGACGGTGTCCTCGATCGGCGTGGCGGGATCGAGGCGCGATGGGCGGTAGATGTCGATGTAGTCGGTGCCCAGGCGGCGCAGCGAATACGCCAGGAAATTGGCCACTGCCTGCGGACGCGAATCGTAGCCGATAAAGCCGCCGTCCGGATCGCGCAGGGCGCCGAACTTCACGCTGACCTGCACCTGCCCGCGGTCGCGGCCCTGCAGCGCTTCGCCCAGCAGCAATTCATTGTGGCCCATGCCGTAGAAATCGCCGGTGTCGAGCAGGGTGACGCCGGCATCCAGCGCGGCGTGGACGGTGGCCAGGCTTTCGGCGCGGTCGGCCGGGCCGTACAGGTCGGACATGCCCATCAGGCCGAGGCCAAGCTGGGAGGTTTGCGGGCCGGTGCTGCCAAGTTTGCGGGTTTCCATGTGTGATCTCCAGGTGGGGTTTCGATGGAGACCATTGTGCTATTATCGAATCCAACAATAAATGCATCGTTTATTACATCTTTATTCGGCAATAGATAACAATGGACCAGTTGAAAGCCATGCAGGTCTTCGTGGCGGTGGCCGACAGCAAGAGCTTCACCCAGGCCGCCGAACAGCTTGACCTGCCCCGCCCCACCGTTACCAATGCCGTGCAGGCCATCGAGCAGCAGCTTGGCGTGCGGCTGCTCCAGCGCACCACGCGCAAGGTCAGCCTGACGGTTGAAGGGCAGCTTTATGTGGAGCGCTGCCGTGCCCTGCTCAATGAGCTGGAAGACATCAATGCCCTGTTCCTGACCGACGGCCGCAAGCCGTCAGGGACGATCCGGGTCGACCTGCCGGAACGCATTGCGCGCCTGAGCGTGATTCCTGCGCTGCCGGATTTCTTCCAGCGCTACCCGGAGATCAAGATCCGCGTCGGCGCCAATGACCGCATGGTGGACCTGGTGGGGGAAGGGATCGATTGCGCGGTGCGCGCAGGGGTGCTGCGGGATTCAACCCTGGTGGCCAAGCCGCTGGGGGCGATGGTGCAGGTGAATGTGGCTGCGCCTTCCTACCTGGAGGCGCATGGCACGCCGCAAACGCTGGAGGATTTGCGGGAGCACTGGGCGGTCAACTATTTCTCCACCCAGACGGGGCGCGATTTGCCCTGGGAGTATGTGGTGGATGGGGAGGTGAGGACGCTGTCCGTGCGCAGCAAGGTGTCGGTCGGGAGTTCGGAGGCCTACCTGGGAGCTTGCCTGGCGGGGATTGGACTGGCGCAGATTCCGCGGCCCGGGATCGAGCACTTGCTCGCCAGCGGGGAATTGGTCGAGGTGCTGCCGGGGTGGCGGCCGGCGCCGCTGCCGGTGTCGATTATTTATTCGCACAACCGGCATTTGTCGCCGCGGGTGCGCGTTTTCGTGGATTGGCTCGCGGAGGTGTTGAATCTGGCTGGGCTGAAAACCGGTACCCCTGTTACGCGGCCGCCGCGTGACGGTGCCTGACCCTGCGGGTCAGGCACTGGTTTACCGGTTTTAGATGCCCGCCCGCAAAGTGTCGACCAGCGCCAGGCCAGCCGGCAGCTTGCCCACCAGCTTCTGCGCCTGCGTGAGATTACGCTGCTTGAACGCATCCGGCGCATTGGCAAAGTCCTGCGCCAGTCCCGCCGCCGCAGCCTCGATCCGAGCCGCATCGCCCGGCGTGGTATCGATCAGCGCCGACAGGTAAGTCACACCCCACTGAATACGCGTCGCCGGCCCGACCGCCGAACGCCACGCCTTCTCATACCAGTCCAGCATGCCCGGCAAATCACCGCGGCGCTTAGCCGCGGACGCGAGGCTCAACTTGAAGTAGTACGGCGCATGCGATTCCACCAGCACCGATTGCAGCAACGCCTCTGCCTCAGCATGCAGGCCAGCATCGTTCAGCGCACTCACAGCCGTGTTGACCAGCGTATGCCTGCCATACTTGTCATCCACCAGCGCCAGCGCCTGTTCAATACGCGTACGCACCAGCTGCGGCAAGCCTTCCGCCGCAAACCCCATGCGCGACATGCGCACCTGCAGGCGCACGGCAGTCAGGCGATCCGGCGCTGACAGCCACATATCTTCAGCCCATACGTGCGCAGCGTTGCCCATCGCAGTTGCCAGTTCGGCGTGACGCGCCGGCGCAGCACGCACCAGCAGATGGCCGCTATTGCCGAAGATGTCCATATTTGCGCGCGCCACGCGCGCATCGCCCAGCACTTTCAACAGGAATTCAGGCGACGAAGCATCCACCACACGGCCGGCTTGCGCGACCATCGCATGCAGGCGCAGGCGGGTTGCCGCATCCTCCACCTGGCGCGCAGCAGCCGGCGCCTCGCCTGGAATGGCGGCAGCAGCCAGTTGCGACAGGGTGGCCAGCGTCACGCCCAGGTCGCGGCCGTGCAGCAGCACGCCTTCATCGGTATCCCACGAATAATTCGACAGCAGCGTCCATTCGGACGGCGACAGGGCGCGCGTGCCGTCCAGCGCCGCGGCCATCGACTCGCCCGCCGTATGGCCGGCGAAGCGCGCCGCCATCAGGGCTTCGCCAAACAGTTCGCCATCGAGTTCGCACGGCAGGCGGGTGATCTCGCTGCCGTCCGGGCGGTACATCACCATGGTCGGATAGCTGCGCAGCTTCAGGCGTGCCGCCATCGCCTGCGCGTTCGGGCTGTCGCCATCGAGCTGGATCGCCACCATGCTTTGCAGCTTGGCGGGGAATTCTTCGCGGCCGAAGATTTCGTACTTGACCCGGTTGCATGGCGGGCACCACACGGCGCCCCAGTACAGGAACAGCGGACGGCCGGCAGCACGGGCTGCCTCCAGGGCGGCGTCAAAACCGCCTTCGAACCACTCGATCGCGTCTGCCATGGATCAGGACTCGCGGGCCAGCGCCAGGAATTCGGTGCGCATTGCCAGGTTAGGCTGCAGTTCGCCCAGCATGGCGGAGGTCACGGTCTCTTCGCCGGCGGTGCGGATGCCGCGCGATTCCATGCACAGGTGGCGGCACTTGACCACCACGCCCACGGCTTTCGGCTCCAGCACTTGCATCAGCGCTTCGGCGATCTGCATGGTCATGCGTTCCTGCACCTGCAGGCGCTTGGAGAACACGTCCACCAGGCGGGTCAGTTTGGACAAACCGACAATTTTGCCATTTGGTACATAACCCACGGTCGCCTTGCCGAAGAACGGCGCCAGGTGGTGCTCGCAATGGCTGTACACCGGGATGTTCTTCACGACGATCAGTTCGTTGTACTGTTCGGCGCCATCCTCGAAAGCCTTCAGCACTTCCGCCGGGTCCTGGCCATAGCCGGAAACCCAGTGTTTCCACGCCTTGTGGACGCGGTGCGGGGTTTCGATCAGGCCCGGACGGTCCGGGTCTTCGCCCAGGTGCTCCAGCAGGCGGCGCCAGTCGGCTTCGGTGAATACTTCTTTAGTCATGATTGCAAGAACCGTGAAATGTGGAATCTAATCCACCAGTATACAGCGTTCAGGGTCGGTTCGCTGCCAGCAGCTCGCTGGCGATGGATACCGTATGCGACAGTGTTGGCCACTCGTCATCCGGGCCAAACCAGCGCGCATCGCTGATTTCGTTGGGATCGGTGACGATCTCTCCGTCCAGGTATTCGGCGGTGAAGGCGATCATCAGCGAATGCGGGAAGGGCCAGGACTGGCTGCCGAAGTATTTCAGGTTATGGACACGCAGGCCGACTTCCTCGAACACTTCGCGATGCACCGCTTCCTCCACCGACTCGCCGGCTTCGAGGAAGCCGGCCAATGCGGTATAGCGCTTGTACGGCGAGTTGGCATGCGCGGCCAGCAGGCGCTGGTTGCCTTTTTTGATCAGCACCATCATGGCCGGCGAAATGCGCGGATAGGCCAGGTGGCCGCAGGAGGTGCAGCGCATGGCGCGCTCGCCGGGCGCCAGCAGCATTGGCGATCCGCACGCTCCGCAGAAGCGGTGGGTGCGCGCCCATTCGGCGATCTGGAAGCCGCGCCCGGCCACGCCGAGCAAGCCGTCGTCGACGGCGCCGAACAGTGCGCGCAGGCCAATGTAGGCATGGCCTTCCAGCGGCGGCGTGTCGTGCGGCGCCTGCGCAACCTGCCAGTAGCGGCCTTCCCAGGTACCGAGCGGCATGGCTCCGGCGAGTTCCAGGCCGGCGGCCAGCAGCTCCGCATGCGGCGGCAGGGCCAGGCTTTCCTCCCGCAGCAGCAGGCGGTCTTTGTGGAAGACCAGGGTCTGGATATCGGCAGCCGGAGCGGGCTGGATCAGGGGCAGGAAACCTTCAGGCGTCTGGAGCATGGCTTTTCATATAGTCCTGGCAACAGGGCGATGATATCAGCCTAGTCCTTGTAGTGCATGTAGAGCGCAAATGGCAGGGCAAACAGCACGGCCAGCCAGGGGAAGAAGCCAATGACCTTGGCAAGCGCCAGGATGAAGAGACTGAGCGCCCCGATCCCGACCACCAGGCCGAAGCGGCTGACCCACTTGCTCTCGGCAGGAGGCTTGGCTTCCACCACCGGCATCGGCTGGAACGGCTGCTCCTGAACCGCGGCTTGCACCGGCTGGCGTGGCGGCGGCGGTGGCTGGAGCCGGGACAGTGGCGCGTCCTGCCAGGCGCCGGCCGTTGCGCGGTCGATGTTGGCGGCGCGCAGCTGCACCTCGCCGATCCAGCTCGCGAGGCGCTTGCCCCAGTGAAGGAAGGCTTCCGTGCCTTCCTCATCCAGGAAATGGAGACGGGCGCTGTCATTTTTGGGATTGGTATCGTTGTCGAACTTCCCTTGTTCGAGGTCCAGCGTGGCCAGGATCCTGTGCGCCAGGGCGTCGGTGTCTTTCGCCACAAACAGCGGCTTCTTTGCCCATTCTGCGCTCTCCCGCGTATAAGCAAAGAATGGTTCGGCCGCCACGGAACCCGAAGGAACCGGAATATCCAGGTCCGAAGCAATTGCGGCGGCCAGCTTCTTCCAGTCCGTAGGCGGCACTTCGATCTGGCCCGGCCGCTCTTCCACGCACAGGTAGCAATCGACCTCGCCGCCATAGCTGGCCGCATTGGGGACGTGCTGGCCTTCCACCTCCCGCGTGGCCCGCTCCCTGCCGACGGCCCAGAGCTGGTAGCGGTCGGCATAGTGGACCGCCACCACCTGGCTGCACCGGTCCAGCGCCTGCGGCGCCTCAACACCGAGCACCGCAGCGCTATGAAGCGACAATCGCGTTGCCCCGCCTTGCGCCAGGATGGCCAGCCACTGGGTGAAGTCATCCGCCAGCAAGGCATTACCGGAAGGCTCCCTGAACTGCAGCCGCGCGCCGAAAAAGATACTGTGGCGGTACCAGTCCTCGAACGCAAGATCCTTGCGCAGGAAACTGCTGCCATAACTTACCAGGGCCACCTGGCGCTGGATCGCTTCGCGTTCGCGTCTCATTGGGTCCAGTTCATTTGATTGAGATCACGCTGGATCTCGCTCCGGATCAACGGGGAAAGTGAACGCCACACTGCTCCCTGCAGCACGCATTGGGTAATCGTGTTGGTGGAGGCAGGGTCCGTCTGCCCGTACACATACCATTCGCCATAGAAGCAGAGGGTGACAGTCCGTTCGCCGCCCAGCGTCTTCGAAAAGCCGCCGATACTGCCACTCTCGCCTTGCTCGCGCGTCCAGCCACGCCCCTCAAGACCCAGCAGGGCGCCGGTAGTGACGATGCGGTCGCACCATTCCGGCAGGGTCTTGCCGTCCAGCGCAGCTTCGTCAATCTGGTAGGTTGTGCGGCTCAATTGTTCGAAGGGCTGCAGCAATTCGTAATCGGCGAACAGTTGGCCGAACGCGACGACATCGGCCTCCGCCAGTTCCAGCCGGTGCGGTATGCCGATGCTCGCATCCTCCGGCAACAGCACCATGTTGTCGCCGGCATCGGTGTAGCCCAGGTCTTCAGCGACACGGAACGGGGTAATGAGCCGGCCACCCGCATCGTAATTGCCCCATGCCAGGCGCAATACCAGGTTCCGCAACAGGGGATGGCGCACCAGCAGCACCTCGAATTCTTCAAGTGTCCAGCGCCTTTGTTCGCACATGGCGGCTTCCAGGCGCTTGACCTGAGCGCTGGCAACGATCTTGGCCTGCTTCTTGAGGTCTTTGTACTGCTGCACAGACGCCTTGGCTACGGCTTCGTCATCCTTGCTGTTTGGCTTGGGCAGGTCCTTGAGGCGCTTGCCATCGCTGTCGCAAATATATGGCGCCAGCTGTTCGTCAAAGCGTACCTGGAACGAGCGCGGGCCGAAATCGAGCACCAGGCGGCCATGCTCGTTCAGGCCAAGGTCCGGTACTGTGCGGTCGGCCAGCTGTTCCATGCTGAGGCCTCGCTGCTCCGCAATCCGCACAATCATCGCGCTCGATCGCTCCTGCAAATCGTTATAGCGTGTTTGCTCGCTCAACTGGTGCAGGTACATCAGGGCGACATCGGACCCGATCTGGACCAGCATTTCCATCGCTTCGTAAGCACGCACGCGCGACAGGGCCGCACGCCACTGCTTCAGGGCGACATTCAATTGACGCGCCGTTTCATCGTTGCCGACGAAGGCCTGCAACCAGAAGATCCAGGCTCCTTTCGATGGCTGGTCGCTGCTGCGCCACCATTCGAACAGCGACTGCCCAAACTTCGCGAGGGATTCCGGCGTCAGCGCTTCCTGCAAAGCGAGGAAGCCGCTGAACGGCAAGTTCTGCTTGCAAAGCGCCATCATGGTCAGCACGTGCTGCACCTGCTCGAGAGGGAGTGCCTTGCCGCTGTCCTTCAGGTATAGCCGCGGAAGGCCCGGGACATGCAGTCCTTTGAGCGGCGCCGGCAGTTTTTCAGGCAAAGCTTCCTGCGGCGGTTCCTTCGACAGCAGGCGCAGTGCTTCCACTGCCGCAGTTCCATAACGCTCCGCCTGTTCGAACATGGCGGCTTCCTTGCCATGCTTGAACATATGGTGCAAGGCATAGTGGGCGACAAAGCGCAGCTCAGGGTCTTCTCCAAATGCAGCGGGCAGCAACCCACGCGCCGCAGCAGCTGGATAGCTAAGCAGCCACTGGCCGGTAAGGGACTTGTTCCAGGAGACTGCATAGAATCCCTTCGCAACATACACCGCTAGTTCGTCCCATTCAAAGCATTCCGCCCACGGCATTGAACAGACCGATGCCTTTGGAAAGGCTCGCATGAAAGCCGGCAGGGCATCCACACCTAGCCAGGCCAACATCATTTCTGTAGTGGATTCGAGGTATAAACGCCACTTCTCAACCGGCATGAGGCAAAAGATTGATCCGGCAAGCTTCCGCGGCACATGCGTCAAGCAAACAGCAATGTGCCAGGATGGGAAATCCCGCAGTTCCAGGTCTTCTTTGCCTACTGCTTCATTCTCGATAGCGCGTTCGATGGCACTGGCTTTCACCCCGACATACCGCAATGCTTTCCGCATCATGTCCGACGATGCGAGTTCCTCATGCACGTTGCGCGAAAAGAAGGATTCATCAAGGCGCGTTTTCAATTGTTCCAGTTCGCCCAGTGGGTCCTTTCGGCCTTTCCACTTCGACCAATCGAACTGCGGGGCATCATGGATCACTTCCAGCGCCAATGTCGGGATGCGCGAAGGTTCGCGATTCATCCACGGCAGTTCACGCAGTACCTGGGGAAGTTCCGACGCTTCCGCTTCCTCCGCCACGTCCGCAAGAGAAAGCAGGCGCTCCAGGGTGCCCAGGCGCGCTTCGTTGGCTTGCTCCCGCAACAGCGGCAAATAACGCGGGTCCTTGTCGAGGATCTCCTGGATCAGGAAGGCGGCAGCATGCCGTTTCGCGGGATTCAGGTCCAGCAGCTTGCCCAGCACGAAAATCGGCCATTTCTTCGCCTGCCGCAACAGCAGCGGACGGAAATCCATATCCGCGCGGCGCTCGATCAGCGCATCGACGGCCTGCTCGCTGTGGATATTCACCAGCGCGGTTTGCACCAGCGCCGGACAATGCCTGGCAGCAGACCATTCAAGGAACAGCGGCAAGGCATCCACACCATGCAAATCGAGCAGGTAGCAGGCTGCCGGCACGCCGATATCGTGCCAGCGCATGAACTGCTTGTGCTGCGTGTGGTGGACGTCAAAGCTGGCGCCGGGCTGGAAGGTTCCTGGGCCGCTGCCAAACGCAGCCAGTGCTTCCTGCATGGCTTTGATCCAGTTTACTGTGCCGTCCGGCACAGCCAGCAACGGGTTCTCTTTAGGTTGACGAGCCAAGGTAACTCCAGGGTTTCAAGCCGAACGTGCGACTTCGGCGAGTAAAAGGTAAAGCATTGCCAGCCGGGCGGGCAATGGCTGCTTGTCCGGCGACTGCATCAGAGCCATGACTTCGCGCAGCAGTCCGGTGGCGGCGGAAAGGCCGCAGCGCTCCAGGGTTGCAGCAAGTTCCCCCGCCTCCTGCAAGGCTCCGGCGGCCTGGTGGCGCAAGCCTTGCCGCATCCACCGGCCAAGCAATGACTGCACCTGCTCGATCAGCTCGACCAGCAAAGCCGGTTCCTGCAACGCGCCGCCGGACGGCAACTGGCGCGGTCCTGCCGATTCCACTTCGAGCACCACGGCGCGCTGTTCGGCCAGGATCGCGTAAGGCTCGACGAGCACCTGCCCTGCTTCAAGCGTGACCGTGCCCGAAACGGCAAGCGGCGCACCGAAATCGCCGGCCAGTACACTGGCCAGGACATCGATGGCGTGCGGCGCTGCCGCGTTATGGTGTTTGCGCAACAGCACGCAGTGTTCAGGTTCGATTTCTTCCGTGCGCGGACCCACCTGGACCACGGCGCAGAAGGTCTGGCGCGCAGCGTTCCACTCCCAGTCAACGACTTGCGCGACCGGCAGGACATGCAAATGTTCGATCGCCTGCAGCGGACGGGCGAAGTCCGGTGCGGCATTCAGCAGGTAGTCGCGCAATGCCGGGGCCGAGGCCTGCCAGAGCGGAGCCCCAAGATCGTTCCAGGACTTTGGCGACATGGGCAACACATTGCTCTGGCGCGCGCCCGCCGCAATCTCCAGCGCCCCGTTGGCGCGGCGCCGGGCGCCATTGGTGACTACCTGGCTGGCCGCCAGCTTTTCGACCGGCTGGCCGGCAATCCTGCGCGCCTTGATGGCGATGCCGGCTTCCCCCGCCTTCGGCTTGGGCCAGCTGCGGTCGATCACCGTCACTGCCAGCGTATCGGGATCGGCAAACACCAGCCGCGCGCCCTCTGCCTCATCGTCGGCCCAGAACTGCGCCCCCAGCGACACCAGGCGCAGATGGTCCAGCGCCACCTCGCCCTTGACGCCGATGCCGAGCAACTGGCTGGCCGGCACTTGCGGCAGTTGTCCCGCTGCGGCCTGGCTATCGGCCAGCACTGCTGCGGACAGGCGGCCATGCAGCGCAGCCAGCGACGACAACAGCATCTTCGGTTCGAAACGGCTGGAACGCGCGTGCTGTGCAGCGATCAGGTCCTTGATGCCGTCGATGGATTCGCCGATCCAGGACCAGCCCAGTTGCCCGGCCAGCGCGCGAACCTCCGCGAAGCGCGCCTCCAGGGCCAGCATCGGCTGGCTGGAGCCATCGAGCCATACCTGGAGCACCAGGGCGTCCAGGCGGTCCTGCAGGGTCGCTGCCGCTGTCGAATCGAACAGGCGCGCTGCCGGTGCTCCTTCGGCCGCCTTCGGGTGATCGAGGGTGACCGTCGCCTCGGCGAATCCGGATGACCTCAATTCCGCCTGCTCGAAAGCCCATACCGCCAGCACGATATGCGCGCAGCCGCTGCCTTCCTTGCAGTCGCAGCGCGCATGCGTAATGCTGCTGCGCGAGAAGAATCGCACATTGCACATGGGCAGGCGCGCGCTCGGGACCGGCGCCGCGTCCTGCCAGGCAATCAGCTTGACCACCGGCTGCGCGGCCGCCAGCTTTTCCGCCTGGGCGAGCGTTGCAGCGGGAACGCTTTGCTCGATGGTGGCCGCGAAATTGGACGGCGACCACGGTCCGGAATCCTCCTCGGCTGCAGCGCTGCCAGCCTGCGCCTGGTAGGCGAATACCAGGGTGACCCGGTGGCGGCACAAGCCGCTGGCCGGGCAGGTGCAGCTGGCGTCGCGCAGGGTGCTGTTGGGGCCCAGCACCGTGCACTGGCCGTCCGCATAGGTGGCGCGGATAGTGCCGTCTTCAAGTTCCTCCAGCGTTGGCAGGTTGCCTTCGGCGACATCCTTCTGCGCGCGCTTGACGAAGCCGGCATTGGCCAGCGCGATCATCGCCTCAGGCGTGAGTTCCAGCAGGTCGGTTCGGCGAGCGCTCATCCGCGCACCTTTTCAGCCAGCCAGGCCGCCAGTTGTCCGGGCGTCATTGCGCCCACGTGCGCGCCTTCGCGCACCAGCCGCGCCGCCATTTCCTTGTCGTAGGCAGGATTGGCGCTCGAATCCAGTGCGGCCAGGCCGAGCACAGTCACGCCCGATTGCACCAGCGTCCTGGTACGGCGCACCAGTTCGCGCGAATCGCCGCCTTCGTAGAAGTCGCTGACCAGCACCACCACCGTGCGCTGGGGATTTTCGACCAGCGACTGCGCGTAGCCGACCGCCTTGGCGATATCGGTGCCGCCGCCCAGTTGCACCTTCATCAGCAGCTCGACCGGGTCGGATACGTCCGAGCTCAGGTCGACCACCTGCGTGTCAAAGGCGACCAGGCGGGTGCGCATGCCGGGCAGGTTCCACAGGCATGCGGCCATGACGGCGGAATGGATCACCGAGTCCACCATCGATCCGCTCTGGTCGATCAGCAGGCAGATATCCCAGCGTTCCATGTGGCGCCGCACGCGGCTCATGAAGATCGGCGTCTCGAGGAACAGCTTGCCGCGCTGCGGGTCCCAGCGGTGCAGGTTGCCCTGTACCGTGCGCTTGAAGTCGAAGTTGCGCGCCACCTTCAGCATGGAGCGGCGGCGCCGGTCGCGCGCGCCGGAAAATGCCTGCCGCACCTCGGTCGACAGCTTTTCCATGATCTGGCGCACCACCTCCGCCACCAGCCTGCGCGCGGCAGCCAGTACGTCTGGATTCATCAGGTGCTTGGTGTGCAGTACGGCGCGCAGCAGGGACTCGGATGGTTCGATCCGTTCCAGCACTTCGAGGTTGGTGACGACTTCATCGATGCCGTAAAGCTCGACGGCGTCGCTCTCCAGCCGTTCGATCACTTCCTTGGGGAACAGTTCATGAATCGTGTTGATCCAGTCCGGGGTGGAAAGCTGCGACGGCTCCAGGCCGGCGCCACGCTCGCCGCGCGCGATGGCATCGGCGTCGCGTCCATACAGCCAGGCCAGCGCCGTGTCGGCGGCCAGTGCCTCGCCGGACAGGCTGCCCAGGGCCGGCTGTCCGGCCTCGCCAAGCAACAGCCGCCAGCGTGTCAGCGCGTCAGGAATCTTCAAGGTCATAACTTCAATCCCCAGGAGGCCAGCTTGCGCAACGCGGTCTGTTCCAGCAGCGCCGCCCTGGCCAGGTCTTCCGCTTCGGCGCCGGAGAAGCGTGCGGTCAACGTGCGGCGCGGCAGGTGGCCGGCATCGTGCAGCGCCAGGACTGCGTCGGCCAGGGTTCCCCTTTCCTGCGGCGGCAGCCAGCCGAAGGCATTGCGCATGGCGGGCAGCGCCAGCACGAAATCATGGTCATCGAGGGCCGTCACCATGGTGTCGAGTCCTTCAACGAAATAGGCTTCCTGCACCAACTCATCGCGCGCCAGCGCCAGCATGCCGGTCAGGGCATCGCCAAGCTGGGATGGCGGCAGCTCGCCGAGCAGGGCCAGCGCCTGTCCGATGGCGTCGCCCCCTGCGGCCTGCCGGCCCGCCTGCAGGCTGACCAGTCCACCCAGCGCGGCGCCGCGGCTGACCGGCGCGGCCCGCACATCGGCAAGCTTGCGCTGCCATACGGCCAGCGCGCGGTTTGGCTCGACCGGCAGTTGCGTTGCCTCCTCGCCTGCCAGCGCATCGCGCGCCACCTGGCGCAGCGCAAGGAAGCCCTGGACGTGGGGCGCAAGATCGGCGGGCGCCACAGGGCCCATGGCCTCCAGCAGCCACAGTGCACGGTCGAAGGCGGCGGTGACCACGGTGCGCAGGACCGGCGCACCGGCCATGTCGAGGGCCTCGCCGTGGCGCAGCAGGGAATGCAGGATGGGCAGGGCTGTGCCGAAGGCTTCGAAGCGCGGCTCGCCACCCACTGCCACCTCGAGTTCGGCCAGGATGCTGTCGCTCATGCTGGACAGGCCGGCAAAGGCGGCACGGTTCAGGGCATCGGCCAGCTTTGCAAACCGGCTTTCGCCGTTGGCGTGCCCCGCCGCGCGCAAGACCTCTTCCAGCTTCATGCGCGCGGCATCTTCCAGCGATGCGCCGTAGGCCGCCGCTTCAATCAGCGCGGCACGCTGTTCCAGGGGCGCGCGCAGCGACCATTCCTCGCGCCGCTCGCCGGCCAGCGCAAGGCTCGGGCCCGCGCGCCGCACGATGCCAGGAATTTCCAGCAGCAGAAGGCGATGCAGCACGCGGCTTTTGGCGCGATCGGCCGGCTTGAGCAGGTCGAGCGCCAAATCGGAGGGAATCGCTATGCCCCTGGACGCCAGTTCCGTCTCCACCGCGAGCACCAGCGGCGGCTGCGGCGTGCCGGGCGCCAGTTGGCCGGCGGTGTCTCCGGCCAGCACGTCCATGACTTCGACCAGGATCGGGTCGGTGCCGTAGCGCAGGGCGCCCCGATAGGTCCACGGCAGCGGCGCATCCATCGCCTCCTTGACCAGGGCGCCGGCCAGCGCGTCGAGCCAGTCGCAGCGCGAAGGCAATGCATGGCCGCGCAGGCGCGCCAGGGCATCGGCACGCGTGTGCACCGCAATCAGGTCGGCTGTGGATGCGCGCAACTTCTTGCCGCGCAGGCGCTCCACCACGCGCTCGAGGATTGCAATCCCGGCGCCGTGCATGCCCTTTTCCCACGCCAGCTGGTAAAACATGGGGGAAGGCATGCCCGAGGCATAGCCGGTGAAGGAGTCGAGCCGCTTGAAGGTATATGGCACGAGGTAGGAGCCGTAGCGCGCCGTGCCGCCGGCATCGTCCGGCAGCGGCAGCTCCGGCGGCAGGGCGCCGTCTTCGCTGCGCCAGCCGCGCTGCAGCGCAGGCGCATGGTAGCCGCCGCAGACGACCAGCACCGGCCCATCGCCGCGCGCCATCGCCCAGGCGATCCAGCGCGCCATCATGCGCTCGCGGGCCTGGTTTCCGAGCGAGCCGGCGTCGTCATTGCGCAGGTGGTCGAAATGGACCGCCAGGCTCTGCTCCAGCAACTGCTCCGAATCCTCTTGCTCAAACAGCGTGTCCCACAGCGCGTCCCGGCTATCGACCGACAGCTTCTCGCGCAGCGCATCCTCGTAGGAAGCCGCGCGCTCGGCCTCGGCCGCATCGCTCACGTCGGCATAGCGGTTAAGGACTTCGGCAAAAGCGTCGTCCCATGCAGGCAGGTCGATGAAACGCACTTGCGCGCCCACTTCGCGGCCGACGGCCAGCGCCTGCCATTCCGGCGAATGCTCCGCGAACGGCGACCAGGACGCGCGGTGCCCTTGCTCCGACGACAGGAAGCTGTAGATCGCCAGCGGCAGCTTGTGCGGCAGGCAGAGCTGGTCCAGCTTGTCGTTGAAATCGACCGGCCCTTCGATCAGCACATGGGCCGGACGCAGGCTACGGATCTTCTGCGCCACCAGCCGCGCGCAAGCGGGACTGTGGTGGCGCACGCCGAGAATGACTGGCTCGGTCACGGCAAGCGATGGCGCGCGGCGAAATAAGCCTGCCAATGCGGGCCGTCCTTCTTCGCGACTTTCTGCTCGAAATAGCGGCGCAGCTTGGCGCGGTCGTCGGCATTGTCCTTGACCACGGTGCCGGCGATGCAGTCCACCAGGTCGGCCGGGCTGCCTTCGCGCTGCTCGAGGAACCAGGCGCGCACGCCGACCGCATGGGCCACGTTGACCGCTTCCGCCGTCGACATCACGGCGGTGAGCCGGTCCATGGCCTGGTCGCCGCCATGCTGCTGCGTGGCGCCGCGCAGGTCGCGGAAAGTGGTGACCAGCAGCTCCAGTACCGGCTGCGGCAGGCTGCGCGGAATTGCGCTCTTTTCCAGCAGGCGCGCGGAGGCTTGCTGCACCAGCGCCAGCTCATGGTCGAAATCGAGGATAGGGAACACGGTCTCGAAATCGAAACGGCGCTTGAGCGCGGCGCTCATTTCGTTCACGCCGCGGTCGCGCGTGTTGGCGGTAGCGATGATGTTGAAGCCGTCGCGCGCATACAGCATGCCGTCCTCGCCAGCCAGTTCCGGCACGCTCATGACGCGGTCCGACAGCATGCCGAGCAGGCAGTCCTGCACTTCCAGCGGGGCGCGCGTGATTTCTTCGAAACGCACGATCTGGCCGTCGCGCATGCCCTGGTACAGTGGCGCCGGCACCAGGGCGCGTGGGCTCGGGCCTTCGTTGATCAGCAGGGCGTAGTTCCAGGAATACTTGATCTGGTCTTCAGTAATCGAGGCGCCGCCCTGGATCGTCAGGGTCGACTTGCCGCAGATGGCAGTGGCCAGCAATTCCGACAGCAGCGACTTCGCCGTGCCCGGCTCGCCCACCAGCATCAGGCCGCGGCCGGTGGCCAGCGTGACCAGCATGCGTTCGATCGATGCGGCAGGGGCGACGATCTTGCGCTGCACACCCAGATCGGCGTCGCCGAGGATGAACTTGCGCGCGGCGGTCAGGCTCAGCGCCCAGCCGGGAGGGCGCGGCCCGTTGTCGCTGTCGCGCAGGCGCTGCAATTCCTGCGCGTAGAGGATTTCGGCTGGTGGCCGCTGCAAGGCAGGGGAAGTGCTGTTGGCGTTCTTTTTCATGATGTCATGCTCGCAAGGATTCGATG
>Ga0102588_1000289_pt1 | contig 63138 bp, 63 predicted proteins | sample AraplaMF_Col_mMS_FD_76854 | JGI IMG/M metagenome (GOLD analysis project Ga0102588, IMG submission 76854) | Arabidopsis root microbial communities from the University of North Carolina, USA - plate scrape MF_Col_mMS (SPADES assembly) (version 2) | ecosystem: Host-associated > Plants > Roots >...
CTCATCCCGGGACGGAGACCTGAACGGATTCCTCCCACGCGATCGTTCTGGACGTTTGAGACGGGATTGTTGCCGATGATAAGGACACGCCGATGCCCAAGCTCGGCTAGATGATTGGCGATCGCCCAGCCGCCTTGCATGTGATCGGCGGCAACGGTGTTGCCCGGCGTGGACGCTGTATCAATGACCGCGACGGGACAGGCCGCGGCGGAAATTCGAGTGGCCCGGCGCGGTATGATCACCATGCCCTCGACGCCACGCTCGATCAGTCGGTTGATTGCCTCGGTCTGCGTTGCAACGTCGCCTCGGGAGTCGGCGATCAGCACGCCGTAGCCCGCCGCGCTGGCCGCGAATTCGATGGCCTGCGCAAGCTTGGGGAAAAGCGGATTGGCGATATCAGGTAGAACCAGGCCAAGAACGCCGCTGCGGCCGGTACGCAATGCACGCCCTGCCTGGCTAGGGACATAGCCGAGTTCGGCCGCATGCTCCTTGATTTTCTCAGCCAGGTGTTCGGAAACACGACCCTTGCCCGAGAGCGCATTGGAGACTGTCGCGACGGAGACGCCAAGCGACGTTGCAATCCTGCTTAGATTCGGTCCAGGTCGCGTGGGAGGCATGGTTTCCTGTAGATTAATCGTTTAATCATTCGTACATCACGCCATTGGCCTTGTCGATTCTAAAATTGCCGCCGCGGTCAGTATTGATGCGGTGACAGTAATAAAAAAGCAACGGTGTTAGGCGTCAATCACCGTTGCTCGATAGTCTCTCATTTTGGCATTGAGGATTATGATCATCCTTCGCATGACCGCGACGAGAGCGACCTTTCCGGGCTTTCCTTTCGCTTTCAGTCGTTCGAAGACGGCCTTCATGGCTGGATCGAAGCGGATGGCGGGCAAGGCGGCGATGTAAAGGGCGTCGCGCACTGGTTTGCGGCCGCCGGCAATCATCCTCTTGCCACGCATCAGGCCACTGTCGCGATTGATAGGGGCAACACCGACCAGCTTTGCGATCTGGCCTTTGTTCAACAGACCGAGTTCGGGAAGTCCGGCGATCAGCAAGCATGCGGTTCGCAGTCCGATGCCCTTGAGCGACATCAGGACTTTCGCCTTGACGGCAAGATCCTCATCCGATTGGAGACAGGCTTCCATTGCATCGACCACCGACTGGCGCTGCTGCAGAAGGAACGAAAGTGTCTCCTCGATCCACGCCCTTGCCGTGGCATCGGCTCGAGCGCCGAGTTTTTCCAGCCGGTTCTTTTCCTGCACGATCATATGCGACAGTTGCCTGTAGCGTGACACCAGATCGATCAGCACCACCTGAGCCGGCGAGGAAGGTGCCAGATCCTTCGTTTCCATGCGTCTGGCATAGTCGGCAAGGACGAACGCGTCGATCCTGTCGGTCTTGGAGAGCTGGCCGCAGGCACGCGCGAACTGCCTGATCTGCCTGGCATTGACCTTGGCGACCGGCAAGCGAGCGGCCAGCAGGGTATGCACGACGGATCGCTCATAGCCGCCAGTCGGCTCCACAACCAGGCGTTCGATGCCATCCAGTTGCGCGAGAAAGGCGATGAACCTAGCAATGCCACCAGCATCATTGGAGAAGCTTGCCGAGTGCATGTCGGGAAGCACGCAGATGTCGAAGGACGATTTCGATATGTCGATGCCGATAAAGCGGCTAGTATAGGTCATGAGGCGATGTCTCCCTTATACGCGAGCGCGAAGCTCTCTCAACGGTTCGACGAAGCCTCGAAATGCGCAAAGGGTTCTGCTTTTTTACGAACGAAAGTTCAGGCCCGCTAGGACCAACCGCTCTGCGCATCGTCACTGCGGTGTTGCAATCACCTCAATGGCAAACGAGGCCGGTGCATCATAACCGATGCACCGGCCTCGCAATGTACCCGCTTGAAGCGGGCTTTTTCATGCTTTTTTTTCCCAACGCCCTTCCGGGGTCTGTTGCCAATAGGTGAGGTTATGTCCTTCGCCTTTCAGGTTCTTCCATTGCGCGCGAGCCCCTTCGAGCTGCGCCTGGTCGTAACCATCGAACATAAAGACGATCCGGCTATAAGGCTCGACCGGCGGCGGCTCAGCTCCATCGACGATAAATCGTACCGTCGCCGCGTTGGAATTCCCTTCGGAAACCGTAAGGAGAACCGGCTGATTTGCCGCCAGGTCCCCCTCATCCGTGCCATGCGGCAGGAAGCTATCCTCGCGAAATGTCCAGAGATGCTGATCGAGCAGGTCGCGTCGCGCAGCGTCTTTCAACTGCACCGCGACCCGCCAGCCGCGCTCGACGCTTTTCTCGAGCAACGGCGGGAGGGCATCCTCCAGCTTGGATTCCGTCAGATGGTAAAACAGAACTTCCGTCATGACTCGTAGTTGGCACGCACCAGCTCATCGAGTAGGCGTACGCCGTAACCGGAACCCCAGGACTGATTGATCTCATCCTGCGGCGAGCCCATTGCCGTTCCTGCGATGTCGAGGTGTGCCCAAGGCGTTTCCTGCACGAATCGCTTCAGGAAATGAGCGGCGGTGATCGATCCCGCATGACGGCCGCCGGAGTTCTTCATGTCGGCGAACTTGCTGTCGATCAGCTTGTCATACTCCTTGCCGAGCGGCATGCGCCACAGCTTTTCGCTGCTTGTCAAGCCGGCAGCGGTCAGCTGCGCGGAGAGATCATCGTCATTCGAGAACAGACCGGCGTGGACATTGCCGAGCGCAACAAGGATAGCGCCGGTCAATGTTGCCAGATTGATCATGAATTTCGGCTTGAAGCGATCGTTGCAATACCACAACGCGTCACACAGAACGAGCCGGCCTTCAGCATCGGTATTGATGATCTCGATCGTCTGGCCCGACATCGAGGTAACGATGTCGCCGGGACGCTGCGCGTTTCCGTCGGGCATATTTTCGACCAGACCGATGATGCCGACCGCGTTCACGGCTGCCTTGCGGGCAGCGAGGACATGCATCAGGCCGGTGACAGCGGCAGCACCGCCCATGTCACCCTTCATTTCCTCCATGCCGGCAGCGGGCTTGATCGAAATGCCGCCGGTATCAAAGACCACGCCCTTGCCGATGAAGGCGACCGGACTCTCGCCGCTCTTGCCGCCCTTCCACTGCATGACCGCCAGACGCGGGGGCCTGACCGAGCCTTGTGCCACGCCCAGCAGGGCGCCCATGCCAAGCTTTTGCATTTCCTTCTCGGTGAGGATTTCTACCTCGACCCCAAGTTTCTGCAATTCGCTTGCCTTGGCGGCAAACTCCACCGGCCCCAGGACATTCGGCGGCTCGTTCACAAGATCGCGGGCCAGGTTAACGCCCGCCGCAACGGCTTCCGAGAGCTTGAAGGCTTCTGCCGCCTCTGTCGCTTTGGCGGTAACGATCTTGATCGGCACCTGCCCATTCCGGCCATTGCCGTCCTCGTCCTTCTTCTTGGTCTTGTAGGTATCGAAGCTATAGGCGCGCAAAAGCATTCCAAGCGCAAAATCCGCCGCTTCCTTCGCTCCGACGCCGGCACCCGGCGCATCGACGAAGATTGCGACCTTTTCGGCCTTCTTGATCTTGGATGCGGCGACGCCGCCAGCCTTCAGCCAATCGTGAGCGGTCAGCTCTTCAGGTTTGCCGAGTCCTACCACGATAAGCCGCTCAGCTGCGGACCTCTCGGGCGCAACGAGATCCAGCACAGTCGTCGCCTTGGCGGAGAAGCCGGCGATCTTTGCTGCTCTCGGGATGACGCCAGCGGGATCCGCAAGCTTGGCCCCGGCGGCAAGGTCCGTTCCGCTTGCCTGCAGGAGGATCGCGTAGCCACCGGCGATCTCGGTGGAGCTTGCAAATGAGATATCGAACTTGGCTGACATGTCTTCTCCAGTGGGATTGTCCTAAATCCGCTCTATCCGATCATTTCGGGTTTCACCCCCGAAAACAAGTCTTCGGGATGAGGCCGTGGCGGCCTGACTAACCGCCAACCCGTTAAAGGGATGTCATCTTCGGCGCATATTCCTCCCGCAGAATTGAGTCCACAGGAATTCCGAATTGCTTTCCATTTTGATGTCTGCAGGGACGAGGACGTGTTGGCGCATACAAATGCCCGACAGCGATCCCGCACATGTGTTTATAGGTCTTTTCTGTCTGTGGTGGCTGCTGCTTCTGCTGTTCGCAGATCGATGTCTACGCATCAGCGCATTTCTTTGTGCGCGAGGCATGCAGCACTCCAGCCACATTCGGAAAAAACTGCGGCTACTTTCCCTACCGGCACGAGGCTTATCTCGGGTTCCTGAGAACGCTGTTCTTCCGGCTTCCCTACCTCATCGCCATCGTCCTCTTGTGGAAACTCTTGGAGTGCTACGGGCACTGCGGGGCCACTTTCAACCTCGCGCGCGCCCGCTCCTTCAAGATTGCGCTCACGTCGCTGATGATCGGCCCCGTGATCCTCACCAACCTCATTCTCAAGACATACTGGGGTAGACCGCGACCGTCCCAAACGCTGGATTTTGGTGGCCACCTCGACTTCGTACAGGCGGGCTCCATGATCGGAAAATGCGTATCGAACTGCTCTTTCATTTCCGGCGAAGCGGCAGGCGCCGGCTGGGTTTTCTGTCTGATTTTCCTGATACCACAGCCGGCGCGCTTCGCGCTTGCCCTCCCCCTCACAGCGATCGCCTTTCTGACACCGGCCATGCGTCTTGCATTTGGCGCGCACTACCTTTCAGACGTCATCCTGGGTTGGCTTTCGTCCGTTGTTGTCTTTGCAGGTATTCTTGCGCTTACCGATTCGCCACAGGGCAAAAAAAAATCTGAAATTTGAATGAATTTTCGACTCCAGCTTGTCGCAAAAGAGACCCAAACAGCGTAGATGGATTTCGCTGCGTAGCGGCATTGGTTCGCAAATGGCGTTCAAGGGCATTAATGAAACTGCTTGAAACATACATACTCCGGCGCGTTGGCCAGATGTTTCTCGTTGCCCTGTTGCCGGTGCTCGCGATCATTTGGACGACTCAGGTCCTGCAGCGCGTCAATCTCGTAACCGACAGCGGCCAGTCGATGGGATCGTTCGCCAAGCTGGCAACGCTGATTCTTCCGTCGATCATTCCGATCGTGCTGCCGTTCGCACTTGTCATCGGTGTGACGCAGACCCTGACGACGATGAATAACGATTCGGAGCTGACCGTCATCGACGCGGCTGGCGCCAAGCGCAGCATTATCCTGCGCCCGATCCTCATCCTCGCCGCCGTCATTAGCATCTTTTCGTTTCTGGTGGACAACGTCGTCGAGCCGAAGGCCAAGACGGGGGTTCGCCAGATGGTGGCCGCTGCCTATGCGGATCTGCTCTCGACCGTGATTGAAGAGAAGAACTTCCGCCGCATCGACACCGGCCTCTACGTACAGATATCCGAGAGATTGGCCGGACGCGTGCTCAAGGGCTTGTTCGTCGTCGATGAGCGCGACCCCGCATTCGAGCTTATCTACTACGCACGTGAAGGCGCCGTTGACGAGAAGGGCACGTCACTCATCATGCATGATGGCGAGGTTCACCGCAAAACGCAAACCGGTGAAGTCTCCGTCATTCGTTTCGATTCCTACTCCTTCGACCTGTCCGATCTGACCCAAAACCGCGGTCAGGCAACTCTTCGCGCATCCGACCGCGAGCTTGCGTTCCTCTTCAATCCGGATCCGAACGATAAGGATTACATCGCCAGACCCGGTAGTTATCGTGCCGAATTGCACCGCCGCATGACGGATTGGGTTCTTCCGATGGTGTTTGCGCTGATTTCGCTCGCGATCGCCGGTGATGCTCGCTCCCACCGCGAAGCGCGGTTGCACCCCATGGTCGCGGCGCTCATCTTCGCGTTCGGTATTCGTTGGGCGTCGTTCTACGCCGCCAACCAGATCGACACGGATCCAGAGTATATCGGCGTGCTCTATGCGATTCCCGTGGTCGCCAGCCTTTTGGCAATCGCATCTCTGTCGCACCACAAGCGCCTGTCGGTCGTGTCCGCGATGAGCGACCGAATCTCCGCCTCTTGGCAGCGACTGTCGCGACGCTTTGGCCGGTCGGCAGATCCCTCCGCCGGAGGCAGCGCATGATTCTCGGGACACTCGGCCGTTACTTCTTCCGTCGATACCTGCTGACCACAATGTGGTTCTTTCTCGGCGTGATTGGCATCGTCTACCTCGTTGATTTCAGCGAGACCGCTGGCCGACTCTCCGGTCTTCCCGGCTACACCGTGACCGGCGGGCTCGCGATGACGGCGGTGCGTCTGCCGCTCATCTTGCAGCAGACCGTGCCCTTCATTGCCCTCTTTGTGGGCATGACCGTTCTAATCGGACTCAACCGAAAATACGAACTGGTCGTGACGCGTGCTGCCGGCATCTCGGTTTGGCAGTTCATGTCTCCCTTCCTCGCCGGCGCCTTTTTGCTCGGCGTCCTGGTCATGACCGTCCTCAATCCGCTGGCAGCCTGGGGGCAACGTCAGGCTGCCGTCATCGAGAGCAACTGGCGTGGAGAAGTCTCAGGGTCCAACGCCGCGCCGCAAGTTCCGTGGATTCGCCAGATCAGCGGCGGGGACGACGTGATCATCGGAGCGAATACGATTCTCGAAAACGGCACGCTGCTTATGAACGCCGTGTTCGTGCATTTCGATTCGTCCGATCACATCATCCTGAGACAGGACGCCGCGTCGGCAAAATTGGAAGATGGTTACTGGCTTCTTAAGAACGTTGTCGAGCGTCGTCCGGGCGAAGTCGCCACACGGCTCGATGAGGTGCGCGTAAGCACCAATTTGAAACAGGATTTCATCCAGCAGAGGCTGACAGCCCCTGAAACTATTGGCTTTTTTGATCTCTCGAGCCGAATTGACGCGGCGAGATCCTTCGGGATTCCGACCAAGGCGCTTGAGACCCAATTTCATTCGTTGTTGTCCCAACCACTGTTGCTTGTCGCAATGACTCTCATTGCTGCAACAGTGTCCCTAAAATTTAGCCGGTTCAACCAGTCGAGGTCGGTGATTCTGGGTGGAATCCTGTCGGGCTTCGTGCTTTATGTGGTCACCGTGCTTGTAAAAGCATTCGGAAGCAGTGGGGTTGTCCCGCCTTTCGTGGCAACGTGGATTCCGGTCATCGTTGCCTTGGCTTTGGGTGCAACAATTCTGCTTCATCAGGAGGATGGCTAGTGGCGGCAGGCGACCGCAAGACTCTTAGTAAACAGTTGGTTGCCCTGCTCCTAGGCGCGGCCCTGTCTACCTATTCGAATGGCTTTCCTGCTGCTTTCGCCCAGGATGCCCTGCAAGGCTTGAGGCCGAACGTGTCCGCCGACCAGAAGCTGATTCTGTCGGCAAACGAACTCGTCTACAACAAGGACGCGCAGATCGTTTCGGCCATCGGCGGTGTACAGATTAACTACGCCGGCTACAGATTGGTGGCGCAACGCGTCGAGTACAATCAGCAGACCCGCCGCCTGATGGCGCTCGGCAACGTGGAGTTGATCGCCCCCGACGGCAACCGCATGTACGGTGACAAGATTGACATCACCGACGATTTTGCCAACGGGTTCGTAAACGCGCTCCGAATTGAGACCCCCGACAATACGCGCCTGGTTGCCGAAACCGGCCAGCGTGTTGGGGGCACGCAAATGATCCTGAACAGGGGCGTCTATACCGCCTGTTTGCCTTGCGCTGAAAGACCGGAACGACCTCCCTTCTGGCAGGTAAAGGCTGAACGCGTCATTCAGGACGGCGTCAAGCATACGATTCGCCTTGAAAAGGCGCGCTTCGAGCTCCTTGGCCACCCCCTCGCCTACGTTCCGTGGATCGAGGTCCCCGACAATACCGTGAAGCGGAAGTCCGGCTTCCTTTTCCCGACCTTTAGCGCATCGCAGAATCTCGGCTTCGGCCTTTCTGTCCCATACTATTACGTCATTTCGCCGAGCAGCGACGTCACGGTGACCGGCACGGGTTACACCACCCAGGGTTTCCTGGCGGACGCGGAATTCCGCCAGAGATTCGAGAACGGCACGCACACCTTGCGCGTGGCCGGTATCGACCAGCTCAGCCCGGGGACCTTTACGCCCGGCACTAGCGATGCCGAAAATGACTTCCGCGGTGTCGTAGCGTCGAAGGGGGCCTTCCAAATCAACCCGCGATGGGCGTTTGGTTGGGACGTGATGGTTCAGAGTGACAACAACTTCGCTCGCACCTATAACCTGAAGGGTCTGGACGAAAGTACACATACCAACCAAGTTTACCTGACGGGTCTCGGCAAGCGGAATTATTTCGATCTGCGCTCGTTCTATTTCGACGTTCAGAACGCCGATCCGAATGATGTCGCCGAGAAGCAGCAGGCAATCGTTTACCCGGTGATGGACTATCACTTCGTGGCGCCGCAGCCGCTCGCCGGAGGTGAACTATCTGCCGATGTCAACTTCACGAACCTGTCGCGCACGCACGACGACTTTTATAGCGTCGCAGGCTTTGATCGGTTCCGCGGCCTTGAGGGCCAGACATCTCGCCTGACGGGCGAACTGGAATGGAAGCGGACCTTTGTCACGCCTCAGGGCTTCTTGATCACTCCGCTGCTTGCAGCCCGGGGCGATGCCTTGGCATTGAACATGACGCCGCCGCCGACCTCCGGCACCTTTGCCTATGACGGCAATTACGACGACGGTAATGCAGCCACGCGTTCGATGTTTACCGCAGGATTGGAAATGCGCTACCCGATCCTCGGTACGACCGCGAACAGTACACACCTGTTCGAACCGATCGTCCAGGTCTATGCACGACCTGACGAACGGCTTGCCGGCTCTCTTCCGAACGAAGATGCGCAGAGCTTCGTGTTCGATGCGACCAATCTTTTCGAGCGTGATAAGTTCTCTGGCTACGACCGTATCGAAGGTGGCACGCGCGCTAATGTCGGCTTCCAATACACCGGTACGTTTGACAACGGCTACAAGCTGCACGGTATCTTCGGCCAATCCTACCAGCTCGGCGGCCAAAACTCCTTTGACACGGCCGATCTGGTAAACGTCGGCGCCGACTCCGGCCTCGAAACGGACGTCTCCGACTTTGTCGGACTCGGCGGGATCGAAACGCCACAGGGCGTTGCCCTTGCAGCTTCCTATCGGCTTGACGACAAGGACCTGGATTTCCGTCGTGGCGATTTGACGGCCGGTTACCCGACCGACAAATTCCCAGGGCAGATGATTTACACGCATGTCTCAGCGCAGCCGGAATACGGCTTCGCCGAGGACAATGATGAGATCCAGGCCAAGGCTGCTGTTAAGTTCAAGGATTATTGGACGGTATTTGGCGGCGTCGCTTGGGACCTTCAGGACAACACTGTTGTCAGGAAGACAATCGGCCTTACCTATGAAGACGAATGCACCATCTTCACGATCGCATATATCGACAAGCGCGATACCACCGCGGAAACCGCGAGCGACTGGAGTATCGGGGCGAGGTTGACCTTCCGGACGCTGGGTGACATCAATCTCGGCACGCCCATAGATGCCAGCCCAACCATCTACCAGAATTAACTGTCAGTTCTGTAATACGGCGAAAGAAAGGGCCTTTCTTTCGCCGTAAGACTATGCAGGACATTGTCGCCAGTTGAGATCTAAGGCATATGCTGAATTTTCAATTTGCAGCGGTAATGCCCGTGTGTCTCGGGAAGGTATGCGCGCGGCGACGTGAGTTGGCGCCAATGGGAAGGGTCGATAGATGATTGGCGCAAGAAGAACCGTAAGGACGATGATTGCCGGCGCGACTTTCGCGATGCTGGCGGCTTTTTCCTCGCCGCAGACCGGCTCAGCTTTTGCTGCAAGCGAAGTCAGAGTTGTCGTCAACGGAACAGCAATCACCAGCGGTGACATCGCCAAGCGCCAGGCGTTCCTGCGCCTGCAGCATCAAAAGGCTGATGCGAAAGCAGCGGAGGAACAGCTGATCGAACAGACGCTGAAGCAGCAGGAAATTTCCCGCGTCCGCATGTCGGTTTCCAAGGACGACGTCAACGCATCGTTCGCGCGGTTCGCGAGCGGCAACAAGTTGACGACGGACCAGATGACGCAAATTCTCGAACGCGCCGGCGTCGGTGTTGATCATTTCAAGGCTTTCATTGCCGTGCAGATGAGCTGGCCGCGCCTTGTCAATGCCCGCTACGGTTCGAGCAATCGCATGTCGAATTCCGACCTTGTTGCCCGCATGATGGAGAACAAGCAGAAGCCGGAAACCACCGAATATATTCTGCAACAGATGATCTTCGTCGTTCCCGCCAACAAGAAGGGCATCGTCGGCAAACGCAAGAGCGAAGCCGAGGCGTCTCGCGCGAAGTATCCGGGTTGTGACCAGGCAAAGGTCTTCGCAGCAACGATGCTTGACGTGTCAGTCCGTGACCTTGGTCGCGTTCTTGCACCGGAACTTCCGGCCGAATGGAAGCCGCTTGTCGAGCAGGCAAAGGGCAACACGACCGCCACGCGCGTGACCGACAGAGGTGTCGAATACATCGCCATCTGCAGCCAGCGCCAGGTTTCTGATGACCAAGCCGCCGAAATGGTCTTCCGCCAGGAAGACCTTGATAAGGCGAAGGCAGGGAAGAACGCCCCTCCGGAAAATCCGAACGCCCAGAAATATATGGAAGAGCTGCGCAAGAAGGCGCAGATCATGCGTCCCTGAGCAAGATGACACTCTCGTTCTCGCGCCCGCTTGCTCTCAGCCAGGGCGATCCGGCCGGCGTCGGCCCCGATGTCACACTTCTGGCCTGGATGCGGCGCAGGGAGCTGGATCTGCCTCCGTTCGTGTTCATTGGCGACCCTGATGTACTGGCATCGCGTGCCAAGCTCCTGGGCTTGACGATCGCCATTCGCGAGACCGATTGCACCAACGCCAATGATGTCTTTGCAGATGCCCTCCCCGTGCTCCCCATTGCCGCAGGTATCGACGTTGTAGCGGGTGAGCCGCATCTGGCGACGGCAAAGAGCACGATCGCCGCGATCGAAAGAGCTGTCTCGCTGACAATGAGTGGCGAAGCCCTCGGCGTCGTCACCAACCCGATCGCCAAGTCCGTTCTCTACGAATCCGGCTTTCCCTTCCCCGGACACACTGAGTTTTTGGCCGATCTCGCCGCACGTGCGACCGGACAAGCGGGGATGCCGGTGATGATGCTCGCGGGTCCGAAGCTCCGCACCATTCCTGTTACAATTCATATTCCGCTCAAGGATGTGCCTCAGGCACTGACGGCCAATCTCATCATCGAGACTTGCCGGATTGCTGATGCCGATCTCAGGCGTCGCTTCGGGATCGAGCAACCCCGGCTCGCGATAGCCGGTCTCAATCCACACGCCGGAGAAGACGGTACGATCGGCAAAGAGGATGAAACGGTCATCAAACCGGCCATCCAATTCCTGAGATCCGAGGGGATAAACGCAATCGGTCCGCTGCCTGCCGATACGATGTTTCACGACGACGCCAGAGCGCGTTACGACGTTGCGATCTGCATGTATCACGACCAGGCCCTGATACCGGCCAAGGCACTTGGCTTCGACGACGCTGTCAACGTCACGCTGGGATTGCCCTTTGTGCGCACCTCGCCCGATCACGGCACCGCATTCGGGATCGCCGGCAAGGGCCTTGCGCGTGAAAACAGTCTCGTCGCGGCGCTGAAGCTCGCCGGTCACCTCGGACGCACCACAGAAGGGCATCGTTGATGGCTGCCTTGGATGGGCTGCCGCCCCTTCGCGATGTCATTCAGCGCCATGGCCTCGATGCGCGCAAGGCGCTCGGCCAGAACTTCTTGCTCGATCTCAACCTGACGCAGAAGGTTGCTCGCACAGCCGGCTCCTTGGAAGGAGCCACGGTTTTTGAGGTCGGTCCGGGTCCCGGCGGCCTGACGCGCGCCATTCTGGCATTGGGTGCAAAGAAGGTGATCGCCGTCGAGCGTGATTCTCGCTGTTTACCCGCGCTTTCGGAAATCGCGGATCACTATCCGGGGAGGCTCGAGGTCATCGAAGGCGATGCGCTGAAGACGGACTTCGAAGCTCTGACGCCCGAGGGACCGGTGAAGATCATTGCCAACCTGCCCTACAATGTCGGCACGCAGCTGCTGGTCAATTGGATCCTGCCGAAGCAGTGGCCTCCTTTCTGGGACTCGCTGACGCTGATGTTTCAGAAGGAAGTGGGAGAGCGCGTCGTTGCGGCCGAAGACGACGACCACTATGGACGTCTTGGCGTGCTTTGCGGATGGCGTACGAACGCACGGATGGCGTTTGACATTCCGCCGCAAGCTTTCACGCCGCCGCCGAAAGTAACGTCGACTGTCGTTCATCTGACCCCAAAGCAAAGCCCGATCCCCTGCTCGGTCGCCGATCTGGAGAAGGTCACGCATGCCGCCTTCGGCCAGCGACGCAAGATGCTGCGGCAGAGCCTAAAGCCGCTGGGGGGCGAAGTCTTGTTGAAGAAGGCGGATATCGACCCGCAACGACGGGCCGAAACGCTTTCAGTCGAAGAGTTTGTTCGACTGGCGAATTGCCTCTAGCCAGCGTTCGCTTAGGGCACGCCGACTTTCCAGGATAGTGAATCGCGTGACAGCATATCGGCCCGGTCAGTTGATCTAGCCGCAAGCACCATTGCATCGACCGGGCAGGTCCTAAAGGTTCGGCTCTTCAGTCAGCAGCCCGTTGACGAAATCGAACAGGCCGTAACGCCGGTCGCGGCGGACGCGTTCGGCATTGACGATGCAGCTCACATTGCGAAAAGCCTCATCGAGATCGTCGTTGACGATGACATAGTCGTATTCGCGCCAGCGTTCGATCTCCGCGCGCGAATTCAAAAGCCGCGTGCGAATGACCTCTTCCGAATCCTCGGCCCGGCGATGCAAGCGAGACTGCAGTTCGGTCATGGTGGGCGGCAGCACGAAGATCGAAACGATATCGGCCTTCATCTTGTCCTGAAGCTGCAGGGCACCCTGCCAGTCGATATCGAACAGCATGTCGCGACCTTCGGCCATGGCCGATTCCACGGGCTCGCGCGGCGTGCCATAAAAGTTGCCGTGAACCTCCGCCCATTCGAGCAGATCGCCTGAGTCGCGCATCCTCTCGAACTGCGGTACAGTGATAAAGTGATAGTGCTTGCCGGCAATCTCGCTCGGCCGCTTGGCCCTGGTCGTAACGCTGACAGAGATTTCGAGGCTGTGGTCGTCTCGGAGAAGGTTGCCAGCAATTGTCGACTTGCCTGCGCCCGAGGGCGAGGACAGGACAAGCATCAGCCCGCGCCGGGCGATTTTGGTGGGTGTGCTCGACTGGGCCGGGCTCATGTATCACTCCAGATTCTGGACCTGCTCGCGGAACTGGTCGATGACGACTTTCAGTTCGATGCCGGCGGCGGTGATTGCCGCGGCATTCGACTTCGAGCAGATAGTATTCGATTCTCGGTTAAATTCCTGTGCAAGGAAATCCAGCTTACGCCCGACCGGGCCGCCCTTGCCGAGCAGGTCGCGAGCGGCAACCACATGCGCATTCAGGCGATCGATCTCTTCACGGAGATCCGCCTTGGTGGCGAGCAGAGCAGCTTCCGCATGCAGCCGGTCGCGATCCAGCTTTCCCGATCCATCCATCAGCAATGCGACCTGCGCGGCCAATCTCGTCGAGATCTCCTGCGGAGAGCGGGAGGGGTCACGCTCGATCACCTCTGTCAATCCCTCGATGGTGGCCACATGGTCGAGAAGTACGCGCGACAGAGCGGCACCTTCCGTCTCGCGCATGTGCCGTAGGTCGGCGAGAGCTGCGATCAGGCCTTCCACAATATCGGAATCGCGGGCGGCGATCGCTTCATCACCGTCCTCGCTCTCGCGGAATTCGATGATACCCCGGATGGCGAGCAATGTATCCAGCTGCAACGGCGCGGGATCGATGATGCCGCCAAGCTGATCGCGCAAGGCGAGCACAGCGGAAAGCGCTTCCTGATTGAGGACGGTTTCAATGCGGCTCTCACCGGCAGAGACGGAAAGCGACGCCTGCATATTGCCTCGGCTGAAGCGCTCGCCGGCAAGGCGACGCACGTCGCTCTCCATACGCTCCAGCCCCGGCGGGAAGCGCAAGCGCAGGTCAAGGCCCTTGCCGTTGACCGAACGCAACTCCCAAGCCCAACGCCAACGGCCGCTCGTGCCTTCTCGCCGCGCAAAACCGGTCATGGACTGCAAAGCCATGCGAGCCTCCAAAAATCAGTTCGTCTTCTTTTTCTTTTGGGCAGCAGGCGCGGCAGGTGTGTCCGGCTGCGTCTGGCTCTCGGGCTGTCCGTCGACCGCAATATTGGGATCGGCTCCCTTGGCGGCTTCCAGTTGGCGCCAGCGTTTGACGTTCGCGTTATGCTCCTCAAGAGTGGCTGCAAAAACGTGCCCGCCGGAACCATCGGCGACGAAATACAGATCCTGCGTCTTCCACGGATTGGCGACAGCCTCCAGCGCATCACGGCCCGGATTGGCGATCGGCGTCGGGGGAAGCCCCTTGATCACGTAGGTGTTGTAGGGCGTTTCCTTCTTCAGGTCGGACTGATAGATCGGGCGATCCGTCGGCTTTCCGTCGCCGCCGAACAACCCGTAGATGATTGTCGGATCTGATTGAAGGCGCATCCCCTTGCCCAGCCGGTTAAGGAAGACGGAAGCCACGTGGGCACGCTCATCGGGAACGCCAGTCTCCTTCTCGACGATCGAGGCGAGGACGACCAGTTCGTCCTTTGACTTGAGTTGCAGCGACGGGTCGCGCTTGTCCCAAACCTGCTCGACCAGCTTCTGCTGGGCCGCAGCCATCTGCCCGATGATTTCGACCCGCTTCGTGCCGCGCGAGAACTTGTAGGTATCCGGGCGGAGGCTTCCCTCTGCGGGGACGACAGCCGGGAGATCGCCTTCCAGCACGGCATCCTCGTTCAGGCGATTGAACATCTGGCGGACGGTGAGGCCCTCGGGGAAGGCGACGGAATACAGGATCGACTTCCCGGATTTCAGCAGTTCCATGATGTCGTTCATGGAAGCATGTGCCTTGATTTCGTACTCACCCGCCTTGAGGCTCTCGCCATCATCAAGGTGGGTTGCCGTGAGGTAGCGGAAGATACGGGCATCCGAGACGATGTTGTTTCGTTCAAGGCTCGCGGCAATTTCAGCAACGCCGGCACCATTTCGCACGATGAAGTTCGTGTTCGTTTCCAGCGGACCAGGATCTTGGTAGGCCGAGATCGCGTAGTAGAAGAGGAAGACAGCGGCTGCGCAGCCGAGTACGACCAGCGTCATCAGGAAGTTCAGGAAAATGATAACCTGGCTGCGCGCTTTCTTCGAGCGCTTCGGCGGCTCGGGCACGCGTTCCGGCCGCAGCGCCTCGCTTGGCGACTTGGGAATGATCGGCCCACTCTGCGTCTGCTGGCTCTCCTCGCCGATCGTCCCGTTGTTTTGGTTCGTATCGTTCACCGGCAATCCTCTAAACTTGGCCTCAAGTCCCGCTTCTTGCTAAGCAATGCGGCAAAATGCAGGTGGGGCCACGCCGCGCAAGGTGCAGCCCCACCGCCAGAACGTCAACGCCTGAACTCAGGCGACGTAGCGGCGCAGCACCAGCGAGGCATTCGTGCCGCCGAATCCGAAGGAATTCGACAGGGCGACGTTGATTTCCCGCTGCCTGGCCTTGTGCGGGACGAGGTCGATCGCGGTCTCGCGCTCAGGATTGTCGAGGTTGAGCGTCGGAGGCGCGACATTGTCCCGGATCGCAAGCGTTGCGAAGATGGCCTCGATCGCGCCGGCAGCACCGAGCAGATGACCGGTCGCGGACTTCGTCGACGACATCGAGATCTTGGAGGCAGCATTACCAACCAGACGCTCCACCGCGCCGAGCTCGATCGTGTCGGCCATCGTCGACGTGCCATGCGCGTTGATGTAGTCGATATCGGCAGCGGTCAAGCCGGCTCGCCTCAACGCCATCGTCATGCAGCGCTGCGCGCCTTCACCGTCCTCGGACGGAGCCGTGATGTGATAGGCATCGCCCGAGAGGCCATAGCCGACCACTTCGGCATAGATCTTGGCGCCGCGCGCCTTGGCATGTTCCAGCTCTTCGAGAACGACGATACCGGCCCCCTCACCCATGACGAACCCATCACGGTCCTTGTCATAGGGGCGCGACGCTTTGGTCGGATCGTCGTTGTGCTGGGTGGAGAGCGCCTTGCAGGCGGCAAAGCCGGCCAGCGAGATGCGGCTGACCGGGGACTCGGTGCCGCCAGCAACCATGACGTCCGCATCGCCGAACGCGATGAGACGGGCAGCATCACCGATCGCGTGAGCGCCAGTCGAGCATGCCGTGACCACCGAGTGGTTCGGCCCGCGCAGCTTGTGGCGGATCGACACCTGTCCGGATACGAGGTTGATCAGACGGCCAGGAATGAAGAAGGGCGAAATGCGGCGCGGGCCTTTGTCGCGCAGCGTATAGCCTGCTTCGACAATGCCCTCGATGCCGCCAATGCCGGAGCCGACCAAGACGCCGGTCGCAACCTGCTCCTCATCGCTCTCGGGGTGCCAGTTCGCATCTTTAAGCGCCATATCAGCGGCGGCCATGCCGTAGATGATAAACGGATCAACCTTGCGCTGTTCCTTAGGCTCCATCCAGTCGTCGGCGTTGAAGGTGCCGTTGCTGCCGTCACCAACCGGAATGCGGCAGGCAATCTTTGCGGGCAGATCGTCGACTTCGAATTCAGTGACAAGGCGGGCGCCGTTCTGACCCGCAAGCAAGCGGGACCACGTCACTTCCGTTCCGCATCCCAAGGGTGATACCATGCCGGTACCTGTTATGACGACCCGTCTCATCGACTGCATTCCCCCGCCTTTTATGTTCTTGGAGAACCATGCCAGAAATAAAAAGGGCGGACTCCGGGTCCGCCCTTTTCTCAATCGCTCAGGATTAAGCCTGAGCCTTTTCGATAAACTTCACGGCATCGCCGACCGTCAGGATCGAGTCTGCAGCGTCGTCCGGAATCTCAACGCCGAATTCTTCTTCGAACGCCATGACCAGTTCGACGGTGTCGAGCGAGTCAGCGCCCAGATCGTCGATAAAGCTGGCGCTTTCAACAACCTTGTCGGCGTCGACGCCAAGATGATCAATAACAATTTTCTTTACGCGTTCTGCGATATCGCTCATGTCGGTTTCCTCGACCTTATATCCTGATCAGAATGCCTTGTGACATCCCTACCCTGTTTCAGCCTGCGGCGCCGTTAAGCCACCCTCGGCAAACTCTTTGAACCCGGCTACCAGAAATGTCCCAGGCTTGCACAAAAGCCCGCCGGTCCGTCTGCTTTCTCGGGAGACTGTTCACAGTCATGGCCCGCTTAACACGGTTTAAGTCTGCCGCAAAGCCAGAAAATCAACCCCATCGGGTTGCTCAACACGCTATTGCGGCGAAAACTGCCTCGAAACGCAGTTTCCCGTTTCAGATCATGGCCATGCCACCGTTTACGTGCAGCGTCTGGCCTGTCATATAAGCAGCTTCCGACGAGGCGAGATAGGCAACCGCAGAGGCGACTTCCGCGCCGGTGCCCATGCGTTTCATCGGGATCGCTCCCATGATCGCTTCCTTCTGTTTGTCGTTCAGCTTGCCGGTCATGGCGGACTCGATGAAGCCAGGCGCCACGCAGTTGACCGTGACGTTGCGGGTTGCGATCTCCTGAGCCAGTGACTTCGTGAAGCCGATCATGCCCGCCTTGGAGGCGCAGTAATTGGCCTGGCCCGGATTGCCGGTCACGCCTACGACCGACGTGATGTTGATGATACGGCCATAGCGGCGGCGCATCATCGGATGGGTCATCTCGCGCGTCAGGCGGAACATCGCCGTCAGGTTCACTTCGATGACGCTATCCCAGTCCTCGTCGCTCATGCGCACAAACAGGCCGTCCTTGGTGATGCCGGCGTTGTTGACGAGGATGTCCACACCTTCGAGATCGGCTTCCGCCTTGACGCCGAGCGCCTTGACTTCGTCGCGGTCTGCGAGGTTGGCCGGGAAGATCTTGACGCGATCGCCGAGATCGTTGGCCAGCGCCTCAAGCTTCTCGACGCGGGTGCCATGAAGGCCGACGATTGCGCCCTGCTTATGCAAGATACGGGCGATTTCTTCGCCGATGCCGCCGGATGCGCCGGTAACCAGAGCCTTGCGGCCGGAAAGATCGAGCATGGGTAGTGTTCCTTGTAATCGTTAAATCTATCAGGCCATCAGGGCGGCAACGGCCGCGTCGATATCAGCAGGCGTGTTGACGGCGATGCCGTTCACCGTCTTGTCGATGCGGCGTGCAAGGCCGGTCAGGACCTTGCCGGAGCCGACCTCGTAAAGCGTCGTCGCGCCATTGGCCGCGAACCACTCGACAGTCTCGCGCCAGCGGACCTGGCCCGTCACCTGCTCCACCAGCAGCTTTGCAATCTCGTCGGCGTCGGTCACCGGCGCAGCGCGCACGTTGGCGATAAGAGGCACGACCGGGTTGGACTTCTTCACGCCGGCCAGCGCTTCGCGCATCGCTTCTGCAGCTGGGGCCATCAGGGAAGAATGGAAGGGAGCGGAGACCGGAAGCAGGATCGCGCGCTTGGCGCCCTTCTCGGTCGCAATCGCAGCGCCCTTTTCGACGGCCGCCTTCTCGCCTGATATGACGATCTGACCGCCGCCGTTGTCGTTGGCGATCTGGCAGGAGCCGACGGCCGAGGCTTCCTCGCAGACGGCGGCGACATCGGCATGTTCAAGGCCAATAATGGCCGCCATCGCGCCGACGCCGACCGGTACGGCGGCCTGCATGGCGTTGCCGCGGATGCGGAGCAACCGTGCAGTGTCGGCCAGCGAGAAGGTTCCTGCGGCGCAGAGCGCTGAGTATTCGCCGAGCGAATGACCGGCGACATAGGAGACCTTTGCCTTTAGGTCGACGCCGTTGGTTTCGAGGACCCGGATAACCGCCATCGACACCGCCATCAAGGCCGGCTGCGCATTGGCCGTCAGGGTCAGCGTATCTTCCGGCCCATTGAACATCGTCTCGGACAGCTTCTCGCCCAGCGCTTCGTCGACTTCTTGGAAGACGGCGCGTGCCTCGGCGAAGTTTTCAGCGAGATCCTTGCCCATGCCGACAGCCTGGCTGCCCTGCCCCGGAAATGTGAAAGCGATGGTCATCCTATGTCCTTTATAAATGGACCTCTGGTTATTTCGCCTCCAATTGACATTCTTTCCTGCAGAGTCAAGTGCCGGAGCCCCGCGCTCCAAGGCTTTTGCAGCTGCGAGAACGCAGCGTTTTGGCCCCTTGCGCTTACTCAATTCCAGTCTAGATTTGCGCCGCCCCTCCAGACCATTTCTTTTTCAGATCACTTTCAAGGCTTTCAGATGAAATACAGGAAACTTGGCCGCACGGATATTTCCGTGTCCGAAATCTGCCTCGGCACCATGACGTGGGGCACGCAAAACACCGAGATCGAAGCGCACGAGCAGATGGACCATTCCGTCGAGAAGGGCGTCAACTTCTTCGACACGGCCGAGCTCTATCCGACTACGCCCGTTTCGGCGGAAACGCAGGGGCTGACCGAAGACTACATCGGCAGCTGGTTCCAGACGACGGGCAAGCGCAAGGATATCGTGCTCGCGACGAAGGTCGCGGGCCCCGGCCGTTCCTACATCCGCAACGGCGACGGTGCCGACGCGAAGAATATTCGCCTGGCGATCGAGGCAAGCCTGAAGCGCTTGCGGACCGACTATGTCGACCTCTACCAGATTCATTGGCCAAGCCGCGGACATTTCCATTTCCGTCAGGCTTGGCACTACGATCCCTTCAAGCAGGACCACGCCAAGGCCGTCGCCAATATCACGGAGATATTGGAAACGATGGGTGCTCTTGTGAGGGAAGGCAAGGTTCGCGCCTTCGGCCTTTCCAACGAAACCACCTGGGGCACCCAGAAGTATCTGACGCTCGCCGAACAGCTCGGCCTGCCGCGCGTTGCCACGATCCAGAACGAATATAATCTGCTCTACCGCCACCACGACCTCGATCTGGCGGAGCTGTCGCATCACGAGGATGTCGGCCTGCTCGCCTATTCCCCCCTCGCCGGCGGCATCCTGAGCGGCAAGTATATCGACGGCGCCAAGCCGGAAGGCTCGCGCGGGGCGATCAATGGCGATCTCGGCGGTCGGCTGCAGCCTTTGCAGGAAGCACCGACGAAGGCTTATCTCGACATCGCTGCACGGCATGGGCTCGATCCTGCTGCGATGGCGCTCGCCTTCTGCCTGCATCGCCGATTCATGGCTTCGGTGATTATCGGCGCGACGACGATGAAACAGCTCGATACAGACCTGAGCTCCGTCAATCTCAAGCTGTCGCACGACGTTCTTGTGGAAATCGAGGCGGTTCATCGCCAGTACCCGATGCCGATCTAAGGCAACCGGACGATGCATCACGATCTGGCCGTCGACGGCCAGATCACTGCCCTGAAACCATTGCATCGGGGCCCCGCCCCACGCAAAGTCGCCACAACGACAAGTTTCGAGAACTTTGCCCGCGCGGCAATTTCCGCTTCTCCGTCCTGCGCAATTCAGCTACGTTTATAGGGCTCTGTGTAGGGCCGCGGGGAGCTCATTCCGTGGAACGGAAGCTCGCAGTCATCCTTGCCGGCGACGTGGCCGGTTACAGCCGCCTTGTTGCAGCCAACGAGGAGGATGCGCTTGCGACCCTGAGCGTCTACAGCACCACGATTGGTGACCTCGTTTGCGAGCATGGCGGGCGGATTTTCGGCAGCTCCGGAGACAGCGTGGTGGCGGAATTCCACAGCGCAGTGCAAGGCGTTCGCGCAGCGGTCGCCATCCAGCGCGCGCTCAATCGCCGAAACGCCGACTTGCCTGTGGATCGCCGAATGGAGTTTCGCCTCGGGCTCAATCTCGGGGACGTCGTGGTTTCCGGCGATAACCTGCTCGGCGACGGGGTGAATGTCGCCGCCCGCCTTCAGGAGGTGGCGCTACCTTCGGGCATCTGCATCTCTGGCGCCTTGCGCGAGCAGATCGAAGGGAAGCTGGACTTCCCTCTTGTGCCGATGGGCGATCGTACGCTGAAGAACATTCCGCGCCCGGTGCCTGTGCATAAGGTCGACTGGACCGGCGAGGACCCCGTGGAGGGCGGCGCGCTCGGGGGGCCGCTCCGACTGCCTGACAAACCCTCGATTGCGGTATTGCCCTTCGTCAACATGTCCGATGACCCAGAGCAGGAGTTCTTCGCCGATGGCTTGACCGAAGACATCATCACCGCGCTTTCGCTCTACCGCTGGTTTTTCGTCATCGCCCAGAATTCTTCCTTCGCCTATAAGGGGCGGGCCGTCGACGTGAAGCAGATTGGACGCGATCTCGGTGTCCGCTATCTCGTGGAGGGTAGTGTGCGCAGGTCCGGGACGCGGGTCCGCGTCACGGGGCAGCTGATCGAAGCGGAGAGCGGCGTTCACCTCTGGGCACAGCGCTACGACCGCGAAATCGCCGACATCTTCGCCATCCAGGACGAGCTCACCCAAAATGTCGTCGGCGCCATCGAGCCGGAAATCCTGATAGGCGAAAGCCGCCGGGCACTGCTTAGAACGACGGACAATCTTGATGCCTATGAAAGCCATATGCGCGGCACATGGCTCCACAATGCCCAAGATACCGCCGAACACTTCATCGAATCCATAGCCTGGCATCGCAGAGCCATCGAGCTCGACCCCGAATTCGCACGCGCTCACATGATGCTGGCTCGCTCGCTCTACGCGCGCTGTTTCCACGGCTTCAGCAACGATGTCGACAGGGACAGCACGGAACTTCGGGCGGAGGCAGAGCGCGCAGTGGCGCTCGATCCGCGCGATCCCTATTCCCACTACGCCATGTGTCTTGGCCATTTCGTCGCTCACAACGCCCCGGCCGCAGTAGAAGAGGCACAGCAGGCGATCGATCTCAATCCCAATTTCGCGCTGGCGCATATGGGACTTGGGTGGGCCAGAATCTTCACTGGCCACTTTGCGGCAGCTTGCGATCCACTCCATATGGCCCTGCGGCTCAGCCCGCATGATCCCCTGGCCTACCTCATCCTCGACCGGCTGGCGCTGTCGAACTACCATCTCGGCAACTACGAGGAAGCGATCCACTATTCCGAGCGCGGCCTTTCCCTGCGACGCGCCTATTTCAATCGCGTCGTTCTTCTTGCAAGCCTGGGGCAATTGCAGCGGCGCGAGGAGGCACAGCGCCTGATCCCGGAAATTCTCGCGAATGTCCCCGCCGACCTGGAGCATTACTGGAAGATCCTGACGCCCTACGTCGACCCCGGTCACTACGACCATTTCGTCGACGGGCTGCGCAAGGCCGGGCTACCGTCGTTGAACTCGCAACGAGAACATTGCTGACTCTCCCTTGCGTTTCCGCCAAAAATCCGTATAAGCGCCCTGTTCGCAAACCCGGTCTTCTGGCTGGTGGCTGAACGGAGGGCCGGTTTCCTACGGGAAATCGTTCGGAACGGAAGCGTTCCAGCCTCCCGTGTCTCCGCTCTCGACCGTCTCGGAAACGCTTTTCTTGCCTGGGTCCGCCCATTCAGGAGCAGTCGTTGAGGCTTAGCCGCCGAATATCGGGTTGAATAAACGCAAGAAAGGCAAAGTTGTCATGGCTCTTTATGAACATGTATTCCTTGCCCGACAGGATATTTCCGCTCAGCAGGTTGATGCCCTCGTAGAACAGTACAAGGGTGTTATCGAAGCTAACGGCGGTAAGGTCGGGCGCGTAGAAAACTGGGGCCTCAAGTCCCTCACCTACCGTATCAAGAAGAACCGCAAGGCTCACTACGTTCTCGTCGACATCGACGCCCCGGCTGCTGCCGTGCAGGAAATGGAACGTCAGATGCGCATCAGCGAAGACGTCCTGCGCTACATGACGATCGCTGTTGAAAAGCACGAAGAAGGCCCGTCTGCCATGATGCAGAAGCGCGACCGCGACGACCGCGGCCCACGTGAAGGCGGCGACCGTGGCCCGCGCCGCGAGTTCGGCGACCGTCCGCCGCGCCGTGATGGCGACTTCCAGCGTGGTCCGCGTCCGGACCGTGCTCCCCGCGAAGACCGTGCATAAGGAGATCTAAGAATGTCTGAAGCTTCCTCCGCTCCGGTTCGTCGCCCGTTCCACCGTCGTCGCAAGACTTGCCCGTTCTCCGGCGCAAACGCTCCGCGCATCGACTACAAGGACGTTCGTCTCCTGCAGCGCTACATTTCCGAGCGCGGCAAGATCGTTCCTTCCCGTATCACGGCTGTTTCCCAGAAGAAGCAGCGCGAACTCGCCCAGGCGATCAAGCGCGCTCGTTTCCTCGGCCTGCTGCCGTACGTCGTCGCTTAATCAGCCGACGAGACCAAATCGAGGGAAGGCAGCAGTGCCTTCCCTTCTCCCTTTCGCGATGGGCGCGGATCGGAACTCTTAAAACCCATGTTGAGGCTTTTCTGAAGTTGTTCAGAAGAACCCTCTAACTGCTCGATGAAGCAGGACAGCGACCGTGAACCGACTGAACACAAAAACGCTAAGCATTGGCGCACTCGCCGGAGTGACCGCAGCACTTCTGGTGCTCGGCGCGAGCCTGCAGCCGTCGTTCAGCGCGGTCCTCTACGCTGCTTCGGCACTTCCCATTCTTCTCGTCGGCCTCGGCTGGGGCAACATGGCGGCAATCTCTGCCGTCGTCGCAGCCGCTGTAGTCGGCGCGATCGCCATCTCGCCGTCCTTCGCGCTGATGATGACGCTGGTCACGCTGCTTCCGGCCGGGTGGCTCAGCCACCTTGCGAATCTTGCCCGTCCCGCCTCGGAGCTTGGCGGGCCTGAGCATCTGATGGCCTGGTATCCGCTTTCGGATATCCTGCTGCATCTCTGCGGCCTCGTCACCATCGCGGTGATCGTCGTTGGCGTGATGATCGGTTACGGTCCTGAGCTCATCGACCGGCTGGTCGATGTCCTGTTCGGCTCGCTTGCGCAGCAGCAGCCAGAGTTTTCGCCCGATCCGGCAGTGACGGCACAAACCAAATCGCTGGTCCTGCTCATGCTGCCTGCCATCCAGGGTGGCATGTGGGTGGTCATGCTGTTTTCCGCCTACCACATCGCAACCCGGATCGTCAGTGCATCCGGCCGTGGTCTGCGTCCGCGTGAGGACATTCCTTCGGCACTGCGCATGAACCGCAATTCAATCTTCGTTTTCCTCGTTGGGCTTGCTGCCACGTTCTTCGGCGGCATACCGGCGATGATCGGAGCAACCGTCGTCGGCACCTTCGGCGCCGGCTTCCTGCTTTCCGGCTTCGCCGCGCTGCACTTCCGCACGCGCGGCAAGGATTGGCGCCTGCCGGCACTCATCCTCTGCTACCTGGCATCGCTCGTCCTGATGGTGCCAGCCTTTTTCGTCCTCGTGGTGGGACTGAGCGATACCCGCAAGGCGATCGCACTGACCCCGAACAAGGATGTCGATGCCCCCAAACAGACAGACACGAAAATCTAAAGACACGAAAGGAACACCAACATGGAAGTCATTCTTCTTGAACGCATCTCCAAGCTCGGCCAGATGGGCGAAACCGTAAAGGTTCGCGACGGCTTCGCTCGTAACTACCTCCTGCCGCTCGGCAAGGCTCTTCGCGCCAACGAAGCCAACAAGAAGCGTTTCGAATCCGAGCGTGCAACGCTCGAAGCTCGTAACCTCGAGCGCAAGTCGGAAGCACAGAAGGTTGCTGACGTTCTCGACGGCAAGTCCTTCATCGTCGTTCGCTCGGCTGGCGAAACCGGCCAGCTGTACGGCTCGGTTGCTGCTCGCGACGTCGTTGAAATCCTCGCTGCCGAAGGCTTCAACATCGGCCGCAACCAGGTTCACCTGAACACCCCGATCAAGTCGATCGGCCTGCACAAGGTTGAACTGCAGCTCCACGCTGAAGTCGAAATTCACGTCGAGCTCAACGTTGCGCGTTCGGCTGAAGAAGCTGGCCGTCAGGCGAAGGGCGAAACCCTCACCTCCGTCGATGCCATCTACGGCGTTGACGAAGACGCCCTGCGTCCGGAAGACTTCTTCGATCCGGAAGCCGACCTCGAAGGCGACGAAGCTTAATCTTCAGAGAAACCTCTCTGGAATGTACGAAAGCCCGGCTCACGCCGGGCTTTCTGCTTATTTGGATGCTGTGTTCTGTTGCGGCGCGGCACTTTTGTCGACATCGACGACGACCGAGAGACCCGGGCCCAAGTCCTTGACTGCCGGCTGGTCGGGATCGAAGCGGATGCGCACGCCGACACGCTGCGCGATCTTCACGAAATTGCCGGTCGCATTGTCAGCCTTGATGACCGCGAACTCCGATCCGGCGGCCGGCGAGAAGCGCTCGATGTACCCCCTCAGTTGCCGCCTGCCGAGCGCGTCGACGGTGATGGTTACCGGCTGGCCGACCTGCATGCCGTAAAGCTGCGTTTCCTTGAAATTCGCGACGACCCAGACGTCCTCCGGCACGACCGCCATGAGCTGCGTGCCGGCCGTCACGTACTGCCCGATTCGAACCCCGACTTCGCCGAGGTGACCGTCGCGTGGCGCCAGGATCCTGGTGTTCTGGAGGTCGATTTCCGCCAGATGCACCACGGCTTCAGCGCTTGAGACGTTGGCTTCCAGCAGCGAACGGTTGACGATGATCGTCGCAAGGTTTTGCTTGGAAACCTCGAGTGCGGCCTTCGCCTGGTTCAGGGCGGCCTTTGCCTGGTCAAGCGTCGCCTGTGCGGCCTCTGTCTCGCTCTGCGATGCGATCCCGCGGTTGCTGAGGTTGTTTACGCGATCCCAGGCCTGCTGCGCGCGCGTCAACGCTGCGTTCGCGCTATCGATCTGCGCCTCGCTGGAGGCGATACTCGCCTTTGCCGCAAGCTCGGACTGGCGGGAATTCTCGAGCGACGCCTTCTGCCCGTCGAGCGCAGCACGCGCCTGGGCAAGCTTCTGGAGGTAAATGCGGTCATCGATCTGGGCGAGCGTGTCGCCCTGCTTGACCTGCTGATAGTCCTTCACGGGCACATCGACGACATAGCCGCTAACCTGTGGACTCAAGATCGTGACGTAGCCTCGAACATAGGCATTGTCGGTCGTCTCCACTGACGTGACGAACGGCGGAAGGCGCCATGCATAGAGAACGAGCAGGACGCCGGCGATGCCGGCGAGCACTGCGATGATGGTCGAGGGGGACCGAAGAAATTTCAACATGCTGACGCCCTGAGATCACGATTGAGCGGGGATTGCATCGGACTGGCCTGTCCCTGACCACGGCAGCCGGCGCCACGCTTGATGCAGAAGAATGACGATCAGGCCGAAGACGGAGGAGTAGCCGATGACAAGGAACGTATCGTTGTAGGCGAGAATATAGGCCTCGCGGCTGACCTGCTGCGCGAGCAACATCAGGGCCTCCGCGTTGAGCAGCGTCTTGTCGCCAAGCACTTTGCCGTAGGCCGCGCTCATCTGGGAGATGCGCTGCGCCACGATCGGATCTTGCAGCAGAATATGCTCGACGAGCACGTTCGAGTGGAACTTCTCCCGGATCGTCACGAAAGTCCCGAGCATCGCCGAGGCAAAGAGCGAGCCAATGCTCTGCGTGAAGACGAAGATCACCAGGAAATTCACGATATACTGCACGCCGCGGGAGATCGCCGCCTTGAAGCCATTCGCCATGACAGGCGGCAGGAACATCGCCGCACCGGCGGCGACCATCGCCTGGCTCAGATACATCTGAGGCGGACGCGTCAGGCTCGTCGACTGGCTGTCCATGAAGGCGCCGGCTGCAATAAGGGCGAGCGCCAGCACGTGGGCAGTCTCGACGTAACGGGTCGTCATCAGAAATGCGCAGAAAAGACCACCAACCAACGAGGCGAGGAGAATGATCGCGTAGAGCGTCACGGTCTGATCGTTCAGAAGCCCGAGCTGCTGATAGAAATTGGCAGCGGTTGACGACTGCTCGGAGGAGACGAAGCGGAAGAGCAGCAGGACGCCTGCCATCCGCATGTTCGCGCCGGTGAACAGCCAGCGGAAATCGATCAGGGGACTGGCGCGTGGCAACTCCATGGCGAGCATGAGCGCAAGCGAGCCGACCGACACCGCCAGCAGCACGCCGATCCACGGCGCCTCGAACCACCAATAGAGCCGGCCAAGCGTCAATACGACGGCGAGACATCCGAAGCCGACCGCCAGCAGGAGATAGCTCACTATATCCTGCCGCTGGATGACATTGGCCCGCGGCGGTGCTGTGAGCGGCAGCAGATAGATGATGGGAAAGGCGACCAGCGCGAGCCCCATCTCAAACATATAGAGCGCCTGGTAGCCGCCGAAATGAAGCAGCGAGGGCGAGACGATGCGCGCCACCGGCGAAGCAAACAACGTACACATCAGCGCAAGGCTGATCCCCAGCGAGAGCTTCTTTTCCTGGGGGAAAGGCTCCAGCATGTAGAGGAAGCCGAGCGTCGACAGCGGTGCTGCAGCCATGCCGCTCAGCGTGCGCACGACGATTGCGGAATGCAGGTCGGTGATAAGAAGATTGAGCACCGCCGCAGCGACGAAGCAGATAATGCCGAGTTCAGCGAAACGGCGAAGGCCGTATTGGCTACGGATCTTGAAGAGTGCAATCGACATGCTGGCGTAAGGCGCCATGTAAGCCGCCGACAGCCAGGAGAGTTCAGTCGTGGTCGCCGAAAACGAACCCTGCAGCTGATAGATATTGGCGGTGAGCAGGTTCATGCCGAGGCCCTGCGTCAGAAAAAGCAGGACCGACGCCGCCATGTAGAGCGGCATTTTCCAGGCCGGCATCGGTACGCCCGCCGCTGGAGGCGGCGACGACATCGGTTGCGTGTCCGGCTTCGCCTCCCCGGCTGGCCTTGGCGCCACATTGTCGTTGGCGGTCTGGGCGAGGCTCATCGGCAGGACCTCAAATTCCCCGAATGCCCTGCAGGTTGGCTTGCATGGCCCGTATCACGTCCAAAGTAGTCTTCAGATCGCTTTCGGGAATACCGGCAATGACCTGCGCCCGCACTTTTACTGCGATGTCTTCAATCTCACCCGCCACGACCTTGCCGGTCTCGGTGATGTAGATTTCCTTGGCACGGCGATCGGAGCCGGCCACGCGCCGCTGCACGAAGCCCTGCGCTTCCATTGCATCGAGGATCCTGACGAGCGTTGGCGTCTCCAGCTCCAGCCGTTCGGCAAGTTCGCGCTGATTGATCCCATCTTTCTTGTTGAGCGTGAAGAAGACCCGGGCGCGCGGCAACGTCATGCTGCGCTCCCGCACTATCTTGTCGAAGACGGCCCTAAGCTTGCGATTGAAGGCAGCAAGGTCTTCGATTAACTCACGCCCAAGGGTGGGTTTTGCCATATATTTCAGCCTTATTTTGTTAGTGCACTAATTATATCCTTACTACCTATATTATTTTCCGTTGTTTTTCAAGTGCCGACGCGCCTGCTCGGATGCAAGTCTCCTCCGACAGGCCTAGACTACCAAATAAGGCACAATGGAAGTGAGTCGTTTTGGCCGTGTTCCGCAGGTGACACTTTCGGTATTTTTGCATTAACCGCAAGTGAGACTGTGGAGAAGTCGAACAATGGGCAAAGCTCCCCTGTATCGACGGCGGCATTGGCGTCTTCTCTCTTCCGCACTTGATTTTGTCGCGCGCGCGCGCCACACCCGAAGCTGAACAAGACAGAACGGATCAAGATGAACGACGTCGCTCGAAAGATTGCCGCCGTTGCTCCCGCGGAGCAGCACTACCGGGAAGCCCCGAACAATATCGAGGCCGAACAGGCGCTTCTCGGCGCGATCCTGATGAACAACGACGCCTATTATCGGGTGTCGGACTTCCTGAAGCCGATCCATCTCTACGAACCGCTGCATCGCAAGATTTTCGAAGTCGCGGGCGACATCATTCGCATGGGCAAGATCGCCAATCCGGTGACGATCAAGACCTTCCTCAAGGCTGAGGAAAAGGTCGGTGACATGACGGTCTCCGAATATCTGGCGCGTCTTGCCCGCGAAGCCGTCACCATCATCAATGCCGAGGACTATGGTCGCGCGATCTACGATCTGGCGCTGCGTCGCGCGCTGATCACCATCGGCGAAGACGTCGTCAACATCGCCTATGACGCCCCGCTCGACATGCCGCCGCAGACACAGATCGAAGATACGGAACGTCGCCTGTTCGAACTCGCCGAGAACGGCCGCTACGATGGCGGCTTCCAGTCCTTCAACGATGCCGTGGCGCTTGCGATCGACATGGCAGCCGTCGCCAAGGAGCGCGACGGGGGTCTGTCCGGCATCTCCACCGGCATCCATTCGCTTGACGGCAAAATGGGCGGTTTGCAGCGTTCGGACTTGATCGTGCTTGCCGGTCGTCCGGGTATGGGCAAGACTTCGCTAGCGACCAACATCGCCTACAATATCGCGGCTGCCTATGAAGGCGAAGTGCAGCCCGATGGCAGCTACAAGGCCAAGAACGGCGGCGTCGTCGGCTTCTACTCGCTCGAAATGTCCTCCGAACAGCTGGCCACCCGTATCATCTCGGAACAGACGGAAGTCTCCTCCTCGAAGATCCGCCGCGGCGACATCAACGATGCCGACTTCGAAAAGCTCGTTGCCTGCTCGATGATGATGCAGAAGGTGCCGCTCTATATCGACCAGACCGGTGGTATCTCGATCGCGCAGCTTTCCGCCCGCGCCCGCCGCCTGAAGCGCCAGCGCGGCCTCGATTGCCTGGTGGTCGACTACATCCAGCTGATGACCGGCTCGGGCAAATCAGGCGAAAACCGCGTGCAGGAAATCACCCAGATCACGACGGGCCTGAAGGCGCTCGGTAAGGAACTCAACGTCCCGATCATTGCACTCTCCCAGCTGTCGCGTCAGGTCGAAAGCCGCGACGACAAGCGCCCGCAGCTTTCCGACCTTCGTGAATCCGGCTCGATCGAGCAGGACGCCGACGTCGTGCTCTTCGTGTTCCGTGAGGAATACTACGTCAAGAACCTCGAGCCGCGCGATCCGAACGATCCGAAGTATGCCGAATGGGAAGCGCTGTTCGACAAGGTGAAGGGTACGGCCGACGTCATCATTGCCAAGCAGCGCCACGGGCCGACCGGTACGGTGAAGCTCGCCTTCCAATCGGAATTCACCCGCTTCGCCGACCTCGCCGATCCCTCCTTCATTCAGTACGAAGAGCACTGACGGGACCCTTTCCGTCAGCACACTGCTCGATCTACAAGCCGGCAGTTCGCAGGATGGCAACGGTCGCCACACCGACGGCAGCACTTGCGAGCATCGGCAGCCGCCGCGCTGCGAGCGCCGTAACCAGGGAGGCTGCCGTTTCGGCCCAGCCTGTCGCAAAGGCGGTGGGCGCGATGACAGCCATCAGAACCGCTGGCGGTATCGCCTCGATGGCCGTGCGAGTCTGTTCCGTCATCTCGACATGGCGAAGGAGAAACAGGCCGCTCATGCGGGTCAGCACCGTTGCAGCCGCCATGGCGAGGATCGCAAGAAGCGTATGTAAGTCCAGGGTCATGCCGTGACTGCCTTTGTCTTGCCTGTCCAAAGCGCCGCGGCAAGTCCAGCGAGGGCCCCAGCTGCGATGTACCAAACGCCGGGCACGAATTGGTGCACCAGAACAGCGGCCAGCGCACTGGCGGCGAGCACCGAGCCCGTCGCGCGTCCCTTCCAGAAACCCATTGTCAGCACGACGAAGACTGCCGGAAAGGCGAAGTCGAGCCCGATCGCGGCAGGGTTGCCAAGGAAGGCCCCGAGCGATGCGCCAACCAGGGTCGACCCGACCCAGGCTGCATAGAACGGCGCCGCGACGCCCGCAAACCATGATGGCGTCAGTCGCGCTACGCCCACACGGAACTCTGCGATCGCCCATATCTCATCGGCGAGGAACAGCATGGCGGCATACTTCCGCAAGCCCGAGAAGGCCTGCATCTTCGTGCCGATCGATGCGCTCATCAGGACATGGCGGATATTGACAAGCAGGGCGGCAAATCCGACGCCCGCCCAACTGGCGGGGTGCGTCCAGATATCCATAGCGACAAACTGCGAGCCACCGGCAAAGACGAGTGCGCTCATCAGGGTGGCTTCGAGAGCAGACAGCCCTTTCGTGGCCGAAACCGCGCCAAAGACAAGACCGATCGGAATGACGGCGACGACGAGCGGCAGGATTGCCTTTGCCCCGGCAAGAAAATCGTCTGTCCGTCGCCTTTGAGTGAACATTGAAACCTCCAGAACTGCGAAAGTTCGGAGGGTGTTAAGCCGTTGCACGGCGATGGTCTTGAACGAAAGTGATCAACCCACGCGATACTGCCCCGGCGTGACGCCCGTGCGTGCCTTGAAATGGCGGGTGAAGTGCGCCTGGTCGGCGAAACCGCACTGGATCGCCACATCGGCGGGCGCTTGCCCTGCCCGCAACAGCTTGCGCGCCTCGCGCACCCGCTTGTCGGTCAGGAAGGCATGCGGAGTGATGTGATATTCGCGCCGGAATGCCCGGATGAGATGCGCGCGACTCAGACCCGCAACGTTAGCCAATTCGTCCAGCCCGACGTCGCTGTCGAAATTGTCGGTCAGATAGTCTCGCGCGCGGCCGACTGCGGTGCGCTCCTTGGTATCCACCGGCACGACGATCGTGCTGCCGTAACGCTGGAAGATCGCGGCAAGCACGCGAAACATCGCCTCCTCGGATTCCAACGCTCCGGCGCCGCTCTCCAAGACGCGATGGGCGGCGTGGAAGGTGGCGGCCATCTCGGGATCGCTGAGAAGCTCCTTGGGGAAGGATGGGGTGGCGTTGAAGGCCTTGCCGGTCACGTCTTCGAGGATATCGACGAAGAGTTTGGTGTCCGGATAGATCATTCGGTAGCGATAGCCATCGCCACCCGGCACACCGTCATGCACGACGCCCGGGTCGATGAGATAGAGATCGCCTGCGCCGGTTTCCTCCCGAACGCCCTTCATCGTCGCGATCTGCGTGCCGCTTTCGATCGCGCCGATCGAGAAGGTGTCATGGGCATGCGGCACATATTCATGCGTCACGAAGTTCGCGCTCAGGCACTCCATGTTACGGAAACGCCGGTCGCGCCAGAACCGTGCCCGCTCCATGCCTGCCAGCGGCATCGCGTCGGCCGCCTCTTTCTGCGATACGTTCTCCATCGAACCAAACTACTGCAGGCGCGCCCCTGCGTCTTGAACAAAAGTGATCGCAAGATGGATATCTCCTTGGCTTGCTTCCACTTTGCCTTATTGATCTCTAGACTGCGACCCGACTAGCACTCTCCCTATTTTTGTGAAGCACGATGACTGATTTTGTTGATAGTTTCGAAGATGAAGACCCATTCGACTCCGCTGGCCTGCGCCTGACCGTCGATCTGACGGCGCTGACGGAAAACTGGAAGGACATGGCGCGGCGCTCCGGCAAGGCGCGAGCCTCCGCGGTCGTGAAGGCGGATGCCTACGGCACCGGGATCGAAGACGCAGGCGAGGCGCTTTTCATGGCCGGCGCACGCGATTTCTTCGTGGCGACCGTCGATGAGGGCGTGACGCTTCGGCCTTATGCGCCCGACGCCCGCATTTTTGTCCTGTCCGGCGTCTGGCCTGGTACAGAGCGGCGGCTCTTCGAAAACGACCTCGTCCCGGTCATCTCATCGGAGGAGCAACTCGCCTTTTGGATGGCGGTTCTTGCCGACTACGGCGACTACCCCTGCGCGCTCAATGTCGATACGGGCTTCAACAGGCTGGGCCTTTCCATGGAAGAGGCAATGGCGCTCGCTGACGACGTTTCACGCCCGGCAAGTTTTGCGCCGGTGCTCGTCATGAGCCATCTCGCATGCAGTGACGACCATTCCTCGGAGATGAACAAGCAACAGCTTGAATCATTTCGGCAGGTTAGCGCGGCGTATGAAGGCATCGATTCAAGTCTTGCGGCGTCGGGCGGCATCTTCCTCGGCAGCGACTATCACTTCGATCTCACGCGCCCCGGCATAGCACTCTATGGCGGCGAAGCGGTCAACGGCCTGGCGAACCCGATGCGACCGGTGGTGATAGCCGAGGCGCGGATCATTCAGGTGCGCACGGCCAAGGCAGGCGAGTCCGTCGGCTACGGCCGTGCCTTGCAACTGACCCGCGACAGCAAGCTCGCCGTCGTGTCGGCGGGCTATGCCGATGGCTACCTGCGTAGCCAGTCGAGCGGTGGCGTGCCACTGCGACAGGTCGTGCCCGAGGGAGGTTATGGCTTCCTGGCTGGCCGGAAGATTCCCATTGCCGGCCGAATCACCATGGACCTGACGATTTTCGACGTCACTGACCTTCCGGAAAACGCAGTGCGCGCAGGCGATTACGTGGAATTGTTCGGAAAGAACGTGCTGGTCGACGACGTCGCTAGGTCGGCGGGTACGATCGGCTACGAAATCCTGACCAGCATCGGCCTTCGGCACGAGCGGCGTTACCTGTACGAGGAAGACTAAGGACCTAGCGCGTCGTTAGCGCCAATCGCACGCCCAGTGCCACCAGCAGCGCGCCGAGGCCGCGATCGAGCCAGAGGCCGATACTCTTTCTGCGTTTGATGAGATCGGCGAGGCGCCCTCCCGCCAGGATGAGCGGCGGCTCGATGAAGGCTGCAACGACAATGATGAAGACGCCATGGACCGCCAGCTGCAGCCAAGTCGGTCCGGCACCCTCCACCACGAACTGCGGGAGGAAGGCGAGGAAGAAGACCGCGACTTTCGGGTTCAGCAGCGAAACGAGGATGCCCTGCTTGTAGACGCGGCTCCAGGGCAGGACATCCTTCGCCGCATTGACCAGGCCTCCTCCGCCCTTCGAGCGCAATGCCTGAATGCCGAGCCAGACGAGGTAGATCGCGCCGACCCACTTCACCACCGAGAAGGCCAGCGCGGAGGCGGCGAGGATCGCCGAAAGACCAAATGCCGCCATCGCCACATGCAGGCCGGCGCCCGTCCAGATGCCGAACAGCGCGGCGAAGCCGGTCCTCGTGCCGCTTTTGACGGTGTGGCCGAGAATGAAAGCCATGTCCGGACCGGGCGACAGATTGAGCAGGACCGCCGCGGTCAAGAACGCGATCCAATGCGCAAGCGAGTAATCCAGCATCGTCGTGGCCTCCAAGACAGTGGAGAACAGGTGCCACCGCAGCCCCTGATAGGGAAATCATTAGTTTTGATCGGTGCCGGGAATGATTATTTGAGCCATCAAAGTGATTCGATGCGACGCGTTGCGGCCATCCAACCGAAAGCATGATTGATGGCGAAGGCCAGGACACATTTCATCTGCCAGAGCTGCGGTGCGGTCCACAACCGCTGGGCGGGCAAATGCGATAACTGCGGCGAGTGGAATACCATCGTCGAAGAAGACCCGATGGGCGGCATCGGCGGCGGCCCGGCGAAGACGCCGAAGAAGGGCCGGCCGGTCACCCTGACAACGCTGTCAGGCGAAATCGAGGAAGCTCCACGCATCCACACAGGCATTTCCGAACTCGATCGGGCTCTCGGCGGCGGCTTCGTGCGCGGCTCGGCCGTGCTGATCGGCGGCGATCCCGGCATCGGCAAATCGACGCTGCTGATGCAGGGGGCGGCAGCTCTATCGCGCCACGGCCACCGCGTCATCTACGTATCGGGTGAAGAGGCGGTCGCCCAGGTACGGCTGCGGGCGCAGCGCCTGCAGGCTGCCGACACCGATGTGCTGCTCGCCGCGGAAACCAATGTGGAGGACATTCTGGCGACGGTCGCCGAAGGCAAGCGGCCCGATCTCGTGATCATCGACTCGATCCAGACGCTTTGGAGCGAACTGGCCGAGTCCGCGCCCGGAACCGTAACGCAGGTACGCACCGGCGTTCAGTCGATGATCCGCTTCGCGAAACAGACCGGTGCAGCCATGGTTCTTGTCGGTCACGTCACCAAGGACGGACAGATCGCGGGGCCGCGTGTCGTTGAGCATATGGTCGATGCCGTGCTCTACTTCGAAGGCGATCGCGGTCACCACTATCGCATCCTGCGAACGGTCAAGAACCGCTTTGGTCCGACGGACGAGATCGGTGTCTTCGAGATGTCGGACAAGGGCTTGCGCGAGGTTGCCAATCCATCCGAGCTATTCCTTGGCGAGCGCAACGAGAAATCACCGGGAGCGGCCGTCTTTGCCGGCATGGAGGGCACGCGCCCGATCCTGGTCGAAGTGCAGGCGCTCGTTGCCCCGACATCGCTCGGCACCCCGCGCCGCGCAGTGGTCGGCTGGGACTCGGCGCGCCTGTCGATGATCCTTGCCGTACTCGAGGCGCATTGCGGCGTTCGGCTCGGTCAGCACGACGTCTATCTGAACATTGCAGGCGGTTACCGCATCTCGGAACCGGCGGCCGATCTCGCCGTGGCCTCGGCCTTGGTTTCATCGCTCGCCGGTATTGCCCTGCCGGCCAATTGTGTCTATTTCGGCGAAGTCAGCCTGTCGGGCGCCGTCCGGCCGGTTTCACAGACGTCCCAGCGCCTCAAAGAAGCCGAGAAGCTGGGCTTTTCTGCCGCGCTGCTTCCCTCGGCGTCAGCCGACCTGCCAAAGGGTTCCGGCGGTCGCTGGAGCGAGATCGAGAGCCTTCCGGACCTGGTTGCACGCATTGCCGGTTCGAAAGGCGCACTGCGACGTGTGGAAGAAGAGGTTTGATCCTTTCATCGCCTACACCGGTGATGTTATAGGAAGCACGCAATGAGGCGCGACCAAGCCGTATATAAACGGCGGTCCTGGAGTTGAATTTATATGCCCATTACGATTTTCGACGGTATTGTCATCGGCGTCGTTCTTTTCTCCGCCGTACTTGCAATGGTCCGCGGCTTCTCCCGCGAAGTTCTTTCTATCGCAAGCTGGGGCGGCTCTGCAGCCGCCGCATACTATTTCTATCCCTACCTCGTCCCCTACGCGAAGAGGTACACCGACGACGACCGCATCGCGCTCGTCGGTTCGGCAGCTGTCGTGTTCCTGATCGCGCTGATCGTGATCTCCTTCATCACCATGAAGATCGCGGACTTCATCATCGACAGCCGGATCGGGGCGCTGGACCGCACTTTGGGCTTTCTCTTCGGCGCGGCTAGGGGCATACTTCTTCTCGTCGTCGCCGTCGCCTTCTGGAACTGGCTCGTGGACGCGGATCACCGCCCGGCCTGGGTGAACAACGCCAAGTCGAAGCCGTTCCTGGACTCGATGGTCGTCAAGTTGCAGTCCGTACTACCGGCGGAATTCGCGCAGATGGTGCGGGCGAGCGTGATGGACAAAATTCAGCCGCAGGGCGGCAATACTGACAGCGGCAACGCGCCGGCATCCGACCAGGCGGCGCCAGCCGAAGATGCAGCTCCCGCCCCTGCAACCGGCGCACAGCAGCCGTCTAATTGACGCAGTGTTCAACAGCTTGACCCGCCGCCTGGCAATTGCCATCTGAGCGGAACGTGAATAAAGGTCCGGCCGGGCATCCGCTCTGCCGGGCCTCAGCCGTTTAAAACGCATGATCACGGCGTCATGCTATGGAAAGCCGATCCATTCTTGTGAGAGCAAAGGCCCGCATCGATGAACCAGTCCCATTCCTTGACGCTTAATGACGAATTCGATGGAGACACCCTCCACGAAGAATGCGGCGTCTTCGGCATTCTTGGCCATGACGATGCGTCTACCCTGACCGCGCTCGGCCTGCATGCACTTCAGCATCGCGGGCAGGAAGCAGCCGGCATTGTCTCGTTCGATGGACTGCGCTTTTATTCCGAACGTCACATGGGTCTCGTCGGCGACCATTATACCAATCCGACCACGCTTGCTCGCCTGCCCGGAAACATCTCCATCGGCCACAACCGCTATTCAACGACCGGGGAAGTCGCCCTCCGCAACGTGCAGCCGCTCTTCGCCGAACTTGAAGTCGGCGGCATCGCTATCGCCCACAACGGCAACTTCACAAATGGCCTGACCCTTCGTCGCCAGTTGATCGCCGGTGGCGCCATCTGTCAGTCGACCTCCGATACGGAAGTGGTTCTCCACCTCATCGCCCGCTCGCGCTACACCTCCACGGCCGACCGCTTCATTGATGCTATTCGCCAGATGGAAGGCGGCTATTCGATGCTCGCCATGACACGCACGAAGCTCATCGCGGCACGCGACCCCACGGGTATCCGCCCGCTGGTTATGGGCGAACTCGACGGCAAGCCGATCTTCGCTTCCGAGACCTGTGCACTCGATATCATCGGCGCGAAATTCATCCGCGACGTCGAGAACGGCGAAGTCATCATCTGCGAGATCCAGCCTGATGGTTCAATCTCGATCGACGCGCGCAAGGCCGGTAACGGCCAGCCGGAACGCCTCTGCCTGTTCGAATATGTCTATTTCGCCCGCCCTGACTCGGTGGTCGGCGGTCGCAGCGTCTATGTCGCGCGCAAGAACATGGGCATCAATCTTGCAAAAGAAGCCCCGGTTGACGCCGACGTCGTCGTTCCGGTTCCGGATGGCGGCACGCCGGCTGCACTCGGCTATGCTCAGGAAAGCGGCATCCCCTTCGAATACGGTATCATCCGCAACCACTATGTCGGCCGCACCTTCATCGAACCGACGCAGCAGATCCGCGCCTTTGGCGTCAAGCTGAAGCATTCCGCCAACCGGGCGATGATCGAAGGCAAGCGCGTCGTGCTCGTCGACGATTCGGTCGTGCGCGGCACGACGTCGCTGAAGATCGTGCAGATGATCCGCGATGCCGGTGCCAAGGAAGTGCACCTGCGCGTCGCAAGTCCGATGATCTATTATCCTGATTTCTACGGCATCGACACGCCTGATCGCGAGAAGCTTCTCGCCAACCAGTACGACAGCCTCGAGGCCATGTGCAAATATATCGGCGCGGACTCGCTGGAATTCCTGTCAATCAACGGCCTTTATCGCGCCGTCGGCGGCGAGGATCGCAATGACGCCCGTCCGCAGTTTACCGACCACTACTTCACCGGTGACTATCCGACCCGCCTCCTCGACAAGGAAGGCGAAACGATGGGCCGCAAGGTTTCCCTGCTCGCGACCAACGGCTGACAGCCATTGGCTTTGACATTTGATTAAGGGGCGCTTATTGCGCCCCTTAATTCTTCAGCGACGCAGGACCGGGGCACAATGACTATCAACCTTGAAGGCAAGATCGCGCTCGTTACCGGCGCATCCCGAGGTATCGGCTATTTCACGGCGCTGGAGCTGGCAAAGGCCGGAGCGCATGTGATTGCCTGCGCCCGCACGGTCGGCGGCCTCGAGGATCTCGATGATGCGATCAAGGCCGCTGGTGGCTCCGCCGCTACCCTCGTCCCGTTCGATCTCGCCGACATGAACGCCATCGATGCGCTCGGCGCCTCGATCTTCGAGCGCTGGGGCAAGCTCGACATCCTCGTCGCCAACGCAGGTGTGCTCGGCGTGATTTCGCCAATCGGACATGTCGAGGCAAAGACCTTCGAGAAGGTGATGAACATCAACGTCACCGCGACATGGCGGCTGATCCGCTCGGTCGATCCGCTGCTTTCGCGCTCCGACGCCGGCCGCGCCGTCATTCTCTCATCGGGTGCTGCACACAAGTGTCGTCCGTTCTGGGGCCCCTACTCCGCTTCCAAGGCAGCCGTCGAAGCGCTGGCGCGCACGTGGGCTGGCGAAACGCAGCGCACGCCGCTTCGGATCACCAGTGTCGATCCGGGTGCGACCCGCACTGCTATGCGTGCCCAGGCTGTCCCGGGAGAAGATCCCGAGACGTTGCCGCATCCCTCCGAGGTCGCCAAGGCGATCCTGCCGCTGGTCGGCCCTGATGTGACCGAAACCGGTAAGCTCTTCATCGTCCGCGAGAACAAGCTCGTCGACTACCGCCTACCGGAATAAGCACGCTTCACTTGGCGGCCAGAGCCGGGAACAGGTGAGCGAAACCTGTTTCCGATGGGCAGAGCGCGTTAAGGTCGACCGAACCCTTAATGCCATCCAGCTCGCCGTTGTCAGCGAATTGCCAGATCGACCAACCGCCGCAGTCCTCCCGTTTCGGCGCCTGGCCGATGCTGCGTAGCCAGAGATAGTGATCAGGAAAACGTGCCTCGTTGCCCTTCAGGTACTGATCGAAGAATTGCTGGTTCAGGTAGAAGATCGGTTTGCCGGGATAGGCACCGTTCAGCTCATCAAAGAACGCGCTGATCTCGGCGCTCAACTCCTCGAGCGTCGGCACCTTGCCGCAGTTTCCGGTAAATTCGAGGTCGATCGCGATCGGCATCGCATCCATTTCGACCGGGACGGTTCCCATGACATTGCGCGCCTGTTCGCGGCCGGGGCGGCAGAAGGTGAAGAAGTGATAGGCGCCACGCACGATGCCGGCGTCCCTCGCCGCCTTCCAGTTTTCGGCAAAACGCTTGTCGCGGTGGTCGCCCCCCTCGGTCGCCTTCATGATCGCGAAACGGACGTTCGGCTGGCGTGCCAGCGCTTGCCAATCTATGGCACCCTGATGGTGGCTGACGTCGACGCCCTGTATGGGATAGTCCGCAAGCGTCGGAGGTGTGAACGGTGCCATGGCGCGATCGTATGCCAGATACGATGCGACCGCGACAGCTAGAATCACCACCGCGAGGACTGTTCGATAGAGGGTTTTCATCACTCCAATGGTCTTTCGTTTTCCTTGACGCGTTGTAGCAGAATTTCGTGAGGTCGCGGCGGATGGCATTAGCCCGGCCCTGCGCTTGCGCTTCGGGCGTTCGGCGCTGCAATCGATTCACTGGATCGATTGCTCCGGTCAGGGGCCGGACGGCTTCTCACCCCCCCCTTGACCAAACCCGGTTAGCGCGCCATAAAACCCGCCATGAAAACGGTTATCTGCATTATCTGCCGGAAGATTATTCGCTAGCGCGCTCGCTGGCCTGGCCGTTTTCGTCTCCTGAAAAGTCCAAGATGAGAAACGCCCCGGCCCGCCGGGTAGCAGCATTTTTTTCGGATCATTGCATTTGGGAGAGTAGACATGGCCGGCGCGCCAGACACAAAGAAGCCGGAACTGAAGCTTTACAACACGCTGACGCGCGAAAAGACGGCCTTTGCGCCGATCGATCCGCAGAACGTGCGCATGTATGTCTGCGGCCCTACCGTCTATGACTACGCCCATATCGGCAATGCGCGCCCGGCCATTGTCTTCGACATTCTGTTCCGCCTGCTCCGGCACGTCTATGGCGCCGAGCACGTCACCTATGCGCGCAATATCACTGATGTCGATGACAAGATCAATGCAAGGGCTCTGCGGGACCATCCCGGTTTGCCGCTGAACGAGGCGATCCGCCTGGTCACCGAAAAGACCGAGACGCAATATCTCGAAGATGCAAAGGCGCTCGGCTGCCTCGACCCGACGATCCAGCCCCGGGCGACAGAAAATATCGCCCAGATGATCGAGATCATCGAGAAGCTGATCGCCAAGGGCCATGCCTATCAAGCGGCCGGCGAAGTGCTGTTCGACACGAAATCGATGGTCGACTACGGCCAGCTTTCGAAGCGCAATCTCGATGAACAGCAGGCCGGAGCCCGCATCGCCGTCGATGCGCACAAAAAGAACCCCGGCGACTTCGTGCTCTGGAAACTCTCGAGCGAGAGCGAGCCAGGCTGGGAGAGCCCCTGGGGCCGTGGCCGCCCCGGCTGGCATATCGAATGCTCGGCCATGAGCGAGCGCTATCTCGGCGAGGTCTTCGACATCCACGGCGGCGGTCTCGACCTGATTTTCCCGCACCATGAGAACGAGATCGCACAGTCGCGTTGCGCCCATGGCACCAAGGTCATGGCGAATGTCTGGATGCACAACGGCTTCCTGCAAGTCGAAGGCCGCAAGATGTCGAAGTCCGAAGGCAACTTCGTCACCATCTATGAACTGCTGCATACTCAGAAGTTCGGCGGTCGGCAGTGGCCAGGCGACGTGCTGCGCCTTGCAATGCTGATGACTCATTATCGCGAGCCGATCGATTTTTCCGTCAAGCGGCTGGAAGAAGCCGAGCGCCTTCTCGCCAAATGGCCAGCAGCCGATGCCGCGGGCGCAGAGCCCGACGCCACGGTGGTCAGGGCCTTGGCCGACGACCTCAACACGGTGGCGGCGATCCAGGCGTTGCATACGCTTGCCCAGTCCGGCGATCACGCAACGTTCGCCGCGAGTGCCGCGCTGCTCGGCGTCCTTCCTGAGATGGCCGAGATCGACGAGGCGGTTGCGATCGAAATCGACCGGCGCGTGAAGGTACGGCTCGAATTGCTGAAGGCGAAGAACTTCGCCGAGGCCGACAAGATCCGCGAGACGCTGCTTGCCGAAGGCATCCAGCTCAAGGACAGCAAGGATCCGGCTACTGGCGAGCGGGTAACGACATGGGAGGTGAAGAGATGAACACCTATACCGGCGGATGCCAGTGCGGAGCCATCCGCTTCCGGGTTCGCGGAACCTTGAAGGATTCATCCATCTGCCATTGTCGCATGTGCCAGAAGGCGTTTGGCGCCTACTACGCACCCCTGGTTTCCGTCCGTGGCGCAGAGTTCGAGTGGACGCGCGGCGAGCGTAAGCGCTTCCGCTCGTCGAACCTGGTCGAGCGCGGCTTCTGCGCCGATTGCGGTACGCCGCTGACATACGAGGCGCCGGATGGCATGGCGATCGCGGCTGGCGCCTTCGACGATCCCTCGGCGCTTCCGCCGGTCATTCAGTTCGGCACGGAGCGCAAGATCGGCTTCGTCGATCACCTGCATGAGTTGCCCGCGCGCGAGACCGAAGAGGACGTTGAGGCTGCGCCCTTCGTGCTCGACATCGTTTCCTACCAGCATCCGGATCACGACACGACCACCTGGCCCGAGGAGAGGAACCCGTGACAACAGCTGCGGCTCTGAGCGGAGGTTGCCAATGCGGCGCGGTTCGCTACCAGGTCGTGGGTGAACTCGGCTATCCGCACCTTTGCCACTGCCGCATGTGCCAGAAGGCGGCTGGAAACTACTTCATGCCGCTCGCCGCCGCCAAGCGAAGGGTTTTTGCGCTGACGCGTGGCGAACCGAAGTGGTTTCACTCGTCCGATATCGTCCGCCGCGGCTTTTGTGCCGATTGCGGAACGCCGCTTTTCTATGATGTTCCGGATGCGGATTTCATCAACATCGTGCTCGGCTCCTTGGACGATCCCGATAGCGTCAAGCCGGTGATGCAATCGAACACCGGACGCAAGATGAGCTGGTTTCATGAGCTCGACGTACTGCCCATCGAGCCCGAAGCGGAAACGCCCGAGCGCGAAAACGCGATTGCCGCCAGCAATCACCAGCACCCCGACCACGACACAGCACATTGGCCAACCGGAGCGTCAGCATGAGCGAACCCATTCGTACCGGCGGCTGCCAATGCGGCGCGGTCAGATTCCGCACCAGCGGCAAGCTTGGCCGCCCCTCGATCTGCCATTGCCGCATGTGTCAGAAGCAGTTCGGCGGCCTCTTTTCCGCCCTTGTGACCGCGCCTGACGAGGGCATAGAGTGGACACGCGGCGAACCCAGCTATTTCCAGTCGTCGGTCAATATCGAGCGCGGCTTTTGCAAGAACTGCGGCACGCCGATGACCTACCGCCACCCGGGCGGCCTCGAACTGGCGATCGGCACGTTCGACGATCGCAGCGACCTGGCCCCGCAGATCCAGGTCAACTACGACGCCCGCATTCCCTGGGTCGAGACAATCTTCGACCAACGCATTCACAAAGAACCCGATTTTTATGCACGGCAGGAGGCGATCATCTCCTTCCAGCATCCCGATTACGATACTGCAATCTGGCCAACCGAAGGCGTAGAACATGACTGAAGTGCTCCGTACCCTCTATCCCGAAATCGAACCCTATGCCTCAGGGCATCTCGACGTCGGCGATGGCCACAAGATCTATTGGGAACGATCGGGCACAGCGGGTGCAAAGCCGGCAGTCTTCTTGCACGGCGGACCGGGCGGCGGCTTCTCTCCGAGCCACCGCCGCCTGTTCGATCCCGCACTCTACGATGTGCTGCTGTTCGACCAGCGCGGATGCGGCAAGTCCACGCCGTATGCCGATCTCAATGCCAACACCACCTGGCATCTCGTCGCCGATATCGAGCGACTGCGTGAAATGGCAGGCGTCGAGAAGTGGCAGATGTTCGGCGGTTCGTGGGGCTCGACGCTGGCGCTCGCTTATGCCGAGACGCACCCGGAACGCGTTTCCGAACTGGTCGTGCGCGGTATCTATACGCTGACCAAAGCCGAGCTCGACTGGTACTATCAGTTCGGCGTGTCGGAAATGTTCCCCGACAAGTGGGAGCGCTTCATCGCGCCGATCCCGCCCGAAGAGCGCCACGAGATGATGCTGGCCTACAATCGCCGGCTCACTGGTGCGGACCGGTCCGTTGCCCTTGAGGCCGCTCAAGCCTGGAGCATCTGGGAAGGCGAGACAATCACGCTGCTGCCTGAAAAATCGACCAGCGGCAAGTTCGAGGATGCCGACTTCGCCTACGCCTTTTCCCGGATCGAAAACCACTTCTTCGTCAATGCCGGCTGGATGGACGAAGGCCAACTGCTGCGCGATGCCTACAAGCTGAAGGATATTCCAGGCGTCATCGTGCATGGCCGCTACGACATGCCCTGCCCGGCAAAGTACGCCTGGCTGCTGCACAAGGCGTGGCCGCAGGCTGAGTTCCATCTGATCGAAGGCGCCGGACACGCTTATTCGGAGCCCGGCATCCTCGACCAGTTGATCCGGGCTACGGACAAGTTCGCCGGAAAGCAATAACGAGGCACAAGGCCGACAGGACGACCATCATGACACGCGAAAAGATCTACCTCTTCGACACGACGCTCCGCGACGGGCAGCAGACGCCCGGCATCGACTTCTCCGTCGAGGACAAGATTGCGATCGCGAGCATGCTGGATGAGTTCGGCCTTGATTATGTCGAAGGCGGATATCCCGGCGCCAATCCGACGGACTCCGCCTTCTTCAGCGAGAAGCGCACGACACGGGCCCGCTTCGTCGCCTTCGGAATGACGAAACGAGCCGGCATCTCGGCCTCAAATGATCCGGGCCTCGCAGCCCTCCTGCAGGCTGAGAGCGACGCGATCTGTTTCGTTGCCAAGAGCTGGGACTACCATGTGAAGGTCGCGCTCGGCTGCACCAACGAGGAAAATCTCGAAAGCATCGCCGAGAGCGTCAAGAACGCCGTTGCCGCCGGTAAGGAGGCAATGGTCGACTGCGAACATTTCTTCGACGGCTTCAAGGCAAACCCCGCCTATGCCATCGCCTGTGCAAAGACGGCCTATGACTCCGGCGCGCGCTGGGTCGTGCTCTGCGACACCAACGGCGGCACACAGCCGCCGGAAATCCGCGCGATCGTCGAGGCGCTGATCGTGGCGGGCGTTCCCGGGCACTGTCTCGGGATCCATGCGCATAACGATACCGGTCAGGCGGTGGCCAATTCGCTCGCAGCCGTGGAGGCAGGCGTTCGCCAGATCCAGGGCACCTTGAACGGGATCGGCGAGCGCTGCGGCAATGCCAATCTCGTGACGCTGATCCCGACACTGGCGCTGAAGGAAACCTATTCCCGTCGCTTCGAGACGGCGATCGACAGTGAACGGCTGACCAACCTGACGCGCCTGTCGCATGCATTTGACGAACTTCTGAACCGCTCGCCGGACCACCAGATGCCCTATGTCGGCGCTTCGGCCTTCGCGACCAAGGCCGGCATCCATGCCTCCGCGCTGCTCAAGGATCCCCGCACCTACGAGCACGTGACGCCCGATAGCGTCGGCAATTTCCGCAAGGTCATGGTCTCCGACCAGGGCGGCAAGGCGAATTTCATCAACGCTTTGAAGCGCCGCGGCATCGAGGTCGGCAAGGATGATCCGAAACTCGACCGCCTGATTGCGCTGGTCAAGGAGCGGGAGGCTTCCGGTTACGCCTACGAGGGCGCCGACGCGAGCTTCGAACTATTGGCGCGCCGCACCCTCGGAACCATCCCGGAATTCTTCTCGATCGAGGGCTTCCGCGTCATGGTTGAGCGCCGCTTCGATTCCCATGGCCGCGTGAAGATCGTCTCGGAAGCGGTCGTGAAGATCGTTATCGAGGGGCAGACGATCATGTCGGTTGCCGAAGGCGACGGCCCGGTCAACGCGCTCGACCTCGCGCTGCGCAAGGATTTCGGGAAGTATCAGCATGAGATCGACGATCTGGTGCTGGCCGACTTCAAGGTGCGTATTCTCAATGGCGGCACCGAGGCCATCACCCGCGTTCTCATAGAATCCACCGATAGCGACGGCGTGCGCTGGTGGACGGTCGGCGTGTCCGAGAACATCATCGATGCGTCGTTCCAGGCGCTTGTTGACTCGGTCATCTACAAGCTGATGAAGAACCGGCAATTGGCGGGCAAGATCGCGGCGGAGTAGCCGTCAGCGGCTGTAGACAAGGCCCCAATCCTTCTCCGAATACCATTCGTCGCCCTGTCGCTCGGTTTTCCAGCGCAGGGCGCAAACATGTTGCATCCCGCCGCGGCCGAACGAGGCTTCAAGCCGTCTGTAGCTGTCAAATCCGCCGGATACGGCCTCCGCCCAAACGAAAGCCACCGGGCACAGAAACTCCACCGCGTAAGCGTCGTCTTCACGGCGAAAAAGGAAAAAGCCGGCATAGGAAGCCAATCCCGTCGGCCCCGTGGCATCGACGTCGGGAACGCCGAGCGGAAAGATTAGCCGACCACCGATCGACAGGTGCTCCACCCAGAGATCGGCGGGACGGTGAACCGCAAAATTGACGTAGACGGCATTGGTCGGTTCGCGTGGCCACTCCACCCCGTTGCCATGGACGACCTTCACGTTTGGATAGTCCCGAAGATTGGCCTCAGCGCGCGCCGCCAGTTCCCCGTCGAACTCCACGGCAATCACGCAACCCTCGGCGCCAACGAGCAGGGACATGATCGCTGTATAATAGCCGCTGCCGGCGCCCACATGACAGACCATGTCGCCGCGCCGGAGCGCCAGCTTGTGTATTCCCCGGGCGTGTAGGCTCGGGCTGCCGTTGTTGACGTGCCGCTTGTGCTGAAGCGCAAACAACGCATCCTGATAGACGACGGAGGCATCGCCCGAGGGAACATCGACGTAGCCGTACCAACCTGCCATCCTCCACGGTGGCGGCCCCAGAAAGCGCTCGCGCGGGACAGTCGCGTAGGCCTGCAACAACGCATCGTCGTCCTGGATGCCTTCCTTCGTAAGCACCTGTGATGCATATGCTCTGCGGCACTGCGCAAGAGCTTCGTCGTCCATATCCTTCACCATCGCGATGGCCGGCAATATTCACCGAAATGAATTGGCCTATTCACGTCCGTTAAGTTAAGCGGCTCATAACGAGAACAAATATGGAAACACTCGATGTCTGCTAATGCAAGCGCCGCGATTGCCAAAAACGAAGACAGTCCCCGTGGCTTCGCCTTTGCGCTGGTAGCCTATCTTCTGTGGGGTTTCCTACCGATCTACATGAAGGCCGTCGCTCATATCTCGCCGGCCGAGGTCATTGCTCATCGAATTCTCTGGTCCTTGCCCCTGGCAGGTCTGGTGCTCATCGTGCTCGGCCGCACCCAGGATATCCGGATAGCCCTGCGGTCACCGCGGATGCTGGCCATGGCAGCGCTCACGGCAGCGCTGATCACCGTCAACTGGGGTACCTATGTCTGGGCGATCGGCGCCGGCCATTCGCTCGATGCGGCGCTCGGCTATTTCATCAACCCGCTATTCAGCATCCTACTCGGCTCCGTGCTATTGAAGGAGCGGCTGCACCCCATTCAGATCGGAGCGATTGCGTTGGCTGGACTTGCAGTCGTCGTGCTGGCGCTCGATAGCGGTGGTGTTCCATGGGTGTCGCTGACGCTGACGATTTCCTGGGGGCTTTACGCTCTGTTTCGCAAGACGTTGCCGCTCGGCCCGAACCAGGGTTTCTTTCTCGAAGTGCTGATCCTCAGCATCCCGGCTTTTTTCTACATTCTCTATCTCGAACTCGGCAGCGGGGAAGGACACTTCTTTCGCACCGGCGGGGCCGATACGGCCCTGCTGCTCGGTTGCGGCGTCGTTACCGCCGTACCGCTGATGATCTACGCCAACGGCGCCAAGCTGCTGCGGCTTTCGACCATCGGCATCATGCAATACATCGCGCCGACGATGATCTTCCTGATTGCGATCTTCGTGTTCCACGAACCTCTCGGTACCGCACGCATGATCGCCTTCCCACTGATCTGGGCGGGACTTTTCCTCTACAGCTGGGCGATGATCAAAGGGAACCGGGAGCGCTAACTCCCGGCCCTACATCTTCGAAATAACGGCGTCCTCGCCGTCACTGTCGACCGACGCAATTTCAGCCGCCTGCGCCATGATGCCAGGGATGATCTCGGCTATGTCGTCGATCACGAGCGGCTGAACGCGATGGGCGGTGTGGACGAAGCCTTCGTCCGTCATGTGGCGCATGAGCTCCATCATCGGGTCCCAGAAGCCGTTGACGTTGGCAAAGACCATCGGCTTCTCGTGACGGCCGAGCTGCGCCCAGGTCATGATCTCGACGATTTCTTCGAGCGTGCCGATGCCGCCCGGCAGCGCGACGAACGCATCAGAGCGCTCGAACATCGCATGTTTGCGGGTATGCATGTTAGGCGTTACAATCAGTTCATTGAGCTGGCCGAGGGAATGGCGAGTAGCCTCCATGTCGATCAGGAACTCGGGAATGATCCCGGTCACCTGGCCCCCGTTCGAAAGCACGCCGCTCGCCACAGCCCCCATGATGCCCTTGGTGCCTCCGCCATAGACGAGGCGCAGGCCGTAGTCCGCGATTTCCTTACCCAGCGCACGGCCGGCCGCCATATGGCGAGGATCGCTGCCCGGTCGCGAGCCGCAGTAAACACAAATGGAGCGAATGGAATGAGATTGATCTGTCATAGGGGCAAACAACTATTCTCTCTGCCTCCAGTCAAGAAAAATGACGGAAAAGCTGCGTCGTACTATTGCCTTACCGCTTTGACTGCTTGTGCAAAGCAGCGGGAATCGCTAGCAATTTTAGTAAGTCCGGCAAGATTGCCGCCTGGGGAGACGTGATGATGAGAAACCGTGCCGGCTTGCTGGCCCTTGCAGTGCTTGTAATCGCAATTCTATTGATGGTCTTTTTTGTCATGCCCCGCATCGGCGGAGACGCCGCCAAAGTTGGTGATGCAATTAACCAGGCCGGCTCCGAAGTAAAGAAAACAGTCACCGAAACCGCCAAGACATCGCGCCCTTCAGTTCCCGACGATGCAGAGACCACGCAGAAAGTGGGTCGGCTTGCTTCGGAGGCGGGCCAATCCATCTCCGAACTTAAGGCGCTCTTTGCAGACGGCAAGGGTCCGACACAGGAAGTTTTCGAGACAGCCAAGTCGAAGGCGACGACCTCACTGCAGGCACTTGCGGACTTTGCGATTCCTGATGGCACCAACCCGGTCACGGCTGCCGCCGCCACCAAGACAAAAGACGGTGCAGCTAAGGCGCTGACGATCGTCAAGGCGCTACCGGAGAATATTGCCGATGCGGCAACGGCGATCGCAAAAGCCGAAGCGGCGCTGACAGGCTCCCCGGAGCCGGCCAGCGAACCGTCGGTCGCGGCCTCGCCTGCGGAAAACGCCAACAAGCTCCCCACTTTCGACGTGCTGCGCGTAGAACCGGATGGCTCTACGGTCATCGCCGGTTCGGCAGTACCGAACAGCAAGCTTGAAATCCTGGATGGGGACAAGGTCGTGACGACGACGGACGTCGGCCCGACTGGCGATTTCGTTGCGGTGCTCGATAATCCGCTCTCCGCCGGCGACCACCAGCTCGTCCTGCGAGCCACCGGCAAGGATGGCAGAGCTTCGACATCGGAAGAAATTGCGACCGTATCCGTTCCCACGGATGGCAAGAACTCCGAACTGCTGGCGATGGTCTCCAAGCCGGGCACCGCCAGCCGCGTCATAACCGCGCCCAAGCCGGATACTCAGGTCGCCTCCAATGGCGGTACTGCTCCGAGCTCGTCGGATGCCGCGAGCGCGCCGGCTGGTACAGGCCCGACGACGGCTAACGACGTCATGGTCAGCGCCGTCGAGATCGAAGGCGACAAGATCTTTGTCGCAGGCATGGCGAAGGCCTCGGCGAGCGTCGTCGCCTATGCCGACGACCAGCTGATCGGCAAGGCGAAGGCCGGTCCCGACGGTCATTTCGTTGTCGATGGCGTGATGCCGCTTTCGGTCGGCGATCACAAGATTCGCGTCGATGTTCTCGATGACGCCGGTAAGGTCGCCGTTCGCGCGTCGGTGAATTTCAACCGCCCGGAAGGAAATCAGGTCACGGTTGCCGCGCAGAGCGTGAAGCCTAACGGCGGAAGCGCGGCGGGGACCGTGCCACTGGATGAAGGTACGCTCGGAAAGCTGAAGAATGATGCCACCAAGGCCTTCTCCCTGCTCAACGGGCTCTTCGCCGACGGCAAGATACCGGGAGCGGAAGAGCTCGCGGCGGCCCGCTCCGCCACCGAATTCGCCCTGCGTGCCATCGTGGAATTCCGCACCGCAGCCGATGCCACAGCCGACGTCAAGCAGCAGGCTTCGATCGCTGCCCAGGCCGCAGCCGATGCCCTGAGCATGCTGCAGGCTCTGCCAAGGGATGCGAAATCCGTCGGCGATGCGCTGGGCAAGCTCGGCGCCGACATCGCCCAGCTGACCGCTCCTTCCACTGCACCGGCCGCGCCGAATGCACCTGCGACCAACGAGATCGCTGGAGACCAGGGCGGTCCGACGACGATCGAGCAGGCGCCGCTCGCACCGAGCAACGAGACGGTCATTATCCGCCGCGGCGATACGCTATGGCAGATATCGCGGCGCGTCTATGGTGCGGGCGTTCGCTACACGACGATCTATGTCGCCAACGAGGACAAGATCACAAACCCGGACCGCATCTTGCCGGGACAGATCTTCGGCCTTCCCAAGGATGCCCTGCCGAACGCGGAAGAGCTTCACCGCAAGCGGCTTTCAGGCGAACACCGCTAAGGCGATCCCATCTTGATAGAGCGGCCGGACGGATATCACGTCCGGCCGCTCTTTTCCTGCGGCACCCATTTGTTGTATTGGTCCCGCCAACCCCTGTGTGGCGGTGACGACGATCATGTCCGGCGAGCCCCTTTGGGCATTTCCGCGGCTCCCAAATTTGTCGGCAACGCAGCGCCATCAGCGCCTTTCGGCGGGAGATTCGCATGGCAAACGACAAGACAGTCTCTGATTCCAACCTCCTGCGGACGCTGTTCAATCTGTGGCCCTACATGTGGCCAACAGGTCGCCCGGATCTCAAGATGCGGGTCGTCTGGGCTTCGGTTTACCTCCTCGTTTCCAAGTTCGTACTGCTGCTCGTCCCCTACTTCTTCAAGTGGTCGACCGATGCGCTGAACGGGAAGATGGATCTCGCCGGCAAGCTGCCGGACCTGCTTGTCGGCGCGACGGCGTTGGTCATTGCCTACAACCTCACCCGCCTCATCCAGCTCGGTCTGAACCAGTTGCGGGACGCGCTCTTTGCCAGCGTCGGGCAGCATGCTGTCCGGCAATTGGCCTACAAGACCTTCGTGCACATGCATGAGCTGTCGTTGCGCTTTCATCTCGAACGCAAGACGGGTGGACTTTCGCGTGTCATCGAGCGTGGCACCAAGGGGATCGAGACCATCGTGCGGTTTACGATCCTCAACTCCGTGCCGACGCTGATCGAATTTTTGCTGACGGCCATCATCTTCTGGTGGGGCTACGGCTTTTCTTATCTCGCCGTCACTGCGTTCACCGTCTGGGCCTATATCTGGTTCACGATACGCGCCAGCGACTGGCGCATCGCGATCCGCCGCACGATGAACGACAGCGATACCGACGCCAATACCAAGGCTATCGACTCCCTCCTCAACTTCGAGACGGTCAAGTATTTCGGCAACGAGGAGATGGAGGCCCGGCGCTTCGACAGGTCGATGGAACGCTACGAGAAGGCGGCCACGGATGTCTGGACCTCGCTCGGCTGGCTCAACTTCGGCCAGGGCGTGATTTTCGGCCTGGGCACGACAGTGATGCTCATCCTGTCGGCCCTTGCCGTCCAACGTGGCGAGCAGACGGTCGGCGACTTCGTCTTCGTCAACGCCATGCTGCTGCAGCTTTCCGTTCCGTTGAACTTCATCGGCTTTGTCTATCGTGAAATTCGTCAGGGGTTGACGGATATCGAGCAGATGTTCGATCTCCTCGAAGTCAAGGCTGAAGTGATGGATGCGCCCGAGGCGGCGCCTTTGGATATCAGGCAAGGTGCCATCTCCTTCAAGGATGTGCACTTTTCCTATGACCCTGCCCGTCCGATCCTAAAAGGTATCTCCTTCGAAGTGCCTGCGGGCAAGACGGTTGCCGTGGTTGGTCCGTCGGGCGCCGGTAAATCGACCTTGTCGCGCTTGCTCTATCGTTTCTATGACATTCAAAGCGGTTCGGTCTCGGTCGATGGTCAGGACATCCGGACAGTGACCCAGAAGAGCCTGCGATCGGTCATCGGGATGGTTCCGCAAGACACCGTCCTTTTCAACGATACGGTTGCCTACAACATCCGCTACGGCCGTCCATCGGCCACCGATGCAGAGGTCAAGGCCGCAGCCGAGATCGCCCAGATCGCGCACTTCATCGATCTGCTGCCCGAGGGCTTTGATACCAAGGTTGGCGAGCGTGGCCTGAAACTCTCCGGCGGTGAGAAGCAACGAGTTGCGATCGCCCGAACGGTCCTGAAGGCGCCGCCGATTCTGATCCTCGACGAGGCAACGTCGGCCCTCGACACCACCACCGAGCGCGATATCCAGACGGCACTCGATGTCGTATCCAAGAACCGCACAACGCTCGTCATCGCCCACCGGCTGTCAACGGTTATCGGCGCGGACGAAATCATCGTTCTGAAAAGCGGCGAGATTGCTGAACGCGGCACCCACACCGCACTTCTCCAGAAAAATGGCCTATATGCCTCGATGTGGAACCGCCAGCGCGAGGCCACGCAGGCCGAAGAGCATCTGAAGCAGGTCCGCGAGAGCGATGACATGGGGGTTGTGAACAGGCTTGCTCCGGCGAGCTAGCCTGAATGGACGGCATTTGAGCTGCTTTGCTGTTCAGAAGCCCGTCATAGATGTGGGGTCAAGGAGCCGCAGCATTGCCCCAGCTGCGGTTTCCCTGTAACCAGCGATGAGAAAAGAACGCCAAAGCACAACGCGATCTTACAGATTCGCTTGTTGCGCTTTAGTTCTTTGTTTTCACGCATGTCTTTGGCCCGAAATCGGTTGCCGCTTTCGGGAGACATGCTTTAGGAGCGCGGGATAAATGAGCTTGTTCAATACGGTACGCAACACGATCGTTCCGGTGCACAAGGAAGGTTATCCCTTCATCGCCGCCTTCTTCGTCGCCTCGCTCATTCTGGGCTGGATCTTCAAGCCGCTGTTCTGGATCGGGCTGATCCTGACGCTGTGGTGCGCCTATTTCTTCCGTGATCCCGAGAGAATGACGCCACAGGATGACGATCTCGTCATCTCGCCGGCCGATGGCAAAGTGTCGTCGGTCCAGATGGTCGTACCGCCCGCCGAACTGAATCTAGGCAGCGAGCCGATGCTGCGCATCTCGGTGTTCATGAACGTCTTCAACTGCCATGTGAACCGCTCCCCGGTGCGCGGGCGGATTGTCAGCGTCAACTACCGGTCGGGCAGCTTCGTGAATGCCGAACTCGACAAGGCAAGCGAAGACAACGAACGCAACGGTCTTGTCATCGAAACCTCGCACGGCCAGATCGGGGTCGTTCAGATCGCCGGCCTCGTTGCTCGGCGTATCCTTTGCTGGGCCAATACCGGCGAGCCTCTGGATGCCGGCGAACGCTTCGGCCTGATTCGCTTCGGTTCGCGCCTTGATGTATTTCTCCCGGCCGGCGCAGCGCCCCGGGTGACGCTCGGCCAGACGGCAATTGCCGGAGAAACCGTGCTGGCCGAATTCGGCTCCACCAAGGGCCCGGTCGTCAGCCGTCGAAGCTAGACTGGAGCGCGACATGGAAACGCCCTTCCCGCCTTTCGAGCCCAACGGTCCGCCTGACGATTCGGGCCGCGGACCACGGCTTCGCGAGATCCCGCTTCGCCTTATCATTCCCAATCTCATCACGATCCTGGCGATCTGTGCCGGCCTCACCGGCATCCGCCTTGCATTCGAGAACCGGTACGAGCTTGCGGTCGGCATGGTGCTTCTCGCCGCATTCCTCGATGGGATCGACGGCCGCGTTGCCCGCCTGATGAAGGCGACGTCGAAGTTCGGCGCGCAGATGGATTCGCTGGCTGATATAGTGAATTTCGGCGTCGCACCCGCGCTTGTCGTCTATGTCTTTGCACTGGATCAGGCCCGCTCCATCGGCTGGATCGCCGCCCTGATCTACTCCATTGCGGCGGGCCTTCGTCTGGCTCGCTTCAACGTCATGGCCGAGCGCGAGAACAAGGCAACCTGGCAGTCGGAGTATTTCGTCGGCGTGCCCGCGCCAGCCGGCGCGATGCTGGTGCTGCTCCCTGTCTATCTCGGCTTCCTTGGGCTGACGACCGATCGCACTTTCGCTTATTTTTCATCCGTTTATACGGTTCTGATCGCGTTCCTGCTCATTAGCCGCCTTCCTGTCTGGTCGGGCAAGTCCGAGGGCAGCAGGCTGCGGCGTGATCTGGTGCTGCCGGTCATGCTCGGGGTCGTTCTCTACGTGGCGCTACTGTCGAGCTTCACATGGGAAGTCATGGTCGTGACCGCCGTCATCTACCTGCTGACGCTGCCGTTCGGCGCGCGCAAGTGGAAGCGGAAATACGGCACGCTGACCATCGAGGAACCGGGTGTCGGCGAGGACGATATCGGCCGTCACATCTGACATTTTTCAACTCTCCTTTGCCGAAGAATGCCTGACTCAAGCCTCGCGAAATATGCATCGGATACACAATTCCTGATGAGCGGCGCCTCGATTTTGTCGCTATTACACGTAAAAGAGCAATAAATATAAGAGTCTAGGGACAGCACACGTGAGGAGAGTATTGTGACCCCGAAGAAGACAAGCGTCGAACAGCCGGCGAAGTCCGACCTCAGCGCCAACTACCGCCCGCTCGGCCTGAAGGCCGTTCTTGCGGCCGCCCTGATGCTCAAGAGCAAGCCACCGCTCGTCAAGAAGATTGCGTAGGGCGAGGCAAATGCCGCGCTGTCGATGGGACCGACAGCGCCAAGATCAGGCCCCTTGCCTCCATGCTTCATTGAAAATCCAACGCGCGTCCTCATCCGGCGCGACGTGGTTCAACCGAACTGCTAGGATACACGTCCATAGGCCAGTTCGGAGGCGATATGACCGACGTCCAGAATCGCAAGCTCAGTGCGATCCTTGTTGCTGATGTCGTTGGCTATTCGCGGATGATGGCAAAGGATGAGGCAGGCACGCTTGCCGCGTTGAAGCATCACCGGCTGTCTGTCTTCAATCCTGAGGTCGAGAACCACAACGGCCGCGTCATCAAGCTTGTTGGCGACGGCGCTCTCGTCGAGTTTGGCAGCGCCGTTGATGCGGTCAAGTTCGCGCTTTCGGTGCAACGCACCGCCGCCGCTTCGGGCAACGACGCCTCCCATCCAGGAATCACGCTGCGCATCGGGATCAATCTCGGCGATGTCGTTATCGATGGTGACGATATTTATGGTGACGGCGTAAACATTGCCGCGCGTCTGGAACCGCTGGCGGAACCCGGCGGTGTCTGCATCGCATCGAGCGTCAGGGAGAACATCGTAGGCCGCGTCGACGCTGAATTCGAGGACGGTGGCGACGTCCAACTCAGGAACATCGATCGGCCAGTCCGGATCTGGAAATGGCAGCCGGACGCTCACCCAAGCCCTACCAGTGCTCTCTTGCCAAAGGCAAAAGACAACCTCCGGCCGTCGCTGGCCGTGCTTCCCTTCCAGAATATGAGCGGCGATGTCCAGCAGGAGTATTTCGCCGATGGCGTTGTCTCAGACATGATCACGGCGCTCAGTCGTTTCCGCTCCTTCGCGGTGATCGCCCGCAACTCCTCCTTTATCTACAAGGGCCGCGCGATCGATGTGCGCCAGGTCGCTCGCGAGCTTGGCGTACGCTACGTGCTGGAAGGCAGCGTGCGGCGCGCCGGTAACCGCTTGCGCATTACCGCACAGCTCGTCGAAGGCGCGACCGGTGCGCACCTGTGGGCAGAGCACTACGATGGCTCTGCGGAAGCAATTTTTGATTTCCAGGATCGCATCACTGAGAGCGTCGTCTCGATTGTTGAGCCCCAGATCAAGTCTGCCGAGATCGCGCTTTCACGAAGGGAGCGGCCAGAGAGCATTGAAGCCTATGATTTCTACCTTCAGACCATGGGAAGCTTCTACTCCGACATGCCAGAGCGGAACGACGCCTCCCTCGCCCTGATCAACAAGGCAATCACCCTCGAGCCTAACAACGCGACCTATCTTGCGACGGCAGTCGGGTTGCTCATGCAACGCGGCACTCTGGGCTGGAAGCTGCCGGGGGTCGAGGATCAGCGAGCACTCTGCGAGAACTACATCGAGCGGGCGCTTGTGCATGGCCACGGCGACGCGTCCGTCGTGGGGATCTGCGGCAATACTCTGATGCAGTACCTGAAGCAGTACGATCGAGGTTTCGAGTTGGTCTGCCAGGCCGTTGCCTTCAACCCCAACAACCTCGACGTCGTCAATTATGCGGGCGTCGCGAACCTCCATTGCGGCAGTCTCGATGAGGCCGTCACATATTTCCTGCGCGCCGAACAACTGAGTCCAAACAGCCTTGGTGCTCATTGGAACCTTACCGGGCTGGCTCATGTCGAAATGGTCCGCGGGAACTATGAAGAGGCTCTGGCCTGGGGGCGCAAATCCATGGCGGCGAATGCCTATTACGGTCCGTGCTTCTGGATGATGATTGCGGCCAATGCAAAACTCGGACGCATGGACGAAGCGCGGCGGCACCTTGCGGGTCTGCTTGCATTCTCGCCCGGCGTCACAGTCGCCCGCATCCGCGCCGGCCAAGCCGCCAAGAACCCTAACCGGATCGAACCGATCCTCGCAGGGTTGGCGCTCGCCGGCATGCCGGAAGCCTAGGCCGGGTGGAAGAAGCGGACCAGCAGACTGATCGCCAGCAGCCCCATGACAATGCCGATGATGACATCGAGAACCCGCCAGGCTGCGGGTTTTGCAAACACCGGCTGCAACAGGCGAGCGCCGTAGCCTAGGCCGAAAAACCAGATGAACGACGCCGTCGCGGCACCGACACCGTAGGCGATGCGGTCTGCACCGCTATAGGGCGCGGACAGGCTGCCAATCAAAACGACCATGTCCAGGTAGACGTGCGGGTTCAGAAAGGTAAAGGCTAGGCAAGACGCGACTGCAGCCTTCAGACCCAGTGTCTGCGGAGAACCCGCCTGCATCGCGCCGGGATGGAGAGCGCGACGGAATGCCAGAACGGCATACGAACCGAGAAAAATTGCCCCACCTAGCGTCACAGCCGAGATGAGAGTCGGCGACTGGGCAACAAGCGTTCCCAGCCCGGCAACGCCGGCTGCGATCAGCACTGCATCCGATACGGCGCAGATCAGGCACAGGATGAAGACGTGTGAGCGCAGCAGGCCCTGGCGCAGAATGAACGCATTCTGTGCACCAATGGCGATAATGAGCGACGCACCAAGGAAGAAGCCGGAAAGCGCGGTAGAAATGGAGATCATGTGACTTTCCGGAAGAATTATGCGGTGGGATTATCAGATTAGAAGAAGCTGAGCTGGCCGTCATCCGGCTTTTTCCTTTCAGGCGGCGACGGCAGCTTATCAACGGCCACCCTGTCCTGGAGGTCGGACCCCACATTGGTCACTTTGTTGACCTTGTCGGAGACGGGGATCGCCTCGAAAAAATCTTCTTCGACCGGCTTCATCAAGTCGGCGACGTCCCGTGGCTCCTGTGTCTTGCAATCCAGCCAGCGCGAAAAGTCTTCCGGCTTGATGACGACGGGCATGCGGTCATGGATCGGAGCGATGGCGGCATTTGCCGCGGTCGTCAGGATCGCACCGGTGTCGACTTCCGAACCGTCTGCGGACGACCATGTTTCCATCAGGCCGGCGAACGCCACAATGCCGCCGCGGCGCGGCCTGATCCAATAGGTCTGGGACTTCTCGCCCCTCTCCTCGCCAGGGCGATGCCATTCATAGAAGCCGGAGCCTGGCACGAGCACGCGCCGATGGCGCATCGCCGCACGAAACGACGCCTTGCCGATCGCCGTTTCGGCGCGGGCATTGATCAACAGCGGAAATTGCTTGGGATCCTTCACCCATCCCGGCATAAAGCCCCATCGTACGAGCACCGCGCGCCGCTCCGGGAGGTTGTTGCCTTTCTCCCGCGTTTCATCCGAAACGACGACGAGGATGGGCTGGGTCGGCGCAATGTTGTAACGCGCGGGAAAGTCCTCGAGATCCATGATCCCCAGAACTTCCTTCAATTCCTCCGGGGATATTGTCAGGGCATAACGTCCACACATTCGGATGTCTTTGCACTCCGTCCGGCGACGGTCAAGGGTAGCCGCCTCAGCCGCGCGGTGCGAGTAGGATGATTGCCGAGCCGCAAAGGCAGACGAGCGCGCCACCAATGTCCCAGCGGTCGGGCACACGGTTCTCGACGATCCACAGCCACATCAGAGAAGCCACGATATAGATGCCGCCATAGGCAGCGAAGGTGCGGCCGGCGGCCTCACTCGGCACGAAAGTGAGGAGCCATGCAAATAGCGCGAGGGACACCATACCGGGCGCCAGCCACCAGACGGGCTTTGCCATTCTCAGCCAGGCCCAGAAGGTGAAGCAACCGGCAATCTCGAAAACAGCTGCTGCAGTATAAATGATATAAGTCACGAGAGCTCCGTCGAATCGCCGCGTTCAATATCCGGCGGAACGATGGCGGCGCCAAGCACATCCCAACAGAGACCAACGCGGCAACCCCATGAGTTCCATTCCGACGGCGGCCTCCTCCGCCATCCTCCAGCGCGGCAACCGGTTCCTCCTCGTGCTTCGGCGCAATCCGCCGGCGGCCGACATGTATGCGTTTCCGGGAGGACGGGCCGAACCGGGCGAAATGCCAGAGGAAACGGCGTTGCGCGAGTTGGAGGAGGAGACCGGCATAAAAGCTCGCAACCCTCACCTCTTCGCTACATACGATTTGAAGACGCACGCCCCTGACGGCGCGGTCGTCAACCACTTCTTTCTTTCCGTATTTCGGGTCGAGGCCGACGAGACGGCTATCGGCCTTGCGGCCGACGACGCCGCCGATATCGGCTGGTTCACCGTTGAGGAGATCCGCCGGTTACCCGTGCCTCAAAGCGTGCTTGAATGTGCCGAGCGCCTAGCGTCCGGCAGCGAATAAGCAGGTGGAAACTCAAGCAAGCGCCTTGTTCCCGTCACTGTCAGGGTATCAACTATCAACATGATTCCCGTTCGACGCGCGTTCCTGTTTCTTGCATTGTGCGCAAGCGCCGCCCTACCCGCCCCTGTATGGGCACAGGGTACAACGCCGCCAGTGTTGCCAGAGCAGAGTGCGCCAAAAGCGGTCACCGTGCCATACGACGAAAAGCTATCGCGGCTTGCCGAAGTGTTGGGCTCGGTTCACTACCTGAGGACTTTGTGCAAGGCGGAAAATAGTAGCGAGTGGCGAGGGCGCATGCAGCAACTGCTTGATTCAGAAGCCAAGGACGAGCCGCAGCGCAAGGAACAGCTAACCGCGGCTTTCAATCGCGGATACCGCGCTTTCGCGTCTGTTTACACGGATTGCACGCAGGCAGCCATCGTGGCAGAAGAGCGATACCGTGCCGAAGGTGCAACACTCGCCACAGAAATAACATCAAGGTTCGGAAATTAACGGTTAATTAACCTCTTTTCACTGGCGGCCGTGTCGTTTTGGGAAAAGGCTGATAAGGTCGTTAACTAGGCAGTAAGGCATGCAGTTTGAGGAAATGACAATGGAACCAAGCCTCAATGACATCGACGACATGATCGTTCATGAGAAGACTCAGGCGGCTTTGGAGTACCATAACGAAGCCTGGGCTGATGGCATGGCAGACGGAATCGAACCCGAGATCATCGCCGATACAGCAATCATCCACGCGCTACGGGAAACTATTCGCCTCCATGGCGAGAATAGTGCCGAAGCGCTTCTGGATTCCTTGCGCGAGCGCATGCTTGCCGGCGAGTTTTCTCCGAACCGCACCCTGCAATAACGATCACAGAGAGTTTGATGCATTCCGCTAGGGACAATGCTTCGCGGCCCGCGATCGCGCCGCTTTTGCTTGCAATCGGCCTTAGCGCCAGTAGCTTTCTGACCGGGACTTCGGCCCTGGCACTCTCAGAGCTGCAGAAGACCCCAGGACAGGTTGAACAAAGCGCTCCTGGCCAAGGCGGCGACAAGCCAGCCCCCTCCCCAACCTCACCCGGCGTTCCGATGCCCGACCCGCTGGTCAATTCGCAGGCCGGCCAAAGCAACGACAAGACGCCCGGCGCCGAGGACAGCTCGAAGCCAGTCGAAGTCATCTACGATATCAGCAAGGTCCCCGAGCCCGTTCGAAAGATGCGGGAGCAGATCGTCGAGGCAGCCGCTTCGGGCGATCTCGAGCGGCTGCGCCCCCTGCTCGGCACCGGCGCCACTCAGACACAGGTGACGGTCGGAGAGCCGACGGACGACCCCATCAGCGCGCTCAAGGATCTTTCGGGCGATCCGGAGGGCGATGAGATCCTGGCGATCCTGCTTGATGTCATTTCCACCGGCTTCGTTCATGTCGGCCAGGGCACACCGGACGAAATGTTTGTCTGGCCCTATTTCGCCGAGAAGGACCTGAAGGCTCTGACTCCCCCCGAGCGAGTGGAATTGCTGCGCATCGTTACGGCCGGCGACCTGTCCGACATGCAGGAGTTCGGCGGTTATAATTTCTATCGATTGGGCATCACCCCCGACGGCAAATGGAAGTACTTCACCGCCGGCGACTGAGGCTTGCGATCCCCTCACCGAAGACATACTTCTGAGCGATAACGAACGCGACAGGTGCGCCATGCCAGCCGTATTTCTGAAGAACCGCTCGCTTATACGGGTGAGCGGTCCGGAGGCCCAATCCTTTCTGCAGAACCTGATCACGACCGATCTTGCCGCGCTCGCAGCGGATGAAGCACGGCCGGGCGCGCTGTTGACGCCGCAGGGCAAAATCCTGTTCGATTTCATGATCTGGCAGGACGGCGATGGGTTCATCATCGATACGGACGATGATCAGCGGGATGCGCTGCTTAAGCGACTGGGGATGTACAAGCTCAGAGCCGCCGTCGACCTTTCGCCTGCCGGCGAGGGCGTCACGGTTTCTTGGGACGGCGCAAATACGGGTCCAGCCGATAGCCGCTTTGCCAAAGCTGGCGTGGCGCTCGTCCGCCAGGCGGGGCAGCACGGTGCCAATGACCGCGAAATCTATGACGCATTGCGCATCGCGAGCGGCGTTGCCGTATCCGGGCAGGACTATGCGCTGCAGGATGCCTTCCCGCACGATGTCCTGATGGACTTCAACGGCGGCCTCTCCTTCAAGAAGGGCTGCTATGTCGGCCAGGAGGTCGTCTCGCGCATGCAGCATCGCGGCACGGCGCGCCGCCGTGTCGTCACCGTGAAAGCCGAGACGGCGCTGCCGCCCTCCGGGACGGAGATCACCGCCGGGGGCAAGCCGGTCGGCACGCTCGGATCGGTCGTCGGAAAAGGCGGCCTCGCGATCGTTCGCATCGACCGTGCCGGTGAGGCCATTGCGACAGCGACGCCTCTATTGGCAGGCGAGACGGCCGTCATTCTCGAACTACCCGCCTGGACAAGGCTGACGTTCCCGTCGACGGCGGACGAGGCCAGCGCGTGACGACAAAGGCGCCGCGCGCGTGGCAGCGCATGCTCTCGGGCCGCCGGCTTGATCTGCTCGACCCCTCTCCTCTCGACGTCGAGGTGAGCGATATTGCGCATGGGCTTGCGCGCGTTGCCCGCTGGAACGGACAAACCTCGGGAGATCACGCCTTCTCCGTCGCCCAGCATTGCCTTGTCGTGGAGGATATTTTCCGCTACCTCAACGAGGCGACAGCTGATCAGCGCCTGATGGCGCTGCTGCATGATGCGCCGGAGTATGTCATCGGCGACATGATCTCGCCGTTCAAGTCGGTCGTCGGCGGCGGATATAAGGCCGTCGAAAAGCGGTTGGAAGCGGCCGTCCACCTTCGGTTTGGCCTGCCGCCCCACCCTACGCGCGAACTCAAGGAGAAGATCAAGAAGGCTGACACCATCGCTGCGTATTTCGAGGCAACTCAGCTTGCCGGGTTTACGTCGACTGAGGCAAAGAAATTCTTCGGCCAGCCGCGCGGAATCACAAAAGACATGTTGCTGATGACGCCACTGCCGGCAGTCGAGGCGCAGCGCCTCTTTTGCGAGCGCTTCGAGACAATTGAGGCCATGCGGAGCAGCAAAGCATGACTGTCATCATTGTCGCTCCGCTTGCCCGGATCGCCGAAATGGCAGTCCGGCATGGCGCCCGTGAGATGATCAGCCTGATGGCGAAGGAACAGGCTTTCCACCGGCCTGCCGTGATTCAGGCGCACCGGCATCTTCTCCTCCATATGAACGACATCGCGTTCAAGGGAACCGGTAACCTTGTCGCGCCGGATGAAACGCATGCGCGGGAGATCATCGGTTTTGCCCGCGAGTGGGATCGCGCTGCGCCACTCTTGATCCACTGTTGGATGGGCGTCTCCCGGTCGCCGGCGGCGGCCTTGATCGCCGCCCTTTCCGTGTCCCCGGAGCAGGAGGATGCGGCGCTCGTTCGCCGGCTGCGCACTGCATCGCCTTTTGCCACGCCGAATGCGCGGCTGATCCAGATCGGCGATGACCTGCTCGGCCGCGGAGGGCGGCTGGTCGATGCGGTTCGAACCATCGGCCGTGGCGCGGACGCGGATGGAAACGCACCTTTCACACTGGCTTTGGACGAGCCGACCGCTGGAACGTTTTGAGTCGATACCGGTTATCCCTCGAGGAGGTTGATCGATGTCACTGCAGAACTATCGCGATACGTTTGTGCGATGCTTGGCTACACTCAGGAGCCTGACAAGCGCGCGCGACGAATATGCGTGGTTCCGGTGGCAAGCGATCTATCTCACACGTGATCGATTTTCCTACTTCTTTCGCGGCGATCTGGATGGTGTCAAAGTCAGCTTCCTCGGCCAACAGATAGATTTGACCACCGGCGCCACCAGCTCGGTTCCGATACGTTCGATTGCGCTGTACGGGGCAACATTCGGCCTGAATGAAGCAATCACTGCTTATCGTGGGCCTCAGAAGTCTGTTATCGACGTTGCGCATGCCTTCAGCGAAAAAGGCGCTGCAGATTACCAGGCCGAGTTCTTCTATGTCAGGATGCGGCTGCTCTACTCGGCCGATGACAGCCGCACGGGTTTCGGCACCGATCCCAGACTGCGTGAAAACACGAATATCATATTCGTCGGGCTGGAAGATCACGCGACGGCCGACCTGCTCGAAACAAGTCGCGTCAGGCAATGGGTCGCGACGGATAGGCCGGTTGCATCAAGCGAGTGGTATGCGGAGCGATACTACTATCACTGACCGGAAGACTGCCTACTTGATGACGCCGCAGGCAAGGCGCTCACCCGCATCGCCTGCAGGTTGGCTGCGATAGTCATCAGAATTGGCATGAACGATCAGTGCTCGGCCGCGGACGCCATCAGTCTTGCCGTCGAGTGTGACCATGCCGTCAAACACCTGCGCTCGCAGAACGCCATCCTGATCAACATACTGGTTGGGCATGTCGCCGGCATGGGGTCCCATTGCGGACAGCAGGCCGTGCTCGGCATTGGTCGGATTGAAGTGCTTTCCGGCTGACTCGTGATGGCCGGCCGCATCGCAACTGCCGGTCTCGTGGACATGGAATGCGACCCATTTGTTGGCAGGCAGCCCAGCCACTTCGACTTCGATCAATACGCCGCCAGTTGCCGCCGCCGTTAGCGTGGCCCGACCGCAAATGGCGGCGTA
>Ga0102588_1000291_pt1 | contig 62665 bp, 67 predicted proteins | sample AraplaMF_Col_mMS_FD_76854 | JGI IMG/M metagenome (GOLD analysis project Ga0102588, IMG submission 76854) | Arabidopsis root microbial communities from the University of North Carolina, USA - plate scrape MF_Col_mMS (SPADES assembly) (version 2) | ecosystem: Host-associated > Plants > Roots >...
AACTACCTCGTCGACGGCACCATCCGTTCCGGCGAAGGCACGCTGTCGATCAAGGGCACGGCGGCACTGGGCGCGGGCGCGCAGATGCGCCTGGGCATCGAAGGCTCGAAGTTCACGGCGGTCGACATTCCTGCCGCAAAGGCGGTGATCTCGCCGAACCTCACCATCGTGCAGGATGCCAAGGGCATGAACGTCGGCGGCAAGCTCAACGTCGACATGGCCGACGTCAACGTCGAGCGCCTGCCTGGCGCCGGCGCGACGAAGGCATCGCCCGATGTCGTGGTGGTGGACGACAAGCAGCGCGAGGCCGCGGAGGAATCCGCCCCGATCAGCGCCGACATCCGTGTAGATCTGGGCAACAAGGTTCACCTCGTCGGCTTCGGCATCGATGGCCGCATCACGGGCCAGCTCGACGTGCGCGAACGTCCCGGCCGCGCCACCACGGGCCAGGGCCAGATCGGCGTCGACGGCACGTACAAGGCCTATGGGCAGGACCTGCGCATCGAGCAGGGCCAGCTGCTGTTCGCCAGCACGCCCATCGACAACCCCGGTCTCAACATCCGCGCCGCGCGCACGCTCAACCCGAACGCCACCATCGACGACGGCCAGAAGGTCGGCCTCTACGTGTCCGGCACAGCGCGCCGCCCGATCCTCACGGTGTTCTCGAACCCCGTGATGGAACAGTCCGACGCCCTCTCCTACCTCGTCACCGGCAAGCCGCTGTCGCAGGTGAAAGGCGGCGAGGGCAACATGGTGGGTGCCGCGGCACAGGCCCTCGGCTCCGCCGCAGGCGATCTGCTTGCGAAGAGCGTGGGCAGCAAGATCGGCGTGGACGACATCGGCGTCAGCAACAACGACGCCCTCGGCGGCACCTCGGCGTTCACGGTCGGCAAGTACCTCTCGCCAAGGCTTTATCTCAGCTACGGCGTGGGCCTCTTCGACCCCGGCCAGGTCATCACCCTGCGCTACCTCTTCAGTCACCGCTGGAACTTCGAAGCGCAGAACGCGACGGATTTCAGCCGGGCGAGCCTGAACTATCGGCTGGAGCGGTAGAACGATCGTCTCGGGAACGATTCCTACATCGTTCCCCGCGATCGACGATACGATCATGCGATCCTGGCCGTTAGGCTGCGCGTCTCTTTACGAGACTGAGGTTTCGCATGCGCGCCACGACCCCCAACGCGGGCCGACGTTTGTCCCATGGCACAACAAAACGAGGCGCCTGCACCGGCGCGCGCTGACATGGCCAGCATGTTCGGTAAGGTCGGTGGGCGCATCCGGGTACCGAGACGTCTTCGCTGGTTCTTCCTGCCCGCGGGTGGCCTGCGCAGATACACGCTCAGGTTAGGAACCCTATGGTTCGCGCCAGTCATGTTTTTCCACCATCTATCTGCGACAGCCGATGAAAGCGCCCGTGAACTCGCGCTCTCCGCCGTTCGATGCCTGGCATTCGGCCTGATCGCCGCCGCTTATTCGTACCCGATGATGCGTTCAGCGATGCGGCTTCGCTCCCGGATGAAGTCGAATCGCTACGAGCGCAGAACGCGATTCTGATCGCGCCATCGGCCGACGAATCGTGTCGTTGCCTACCACCCGCCCGCAGGCCAGAAGCCCTTGCTAACCTTTCTCCAGCACCGTCTCGGCGCGCATCTGCCGTGGCTATACGCCGACTCCACGATATGGACGGCGGTAGGGTTCGCGGGCACCGCCCTTTTTGGTTCGCGCTTCGTCATCCAGTGGCTCCACTCCGAGCGGAAAGGCACCCTTGTCGTGCCTCCCTTGTTCTGGCACCCGAGTTTCTGGGGAAGGCTGGTTTCACTTACATACGCGATGCATCTGGACAAGCTGCCGATCATCCTCGGCCAGGCTCTGCTGCCGCTACTGCACGGAAGAAATCGCTGGCTCCTGCGCACTCGCCGGGAACCTCGGACGGAATGATGCGCATGACGCACAAGGAGTCTTGATCATGCTGATACCAATATTTGCCAACGCGATCGATCTCGTGGCGAACATGACTATCGTGGACGTCGCTCGGGGCATAACGGCGCTGCTTTTCAGCGTAGCCGGATCCGTCGTCGGCGGCCCCGCTGGGCTGGGTCTTGGACGATTCGTCGGCCTCACAGCCGGAGCCGCCATCGGCACCATCGTCGGAAACCTGGCCTGTCCGCACTTCTTTACGGATTGACCCTTCCCCTCCGAGTCGTCCGGCGCCATCATCGGCGCGGGGCCAAGGGGAGCTATCGCATGTCGCACGCGCAGGACCAGCAGCTGGAACGGCTGACGTTCTTTTCCGATGCCGTCTTCGCCATCGCCATCACCTTGCTGGTGATCGAGATCCATGTACCCCACCCCGCCGATGGCTCCGACGCCGCGTGGCTACAGGCGTTGCTCGAACTGACGCCGCACTTCGTGGGCTTCGTGCTCAGTTTCTTCGTCGTGGGAGCGCTGTGGGTCGCGCATCACCGCGTGTTTGGGATGCTGAGACATTACGATCCGCGCATCGTGTGGCCGAACCTGCTCCTGCTCATGGCCGTCGCCTTCATGCCATTCTCGTCGTCCCTGATGAGCACGCATCCGACCGAGCGAGTGCCGGAGTGGTTCTACGCCGGGAATCTGCTGATCGCAGGATTGCTGCAGCACATGCTGTTCCGGCGCGCTCTGAAGGCGCCCTACTTGCGCGACGACATCGAAGACGAGACCGTCGCGATGACCTTGCGCCGGACGCTCGCGCTTCCCTTGATGGCCCTGATCGCCGCTCTCCTCGCCATTCGCTGGCCGGGACCGAGCAATCTGCCGCTCATGCTGATGCCGTTGGCGGTCCGGTGGTTCGCGCGAACGGCGAAACGACGTCCGCCCGAACCCATTTCCTGACGACGCTCGTTATGTCGCGCCAACCGATTGTGGAACGGTCATGCTGGCGAGACAGTAAGCGAAGGTGCTTCTAGCGGGCGTCGTCCGACGTCAGTTCACGCGAGGCCGGGCGACGTTCTCCAGCATTGCTCTTGGCCGGGGAATCCCGACCGAGTGGAACGTTCATGATGAAGTACTCGTAGTTCGCCCCACTGCGAACGGCACTATGCCGGTTCAGTGCATGCGCGGTAGCGCGATTCTTTACACCGGGAAAATCCGCCGTGGGGGATGCGTAAGTGTCCACCCGGTGCGTGACCTCGTGAGCGATGGTCCCCGCCTGCGAATTGATGCCACCCGCCACCGCGTCAAGGAAATTGACGGGGCACAGGTGAACCAGATCCCCTTCGTTCCATGCCCGCGACGATGGGTCATACCCGACACATGCATCGCAGACCGACCTCACGCCAGAAAGCAGGCGTGCGTAGGTTGCAACGATGACCTGATCGACCATCGCGTTGTCCGTGTGCAATGCCTCAGGATCCGGGAGCTGAGGGGCTGATTCATCCCATGTCCCGAACCAGTACTGATATCTGAGGTGCGGTTTCATATGGACGCGCGGAATCGACGGATTCTCGGGGTCGATCGGATCCGTGTAATACAACGAACTAAGAAAGTCAGCGGCCTCATGTGACGCATTCTGCGCTGCCACGACCGCCGCTTGCGTGGATGCAAGTTGTTCAGCAGAACACTGAATGATCGAAGTGACCGGCGTAGCCGGTCGTACAAGCCTCGGCATCACGGGGAGCGCCACTGCCGCACTCTCGACGATTTCGTGCGGTACTTCTTCTGATTCCCTGTTGGCATCAAGCGCAGGGATGCGATCGAGAATGTCGACGCTGACGCGGGCAGTCACCTCGCCCGTTTCCGGCAACGCGTACTCGAGCGCCAGGTCGACGTCAGCCGAAACGGTGTCTCCTTGCGGGATTCGTGTATAGCTGGATGGTCCTGGGCTGCGGATCAACACCGAGCGACCGACGTAGCGAACTTCCTTGCCAAGTGCATCTTCCACGATGACCCATCGCCCTGTCGTCCGACCCTCAGGCTGCGCGAAAACGCTGTGGTAGGACAGGAAGTACGCGTCCCCGGGGCCGAAGTTCGTTGCCGTCACCCGAATTCCGTTCGGTACGTCGGCGGTCGAGACGGGTAGCACTGAAACTTCGACGTGCGGCACCGATGCCTTCGCCGTCGTTGTCGCGAGCAGCGCGGCCGCGGAAATTACTAAGATTCTTCGCATTTGCCATCCCCTTCATCATCGCGGCATTGCGATGTGGTGCGACCCTAGTCGTGGGAATGACGAATCTAAATGGAAGAATTCTGAAAAATCGACGCCGTGGACGAATTCGCGAACCGCGTCCGCTCTCGCGCCCAGCCCCATACCTGAACCTACAGGTGCGTATGGCCGATTGCGCGCAACACCTCGGGGGTGAATCGCGGATCGTCGGCTGCAAGGCCTGGGCCGAGGCGCGCCGTTATTTCCTGCAGCACCCAGCCGTTTCCGTCGGGGTCGCTGAACGACAGGTAGGAGCCGTAGCTGCGGCGTTGCGGATTGGAACCGGGGGCGATCTTCAGGCGGTCGACGTGGTGGAAGACGCCGCCTTCGTCATGGAACGGGCCGAAGACTTCGACACCGCGTGACAACAGATCCCGCTGAGCGACATCGATATCGGGAACGATGAGATGCACGGCTTGCGTCGATCCGGGGGCGGCGTTCGTGATGCCGTGGCCGATCATGATCGAGCAGTCGGAATCCGGCGGCGTGAACTGGATGACGCGGTAACCATCGTCGCCCGCGAAGTCGATGTCGAGCCGCCAGCCGAGCCGGGCGTAGAACCGTTTCGATCGTTCGGGATCGGCTACCGGCAGCACCACGATCTCGATGCGCATGCTGCTACCGGGTGTCGGCGCGGTGGCCGGCGAGGCGTTCGATGCCGTGCGCTCGCTCATGTCGATCTCCAGCGGAAAGTCGTCAGACCCGACCGCCGACGCTACGCCGCTGTGTGCGGCGTGTCGCTATACGTTGGTGTGGAATGGTGCGAAACGCGTGCGGCCGCGGCCATTGAGCGCAAGGTGCGTCAAACAGGCGCAAACGTAGATCAGCGCGGCGAATGCAGCCGATGCAGGAGCTCGGCTTCCGTCAGCGAGATACCGCAGGTATCGGCGATGTCCTGCGGGCTGGCACCCTGGCGTGCGAGGCGCTGCGCGAGCGCAAGGGCGCGATCGTTGGTGGCACCCGCGTCGCTGGCGACGCTGACCGTGGGCGTGCGACGCACCTGGTCTTCGATGTCGCCGAGACGGTGGTCGAGGCGACGGAGCATGCCGGCGAGCGCTTCGGTCGACATCGCGACGTCCACCGCTTCCGCTTCGTGTGCGGTGGGAGCGGGCGCGACGGTTTCGATGCCCGGCGCCGGCGGGGTGTGACTCATCCGCCGGAAGACCAGCAGCAAACCGACCAGGTTCAGGACCGCGAGAGCGATCAGCACATATCCGATGGCGGCGTTCATGCAGGTGGCACTCCGTGGGGTCGCGGCACACGGTACCGTAATGGGCGGGATTTTCGAAGCGTTGCCCGCACCGGTGCAGCGCGCTTCAGGCGCGACAGAGCTTCGGGACGTCGACGAGTGCGATGAAACCGTCGTCGCGCGTGATGACACCGCTGACGGGGTCGTCGCGGCGTTCCGCGCGGCCCGGCGGCGGGGGCGCGACGTCGTCGGGCTCGAACGTGAGCATGTCGCCGATCACGTCGATACGCATGCCGACGACCGTACCGCCGTCGTCGAACACGATCACACGGTGGGCGTCTTCCGCGCCGGGCTCGTGGGCGGCGTCGAGGCCGAAACGACGGCGACCGTCCAGCACGGGCACGATCTGCCCCCGGAGATTGACGATACCGAGTACGTCGTCAGGCGCACCCGGCACCGGCGTGATGTCGCCGGGTTTGATGACTTCGCGCACGCTCGCGAGGGACACCGCGTAGCGCTGCCCTTTAAGAGAGAAGCCCAGCCAGGCGCCGCGTTGGATGTCGGTCACGGACCCAGTTCCTTTTCCAGCCATTGCATCAGCGCCGTGGTACCGACCACGCCGCACTTCGGTTCGAGAGACATACCGGCGAGCCACGGGCGGGTCGTGGCGCCCTGGCGCCATTGGATCGCCTCGGGCGCGAGCTCCACGGGCTCTTCGTCGACGACGCAGGCAAGTGCCCAGACGCGGTCACGCAGAATCACCAGTGTCGTGACGGGTGCGCCGGCCATGTCGGGCGACAGGACGGCGGCGAGATCGGCCACGCGCGCTTCGCCGCTCGGGTGGCGCCAGCGACCGAGACAGATCGGGTTGGTCGAGTTCGGTGGCGACAGCGGCGGCATCGGAAGCAGATGCGTGACGTCCGCCATCGGCACCGCGAGCTTGACGCCCGCCGCCACGCAGAGCAGATAACGCGAGTCGCCGACCGCGTCACCGGCATCGTCGGCCGCGGTTCGCCATGGATCGATCGCGACGACCTGAACGTCACCGACGGGATCCGCCAGCGCGCCGGCCACGGGCGTCAGAAGCTCTGCGAGATAGTCCGCGACGATCTGCTCGGCGTCCTGCATCGCGCGCATCATGCGGCGGCATCCGTGACGGTGGCCACCGGCAGCGCCAGCAACTCGTCGAGCAGCTGGCGATAGGCGTTGCCACCGCGACGCGCGGCGGGCCACGAGGCCAGCGGGACGCCGGCGGCGCTGGCTTCCCGTATCTGGGTGTCGGTGGGAATCACGGCTTCGCTCACGACCTCGCCGTACTGCTCGCGAAGCTGCGCAAGGCACGCGCGCGACGCATGCGTGCGCGCATCGAAAAGCGTCGGCACGATCGTGCGCGGCATCGGCTTGCCGCGCGAGCGCTCGATCATCGAGAGGCTGCGCAACATGCGTTCGAGGCCGGCGAGCGCGAGTGCTTCGGTCTGCGTGGGCACGAGCAGGCGATCGCTGGCGGCCAGCGCGTTGACCATCAGCACGCCGAGCGTCGGCGGGCAATCGAGCAGCACGTGATCGAAGTCGTCGACGAGTTCGGCCAGCGCCTGCGTGAGGATGAGCCCCATGCCGGCGCGCGTGCCGAGCTGACGGTCGAGGGTGATCATGGCGGCGGACGCGGGCAGGACGCTCAGGCGGTCCCACTGCGTGGCATGCACGAGCGTACCGACCGGCAGCGGGTTGCCACCGACGCCGAACAGGTCGTACACGCTGCCATGCGCCCCACCCTCCACGCCGATATAGCCGGAAAGCGACGCGTGCGGATCCATGTCGATCAGCAGCGTGCGCTTGCCGGATGCGGCGAGCAGACTGCCCAGCGCGACGGCCGTCGTCGTCTTGCCGACACCGCCTTTCTGGTTGGAAATCGCCCAGACGCGCATCAGTGCGCCTCCTCGCCAGCGGCAAAGCGCGCTGCGCCGGCGGTGGGTGCGACGACATCCGGCGCCGACGATCCCGCCGGTGCGGCGGACACCGGCGCAGCGGCCGACGACAGGTCGACGCGATCGGCGTCGCTGTAGAAGCGCGCCGGCGCGGCCTTGTCGCTCATCACCACGATCAGAACGCGGCGGTTGCGATTGCGCCCTTCGTCCGTGCCGTTGTTCGCCGTGGGACGGAATTCGCCCCAGCCAATGATGCCCACGCGATGCGGATCCACGCCGGTGGTGGTGATCAGCCGGGCGACGGTGGCCGCACGGGCAGCCGAAAGCTCCCAGTTGGACGGGAACAGCGTCGTCGCGATGGGTGTGTTGTCGGTATAGCCTTCGATACGCATCGCGTTCGGGAACGGCGCGAGGATGCCCGCGAGCTTGCGCAGCACGTCCTCCGCCGCCGGCTGGAGCTTCGCCACGCCCACCGGGAAAAGGATATCGGTGCGCACTTCGATCTCGAGCCAGTCCTGCGTCTGCCGCACGCTGACCATGCTCTTGTCGATCAGCGGCTTCATCGCCCGCTTCACCTCGTCGGAAATCTGGCTGAGGCTCGCGTTTTCGGTCTTGCCCACCGTCGTGTTGGCGGCGGTGGCGGTGTTGATGTTGGCGGCTTCCTGGCGCTCCGTGGCCGCGCCTTCGTGGCCCGGCAGCGGCAGGTTGCGCGGCGGGATCGGCACGTCGATCTTCGCGATCGGCGCGGCGGTCGGCGCGCGCGACTGGTTCGGCAGCGGCACCTGCGCCGCGGGCGTGGCGTCGCGGATCGGCTCGATCACCTTGCCCGTGCCGTTGAAGGCCTCGTTGATCGACTGGGCCATCACGCGGAACTTCGTTTCGTTTACCGCGGACACCGCGTACATCACCACGAACAGCGCGAGCAGCAGCGTGATCAGATCGCCATAGGGGATCGCCCAGCGCTCGTGATTGATGTGTTCTTCGTGGTGACGGCGCTTCACGAGAGGAACCCCTGGAGCTTGCTCTCGATGTGGCGCGGGTTGTCGCCCTGCGCGATGGAGACGAGGCCTTCCACGAGGATCTCGCGCATCTGCGAGCGACGGCGTGCGAGGCCCTTCAGGCGCGATGCCATCGGCAGCGCGAGCAGGTTGGCGAGGCTGATGCCGTAAATGGTGGCGACGAACGCCGCCGCGATGCCGTGGCCGAGCTTGCTCGGTTCGGCGAGATTCTGCATGACGGACATCAGGCCCATCACGGCGCCGATGATGCCCATCGTGGGCGAGTAAGCGCCGGCGTTCTCGAAGACCTTGGCGGCCTCGATGTCCGTGTGCTCGCGCGCGAGCACTTCGACTTCGAGTACCGAGCGCATCGCGTCGGGCTCGGTGCCGTCGACGAGCAGCTGCAGCCCCTTGCGGATAAAGGGGTCGGCTTCGCGCTCGATCGCCGGCTCGAGCCCCAGCAGGCCCGTCCGGCGGGAAATTTCGCTCCAGCCGACGATACGGCTGACGAGGTTTTCGGATTCGATGTCCGGTGGGCGATACACCCAGGGCAGCATGCTCCATGCACGCTTCAGCACGGCCCCCGGCGTCTGCACGAGCAGCGCCGCGAAGGTGCCGAGAAACACGATGACGAACGCGGCCGGATTCCACAGGGCATCGAGGCTCGAGCCCTTGAGGATGGTTCCGACGATGATGACCACGAAGGCCAGGATCGTCCCGACGACGCTCACGATATCCATATCAGACAGCCATCCTTAGTGTCGGCAGCACCTGGCCGCCGTCGTCGGCGAGGCCGGCGAGATCGAGCACGAGCGCGATGCGGCCGTCGCCCGTGATGGTGGCACCCGCGATACCCGGCACGTCCTTGAGGAACGGCCCGAGCGGCTTGGCCATGACGTCTTCGCGGCCGATCACCTCGTCGACGAGGCAACCGAGCGTCTGATGGCCGATCTGCACCACCACGACGTGGCCGCCCTTGCCTGCCCCGCCCGCCCAGCGACCGAGGTCGGCGAGCGGCAGCGCGCGCTGGCGATGCGCCGCGACGGTGCGTCCGTCGAGTTCCTGGATCTGGCCCGGCACGAGTTCGAACACTTCGGCCACGTTCGACATCGGCAGCGACAGCAGGCGCGTGCCGACGCGCACCATGAGCACGCGCAGGATCGCGAGGGTCAGCGGCACCGAGAGACGAACGGTGCTGCCATGGCCAACGCGCGAGTCGATCGACAGCGTGCCGCCGAGCTCGACGATCTTCGTCTTGACCACGTCCATGCCGACGCCGCGACCCGAGATGTCGGATACCTGGCTGGCGGTGGAGAAGCCTGGGCGGAACACGATCTCGTAGCACTCGCGCTCGTCGAGACGCGCGGCCTGCTCTTCGTCGAGCAGCCCCTTCTCGACGGCCTTGCGGCGCAGGACTTCCGGGTCCATGCCCTTGCCGTCGTCGGTGACGGTAATGACGATGCGGTCGCCGAACTGGCCGGCCGCGAGGCGCACGGTACCACTGCGCGACTTGCCCTCGCGCGCCCGTGCCTCGGGCATTTCGATGCCATGGTCGACCGCGTTGCGCAGCAGGTGCACCAGCGGATCGGCCAAGGCTTCCACCACCGTGCGGTCGATGTCGGTGTCTTCGCCTTCGGTGACGAGCTCGATTTCCTTGCCCAGCTGGCGCGCGAGATCGCGCACGATGCGCGGGAATCGCGAGAACAGCTTGCCCACCGGCTGCATGCGCATGCGGAGCACGGCGTTCTGCAGATCTTCGGCCACGCGCTCGAGTTCGCCGATCGCGCGTTCCATGGGGTCGTTCGTGCCGCGCGGTGCCAGGTTCGCCAGGCGATTGCGGACGAGCACGAGTTCGCCCGCGGCGTCGACGAGGCCGTCGAGGCGGTGGGTGTCGACGCGGACGGTGGTGTCGGTGGCGCCGGTGCTGCGTTTTTCGGTGGGTTTGTCGGATTTCGGCGTGGCCGCCGCCGGGGCCGCCTTGATTTCGGGAACCGGGGCGACCGGCGTCGCGGACAGGTCCGCTCCTACAGGTGCCGCGGCGGCTGGTGCGACGGCGCCGGGCGCGGCTGTGCCGTGCAGGCTGTCGAGCAGTGCTTCGAATTCGTCGTCGCTGATCGCGTTGGGATCGGCGGTGGGCGTGGGTGCGACCGCGACGGGCGCGGGTGAGCTGTCGACGGGGTCGGCGCCGGGCGCGCCCGTGCCGTAGAGCGAATCGAGCAGCGCTTCGAATTCGTCGTCGGAGATGGTGCCGGACGGTGCCGGCGCCGGCGCGCGGTCGCTGCGCGCGGCGTCGAGCATCGCCTCGAATTCGTCTTCGATCGGATCGTGCGAGCGCGTGGACGGCTGCGCCGGTGCCGCTACGGGCACGGCCAGCGCGACCGGTGCGGCGGACACGGCACGACCGGGAATCACGAGGCGATCGAGCAGCGAACGCGGCGCCGGCTCGATCGCCACGGCGCCATCGGCGGCGCGCATCATGTCGTTGAGGAGGTCGAGCGACTCCAGCAGCGCGTCCATGAAGCCGGCATCGAGCACGATCGCGCCATTGCGCGCCTCGTTGAGGAGATCCTCGGCGCGATGGCACAGCTCCACCATGGGGTTCAGGCCGAGGAACCCCGCCCCGCCCTTGACGGTATGGAACGCGCGGAACACCGCGTTCAGCAGCTCGACGTCGCCCGGCGACGACTCGAGATCCACGAGCTGTTCGCCCAGGCTCTCGAGCAGCTCGCGCGCTTCGATCAGGAAGACGTTGAGAAGCTCGTTGTCCAGCTCGACGCTCACGGTGCTCAGAAGCCGAATTCGCTGAGCAGGCGGTCTACTTCGTCCTGGCTGACCTTGTCGGCCGCCGGCGTGGCGCCGCCGGCGAGCGAACCCGTCAGCCGCACCAGTTCGACCAGCGACGATTCCACCTTGGCCATGAACGCCTCGACCTGCGCGACGCGCTGGCCCGAGAGGTCCTGCCACGACTGCACCTCGACCATTTCACCGAAGCCGATGTCGCAGCTCTGCGCGAAGTCGCCGACGCGCACGGCGAGCGACGTCGCGTGGGTCGCGAACGCCGGGTCGGCATGATCGAGCACCAGCACCTCGTCGGCCTGGCGCGCGAGCGCCTGGGCCTGCGGGCGCAGCTTCTCGCTGAAATCGAGCGTGCGGTGCGCTGCCTGCGAGCTCATTTCGAGCACGTCGCGCAGATGCTTACGCGCATCGCTCATGTTGCCCGGCACGCCATCGGTGGAGATATCGGCGGCCAGGCGGCGGGCGGATTCGTGCAGGTCGCGCGCGAGGTGGCCGAGCGCCATGAACAGGTGCTGCTCGCGCGTGCGCAGCAGGCTGTCGAGCGCCTTCTCGAAGGCGACGCTGTCGTCGGCGTCGAGCAACTCGCGCAGTTCGGGAGCCACGTCGTGGCCGCTGGAGAGCATCGTGTTCATCGTCATCCTTAGCCGGCCGCCGCGGCGAGCCGCTCGAAGATCTTGTCCAGTTTTTCCTTCAGCGTGACCGCCGTGAACGGCTTGACCACGTAGCCGTTCACGCCGCTCTGCGCGGCCGCGATGATCTGGTCGCGGTTGTTCTCGGCCGTGACCATCAGCACCGGCATCGACTTCAGGCCGGCGTCGGCGCGGATCGCGCGCAGCAGGTCGATGCCCGTCATGTTGGGCATGTTCCAGTCGGTGACCACGAGGTCGAAGGGCTGCGCACGCAGCATCGCGAGCGCCGCGTTGCCGTCTTCCGCCTCCTGGATCAGGGTGTTGGTGAAGCCGAGCTCCACCAGCAGGTTCCTGACGATGCGTCGCATGGTGGAGAAATCGTCCACCACGAGGATCTTCATGTTCTTGTCCAAAACTCGTCTCCGCCTTGCTGCAGCGTTTAATGCTTTTCTTTCCAACCCGACATGCGTGCACGGAGGCGGATCAGGGCCTGCCCATGGATCTGGCACACCCGCGATTCGCTCACACCCAGCACCGCACCGATTTCCTTCAGGTTGAGCTCTTCATCGTAGTACAGCGACATGACCAGCTTTTCGCGCTCGGGCAGTCCGTCGATGGACTGCGCCAGCGCGTCGCGCAGGCCGGCCTGTTCGAACAGGCCTTCCGGACCCGCGGCGTCCGGGTCGACCACGTCGATCGCCGAACCCTCGTCGCCTTCCGGCGCCGTCAGGCTCAGCAAACGCGCGCTCGCCGCGTCGGCCAGGATCTGGTTGTATTCCATCGCGTCGATCCCGAGCCGCTTCATCACTTCCATGGCATCGGCGTCGCCGCCCGTTTCGTTCTCGATCTGCCTCGTTACCTCCGCCACCTCGCGCAACTTCCGGTGGACGGAGCGCGGGGTCCAGTCCGTCTTGCGCAGTTCGTCCAGCATGGCGCCACGAATGCGGATGCCCGCATAGGTCTCGAAGCTGGCCGCGCGAGTCGGCGAGTAATTTCTTGCGGCCTCCAGCAGACCGATCATTCCGGCCTGCATCAGGTCGTTCGCATCCACGCTTGGCGGCAGCCTGCCCATCAGGTGATAGGCGATGCGGCGCACCAGCGGCGCGTGTGTTCGTACCAGTTGATCCGGAGGAATCCGTGTGATCTCAAGGTATTCGGTCGCGACGCTCACAGTGGCAGCCCTCCCCCCAGATGGGACCGCTCGGCGAAAAAGCCGATGCGGCCCTGTGCCCGGGGCTCGGGTTCACCCCATGTATCGACCGACCTGGCCAGATTCTTGAATCCGACCGCGGATCGGCTGCTCGGCCAGGCGTCGACCACCGCCGACTGGCGGCGAATGGCCTGGCGCAGGTATTCGTCGTGCGGAACCATGCCCATGAAATCGAGCGACACGTCGAGGAAGCGGCCGGTCACCCGGGCCAGTTTCTCGAAGAGCTGCCGGCCTTCCTGCGCGTGGCGCACCATGTTGGCCACGATGCGGAAACGATTGACCCCGAACTCGCGGCTCATCACCTTGATCAGCGCGTAGGCATCCGTGAGCGAGGCGGGCTCGTCGCAGACCACCACGACGACTTCGTCGGAGGCGGCGGCGAACATCGAGACGCTGTCGGAGATGCCGGCCGCGGTGTCGACGACGAGGTATTCCGGCGGCAGCGTGTATTCGTCGAAGGCGCGGATGACCGCGGCGTGCTCGATGTTCGGCAGCTGCGCCATGCGCCGCGCGCCGGACGTGGCCGGGATCACCTTGAGCCCGTGGGCCGCCGAGAGCACCAGGTCTTCGATCGCGCACTCGCCTTCGAGCATATGGCCGAGGTGACGCGTGGGCTGCAGGCCCAGCAGCACGTCGATATTCGCCATCGCCAGATCGGCGTCGAGCAGCAGCACGTCGCGTCCGCCCATGGCGAGCGCCATGCCGAGGTTCACGGCCACCGTGGTCTTGCCCACGCCGCCCTTGCCGCCCGCGATGGCGATGCTGCGGGTAGGCCGACGGTCGGCGAGCCAGTTGAGTCCGGCGGCCTGGGTGGTATCGACGTGTGTGCTCATGGAGGAAGTCACTGCCGTAAAGGGGGTCTGGTTCGTGTGGGAGGAAGGCGTGTTCACGCGATCGCCGGCGTGGCGATGCCGAAGCGCTCGGCGAGGATCGCGTCGTCGGGCTCGTCGGTGCGCTGCTTGAGCAGCTGGGCCGCGAGGCAGACGAGTTTGCGCGCGTCGGCCGAGGCGATGTCCTCGGGAACGCGCTGGCCGTCCGTGGTGTAGTCGAGCGGCAGGCCATGGCGGATGACCGCCGAGAGCGCGCCGCCGATCAGCGGCGCCTCGTCGAGCTTGGTGAGGATCGCGCTCTGCGGCGCCAGCGGCGCGTAGGCGCGGATGGCGTTGTCGATCGCCTGCGACTGCGCGTTGGCGGCGAGCACCAGGCAGACGCGGACGTCGGAGGTGGCACGCAGCGTTTCGAACTGCTCTTGCAGTTTCGGATCGTTGCCCGCGAGGCCCGCCGTGTCGACGAGCACCGTGTGGCGACCGCGCAGCTGCAGCAGCACGTTGCGCAGGCTGGTGGCGTCGTGCGCGTTGAACACCCGCACGCCGAGCAGTCGGCCGTAGTGTTCGAGCTGCGCGCCGGCGCCGATGCGGTACTGGTCGGCGCTGATCAATGCGACGTTGGACGCGCCGTGGCGAAGCACCGCCCGCGCGGCCAGCTTGGCGATGGTGGTGGTCTTGCCCACGCCCGTGGTGCCCACGAGCGCGGTGACGCCACCGCCGACGGTATCGAAGTTGCGGCCGCTGGTACGGATGTTGCGCGACAGGATGCCCAACGGCAGGTAACGCGCCTGCTCGGCGGTCATGCCGGGCGGAAGTTCGGCGCACAGTGCGCGGGCCACGTCGCCATCGATGCCGAGGCGGGTCATCTCGCGCAGCACGCGGGCGCGCAGCGGCTGGTCGCGGTCCATCTGGTTCCACGCCAGCGTCGAGAGCTGCACTTCCAGCATCTCGCGCAGGTTGTTGATCTCGGCACGCACGCCGTTCACGGCGGCGTCGTTGTTCGGCGAGACGGTCGCGGCGCGAACGACGTCTGCCACGCTCGCGGCGAGCGCGGCGCTCGACTGACGCTGCGGCGCGGCGGTGGCGGGCGCGCTGCTCTTCGCGGCGCGCTCCACGGCGGCGGCCGTGGCGGCACGCGCCTGGTCGATGCGTGCGGCACGCTCCAGGTCGTCGCGCTGCGCGCGGATCGGCGCTTCCTCGCGGCGGGCAGGCGGCGGCTCGACGCCGAAGCCGGCCTCGCGCACCAGCGCTTCGTCGTAATCGAGGGCGGCGATGATCTCGATGCCGTCGTCCATGCGACGCGTCGACAGGATCACCGCGTCGGGACCCTGCTCGTCACGGACCTGGCGCATCGCCTGGCGCATGTCGGGAGCAACGAATCGTTTGATTTTCATGCCTTCGATCCTGTCTTCGTCCGGGTGCCCTCTTCCAGGACACCACCATGTTCGTCCGGTCGGCCGCCCGAATCTTCGGGCGGCGTCTCACTCTTATCGTCCGAGGGCCGTCACCAGCTTGACGCGCCGGTTGTCCGGAACCTCGTTGTAAGCGAGTACATGCAGGTTCTGGGCCACATGGCGCACGAAGCGCGAAAGCCATGGGCGAAGCGCCGGGGAAACCAGCAGAACGGCCGGTTCGCCGGCGGCCTCCTGGCGGCGCGCGGCCTCGGCCACCGATTGCTGCAGCCTGTCGGCGAGCCCCGGCTCCACCGCCGCGCCCGCCGGCCCGCCGCCCTGCAGCGACTGCAGCAGGATCTGTTCGAGATCCGGCGCCAAAGTAATGACAGGCACTTCGCTGCCGAGGCCCGCGATCTCCTGCACGATCTGGCGGCCGAGCGTGACGCGCACGGCGGCGGCGAGAACGCCCGGATCCTGACTCTGCCCCGCGTGCTCCGCGAGCGATTCGACGATGCCGCGGAAGTTGCGGATGGGCACGCGCTCGGCGAGCAGGTTCTGCAACACCTTGACCACGGCGCCCAGCGACAGGCGCTTCGGCACGAGATCTTCCACCAGCTTCGGCGTCTGCTGCGCGAGACGGTCGAGCAGCTGCTGCACGTCCTGATGGCCGATGAGCTCGTGGGCGTGGTTCTGCAGGATGTGCGAAAGATGCGTGGCGATGACGGTCGCCGGATCGACGACGGTGTAACCGAGCGTCTGCGCGTGCTCGCGCAGGCCGGGTTCGATCCACACCGCGTCGAGGCCGAACGCCGGATCGCGCGTGGCGATGCCGTTGATCGTGCCGTGCACGCGACCCGGATCGATCGCGAGCATGCGCTCGGTATGGATTTCCGCCTCGCCCATCGGCACGCCCATCAGCGAGATGCGGTAGCCGTGCGGCACGAGGTCGAGGTTGTCGCGGATGTGCACCGACGGTACGAGGAAACCGAGCTCCTGCGACAGCTTGCGGCGCACCGACTTGATGCGCGCCATCAGCTCGCCGCCCTGCGCCTTGTCCACGAGCGGGATCAGGCGATAGCCCACTTCGAGGCCGATGGTATCCACCTGCGCCACGTCCTCCCACGACAGCTCGAGACGCTCGGCCGGCGGCGCCGACTCCAGCGCCAGCTCGGTGCCCGGCGCGCCCGCGCCCGCCCCGCTGACGACGCCGGCGGCATCGTTGAGCTGCTTCCGGTGCAGCTTCCACGCGCCGAAGCCCGTGATGCCGGCGAGGATCAGGAACGGAAGATTGGGCATGCCCGGGATGAGGCCCATGGTGCCGAGCACGGCGGCCGCGACGCCGAGCGCCTTCGGCTGGCCGAAGAGCTGACCCATGACGTGCTTGCCCATCTCCTGCGACTTGGACACACGCGTGACGATCACGGCGGTGGCGATGGAGAGCATCAGGCCCGGCACCTGCGCGACGAGACCGTCGCCGATGGTCAGCAGCGTGTAGGTGCGTGCGGCCTCACCGGCCGAGAGGCCGTGCTGCAGCATGCCGATGAAGAAGCCGCCGATGATGTTGATCGCCAGGATCAGGATGCCGGCCGTGGCGTCGCCGCGGACGAACTTGGAGGCACCGTCCATCGAGCCGTAGAAGTCGGCTTCCTCGCGGACCTCCTGACGGCGCTCGCGCGCCTGTTCCTGTGTCAACAATCCGGCGTTGAGATCGGCGTCGATCGCCATCTGCTTGCCGGGCATGGCGTCGAGGGTAAAGCGGGCCGTCACTTCCGAAACGCGCGTGGCGCCCTTGGTGACGACCACGAAGTTGATGATGGTGAGGATCGCGAAAACGACGAAGCCGACGGCGAAGTTGCCACCGATGACGAACTCGCCGAATGCCTCGATCACCTTGCCGGCCGCGCCCGGGCCGTTGTGACCGTGCAGCAGCACGACGCGGGTGGACGCGATGTTGAGCGCGAGGCGCAGCAGCGTGGCGAACAGCACGACGGTAGGGAACGAGGCCAGTTCCAGCGGCCGCATCACGTACATGGTGGCCAGCAGGATCACCAGCGACAGCGCGATGTTGAAGGTGAACAGCAGGTCGAGCATGAACGGCGGCAGGGGCAGCATCATCATGCCGAGCATGATCAGCATCGCCACCGGCGCCGCGACGCCGCGGCGGCCGATCTGGCGGAACGTGCCCATGAAGCTGGTGGAGGCTGCCATCGTCAGTTATCCATTCTGTAAGGACCCATGAGGTCCGGGTCGATCTCCTGCCGCGGCAGGTCGGGCGGCAGGTCGCCCATGGCGATCGCCTGCTTCAGCCGGAACACATAGGCCAGGATCTGGGCCACCGCGACGTACAGCGCCGAGGGGATTTCGCGTCCGATTTCCGTCGTGTGATACAAGGCGCGTGCCAACGGCGCCGATTCCACGACAGGAACCTTCGCGCCACCCGCCACATCGCGGATCTGCTGGGCGATCACGTCCATGCCCTTGGCCACCACGCGGGGCGCTCCCATGCGGTTTTCGTCGTATTTCAGGGCCACGGCGAAGTGGGTCGGATTGGTCACGATCACGTCGGCCGTCGGCACGTCTTCCATCATCCGGCGGCGGGCCATCTGATGCTGCATCTGACGAATTTTTGACTTCAGCTCGGGGCTGCCCTCGTTTTCCTTGTGCTCGTCCTTCACTTCCTGCTTGGTCATCTTCATCTTCTTCGTGAAGCTGAATTTCTGCCACGGCGCGTCGACCAGCGCGATGGCGCCGAGGGCGCAGGCGAAGATCATCGAGGCATGGCCGAAGATGCCGAACGCCTTGGCGATGCCGTCGCTCACCGGGCCGGTACCCACCGTGTACATCTCACGGGTGGACCGCATCAGGAACCACGCCAGCGCGCCGCCGATCAGCAGCAGCTTGAGCACCGACTTGCCGAGTTCCACGAGCCCGTTCATCGAGACGAGGCGCGAGAAGCCCTTGATGGGATCGAGGCGATCGAACTTGGGAATCAGGGCCTGGCCGGAGAAATTGAGGCCGCCCATGAGGGCCGGCGCGGCGATGGCGGCGACCATGGTGGCGGCGAACACGGGGCCGAGCAGCTTCAGGCCCTCTAGCGCGGCCGACATCAGCGCGCGATAGATGCCGTTGGGGGCGAAAAGGTCGTCGCGCCCGTAGTGCAGGCCCACGCGCATGATGTTCGCCGCGTGCACGGCCATCTGGTCGCGCGACGCGATCAGGGCGAACACACCCGAGAGCACGACGATGGCGGTCGACAGATCGCGCGAGCGCGGGAGATCGCCCTTCTCGCGGGCTTCGCGAAGGCGTTTTTCACTAGGGGCTTCGGTTTTGTCTTCCTTATCGGTCTCGCTCATGGCGGCTACCTCCCGATAAGCTGACGCATGGTGTTCCACGCGTCGGTCTGCAATGAATCGAACGCGCCCGGGAGGGCGCGCAGCGCGAGCCAGACGGCCAGCAGGCCGAGGCAGATCGTGATGGGAAAGCCCACCGCGAACAGGTTCATCGACGGCGCCGAACGGCTGATCGCGCCGAAACCGAGATTGACCACGAGCGTGGCCGTGAGCGCGGGCAGCGCCACGCGAACCGCACCCGAGAACAGGTGGCTCGCGAACTCGAGCACGCCCCAGATACCGTTGGCGCCGATGCCCTGCTGCCCCACGGGCAACGTGCGAAAGCTGTCGGCGAGCAGCGAAATCAGCTGCAGGTGGCCGTTCATCACGAGGAACAGCAGGGTCACCAGCATCATGTAGAACTGGCTGAGCACGGAAATCGTGCCGCCGATGCCCGGATTGATCGTCTCGGCGAAGCCGAGGCTCATCGCCTGCGACACGATCTGGCCGCCAAACGACACCGCCTCGAACACCAGCTTGAGAATGAAGCCGAGTGCCGCGCCCACCAGCACCTGCTGCGCGAGCGTGCCGATGCCCTGCGCCGACAGGGGACGGATATCCAGCGGCGCCAGCGGGGCGAGCGCCATCGTCAACAGCAGGGCCAGGCCCACGCGGATGCGCGCGGGGATGGTCGTCGCACCCAGCACGGGGGCGACGAGCAGCAGGCCGGAGATGCGGGCGAGCGCCCAGCACGCGCCGCCGACCCACCCTTCGAGCTGGGCGACGTCGATCGGCATCAACGAACCGCCTGGGGCAGGTTCTCGATCAACGTGCGGGTGAACTGCACGAGCGTGCGCAGCATCCACGGGCCGGCGATGATCATCACCAGCGCCATGGAGATGAGCTTCGGGATGAAGCTGAGCGTCTGCTCGTTGATCTGCGTCGCCGCCTGGATCATGCCGATGAGCAGGCCCACCGCGAGCGCGGTGAGCAGCAGCGGCGCGCCGATCAGCATCGCGATGTGCAGGGCCTGCTGGCCGAAGCCGATGACCGATTCCGGCGTCACTGGAAGAAGCTCCCGGCCAGGGTGCCCAGCAGGAGTGTCCACCCGTCGACGAGCACGAAGAGCATGATCTTGAACGGCAGCGAGATGATCATCGGCGACACCATCATCATGCCCATCGACATGAGCACGGAGGCGACGACGAGGTCGATGATGAGAAACGGGATGAAGAGCAGGAAGCCCATCTGGAACGCGGTCTTCAGCTCGCTCGTGACGAAGGCGGGCAGCGCCACGCGATAAGGCACCGCGTCCTTGTCGGCATAGGGCTGCTCGCCGGCCAGCTTCGTGAAGAGCTGCAGGTCGGGTTCGCGGGTCTGTTCGAGCATGAAGTGGCGGAACGGGCCGGCTGCGAGCGGCAGCGCGTCCTGCACGCTCATCTGGCCATCCATGTACGGCTTGATGCCGGCGTCGTACGCCTTGTTCATCACCGGCGTCATGACGAACAGCGTGAGGAACAACGACAGGCCGAGGATCACCTGATTGGGCGGCGTGCTGTTGGTGCCCAGCGCCTGACGCAGGAAACCCAGCACGATGATGATGCGCGTGAACGACGTCATCATCAGCAGGATCGCGGGCAGCGCGGTGAGCGCCGTCATCAGCGCCAGCATCTGGATCGACAGCGACCACGTCTGGCCGCCATTGGCGGCCGGCTGCACGTTGAGCAGCTGGATACCCGGCGGATCGGCCGCGAAGGCCGGGAACGGGGCGATCAGCAGAACGAGGAGGAACAGCCAGGGCCAGCGCTTCATGAACGCTTCCACTGGGAGAGCAGGTCGCGGAAGCCGAGGGCGACAGGCGTGCCGGAAGCCGGCGTCGCGTCGTCCGTCACGGGCGTGTCCAGCACGTGCAGCGTACGCAGGCCGGCCGTCGGCGAGGCGCCGACGAGGATCTGCGTACCGCCGACTTCAAGCAGCATGACCTTTTCCTTGACGCCCACGGGCATCGATTCGACGACGCGGATCTTCCGGCCGCCCGGACGCACGCGGGCCTGGGCACGGCGGCTGATCCAGCCGACGAAGAAGATGAGCGCCACGACACCGGCCAGGCTGATCGTGACGCGGAGGAGTTCCGCGCCCGAATCGACCGCCGGGGCGGCGGCCGGGGCCGCCATCAGGGCGCAGGGAAGGAAGCCGCCAGCGAAGGCGGCGACGGCACGGCGCATGCGGATCACCGCAGCTTGCGGACGCGCTCGGCCGGGCTGATCACGTCGGTCAGCCGAATGCCGAATTTCTCGTTGATGACGACGACTTCGCCGTGCGCGACGAGCGTGCCGTTGACGAACACGTCGAGCGGCTCGCCGGCCGCGCGGTCGAGTTCGACGACCGAACCCTGGTTGAGCTGAAGCAGGTTGCGGATGCTGATCTTGGTACGACCGACTTCCATCGCCATGGTGACCGGGACGTCGAGAATGACGTCGAGGTTCACTTCGTTGCCGAGGCCGATGGACGAGGCCAGCGAAGCGTCGCTGGTGTCGATATCTTCGAGGGTGGTGGGTTCGTTCATGTCCGTTCCAGTGAGAGACGTTGCCGGGTGCAGGTTATGTGAAGCAAGCGGCGTGCCATGGAAACGGAAGGCGGTTTGAACGCGGAAATCGGCTTCGCGGCGGGGTTTTCGAACTGCGGAGGCTGTCGCACTCCGGATGTGACGCAGTGCGACAGTCAGAAAGCTGACGCTCGACGGCAGTTAGTCACCAAGACGGGCAATTGACGGTTTCGGCGAGCACCCATCGCCGATACTCCCACCCTCCGGTAGCAACCCCTACCGAAGGGGTGGGAGGCCAATCGTACGGGCCATTCACGGGTGTCGCGAGCACCCTTCGCCGATACGATCGGCTCCCACCCTCCGGTAGCAAGACCTACCGAAGGGGTGGGAGCCGATCGTATCGGCGAACCGGCGAAGCCGGCCCGGCCTCAGACCGGCTCGGCGATCGGCTGGGTCGGCAGCGCGGTCGGGCGCGGCGCGTTCCGACGCAGCAGCGAGTCGAACTGCACCGCCTTGTTTCCGTTGGAGTTCGCCATCCGACCGCGAAAGATAGGCACGTCTTCGGCAAAGATCGTCGCCGTCTCCGGCAGGCTGATCGGAATGACGTCGCCCTTGCGCAGGTGCAGGAAGTCGCCGATGGTCAGGCGCGCCTCCGCCAGCATCGAGGTGATCTCGACCTCGGCGTCGAGGATTTCCTCGTGCAGGTTCTGGATCCAGCGATCGTCGCGCTCGGCGCGGTCGCTCTGCACACCCGCGTCGAGCAGCTCGCGGATGGGCTCCACCATCGAATACGGCAGCGTCAGGTGCACTTCGCCGCCACCGCCATCGAGTTCGATGTGGAAGCGCGACACCACGACGGTTTCCGTCGGGCTGACGATGTTCGCGAACTGCGGATTGATCTCCGAATTCATGAACTCGAACTGCATCTTCAGCACCGGTGCCCAGGCCTCGGCCATCGCGGTGAAGGCTTCCTGCAGCACGATCTGGATGACGCGGTTTTCCGTCGGCGTGAAATCGCGGCCTTCGATGCGCGCGTGGTAGCGGCCGTCGCCGCCGAAGAAATTGTCGATGACGGTGAAGACCAGACGCGGCTCGAACACCATCAGCGCGGTACCGCGCAGCGGCTTGATGCGGATGAGGTTGAGGTTGCTCGGCACGGCCAGCGAGTGCACGTACTCGTTGAACTTGGTCATCTTCACGCCAAGGACCGACACCTCGCACGACTTGCGCAGCACATTGAACAGGTTGGCGCGGAAATAGCGCGCGAACCGGTCGTTGACCATCTCCAGCGTGGGCAGGCGCCCGCGCACGATGCGGTCCTGCTGGGTGAAATCGTAATCCTGAATGCCGCCGGGCGGCGGCAGCTCGAGCTCGGTCTCGACCGCGCCACCTTCCACGCCGGCGAGCAGCGCGTCGATTTCTTCCTGGGTGAGGATGTCGCTCATGGCCGGAAGCGCCCCGTCACTGCATGATGAAGCTGGTGAAGTAGACCGCGTCGACGCCCGGCCGACCGATCTTTTCCTTCAGCACGCGCTGGATCTCGGCCAGCGCGGCGGCCTGGAGCTTCTGCTTGCCCTTCACGTCGGACAGGCTCTTCACGTCCTGCGCCGAGAACAGCATAAGCAGGGCGTTGCGGATCTCGGGATCGGCTTCCTTCGCCGCCGTGATCGCCTCGGGATCGTGCGACATGACGTTGACGCCCACCTGCAGGAACCGCAGGGCCGTGTCGTCCTGGAAATTGACGACGAACGCCGGGTCCAGCTGCAGATAAACGGCCGGCTTCGACTTCACCGCCGCGGCTTCGCCCTCGGCACCTTTATGGCCACCCTTCATCATGAACCAGCCGCCCGCCCCGCCAGCCGCGAGAACGACGAGCGCGCCGATCAGGAGCAGCTTGCCCTTCTTCTTTTTCGGTGCGCCTTCGACGGCTTCTTTCGGTGCTGCGGCCATGCGGGAAAACCTCTTTATCTGATGCGTTGGTTACGGTGGCCCGGAGGCCTCGTCCCCTAGTCTGCAATCGGCGTGCCAGCGGCATCGACTGCGTAACTCACTGAAATCGCGGAACGTGACGGCGCTCGCTCAAGTCGGTGCACCGTCACCAGTCGAAACTTTGACGCCCGTTAGGCGAGCTCATCGACCAGACCGCGCGCCGCGACGCGCGTCGTCGCGAGGACCTCCGGGGTGTCGTTCCGGGACCGGCCATCAGGATCCCCCGCTGAGCCCTGCCCCGTACCAGCCTGCCCGGCCTGCCCCTGCCCGACATCCGCCTGACCCAGCGAAAGGCCGTGGTGGGCGAGCATCGTGTCGAGGTGCGACAGGGTCTGCTGCACGGCGTGCACGGCGGCGGGATGCTGCGCGACGATCGCGACATTCACCTTGCCGCCGTCGAGGTTCACGCGCACATCCATGCTGCCCAGCTCCTCGGGGTGCAGCTTGATGCGCGCTTCCTTGATCTGACCGGAGCCCATCCACGCGATCTGGTCGCCCAGTTCCTGCGCGAACTGCGGCGATGTGGCGGCCTGGGTCGCCTGCACCTGCACGAGGGGCTCGAGGCCATGCGTCGGGGCCTGGCCGTGGGCGAGCGGCATCGGGCTGGCACTGGCAGGGTCCAGCGACGCCGCGGCATCGTCCTTCGCCGGGCCGGCCTGACCCGCCTGCACCGAGAGCAGGGCGGTGAACGGCACGTTCGACACCGCCACCGTGGGGGCGGCCGTCACGTCGCCGGACATCGCCGTGGGCGGCAGCAGCATCGGATCGTCGGGCTTCGCGTCGCCACCCGGCAGCAGACTCGCGAGCGCGGCGCCTGCGTTGGCCGCGCCGGCCAGCGGGTCCGTCGCGCCATCTTTCACGGCGCCGAGCAGCTTCGTCGCGACCTCGGTCACTTTCGGCGGCACGCCGATCAGCGAGAGCATCGTGGCGGCGATCGACGCATCGTTGGCATCGGTCGTGTCGTCTTTCCTGTCGTCGCCTTTTTCATCGCCGTTCGCCTGCTTCGCCGCCGGTGCCCTGGAAGGCGTGGAGGGCTTATCTGCCGCGGCCGTGTTCGACGACGCCCGCTGGGGCTGGCGCGAATCCGCGTGGGCGGCGTCGAGGGCCACATCGAAACGCTTTGCCGGCGAGGCATCGTCCTGCGGACGCGGGGACGCCTGCGTCGCGGGTGCGGCGGCACGGGCGGTCTGGAGGGCGAGCGTGGCGTTGTTCATGCGGGTGATCCGGTCGTTTCGTTCGGTGTCGGACGCGGGCATGTCAGCCCTCGCCCCTCGGCGCGCGGCGATACTGCGAGCGCTCGTCGGCCTGTTCCTGTTCGCGGCGGTCCTGCGACTTGCGTTCCTGGTCGCGGTATTTCGTGGTGACGGAATCGAGCGCCTTCGCACGGCCGCGCGCGGCGGTCCAATCCTGCCGCGCATGCTCGAGCGCCTGCTCGCGACGCTGCACTTCGCCCATCTGCTGCACGATCGCCATGTCGATCTTCTGCAGGAACTGCTGGCGATTGAGCAGCGCGGTCACGCCGATGCCGTTCGGCATCGACGCGTACTCGTTGCGATAGCGCCGCAGCTCGGACAGCTGGTGTTCGCCCTCCGCGAGCGCACGCTGGCGATTCGCGAGGGCGAGCGTGGCCTCCTCGGCGCGTTCGGCGGCGAGGTCGACGACGGGCTGCAGACGGTCGGCGCGCGACGGCATCAGATGGCCTGCGCCGCTTCGACGAGCCCTGCTTCGGCGTCTGCCAGATTCATGGGTGTGTCCGTTTCCTGCTGAAGAAAGGCCGACAGGCGCGGGTACAGCGCGATGGCCTCGTCGGTGCGCGGATCACTGCCCTTCTGATACGCACCCACGGCGATCAGGTCGCGCTGCTGGCGGTAGGCGGAATACACCTGACGGAAGCGCTGCGCCGAGCGCATGTGGTCTTTCGTCACCACCGCCGGCATGACGCGGCTGATGGACGCTTCGATGTCGATCGCCGGGTAGTGACCCGCTTCCGCCATGTCGCGCGAGAGCACGATGTGGCCGTCGAGGATCGCGCGCGCGGAATCGGCGATCGGATCGTGGCGGTAGTCGTCGCCTTCGGTCAGCACGGTGTAGAACGCCGTGATCGAACCGCGGCCCTCGGCGTCGTTGCCTGCGCGTTCGACCAGCGCGGGGAGCATCGCGAATACCGAGGGTGGATAACCCTTGGTCGCCGGCGGCTCGCCGATCGCGAGCGCGATCTCGCGCTGCGCCTGCGCATAACGGGTAAGCGAATCCATGAGCAGCAGTACGCGCTTGCCCTGGTCGCGAAAATGCTCGGCCACGGCCGTCGCGACCTGCGCACCGCGAAGGCGCGACAGCGGGGGGGCATCCGCGGGCGCGGCGATGACGACCGCACGGCGGCGGCCCTCCTCGCCCAGCGTGTGGTCGACGAATTCCTTCACTTCGCGACCGCGCTCGCCGATCAGGCCCACGACAACGACGTCGGCATCGGTGAAGCGGGTCATCATGCCCATCAGCGTGGATTTACCCACGCCGGAGCCGGCGAACAGGCCGATGCGCTGACCACGCCCGACGGTCAGCAGCGCATTGATCGCGCGCACGCCCGTATCGAGCGGCGTGTCGATGGGCTGGCGCAGCATGGGATTGATGGGATCGCGGCGCAGCGGCACGCGCTCGCGTGCGAGCAGCGGGCCCTGTCCGTCGAGCGGCGCGCCGTCGGGCCCGATCACGCGGCCCAGCAACGAATCGCCCACGGGAATGCCGGAGACCGCGGCGACGGGCGTGACGCGCGCATTGGGCAGCACGCCGTGCATTTCACCGGTGGGCATCAGCAGCAGGCGGCCGTCGGAAAAGCCGACGACCTCGGTTTCCAGTTGTTTGCCATCCGCACCGGCCACCATGCAGCGCGCGCCGACGGGCGCTTCGCAACCCACGGCTTCGAGCGTCAGGCCGACGACGCGGCGCAGCTTGCCTTCCGCCTGCAGCGGCCGGACGTGTTCGGCACCGACGCGCTGCGCGGCGAGGGCTTCTCGCCAGCGCGCGTTACGCTCGGCGACGTGCCGCTCGGCGCTCACGATGCGCCGGCCTCGCCGACGTCGGCGTCGCCCTGCCCCTGGAGCACGCTGTCGACCAGGGCGTTCAGCCGCGTGCGGACGCGCGCGTCGAGACGGGAATGCTCGCTCTCCAGCCGCACGTCGCCACGCTCGAGCGCGGGATCGTCGACGATGGCGCCTTCGTGATCCAGCGGCGACCGGTGCTCGCGAACGAGCCCGGCATCGGCCGGATGCATGTGGATTTTCAGGTGACGGGAGCCGGCCGGCAGCACGTCCACCGCCTGGCGCACGACGTCGACCATCATCTCGGGACGCGTGGCGATCTCGTACCCGAGCACGCGCTCGGCGATGATGGTCGCCAGCTGTGCGAGGTCGCCCGCCACGTCGTCGTCGAGTGCGGCGAACGGACGCTCGACGGCGGCGATCAGCGCGTCGAGGCGCGCGACCTGCGCGGCGAGTTCACGCTTCGCCATGGCCCGGCCCTCGGCCAGACCGGCGTTGAAGCCTTCTTCGCGCGCCTGCCGCTCGATGGCCTCGATCTCGGCCACGGTGGGCCGATGGGGACCCTCGTCCTGCGCACCATCGACGTCCGGCGCGTCGACCGCACCCACGACCGGCAGCTCCCAGCGTTCGAACTGCGCGACGCTTTCGCGGGAAAGGATCGAGGTGAGGCTCATCAGACGAATTCTTCCCCGCCACCGGCGAGATTGATCTGGCCCGCGTCAGCAAGACGACGCGCGGTAGCCAGCACTTCCTTCTGCGCCGCATCCACCTCGGAGAGACGGACGGGGCCCTTGACCTCGAGATCGTCGCGCAGCATGTCGGCCGCGCGCTTCGACATGTTCGAGAAGATCTTCTCGCGGATGGCGACTTCCGCACCCTTGAGGGCGGTGATGAGACGCGCCGACGGCACTTCGCGCAGCAGCGTCTGCATGCTGCGGTCGTCGAGTTCAGCGAGGTCGTCGAACACGAACATGAGTTCCTCGATGCGCTCGCCCAGACCCGAGTCGATGCCCCGGATCGTGGCCATGAGCTCGGCTTCGCGCGCCGTTTCCATCGCATTGAGGATATCCGCGGCGGCCTTCAGGCCGCCCACGCTCGCGGACTTCAGCTTGTTGGAGTTGCCGGAGAACTGGCGCTCCATGATTTCGTCGAGCTCGTTGAGGGCGTGCGGCTGCACGCCATCGAGCGTGGCGATGCGCATCACGACGTCGCTGCGCGTGCGCGCCGGCAGGTAGCCGATGACTTCGGCGGCCTGGTCGGATTCGAGGTGCGCCATCACCAGCGCGATGATCTGCGGGTGCTCCTGCCCGATCATCTCGGCGATCGCGCGGCTCTCCATCCACTTGAGCGATTCCAGGCCCTTGCTGCTGCGGCCGAGAAGGATGCGGTCGATGAGACCACCGGCCTTGTTCTCACCCAGCGCGTTGACGAGGATGCGGCGGATGTAGTCTTCGGTGCCGACACCGATGGAGGTGTGCTGTCCGACGTCTTCCTGCAGGCGCGTCAGCACGACGTCGACCTGCTCCTTGGTGACGTTCTTCAGCGCGGCCATCGCCGTACCCACGGCCTGCACGTCGCGTGCGCCGAGGTGTTTCAGGATCGATGCCGCATCTTCTTCACCCAGCGTGAGGAGAAGGATCGCGGCCCGCTGCGCGCCCGTCAGGGCCTCTTTCTGCTCAGCCGCCATCGTCGGACACCCAGCTCTTCACCACCTGCGCCACCTGCTTCGGGTTTTCGGCGGCCATGCGCTTGGCAAGGCCTACCTTCTGTTCGTAGGCCAGCAGCGCGGGCGAGCCGAGCTGTGCCTGGGACGTGGTGCTGACGCGGTCGGGCGTCATGTCGTCGTCGTCCACCATCACCGACACGGTCGGCATGGGACCCGCGAGCGCCACGTTGTTCATCGCCAGCGGCGCCGGCTTGAGCAGGCCCTTCAGCATCGGACGCAGCACGAAGAAGCCGACGATCAGCGCGATCATCACGCCAAGGCCCTGCTTGATCAGATCCAGCATGCCCGGGCGCTCCCAGAACGGCGTGCCCTGCGGCGCTTCCTCGGCGACGTTGCCGTGGAACGGCTCGTTGATGACGCTGACGCTGTCGCCACGCTCGGCGCTGAAGCCAACGGCGTTCTTGGTGAGTTCCGTGAGGCGGGTCAATTCTTCCGGCGTGAACGGCACGCTCTTCGTCTTGCCGTCCTTGTCGGGCATCTGCTTGTTGTCGACGACCACGGCCACCGAGAGGCGCGCGACCTTGCCGGCCGGGTCGGTCACGTGGCTCACCGTGCGATCGAGCTCGTAGTTGCGCGTGGCGCTCTGCGTCTGCTGCGTCGGCGTCTGCGCCGTCTGCGTGCTCGCGGCCTGCGCACCCGGCTTGGCGCCGGCGGCGGGATTCGCCGCCGTGGCGTTGGCGCCGGTGTTCGGCGGCTGGTTGCTCAGGGCACCCGGCACGCCACCGTTGCTGGCGGGCTCCGTGCGGGTATCGCTGTTGGTCTGCTCGCTGCGCAGCGCCGGATTGTCGTGATTGAACGTCTCGCTCGCCTTTTCCGTCTGCGAGAAGTCGAGGTCGGCGAACACCTGCGCGCGCACCTTGCCGGCACCGACCAGTGGCGTGAGCAGATCTTCGACACGCTGCGTGTACGTGGCTTCGATGCGGTTGGAGAGACGCAGACGGCTGTCGCCGATCGCGGAGGCGCTGTCGGGATCGCTCACGGTCAGCAGGTTGCCGCCCTGGTCGATCACCGAGACCTGACGCGTGTCGAGATCGGGCACGCTGGCCGCGACGAGATGGACGATCGCGGCCACCTGGCCCTGGTCGAGCTGACGACCCGGATAGAGCGTGACGACGACCGACGCGCTGGCGGGCTTGTTGTCACGGATGAACGCCGACGGCTTTGGCAGTGCGAGATGCACGCGCGCGGCACGCACGGACTGCAGGCCAGCGATGGTGCCCGAAAGATCGTTCTCGAGCATCGACTGGTAATGGGAGCGCTCGGCCATGTCGCTCATGCCGAACGGCGAATCCGTGGGCGCGATGGCGCTGGCGGCGCTGCCCTGCGGCAGCCCCTGGCTCGCGAGCTTCAGGCGGACGCCCGCCACGTCGGAAGCGGGCACGAAGATCGAGCTGCCGTCGCTGCTGAGCGTATAAGGCGTGTTGCCGGTCTGCAGTGCCTGCGTGACCGCGGCGGCGTCCTTCTGCTCGAGGCCGCCGTAGAGAAGACCGTAATTCGGCGCGCGCGACCACAGCACGGCGGCGATACCGATCGCGACGGCGCCGGCGATGCCGGCCAGCATGAAGAGCTGCCGGGCGGCCGGCGTCTGCGCCAGCGACTTCAACGAGTCCATGCGCTTAGCCGTGTTGCTATCCGTGGTGGCTACGCCGTTATCTGCCATGGTTCGGTTCGAATCCTGTCGTTGAGCGCGATGTCGATCAGATCGACATGTTCATGATTTCTTTGTACGCATCGACCATCTTGTTTCGCACTTCGGTCATCGCGCGAAACGAGAGATCGGCTTTCTGGCCCTGGATCATCACCTGCGCGAGATCGATGCCCGGATCGCCGCGTTCGAAGCCCATCGCCATTTCCCTGGCCTTGCCCTGCTGTTGCGCGACGCCCTCGATAGACTGCTTGAGGAGATCGCCGAACGCGCCCTTCTGCGCCTGTCCGGCGTCGCCGACGCCGCGCATGGCGGGCATCTCGGTCTGCGCGCTGATGCGGCGCATCTGAAGCAGGAGGCTGTTGACGTCGATCGTGGTCATGACGGTTTTCCAACGCGGAATCGGGTTTGCGTCACCCGATGCACGACCTGTGCCAACCGCAGGCTAGTCAGCCCGCCTGCACGGTTTCGGACAGGCCGTACTTGCGCAGCTTCTCGACCAGTGTGGTGCGCTGGACGCGGAGCAGCTTGGCGGCGTGCGCCACGACACCGTTCGCGGAGCCGAGCGCCTGACGGATCAGGCCGATCTCGATGCCCGCCAGGTGGTCCTTGAGGTCGAGGCCGCCCTGCGGCAGCACCGACGGATCGCCTTCGCCCACGAACGCGAACGATTCGCTGACTTCCGGCTCGGCTTCCATCATCGCGATCAGCGCGGCGCCGGAGACTTCCTCCACCGGCAGCGCGCCGCGGTATTTTTCCGGCAGATCGGCGGCGCGGACCTCGCCGTGCGGCATGAGGATCGCCATGCGCTCGACCAGGTTCGACAGCTCGCGCACGTTGCCCGGCCAGCCGTAGCGGCAGAGGGCCCCGACGGCGCTCGGCGAGAAGCGCACCGACGAGAGGCCGCGCTGCACAAGGCGATGATTGAATTCCGACACGAGCGCCGGCAGGTCTTCGAGACGCTGACGCAGCGGCGGCATTTCCAGCGGAAACACGCTGAGACGATAGAAGAGGTCTTCGCGGAAGCTGCCACGCTCGATGGCGCCTTCCAGGTCGCGATGCGTCGCGGCGATGATGCGCACGTCGCAGCGCTGGGGGCGATTGCCGCCGACACGCTCGAACACGCGCTCCTGCAGCACGCGCAGCAGCTTCACCTGCATCGGCAGGCTCATGTCGCCGATCTCGTCGAGGAACAACGTGCCGCCCTCGGCCATTTCGAAGCGACCCTTACGAGTGCTGATGGCGCCGGTGAAGGCACCCTTTTCATGACCGAACAGCTCGCTTTCGAGCAGTTCGGCGGGAATCGCGCCGCAGTTGATGGCGACGAACGGCTTGTCGCGGCGCGGCGAGCAATCGTGGATCGTGCGGGCGACGAGTTCCTTGCCGCTGCCGGATTCGCCGAGCACCAGCACGCTGGAATCGAACGGGGCCACCTGGCGGATCAGGGCATTGACGCGCTGCATCGGGCCGGACTGGCCGACGAACCGACGGCTCGACGGCATCGGCTCGACGCGCGACTGCAGGGGGCGCAGGGCTTCGGAGAGACGCTCGTAGCGCAGCGGCATGTCGATCAGCTCGACGTTGTTGCTGCGGGTGTCGTCGGCGATCAGCGACGTGGCCAGCGGCGAATCGGCGGCGACCAGCATGGGCAGGTTGCGGCTGGCGCGACCCAGCGACCCGAGGTGACCTTCCAGCTCGTTCTCGTCTTCCACCGTGCCGACGTAGACACCGCGCCAGCCTTCGACCTCACCCATGGTGCTGCGGCCGGCGATCACCGGGCGGTAGCCGAGGAATGCCAGCGCCGAGACGACGCTTTCAGCGCGGGAGGCGTCGGATTCGACGACGAGAAAGTGGGAAGACTTCACTTTGGCATACCTCGCATCATGCGTTTATCGATGTAGCTTCCGGGGTCCGCGATGGATTCCCGTCGGCTTCGTGCCAAGGTATCAATCAAGGAGCGTGCCAACGCCGGAATCCCGGCGCGAAAAGGCGGAAATTTACGTCGCGCCGCGACGGAACGCAGGCGCGGGCACGCCCGGCGACGTGAAGCGGATCGGTGACGTGAGGGATCCGAGCGTCAAGCGTGACGACAGGCGTCACGAATGTGACGCGGGACGCCACGCGACGGTCTTACGTCACGTGACGTAAAAGGTCACATCGCTTCGGAGGCGCCTTCGGAGGGCCGAAAATGCGCACGCGCCTCGGCGATCTGACGGCGGTGCTGGCGGAAGACGAGACGCTCGATACCGTCGCGGACAGCTTCGGTGAGGCCATCGAAAGCGATGAAGCCCTTTCCGTCGGCGGGCCCCGCCGCGCGAATGCCCGGCAGTTCCAGCGGCAGGGCGCGACAGACATCGAAATGGATCTTCAGGAGGACGGGCTGCCCAACGGCCGGCAGGCCGCTCCAGGGCAGCACGGCACCGGCGGCATTGAAACGGAGCCCGATCCGGGCCGGGAGGCCCGCCTGCGGCAGCAGCAGGCGATTGACGATCTCCATCAGCACATTGAGCTTGGCGTCGAGCCGCGCCACCTCCTGCGTCAGGGCGTTGTCGTCTTCGACGGTATCGCTGCGCCGATCCATCAGGGCGGATACGGCGACCAGAACACTGGCGTTGCGGTCGTTGATCAGCGAGAGGGCCGCGGCATCCGGCCTGGCCACGCTTTCACAGGTTGCGTGGAACGCGGCATCCCAGGCCACCCTCTCGGAGAACTCCTTCCAGCCGTCGTCGCTCATGCGCCTGCCCCCCTGCCCCAACGAATGCGGTCAGAACGAACTATACGCGGCCACGGCGCGGCGCACGCGGCGGGAGGCTTCCCAGGCGACGGCGGCCTCGTCACGCGCGACGGAGACGAGATCCTTGATGAGGCCATCGAGCAACATGATCGACTTCAGGGATTCCAGCGTCTCGGGTGCCGGCCGCATGGTGCCACTGTGGAGTACCGGATCGCGTTCGGCTTCGAGTTCCACGAGATCGTCCCAGCGGGAGTCGCTGGCGGCGGCATGCATGGACTCCGTCAGGGCCAGCGCACGGGAAAGGTCGCACCAGACCTCGCTCACGCGCCGGCTCCGGCCGTCTGCCGGGCTTCGACCGGAATGGCCACCCAGCTGTCGCGCACCTGCCCGAGCAGGCGCGTCACTTCGTCGAGCGCGTCGGTATCGTTGTTCAGATTGGCGTGCAGCAGGCGGCGGCTCATGTAGTCGTAGAGACCATCGAGCTGACCGACCAGCGGCGTCTCGATTTCGTGGTTCAGCCCCGACTGCAGGGCTCCCACGATTTCGATGGCCTTGGAAATCGCCTCGCCCTTCGACGCGACATTTCCCGTGGCGATACACGCCTGCGCCAGCCGCACGCGCTCGAGCGCGCCGTCCATGAGCATGGTGACGAGACCGTGCGGATCGGCGGTTTCGAGACCGCCCTGCGTGCGGATCTGCTGGTAGGCGCCTGCGCCCTGGGAATATCCGAGTGCCATGTCTGTGTCCTGTTACTTGCTCGCCGTCAGGGCGTCGAACTGCTGCTGGAGATAGCTGCTGGTACCCGCGAGCTTGGTCATCATCGCGTCGAGCGCCGCGTACTGCTTCGTCAGGCGATCGCCGTAGTCCTTCATCTTCACCTCGAAGGCATCCATGTCTTTCTGGATGTCCTTCGTTTTCTGCTGCAGATTGGCCGAGCGCTGGGTGAGGATGCCGTTCGACGCGGTCCAGCCGGTGATGAGCTTGTCCAGCTTCGGCGCGATGCCGTTGTCGCCGCTGAGCAGGTTCTGCACGTCCTTCGGGTTGTTCGCCATCACCTTGGTGAGCTTGGTGCTGTCGAGCTTGAGCGTGCCATCGGTCTGGAATGCCACACCCAGGTCGCTGAGCGAGCGAGCGCCCACGGCGTTGCTCGTGGACTGCGAGCCCAGGAGGGTTCCGAGCTGGCTCTTGATCGAGTTGACCGTGGCGTCGCCGATCAGGGCGCCGACCTGCTGGTTGGCCTCGTCGTACTTGGTGAGCTGCTTATAGGTAGAGATGAACGCGTTGTACGAAGTGACCAGCGAGTTCAGGGCCGTGGTGACGGCGCTCGGGTCGTTGACGATGGTGAGGACCGTGGGCGTGTCCGCCGGCGTGACGGTCGTCAGCGTCAGCGTGACGCCGTCGATTGCGGAGGTGGCCGTATTGGATGCGCTGGTGGCCTTCACGTCGTCCACGTAAAACACGGCATCCTGCGCGGGGGTCTGCGCAGTGTCCGTCGCCGGATCGAAGTCCAGCTGCGACAGATTGCCGTCGCCCCCACTGGCCTTCACCGTGAAGGCGTTGTCCTTACCGGTCGACACCGAGGTGAGCACCAGATGGGCGCCGTCGGTACCCGTCACGATGCTGGCGGTAACGCCCGGATTGTCCTTCGCCTTGTTGATGGCGTCGCGGATGTTCTCCAGCGAATTGGCGTCTGCTGCGACATCGAGGCTCATCGACTTGTCGCCGATGGAAATCGAGAGGTTGCCCGTACCGATCGGCGACTTGCTGCTCGTGAAAGCGCTCGACGTGGTCTTCTGGGCGGTCGCCAGGGCCTCGACCCTGATCTTGTAGGTGTTGGGCTGCGCGGTGGCGTCAACCGCCGCCGTGAGCGCCTTGCTGTCGCCGACGCTCACTTTCTGCGTCTTGAACGCGCTACCGTCGGTCAGCGCCTTGATGGCGCTCTGCAGGCTGGTCAGCGACGAGGTGAAGTTGCCGACCGCCGAAATCTGGGTGGTGTTCGCCTGCGAGGCGTCCGCGAATTTCGCGTCCTGCGCCTTGCGCTTGTTGGCGACGAGGTTCGTAACGATCGACGCGACGTCGATCGAGCTGGATCCGATGCTGACTGGGCTGGTAGCCATGAAGCTCTCCTGGGGGACGCCTCACTGCCCTGGGCGCCAATTTGTCGACGGCTGGCCCCCTTGCGAGAGCCAGCCGTGACAATTAAGCAATTACCCTGCCAAGCCCCGGTTACCCCGGGGCCGGGCCAAGCTCACTCTGTTACTGGAGGAGCTTCTGCACGATCTGCTGGCTCTGGTTCGCCTGGGCGAGGACCGAGACGCCGGCCTGCTGCAGGATCTGAGCCGAGGACATGTTCGCCGTTTCCTGCGCGAAGTCGGCGTCGGTGATGGCCGACTTCGACGAGGTGAGGTTCTGCGAGATGTTCTGCAGGTTGGCGATCGTGGACTCGAAGCGGTTCTGCACGGCGCCGAGGTCCGAGCGGAGGCTCGAGATCGACTGGAGGGCGGCGTCGACGCGGTTGATCGTCTCGTTCGCACCGTCGACCGACTTGATGCTGGAGTCGGCGAGGGTGTTGGCGCTGACGGCGTTCACGCCGGCGGTGAAGCCCAGCTTGGTGGCGGCGGGGCTCGTGGCACCGGCAGCAACCGTGATCGTCTGCGACGAAGTCATCTTCAGCGAGCCGTCTTCCGCGACGTAAGCGCTGATGCCTTCACCCGTGTGGGCGTTGATGGCGTCGGCGACGTCCTGCGTGCTCTTGAACGTACCCGTGATGTCGAACGACTTGCCACCACCCACGGTGAGGGTCAGGTCGCCCGCACCGAGCGTGACCGGCTTGAACGCGGCCGCCACGTCGGAGGAATCGGTGCCAGCGGTCGGCGTGGTCGCATTGGTCGCGACAGCGACCGTCTGGTCGAAGCCGAGGTCGGTGGCGGTCTGGCCGCCGATCACGATGGCGTTCGTGGTGGAAGCGTTCGAGAACTTCAGCTCGCCCGAGGTGGCATCGACCGTAGCGAAGCCCGCGCCAGCCTTGTCGTTGATGGCCTTGGCCAGGTCAGCGGCCGAGGAGTACGTGCCTGCGGCGACGTTGACGGCGGCGGCAGTGCCGACCTTGATCGTGAGATCGCCAGCTTCGACCTTGACGCCACCGAAGCCGGTCGGCGTGGCGGCGACGGTGGCCAGCTGGCCGACCTGGTTCGCCTTCATGCCCTTGTCGAGGCCGACGGTGATGACTTCACCGACGTTCGCACCGACCTGGAAGCTCAGCTGCTTGGCCGAACCGTCGAGGACCTTCATGCCGTTGAAGTTGGTCTGCGTGGCGATACGCGTGACTTCCGACAGACGCTGCTGCACTTCGGCGTCCAGCGCGGCGCGGTCGCTCGGGGAGTTGGAAGCGTTGGTCGACTGCACGGCCAGCTCGCGGATGCGCTGCAGGTTGTTCGTGACTTCGTCGAGGGCCGACTCGGTGGTCTGCGAGAGCGAGATACCGTCGTTGGCGTTCTGCACGGCGCGGTTCAGGCCGTTGATCTGCGTGGTGAAGCGGGTCGAAATGGCGAGGCCGGCGGCGTCGTCCTTCGCGCTGTTGATGCGGTTACCCGACGACAGGCGGGCAATGGCCGACGACAGCTTCGTCTGCGACGTGCTCAGGTTACGCTGAGCATTCAGCGACATGATGTTGGTGTTGATGGTCAGAGCCATGGGATTTGATCCTTGGTAAGCGGAACCGAATTGCCGGAGTGTGTGCGGCGTAGTCCGGCGGGGTTCCGTTAGGAAAGCCTTCCGCCTCAGAGAGGTTTACGGCACGCCGGGAAGAAACTTGAGGACTTTTTGTAGCTGTCAACAACTTTCTGATCAGCGCCCTGCCCCGGAGCCCGTGCCGGCCGCTGTCAGGGATTCTTATCGGCACGATTCGCGCGGGGTTTAGGGGTTTTCCGAGGGAAAGATGGCGCGGTTTCGGAAATAGTCTCAAGCACCTTGCGCGCGAATGGGTGCTCGGGGCAAGCACCCATTCGCGCGCAAGCGCGCTCCCACAAAAGCCGGCTGCCAGTAGGCGGGCACAAAAAAAGGCGACCCGGAGGCCGCCTTTGAACACGCGATGGATGTGCGTGGAGACTCGTATTTATTTGAGATAGTTGAACAGCGTCAGGTTCTGCATTTTGACGAACGCCTGCTGCGCGGCATTCAGTGCGGCCGACTGCTGCGAAAAGGTGCTGGCCGCGCTCGCGTAATCGAGCTCGGTGAGGTTCGAAAGCGTCGACTGGTACTGCAGTTTCACGTCGGCACCGATCTCCGTCTGCTGATCGAGCGTGTTCATGCGCGCGCCGATCTTCGTGCGCGTGTTGAGGAAGCTCGTCGCCGCCTGATCGAGGTTCAGCAGCTGCGCGTTGACCTTGTTGTTCATCGGTGCGCCGCCGCCAGGCGCTTCGAACGCGCTGATGATGCCGGCGATGCTGGAGAAGACGTCCTGCGACGACGATGGGCCGACGGCGAACGTATCGCCCAGTGCAGGCTTGCCGGTGATGTTGAGCTGCACGCCCTTGAAATTGATGGTGCCCGTTTCGCCGGTGTACGTACCCGTGGAGACCGGCGGTGCCGTCGGGTTCGCCGCGTCGCGAATCTCATAGGCCGTCGGCGACGTGAACGTGATCGTATAGTTCCCGCCATCCCACGCGGACGCATCGGTCACCGACGTCGCACCCACGACGGCCGATCCGGTATTCGTCGCGCCGGCCGACGTCACGAACGTGCCGTTGCCGCCGCGGATCGCCATGAACACGTCCGAACCGCTGTCGCCCGTCGCCACCTGGAGCCCTGCGGCGGCTGCGACCATGCGCTGCGTCTGGTCGCCGCCGTAGGTGACCGTCATGCCGTCGATCGTGAAAGGCTGCGTCGTGGTGCGGCTTCCCGCGAAGAGGTATTCGCCCTGCCCGTCCTTCGCGTTGGCGAGCGCCACGAGCTGCTTCAGCGTCTGGCGGAGTTCCGTGGCGATGGACTGGCGCGACTCGTCGGTCTGCGTGCCGTTCATGCCTTCCAGCGTGATGGAGCGGATGCGATCGAGGATGTCGCCGGCCGACGAGAGCGCCTGCTCTTCGTTCGAGAGCCGCGTGGTCGCCGACTGGATGTTGCGCGTGTATTGGTCGTTCTGCGCGCTGGCCGATGTGGTGTCGACAGCGCGCGCCGCGGCGGCCGGGTTGTCCGACGGCGACTGGATCGCCTTGCCGTTGCCGAGCGCGAGCTGCGTCTGCGACAGCTGGTACTGCCGGTCGAGCATCGTGTTGACGGCCTGCTGCTGGCCCCAGGACGTGGAAATACGCATGATCAGCCCCGCACCGCGCTCATGAGCGAATCGAAGATGGTGTTGGCGGCGTTGATGACCTGCGCCGACGCCGCATAGGCCTGCTGGAACCGAAGCAGGTTGGAAGCTTCCTCGTCCATGTTCACTCCCGAGAGACTCTGCTGCGAGGCCATGGCCTGGTTGAGGATGCTTTGCTGTGCGTCGAGTGCCGTGTTCGCCTGCGCGCCGGCCGTGCCCACCTGCGCGATCAGCTGGCTGTACGACTTGCCGACGGTGGTGATGCCGTTATCGAGCACGCCCTTGTTGGCGACATCCGCCAGCGCGAGTGCATTGCCGTTGTCGCCGCTGGCCGAGCCCGCCGGCTTCACGGTAAACGTATCGTTAGCGGCGGGCACGCCGGAAAGCTTTAGCGTCCAGCCGTTGCCCGTGATCGTGTCGCCATCTGCGTAGGTCTGCGGCGGGCCGCCGTCCACGGTGTACGTCGTGGGCGAGGTGAAGACGATGTTGACCGGCTTGTTGAAGTCCGGATCCGCCGTGTCGGTGATCTTGAGGTTACCGAGCGTCGCCTTACCCGTGTTGCCGGCCGCCTTGGTGGCGGCGAGCGGGCCGGATGCCGCGATCTTGCTGGTGTCGCTGACGGCCACGCTGATCGTGGAAGCCGCGTTGCGCGTCGGCTGGATCTGGAAACTGTCGCCCGTCTGCGGCGTACCCGACGGCACCGTGATGGCGAGACCGTCGATCAGGATCGGGTCGCCCGCGGCGCCGGTACCGGTCGACGGCACGACGACACCGGCCGTCGTGGTCACGTTCCACTTGGTGCCGTCGAACCGCATGATGTAGTCGGATGCGCCGAGCTTGCCGACGTCCGTCACCTTGGCCGACACCGCGGCGTTGCCCTTGTTCGTGGAGCTGTTCAGCACAGCCGGATCGGCGATGTCGAAGAACTTGCCGCCCGCATCGCCGTTGAGGTCGATGCCCTGTGCGTGCTGCTTGTTGAACGCGTCGGTCATGGCGACGGCTGCGCGACCGAGCTGGTTGCGCGCCGGATCGAGCACGTTGGTGCGGAAATCGAAGGTCGCGCCAAGCGAACCCGAGCCGAGCTGCCCGCTGATCACCGAGCCCGAGGGCCCCACCACCTCGAGCCGCGACGAGTCGTACTGGTTGAACGCGGTGGCGAGTTTCGTCGCGTCGGTACCGTTGACGAGCGGCTGGCCGTTGCCCACCGACACGGTAACCATATTTCCGCTGCCCTGGCTGACGTTCACGCCGACGATCTGCGACAGTTGCGAGATCGCCTGATCGCGCGCATCGAGCAGATCGTTGGGCACCGCGCCACCCACCGAGGCGCGCTGGATCTCGCCGTTGAGGTCGGCGATGCTCCTGGCCAGGCTGTTGATCTTGTCGACGGAGTTGCTGATTTCCTGATTCGTCTGGCTGTCGATCTGCTGGAACTGCGACGACAGCGACCGGAAGGTCGATACCAGCGTGTTGGCCTTGCCGATCAGCGCCTGGCGGCCCGCGGTATCCACGGGCGCGTTGGCGACGTCGCTCACGGCGCCGAAGAAGCCATCGAGCGCGCTCTGCAGGTTGGCCGAGCCACTTACCGCGTTATTGGTCGCCGCCGTGAGGCCGGCGTATTGCAGCGCGCGGCTCTGGCCGGAATTCGCCGACCACACCGTCTGCGTGAGGAACTGGCTGTACGCGCGCTGCACGCTGACCGCGTCGGCGCCCTGCCCCACGTAGAAGCCGCCGTTGAACTGCGGCGAGCGGGCGTTGAAGGTCGTGGTCTGCCGCGTATAACCCGCGGTGTTCACGTTGCTGATGTTGTGTCCGACGGTCGACAGACCCACTTGCGAAGCAAGCAGGCCCGAGATTCCGGTGGAGAGCAGATCGGCCATCGTCGTTGTCCTTTCGTGTTCTTAGCGGCCCGTTGTCAGAGCGCGTCGGCGAGTCGTTCGATCGCTGCGAGCGCCTGCTTCATGACCGGTCCGTTGGCGATATCGGTGAGCTTCTTCGCGTAGCTCGGGTCGGTGGCGTAACCGCCCTTCACCAGCGCGTGCGCGAAGCCGGCCACATCGTCGCCGCGCCCGACGGCGGCGGCGTAACGCGGGCTGCTGGAAACCATGTCGGCGTAATCCTGGAACGACTCGGAGGGCGAGTCGTAGGCCCGGAAACTGTCCTTCTTGCGCACGGCGACGCCGCCTTCGTACTCGAGCGTCGGCACGTTCACGCGCTTGCCGTCCCAGCTGCTGCCGGCCTTGATGCCGAACATGTTGAAACTGGTGGTGCTGCCCTGCCGGGGCATGTGCTTGCCCCAGCCGGTTTCAAGCGCGGCCTGCGCAAGCAGCGCGCGTACGGATACGCCGAGCTTCTTCGCCGCCTCGATGGCGTGCGGCGCCAGCTTCTGCACGAAGTCTTCCGGGCTGGACACCGTGAGCTTGCCGACGGCGCCGGCGACCGCGTTCGCACCTTCGCCAACCGCACGCCCGGCGCGGCCGAGCATGCGCTCCAGTGAATCCATGAGGCCGCTTTCCTGATCGGATGGCGACGACACGACGGCTGCCGTGCTCGCATCGCCGGTGACGCCGGCGAAGAGGTCGCCGGAAGCGTCGGCCTTCGACGCGCTTCCGCCCAGCTGGCGCATCAGCATGTCGGCGATGCCGATGCCCTTGCCCTGCGACAGGGTGAGCGACAGCTGGTGATCGAACATGTCGCGGTACGCGTTGCCCGCCTGCGAGCCCATGATGTCGTCGCCCATCGCGGCGCTGGCATCGCGCATGGACTTCAGCATCATCTGCGTGAAGATGGATTCGAACTGTTTCGCGACGACCGGCAGTGCGGCCTTCGAGTCCTGCTGCGCGGCCGAACGCAGGCCGGCGAACGCGGACATGTCCGTGTAGGTGCCAAGACGCTGGTTGTCGACCGTGATCGCCATGTCAGATCACCACGAGTTCGGCATGCAGCGCGCCGGACTGCTTCAGCGCCTGCAGGATGGAGATGAGATCGCTCGGCGAGGCACCGACCTGATTCACCGCACGCACGATCGCGTCGAGGCTGGTGCCCGGGCCGAACTTGAACATGTGCCCGCCCTCCTCGCTGACGGCGACCTGGCTGTTCGGCACCACGGCGGTCTGGCCGCGGCTGAACGGTGCGGGCTGGCTCACCTGCGGCTGCTCGCTGATCGTGACCTGGATAGCGCCATGCGCGACGGCGGCGGCGCCCACCTTCACGTCCGAACCGATCACCACGGTGCCGGTGCGGGAATTGACGATGATGCGCGCGGGTGCATCGCCCGGCGTCACTTCGATTGCCTGGATGGTGGACAGCCACGACACGCGCTGCGACGGATCCATCGGGGCGCGGACGGCCACCGAACCGGAGTCGATCGCATTCGCCGTGCCCGCGCCGAAGCTCTGGTTCACGGCCTGCGCGATGCGCGCGGCGGTCGTGAAATCCGCGGTATTGAGGTTGAGCATGAGGTCGCCGCCCTTGTCGAAGGACGTCGCGACGCTGCGCTCGATGCTCGCGCCGCCGGGAATGCGGCCGCTCGCGGAAATGTTCACCTGCACGCTGGAGCCGCTCTTGCCCTGCGCGCTCACGCCGCCTACGACGACACTGCCCTGCGCGATCGCGTAGACCTGGCCGTCGGCACCCTTCAGGGGCGACATCAGCAGCTCGCCGCCGCGAATGCTCTTGGCGTTACCGATGGAAGCCACCGTCACGTCGATGCGCTGACCCGGCTTGGCGAAGGGTGGCAATTCGGCGGTGATCGTGACGGCGGCCGCGTTCTTCAGCTGCGGGCGCACGTTGGCCGGCACGTTGACGCCGAACTGCTGGAGCATGTTCTCCAGGCTCTGCGTGGTAAACGGCGCCTGGCTCGTCTGGTCGCCGCTGCCGTCGAGGCCCACGACGAGGCCATAGCCGATCAGCTGGTTGCTACGCACACCGCCGACCTGCACGAGATCGCGGATGCGGTCGGCGTGCGCCGGCACGATGGCGCCCAGAGCGAGCACGGCCGCGGCGGTGCGCACGATGGCGCGGAGACGATGCATGGCGCTCATCAGAACGGCATCCACTTGGAGTCGAAGAAGCGCGAGAGCCAGCCACGCGTGTTGGCGTCGGCGAGCGTGCCCTTGCCCACGTATTCGATACGCGCGTCGGCGACGCGGCTGGAGGCCACGATGTTGTCGTTGCCGATGTCCTGCGGGCGCACGATGCCGGAGATACGCACCAGCTCTTCGCCCTGGTTGATCGTCAGCCACTTCTCGCCGCGCACCACGAGCGCGCCGTTGGAAAGACGCTGCGCGACGGTGACCGTGATTTCGCCGGTCAGCTGGTTGCTCTGGCTCGACGAACCGTCGCCGTCGAATGCGTTGTTGCTGGCCAGCGAGCTGTCCGCCGTCTTGCCGCCGATGCGCAGACCCTGGCCGAGAATCGTCGGCGACGAGATGTTGTTGCCGTTCTTCTTCGCCGTGCTGGTCGCGGCCTTCTTGCTCGCCTGCGTCGCCTCGACGAGCGTGATCGTCAGGATGTCGCCGACGCGATGCGCGCGCGGATCGGCGAAGAGCTCCATCGACTGCTGGTCGGCGTAGATCGAACCCGTGGCCTGGGCCTGGGGCGCGACCTCGACGGGCAGCGTGGCCGCATACATGGGCTTCGGCGTGGGCGGCACGATGGCGCAGCCGCCAAGGGTGGCGAGCGGCAGCATGGCGACAAGCAAACGGGCGAAGGAGCGATTCATGACGTGTCTCAGGTCTTGTTGGAGATGAACTGGAGCATCTGGTCGGCGGCGGAGATGGCCTTCGAGTTCATCTCGTAGGCGCGCTGCGTCTCGATCATGTTCACCATTTCCTCGACCACGTTGACGTTCGACGTTTCGAGGGAGTTCTGCTGGATGGTGCCGAGCCCGTTGAGGCCGGCGGTGCCCGTCTGCGGCGCGCCGCTGGCGGCCGTTTCGAGGTAGAGGTTGTCGCCGCGCGGCTCGAGGCCGGCGGGGTTGACGAAGTCGGCGAGCTGGATGGTGCCGATCTGCTGCGAGGCGGCGCTGCCCGCGGTGGTGACGCTGACCGTGCCGTCCTTGCCGATGCTGATCGTCGACGCGTTCGCCGGAATCGTGATGGCCGGTTCCAGCGGATAACCGTCATTGGTGACGATCTGGCCATCCTGGTCACGCTTCAGGCCGCCGTCGCGCGAATAGCCGACCGTGCCGTCGGGCATCGTCACCTGCAGGAAGCCGCGGCCGTCGATGCGGATATCGAGCGGGTTGTCGGACTGCTGCACGCCGCCCTGCTCGAACATCTTCTGCGTGCCGACCACGCGCACACCGGTACCGATCATGAAACCGGTGGGCGACTGCGTCTGCTCGGTCGTCTGGGCGCCCGCCTGTCCACGGTTCTGGTAGGCCAGGTCTTCGAACTCCGCGCGCGAACGCTTGAACGCGGTGGTGTTCGTATTGGCCAGGTTGTTCGACACGACATCCATGCGCGTCTGCTGCGCGTCGAGGCCGGTCTTTGCGATCCAGAGGGACGTGAACATCGTTGACTCCTGCGCGTGAGCGCTTGGCGTGGCGGCGACGGCTTTCCGTCACCGCGCGGTGGTTACCCCACCTGTAGCAATTTCGATGCCGACTGGGCGTTTTCGTCGGCGGTCTTGATCGAACGCACCTGCATCTCGAACTCGCGGGAGAGCGAAATCATCTTCACGAGCACGTCGGACGGGTTGACGTTGCTGGCCTCGATGGCGCCGGAAACCACCTTCACGTTCGCGTCGGCGGGTGCCTGCGTGCCGTCCTTCATATGCATGAGGCCGTCCGAGGCGAGGCTCAGCTGGTCGTTGCCGGGATTCACGAGCTTGATACGGTCGGTCGTGGCGATGGTGGCCGGCGACTCGCCCAGCGGCACCACCGAAATCGTGCCGTCGGCGCCGATCTTCACGCTGGACGCCTGCGGGATCGTGATCGGGCCGCCGCCGCCCAGCACCGCGTTGCCGCGCGCGTCGGTCAGCAGGCCTTCCGAGTCGATCCGCAGGTTGCCGGCGCGGGTGTAGCCCTCCACGCCATCGGGCGTCTGCACGGCGATCCAGCCGCTGCCCTGCACCGACACGTCGAGATCGTTGCCCGTCTGCGTCTGCGTGCCCTGCGTGGTATCCCAGCCCGTGCCCTGCGCGACGCCGTTGATGCGCGTCTGCAGGCCGTCGCCCTGCACGGGCACGCTCTGGAACGCCGACAGCTCGGCCTTGAAGCCGGTGGTATTGGCGTTGGCCAGGTTGTGCGCCACCTCGGCCTGCGCGCGCATGATCTGCGAGGCGCCGGTCATGGCGACGTATACGGAGCGGTCCATGGCGGGATCCTTGTCTGCGGGCGGCGGGCGCGGCGAACGCCGTACCCGCCCTCACGCTTAGTTGCGGATGTTGATGATGGTCTGGGTCAGCTTGTCGTCGGTCGAGATGACCTGGGCGTTCGCCTGGTAGTTGCGCTGCGCCTTGATCATGTTGACCAGCTGGGCCGTGAGGTCGGCGGTGTTCGACGACTCCAGCGAGCCCGCGACCACCGTGCCCACATCGCCGGAATTCGCCACGCCGCGGATGGGCTGGCCCGATTCCGTCGACGGCACCCAGTTGGTGTCGTTGAGCTGACGCAGGCCCTGGTTGTTCGCGAACGTGGCGATGGCCAGCTGGCCCAGCGGCTGAGTCACGCCGTTGGAGAAGATCGCGGACACCGTGCCATCCTTCGCGACGTCGATCTTCGAGAACTTGCCCGCCGGGTAACCGTCGGTCGGCGCGGCCGTGGTGGCGTAGTTGTCGCCGAACTGCGTTACCTTGTTGATGTCGACGGTGATGTTGAGCGGCGCCGCACCCGGGTTCGGCGACACCGCGCCGAAGTTCAGCTTGCCGCCTGCCGGCGCCGTGAGCGCGCCGCCGGAGCTGAACGTGATGGGCTGTGCGACGCCGACCTGCTGGCCGTCCACCGTCATGTAGGCGTTCCACGCGTTCGGATTGGTCGCATCCTTCACGTAGTAGACGTTGGTGGTGTGCGTCGCGCCGAGCGAGTCGTACGCCTGGAAGGTCGAAAGATAGTTGTAGGTCTTGTCGTTCGTCGGATCGAACGCGCCGCCCGTCGGCGCCGTGGCGCTGGACGACAGGTTCGCGGTGAGCGCGACGTTCGACACGGCCTTGGCCGGACTCGTGCCCGTGGTGATCTTCAGATCGGACAGCGAGCTGATGTCGAAGCCGCCCGACGCGGTCGGCGGGTAGGCCTGCACGTACTGGCCGGTGGCGGTGACGATGTTGCCCTGATCGTCCGGATGGAAGTTACCGGCACGCGTGTACGAGTAACCGGCGCCGTCGCGGATCGTGAAGAAGCCCGCGCCGCTCAGGGCGAAGTCGTAGGAGTTGCCCGTCTGCGTGTTGTTGCCGTCGCTGAACTGCTGGGCGATGTTGGTCAGGCGCACGCCACTGCCCGCGGCGTTGGCCGAGAGGTTCTGTCCGGCGACCGAATAGACCTGCGAGAACTCGGCGCGCGAGCCCTTGAAGCCCACCGTGTTCACGTTGGCGATGTTATTGGCGGTGACCTCGAGGTCGGCGGAGGCCGCGTTGATGCCGCTGAGGGCGATATCGAAAGGCATGGTGGATTTCCTCGCTGTACTTACAGGATTTGCGCGATCTGACTGAGCAGGGCGCCGCCGTAGCCGGCCACCTGCAGGTACGTGCCATCGGTGCCGGAAGCACCGACGCCTTCCACCTTGCCGCGCACGAACGTGTCGATCGCGGTTCCGCCGGAAGTAGCGGAGATCTGGTAAACGCCGTCGCCCAACTGGGTGCCGTCGTCGGACTTGCCGTCCCAATCGAACTTGACGAGACCGGCGTCGGGCTGCCCGAGCGACAGCGTGCGGACCACGTTGCCCGCCTGATCCTTGACGGTCACGTTCACGTAGGTTCCCGACGTGCCGACGTTGACGGCGCCACCGAGCTTGCCGTCGGTCAGCTTCGCCGCCTTCGACGGCACCAGCACCTCGGTGCCGACGAGCGACGCGGCGCGCACGAACTGGTCGCCGCTGAGGTTGGTCGCCAGCGAATCGAACGACTGCTGCAGCTGCTGCGTGGCGGCCACCTGGGAGAACTGCGCCATCTGGGCCACCATCTGCGTGGAGTCCATCGGCTTGGTGGGATCCTGATTGGTCATCTGCGTGACCATGAGCTTCAGGAAGTCCGACTGGCTCAGGGTCTGCTGCTGCAGCTGGCTGGACGACGACTGGTTCGTCGAGCTGCCGTTGACGGAATCGACTGCCATGGGATGTCCTTACTTGCCGAGGTCGAGCGTCTTCTGCATGAGCTGCTTGGCGCTGTTCATGACTTCGACGTTGTTCTGGTAGGAGCGCGACGCGGAGATCATGTTGACCAGCTCGTCGACCGGGTTGACGTTGCTCGAATAGACGTAGCCGGTGTCGTCGGCGAGCGGGTTGGACGGCTCGTAGCGCGACTGCACCGGCGCCTGACTCTCGGTGATGCCCATCGTGCGCACGCCGGCGTTTTCCATCTGGCCATTGACCTGCTGCTGCACGGCCGAGAACAGAGGCTGCTTCGCGTGATACGCGGCGGCTTCGCTGCTGGCGACGCTGTCGGCGTTCGCCATGTTGCTGGCCGTGGTGTTCAGGCGCGCGGACTGCGCGGCCATGCCGGACCCGGCAACGTCGAAGATCTTGATCAGGCTCATCCGCCGCTCCCGGTAATCGCCAGACGCATGGTGTGGATCTGGCCGTTGATGAAGCCGAGCGAGGCCTGGTAGTGGATCGCGTTCGCCGCGAACTGGGCCTGCTCGACCTGCGTGTCGACCGTGTTGCCGTCCATCGTGGGCTGGGTCTCGACGCGGTATGCCATGCGGTCCGCATCGGCCATGGCCTGGGCCGCGTTGCCGCCGATGTGGCCGGACGAGGTGGCGGTCATCGGGAGCGTGTTGCCCTCGACGGCGCCGGTGGCTGCCGCCATCGCCTTGCGAAAGTCGATATCGCGCGCCATGAACCCCGGCGTGTCGGCGTTGGCGAGGTTCGACGAAATCACCTCGGCACGGCGCTGCCACAGGCCCAGGGCCTGCGCGTGGACGCCGAACAGTGAATCGGGTTTGTCGAGCATGGGGTTCGCCCCTCGTGACCTTGGCGAAGGGGCTGGAGCAAGTCGCGTGCCATGCCGCGCACGGAAACGAAAAATGGCGCCGCGGCGCCATTTCAGGGAGGTGGATCGTCGGCGGAAGACCTTCGGCGCCGGAATTCCGACGCGCCGCTGGCTGGCTGGCGACGGTGCCCCGTCGCCCCGATTCAGGCGGGCAGCAGCTCGAGCACGGCGGTGGCCAGGATGTCGGGCTGGAACTTGGCGATGAAACGGTCGGCGCCCACGCGATCCACCATGGCCTCGTTGAACACGCCGCTGAGCGAGCTGTGCAGCAGCACCTTCAGATGGCGCAGGTGGGCGTCTTCGCGAATGGCGCGTGTCAGTGCGTAGCCGTCCATCAGGGGCATCTCGATGTCCGAAACGACCAGCGCCACGCGCTCGTCGACCGGGCCCATCGTGAGGGTGCGGAGCACGTCGAGCCCTTCGCTGCCGTCCTTCGCGACCACGCATTCCAGGTCCATCTTGCGAAACAGGTCCACCAGCTGGGTACGCGCCACGAGCGAGTCGTCGACCACGAGCAGCCGCCGGTTTCCCGCGTGCTGCACGTGGGCTGCCTGCTGGATACGGTCGGAAAGCTCCACGGCCTGCGGATCGACGCTGGCGAGCACCTGCTCCACGTCGATCACCGCCAGGAGGTCGCCATCCAGGCGCGTCACGGCATTGACGCGGGCGCCGTAGCCCAGTGCCGGGGGCGGCGCCGTCATGTTGGCACCGTCGATGTGCACGATGCGGTCGACGTCGGAGACGAGGAAGCCCTGCACCGACCGGTTGAACTCGGTGACGATCAGGTGCGCGGTATCCACGCTCGCCAGCGGCGGATAGCCCATGGCTGCCGCCAGGTCGATCACCGGAATGGTGTTGCCCCGGTAGTCGAAGCTGCCGGAGACCAGCGCATGCATGCTGGGCATCCGCTCCAGACGCTGACGCCGCAGCACTTCGCGAACCTTGAAGACGTTGATGCCGAAGGCCTGGCGGTCGCCCAGCCGGAACAGCAGCATGGCGACGCGGTTATGCCCGGCCAGGCGGGTAAAGGTTTCGACGGTGTCGAGAAGCGGTCGGGCCATGGCTGCGCGTTAGTCTGCGGTGGGGGTCGCTGACCGTATCGGCGGGGCCGGCGTTTCCTGTAGCCGCGCCATGGCATGTGGATTGCATGCACTCAAGATGTCACGTCCCCGACCGATCTACTGGGACGACCTTCCGAACAAGCGAAAGCGAAACCATGACCCTCCTCTGGAGCCAGCACGTACGTCTTCTTGCCCACGCCGCCGCCAGCGGCGACGCCGCGCGTGTGCGTGCGCTCTCCGCCCAGTATCCGGCGGCTGCCAGCGCGCTTGGGCCACTGCTCAAGCCCGCCGCGCCGCGCACCGTCGCCGCGACCACCATCCAGGCGATCGAGCAGCAGGGCATGGCGTTGACCAATGCCCAGGCCCTCGGCGTCACGCTGGTCGAGCTCGGCGCCGCCGTCGACGGCGCCCGCGACACCGCCGGTCGTTTGACGGAAGCGGGCGCCAGGATTTCGACGGCGCTCGATCAGGCGCATGCCGGCGTCGCCGGCATGGCGGACGCCGGCAGCCAGGGCCAGGCCACCTCGGCCGAGCTCGATGGCCAGCTGCGTCTGCTGCGCAGCGCCCTGTCCGGCATGAGCCGCAACCACGCGCAGTTCTCCGAGTACTTCACGTCGATCCGCAAGCTGACGGCGACGGTGCAGGACATCGCGCACCAGACCAACCTCGTGGCGCTCAACGCCGCCATCGAAGCGGCGCGTGCGGGCGAGGCCGGCCGCGGCTTCGCCGTCGTCGCCGACGAGGTGAAGCAGCTCGCCGAAAAAACCACGCAGGCCACGGCGGAAATCGACCAGGTCACGCAGGCGGTCGGCGAATTCTCCGGGCACCTCGACGACGCCGTGCAGACGAGCCTGCGTCGCCTCGACCAGTCGTCCACCGGCATCGCCGGCATGCAGGCGTCGCTCGGTCGCGTGGATGACGCCGTCCGCGGCGCCCGCGGCAGCCTCGACGCCGCGCGCGAGGGCATGGCCGCCATGACCGGCCGCGTCGCCGCGATCCAGGCGACGCAGTCGTCGCTCGGTCGCGTCACGAACGAAGTCCGCCGCCAGGCCGACGCCGCCGCGCGCGCCTCGGTTCTCGCGCACCGCCTCGGCCTCGCACGCCTGGAGACCGAAGGCAACCTCGACGCCGCCAGCCTCAGCCAGATGATCCGCGAAGCCAGCCAGGGGCTGCGCTACGCACTCGAACTGGCGGCGCGCGACCCGTCGGGCCTCGATCGTCGCTGGCTCGATACCACGCCGCTCATGCGCTGCATCGAACAGCTGCGCGCTCTCCGCCCCGATGGCACCGCCGACGCCGTTCGCAGCGCCGGCGAGCGCTTCTCGATGCTGGCGTCGCAGTACGCCATCACGCTCGGCGAAGGCCGCCACGCGGATGCGAGCCACATGCTTCCCGGCCTCACGCATGAACTCGACGCCATCAACCAGGGCCTGTCGGTCTCGCTCGCGGAGCGCGCGGCGTGATCCAGCGCGCCCTCGCCACCGTGGCCGCGCTATCGGCGCTGCTGGCCTGCCCGCTTTCCGCGGCGGCCACGCAGTCGCTCGACGCCGTGCGCACGCTGGCGGTGGACTGGCTCCAGCAGCACCGCACGCTCCCCGGCGCGCGCATGACGACGGAAGCCGGCCAGCTCGACAGCCGCCTTCACCTCGCCGATTGCGCGGCCCCGCTGGAAGCCTCGCTGCCGGGCAACCGCCCGCTCGGCGCCCGCGTCAGCGTCACGGTGCGCTGCCCCGTCGCGGGCGGCTGGACGGTGCGCGTGCCGGTGAAGGTACAGATGTTCGCCAACGTGCTGGTCACGAGCCGGCCCCTGGCGCGCGGCGACGGCCCCGGCGCCTCGGACGTGCACACCGAGGAACGCGACGTCGCCAGCCTCGCCTATGGCTATATCGCCAGCCTCGACCAGATCGGCGGGCGCGCGCTGGCCCGCCCGCTCAACGCGGGCACGGTGCTCACGCCCGGCATGCTCGCCGGCCGCCAGGCCGTGCGCATCGGCGACGCGGTGAGCATGGAGGCCACGGTCGACGGCGTCACCATCCGCGCCGATGGCGTGGCGATGGGCGCTGGCGACACGGGCACCCGGCTGAAAGTGCGCAACGCGTCCTCCGGCAAGGTGCTGGACGCCATCGTGAGCGGTCCCGGGACCGTCGCCGTGCTGCCATGAACGAAATCCCAACCCGGTCACATTCCCCGGCCCCGTGCCGGTTAAAGTTCGCCGACAGGCCGCCGATAAAGGGTCTGACGGAACACACGCTCCGAGGTAACCACGCATGACGACGACGATCAAACCAGGCATCCAGGCTCCCCAGCCGCAGGTGCAGCTGCGCACCCAGAACCCCGCGGCCGGTGCTGCCGGTTCGGCGCAGGGTGCCGCCACGGTTCGCCCGAGCGACGACAGCATCAGCCTCACCGACTCGGCCAAGGCGCTCGACGCCGCCAGCCGTGGCGAAGGCATCGACACGAAGCGCGTGGAAGAAATCCGCGCCCGCCTCGCCGACGGCACGTACAAGCCGGACGCCCAGGCCATCGCCAGCAAGTTTCTGGCGATGGAAGGCGTCATGGGTGGCGGCAAGGCATGAGTGCTGCGCCGGGCGCCGACTTCGACGCCGCGCTGGTCGCCGTGATGGGCGACCTGGCGCGCGGCATCGACGCCCTGCACGCGTGCCTGATTGAAGAGCGCCTCGCGCTCGACAATCCCGATCCGCAACCTCTCGAAGACGTCGGCCGCGCCAAGGGCGACCTGATCGATCGCGTCGAGGCACTCGACGTCGAACTGCGCCAGCTCGGCGATGCCGCACGAGTCGACGCCTTCGCCGACCCGCGCTGGGTTCACGTGTTCGATCGCCTGCGCGAATGCAGGCAACTCAACGAAACCAATGGCCGCATCGTCGGCCAGCGGATCAGCCACGTGCGCCACGCGCTGTCGCTGATCTCGGGCGATTCGCCCGGTGGTTCGACCTATGGCCGCAACGGGGTCACGAAGATAAACCTCCGTTCCGCGACCCTTGCACAGGTTTGATCCCCACCGAACGACGACAATAAAGCTCACCCCAGACGGCGCAAGAAGGAAGCAATGGCAGTATCTCCCCAGCCGACCGCGGTGAACGACGACGGTATCCTTCCGATCGTCCGTGTCCCCATCCTCGACAAGAAGCAGTCGCTCTTCGCGTACGAGCTGCTTTTTCCGCGCCCCATCGGCAGCGACATCGATGCCGCCTCGCTGGCGCACACGCAGGCCACGCTGAGCGCGATCGCCGACGGCAGCCTCAAGCGCCTCGTGCGCGACAACCGCGCCTTTCTGCACATGTCGAACGAGCTGCTCGTGCAGCACGCCGACATCCTCCGCCATAACGCGCGCCTCGGTGCCAGCATCAACGCCGACGTGGGCATTGACGACGAGCTGCTCGTCAAGCTCCGTGAGCTGAAGAGCCACGGCTGCCTGTTCATGCTCGAGGACTTCACGCTTCCCGCCGACCCCGAACAGCGCGCCGGTGTCGACGCCCTGTTGCGCATCGTGCAGTTCGCGAAGATCGCCGTCGACCATCGCCATCCGGTGGCCGCCCGTGCGCACATGGACTACGTGCACGCGTTCGGCGTCAAGGTGATCGTCACCGGTATCGATTCGCACGAAACGTTCGTCGACTACGCCGACCAGGACGTCGACGGCTTCCAGGGCAAGTACCTGCTTCGCCCGGAACGCGTCGACATGCCGCGCCTTACCCCGAGCAAGCTCGGCGTGCTGCGCCTGATGGGCGCGCTGCAGGATCCCGAGAACGGCCCCGTCGAGCTCGGCAAGATCATCCGCGACGACGCCATCCTCAGTTACAAGCTGCTCGGCTGCGTCAACTCGGCGTACTTCGCCCTGCCCCGCCAGCTGAAGTCGGTGGAGCAGGCCGCCGTGTTCTTCGGCGTCAACCGCATGCGCAACTGGATCTTCACCATGGCCGTGTCCGGCATGGACGAACGACCGCCGGAGCTCCTGCGCCTGGCGCTGATTCGCGCGCACATGTGCGAAAAGCTGGCGCGCGCGATCAAGCCCGAGCTGCAGGAGATGGCGTTCACGGCCGGCCTGTTCTCCCTGCTCGACACGCTGATGAACGTCTCGATGTCGTACGTGCTGGAGCACCTGCCCCTCGCGATCGAGATCCGCGAGGCGTTGCTCGACGGCACCGGCCCGTTCGCATCGATCCTCGACCAGATCCGCCACTGGGAACAGGGCGAGCTGGAGAGCGACACCACGCTGCGCGAGCAGCACGTCACCACGATGGCGACGGTGTACGTCGAAGCCACCGACTGGGCCGACCACGTGTACGCCTTCGCGGACGGCACGGCCGCGGCCACCGCCGAGGCCTGAGGGCTCAGACCAGCGTGGGCGCTATCAGGTGGATCACCAGATACTGCCAGATGAGCATCAGTGCCATGGCCGCGATGACGATCAGGCTGAGGGCCGCGCCGATGGCGCGGCCTGCCGAATAGGCCGGCGATCGCGACAGGCCGAAGGCATGCGCGAGGCGCGCCAGCACCAGCGCGATGCCAAACACATGCAGCAGCAGCGGCACGGTCTGGTTGAGCTCGAGGATCAGCAACAGTAACAGCGCCAGCGGAATGTATTCCGCCGCGTTGCCGTGACTGCGCACGGCGCAGGCCACCTGGCGATCGCCGCCGTCGCCGAGCCCAATGCCCGTGCGTTTGCGCAAGAGCATCACGCGCACGGCGAGCACGAGCGTGATGAGGGCCAGCAAGGCCGCGTAAAGTCCCGTGATGCGCATGCGCCGTTCCTCCCTGTTGCGGGTTTCAGATCGCCTTCGTCGCCGTGCGCTGCTGAACGCGCCAGATCGCGAGGCCTGCGCCGAGCACGGCTACGAGCAACCATACGCTCGCCGCCATGGCGTCGCCAGCAAGCCACATCACGCCCGCCACGGCCGACACCACGACCGCACCGATGCCGATCGCAAACAAGGGATCGCGCTCCATGCGGCTCGTCAGCGCAAGCAACGACGACCCGACGATCGCCAGCACGAACGCCAGCCCCCGCAGCATGAGCACCGCGTTCGGCGGCTCGGGCAAAGCGGGCATGACTTCGAGCAGGCTGCGCTCGCCCACCTGCACCTCGAAGCCGGGGTCACCCGCCTTCGCAGGCGCGGGCACGAGCGTGTCACCGTCGATGCGGGCGACGACCGTCATCGACTGCACCGGCACGCCCTCCCAGCTGATGCGCAGGTCGCCGAGGCGCGGATGCGCCGGCTTCGCGCTGGTGACCAGCGCGTCGTCGACACGCTGGAACGTGGCGGCGAGGTTGGCCGGCATGCCCTTCTCGTTCGGCGCGACGGTGGTGCGCCCCGGGAAGGCGCGCAGGATGGCCTCGCCGAGTCGGAAGTTGCCGAGCTTGACCTCGCCTGCTTCGAACTGACGGCCCTGAACGGGAAAGGCACCGGGATTCACGTGCCCGGCCGGCTTCGCGAACGACGACGCGTCGATCGGCCGATCGACCCAGTCGAGTTCGTAATGCGTGGCCCCACCGACGGTGATCTCCCGCCACTGGAACATCTCGACATGACGGATCAGGATCGGCGAATTCGCGCGCACGTTGAATTCGGGGTCCCTGGGCGCATCGACGATCTGCGGCACGCCGCTGACGCGGGTCACCGAACCGTACTGCCCGGCCATTGGCCGACCGGCGTCGCCGAGATCGAGCACAGGAGCGCCGTGGCGCGTCATCGCCGCGCCATAGTCCATCACCCTGCGTTCGTTCCACGCGATCAGACCCAGCCCCGCCAGCAGGAGCACGGTGCCCACGATTCGCGAACCCCAGCCCATGCGGCCCTGCTTCACCCTGTACGTCGACGTCATCCTGCCCCCATCATGCGCCGGCGCGGGGTTCTGCCCCCACCAGCGTTTCCATCATATCGACCGCCATGTAGCGGCCTTTAGCGTCCCGTTCGACCCCCGCCAGCGCGCAGCCGTGGTCGTGGGTGAAGAACAGCTTCACCCCGCGGGCCATCTTGTCGTCAAGGAATGTCTTTTTCTCGTCGATGAGCTTCTCCGGCCAGCGGTCGTAGCCCATCGTCACCGGCAGGTGCACCCAGGCGCGGCCCGGGATGAGGTCGGCGCAGAACGCCACGCCGCCTACCTCGGCCAGCATCAGGCCGGGCGTGTGGCCGTCCGAAAAATCGAAACGTACCGCGTCGCCGAGCGACGACGGCACGCCCGGCTCGACCTGTTCCAGCCGACCGCTTTCCGCGAGTAGCCGAACGATCTCGGGAATGAACGAGGCGCGGTCGCGTGGATGCGGATCGCTAGCACGCGCCCAGTGCTCCGCACCGACGATGAAACGAGCCTTCGGAAAGAGCAGGCGTGGCTCCGCGCCCTCTTCCCACGGCGCGAGCAGGCCACCCGCGTGGTCGAAGTGCAGGTGCGAAAGCACCACCGCGTCGATGTCCTCGTGCGTCAGCCCGACCGCGGCCAGCGAATCGAGCAATACGTGGCGGTCTTCCACCACGCCGTAGCGCTCGCGCATCGACGGCTCGAAGAAAGCACCGATGCCCGTCTCGAACAGCACGTTGCGACCGTCGAGATCGGTGACGAGCAGGCAGCGGCAGGCGAGCGGAATGCGGTTCTGCTCGTCGGGGGCGATCCAGCGCGACCACATCGCCCGCGGTGCGTTGCCGAACATGGCGCCGCCGTCGAGCTGCTGGGAATTGCCGATAAGTGACCAGAGTTTCATGGGCGCGCCTTACTGCACCTTGCCGAGGCCCGACGGACGACGCGGATCGCTCGCGGCGTCGAGCGTGTTGGTCCGGTGGTCCCAGGTCACCACGTTCATGAAGCCCCACGGCGAACGGTTGCGCAGCGTGTGGCCCATGTCGACCAGCGTCTTCGCGGTGGCGGCGTCGAACACGCCATCTTCCACGTCGACACGGTCGGGCAGGTACTGATGGTGGTAGCGCTTCTGCGCCGTGATCTCCGACGCGCTCTTGCCATCGACGAACGCGAGGATGCCCTCGAGCACCTGCGTGATGATCGTCGATCCACCCGGCGAACCGATGACCGCGGTGCGATTGGCGCCGAAAACGAAACTGGGCGACATCGACGAAAGCATGCGCTTGCCGGGCTCCGGCGCGTTGGCGAGCGCCCCGCGCAGGCCGAACGCGTTCGGCTGGCCGGGCACGAGCGCGAAGTCGTCCATCTCGTCGTTAAGCACCACGCCGGTGCCTTCGGCTACGAAGGCCGAGCCGAACTCGAGGTTCACCGTGAGCGTCGAGGCGACCATGTTGCCGTCGGCGTCGATCACCGAGAAGTGAGTGGTATGCATGCCGGGTTCCGGCGCCATGGCCGCCGGCAGAAGATCGGACGGCGTGGCCTTGTCCGGCGAGATCGTCGCGCGCAGACCATCGGCGTAGAAGCGCGACAGCAGCATGTCGAGCGGCATCTTCACGAAGTCCGGGTCGCCCAGGTACTCGTTGTGATCGCGGAACGCGCGACGCATCGACTCGATGGTGAGGTGGGTGGCGTGGGCGACATCCACCTTCGTCAGGTCGAAGCCCGAGAGGATGTTGAGGATCTCGGCGATCGCCACGCCACCCGACGACGGCGGCGGCGCGAGGATCACCCGATAACCCTTGTAGTCGACGGTGAGCGGCTCGCGCTCCTTCACCTTGTAGGCTTCGAGATCCGCAGCCGTCCAGTTACCGCCCGCGCCACGCGACGCCGAGACGAGCAGCTTCGCCGTCTCGCCCTTGTAGAAGCCATCGACGCCCTTCGCCGCGATGCGTTCGAGGGTCTTCGCGAGATCCGGCTGGCGAAGGGTCCAGCCCGGCGTCGGCACTTTGCCGTCGGGCAGGAAAAGGGCCGCCGATGCCGGATAGCGAGCGAACACATCCTTGCGGTCGTCGATGGCGCCGAGGAACCGCTTGTCGGGCTGGAAGCCCTCCTTCGCGATGCGGATGGCCGGGGCCAGCGACACCGACAGCGGCAGCTTGCCGTAATGCTCCGCCATCCAGACCAGTCCGGCGGGCTCGCCGGGGATGCCGGCCGAGAGCGGGCCATTGGTCGACACGTCGCGGTTCGGCTTGCCGTTCTTATCGACGTACACCTTCATATCGACGGCCTTCGGCGCGGTTTCGCGCGCATCGATGAAAATGTTCTTCTTGTCGGACGCGCGGTGCAGCAGAGCGAGAAAACCGCCGCCGATGCCCGAGCTCTGCTGCTCGACGACGGCAAGCGTCGAGGACACGGCGACGGCGGCGTCGAACGCGTTGCCGCCCTTGCCCAGCACCTCGAAACCGGCGTTCGTCGCCATGAAGTTCGCGCTGGCGATGGCGGCGTGACCGGGGCCGCGCGACGCGGCGGGGGCATTCTTTTCAGCGGCGGCCGAGCCGGCGCCGGCAACAAGGAACAGGCTCGCGGCGACGACGCGCCACGACGGTGCATGGACCATGGGGATGAATCTCCGGGAAATCGCTACCCCGAGATTAACCGATGCCGCGTCAGGACGCCGTGCGGGCCATCAGGTGCTCGTACTTGAGCATGAGCTGTTCCTGCGATTCCACGTGCTCCGGATCGTGGGGAATACATTCCACGGGGCACACCTCGACGCACTGCGGGTTGTCGAAATGGCCGACGCACTCGGTGCAGAGGGCCGGATCGATCACGTAATACAGCTCGCCCAGCGAGATGGCCTTGTTGGGGCACACGGGCTCGCAGACGTCGCAGTTGACGCAGGTGTCGATGATCATGAGGGACATGGGCGGTATTTTAGCCCAAACGAGATCACGAGGCCTGGTAGGAGCGCGCCTCGCGCCCGCGAGCTTTTCGCGAACAGCCACAGGCCCTGTTGCTCACGGCCCCAACGGCGTCGCGCGCAGGCGCGCTCCTACACCAGGCGACCGAAAAAAAGGGCGCCGCAAGCGGCGCCCTCTTCCACGACGGGTTGTCCCGCCCGATTACATCGCGACGAAACGGAACGTCGCGCCGCTCGGAGCGACGGCGTCGGCCACGCGCTGCTGGTCGGCCTGGTCGCCGATGAACAGCACGATCACGTTCTTGAACGAGCCGGCGTTGGCGCCCTTGAACGCTTCGATCATGAGATCGGCGGTCTTGGCCGACTCCGGGCCACCGAACACGAGCATGTTGCCCGGGGTGACGCCGCGGGCGACGGTGCCCTGCACGTTCTCTAGCTGACGTGCGCGGCCGTCCTGACCATTCTGGTCGTCGCCGGCCGGCACGAAGTACGGGAACGGACGATCGGCGGTCATGCCCTGCATGTTCTTGCGCACGATCTGACCGAAGTACTGGCTCCAGGCCTTCGTGTCGGTCGGGCTGGTCGGCTTCGCGACGGCGGCTTCCTGCTGGGTGGCAGCCTGATCGGTGTCTTCCGACTTGTTGCAGGCCGTGAGGGCCAGGGCGGCGGTCAGGGCCACGGACGCGGCGAGGACGAACTTACGCATGATGATCACCTTTTGTAATGAAGACACCCGGGTGTCCTTAAGAGTTGCGCCAACGCTGACGCATGGCCTGCTGCACCGCCGGATGCACGAAGCCGGAAATATCGCCACCCAGGCGACCGATTTCACGCACGAGCGAGGAGGAGATAAAGCTGTATTGCTCCGCCGGCGTCAGGAACAGCGTCTCGGCCTGGGGAATCAGGTGACGGTTCATGCTCGCAAGCTGGAATTCGTATTCGAAGTCCGACACGGCGCGCAGGCCGCGAAGGATGACGCCCGCGCCGATCTCGGTGACGAAATCGGCCAGCAGGCAGTTGAAACCCCGCACCTCGACGTTCGGCAGATCGGCAAGCGCCAGACGCGCCAGCGCGATGCGCTCGCCCAGGCTGAAGCCCGGGCCCTTGCTGCTGCTTTCGGCCACGGCGACCACGATCCGGTCGAACAGCGGCGCGGCGCGCGACACGAGGTCGGCGTGGCCGTTCGTGATGGGATCGAACGTGCCGGGATAAACGGCAAGTCGAGGATTGGCCGGCGGATGAGTCATGACGGGACGGGTCGGGGGAAATCGCGGGCTAGCTTAACGGATCGGCAGGTGTGCGGCGATAGAGGGCGTAGGCGACTTCCCCTGCCTGTCCCTGGCGATGCGGAAGCCAGGTGTCGGGCAGCGCGAAAGCCGCGCCGCGCGGGGCTTCCACGTAGATCCACGCCCGCGGCGCCAGCCAGCCGCCGGCCTCGAGGCGGCGCGCCGTGTCGGCCCAGGTATCGAGCGCGAACGGCGGATCGAGGAACACGAGGTCGAACGGCCGCGCCGCACCCTGCAGCCAGCGCGAGGCGTCGTCGCCTACCACCTCGCCCGACGGCGCCTTGAGCCGGGCCAGGTTGGCCTTCAGCGCGGTGGCCAGGCGGGGCTCGCGCTCGACGAAGGTGACCGAGACGGCGCCACGCGACAGCGCTTCGATGCCGAGGGCGCCGGTGCCGGCATAGAGATCGAGGCAGCGCGCGCCCTCCACCACCGGCTGCAGCCAGTTGAACAGGGTTTCGCGAACGCGGTCGGTCGTGGGCCGGAGGCCCGGCAGGTCGGGCACCTCGATCCGCGAGTTGCGCAGGGTTCCGCCGATGACGCGGATGCGGCCGACGGCGCTCATCGCTCAGCGGCCAGTGAGGGCGGGGGTGATAGCATTCGCCCATTGTCTTTGAATCCTTCGCGCAATGCTCAAGTTCTGGAAGAAGAAGCCCGCGGAACCCACACCGACCGAGTCCCCGGCACCCGAGGAACTCGTCGACCGCTCCGCCGATCCCGCGCTCGCCGAACCCGGCGTGGCGACGTCCGAGTCGCTGGCCGAGGCCGCCGCGCCCGAGGCGGAGGCGCCCGAGGTCGACGCCGAGGCGGAAGAAGCGGCCGTCGTGGAAGCCGCGCGCGAGATCGCGCCGACCGCCGAACGGCCCGCGAAGCGCAGCTGGCGCGAGCGCCTGTCGGGCAGCGGTTTCGCGAAGAGCCTGACATCGCTCTTCGTGCGGCACCCGAAACTCGACGACGATCTCCTCGACGAACTCGAAACGGCGCTGATCACCGCCGACGTCGGCGTCGACGCGAGCACACGCCTGGTCGAAGACCTGCGCAAGCGCATGCACAAGCGCGAGTTCGCCGACGCGGGCGTGCTGCTGAAAGCCCTGCGCGACGCACTGGTCGCGATGCTGAAGCCCGTCGAGCGCCCGCTCGATATCTCGTCGCCCTCCCCGTTCGTCATTCTCACCGTCGGCATCAACGGCGTGGGCAAGACCACGACCATCGGCAAGCTCGCGCGCCGCTATTCCGACGAGGGCCGCAGCGTGATGCTCGCCGCGGGCGACACGTTCCGCGCCGCGGCCGTCGAGCAGCTGAAGACCTGGGGCGAGCGCAACAAGGTGCCCGTCGTGTCGCAGGGCCAGGACGCCGATTCGGCTAGCGTGATCTTCGACGCCCTGCAGGCGGCGCGTTCGCGCGGCACGCAGGTGCTGATCGCCGACACCGCCGGCCGCCTGCACACCCAGGGCGGCCTGATGGACGAACTCGGCAAGATTGGCCGCGTGATGAAAAAACTCGACGCCAGCGCACCGCACGAAGTGCTGATGGTGATCGACGGCACCACGGGCCAGAACGCGATCAGCCAGCTGCGCCAGTTTCGCGACACCGCCGGCGTGACCGGCCTCGTCGTGACCAAGCTCGACGGCACCGCCAAGGGCGGCGTCGTGTTCGCGCTCGCACGCGAGTTCGGCCTGCCGATCCGTTACGTCGGCCTCGGCGAAACCGCCACCGACCTGCGCGAGTTCGATGCGGAAGCCTTCGTCGACGGCCTGCTCCCGACCGCCATCGGCAGCTGATGAGCACGGTGAAGCAAGGGTCGCTGCGGTGAACCGGCGACTCCGGATCGCGCTGCTGGCGGTGGGCGGGCTCGTCGTCGTGGCGGTGCTCGCAGCGTTGATCGCCACGTACGTGGTGCTGCAGCCCGAGCGCTTCACGGCGTTGCTGCAATCGCGCGCCCGCGCCGCCGGACTCGAGCTCACGCTCGCCAGCCCGGCGAGCCCGACGCTGTGGCCGAAGCCCGCGCTCGAACTCGATGGCCTCATCCTGCGCGCGCAGGACGCGACGGCGCCGCTGATCGTCGCCTCGCGCGGCAAGCTCGTGCTGCCTTGGAACACGCTGCTCGGGGGCGAGACACGCATCTCCCGTCTCGAGATCGAAGGCGCGCGCATCGATGTCGCCGCGATCTCCGATTATCTGGACACGCTGCCGTCGCGACCGTCGACGGCCGGTGCCATCCTGCCCACGATCGACGCGGGCTTCCGCGTGACGCGAGGCACGCTGATCCGCGGTAACCAGCTGCTTCTTTCCGACGTGGACATCGATGCCGGCAGGCTCGCGAACGGGTTGCCCTTCACGCTCGCGTTCGCCGCGCACATGGCGGATGGCACACCCTATTCGCTCGATCTCGAGGCCACGCCGACGCTGAGCCGAGGCGTGCTTTCGCTCGGTGACGCGAAGCTAGACATCGCCAGCGCGTCACGCTTCGACGCGGCGCTGCGCGGCGACGCCACCTGGCGCGGCGCGGCCGATGTCGGCGCATCGCTCGCAGGCCGCGTCACGCGCGAAGCGGGCACGCCTTACGACGTCGTCCTGACCGTCACCCCCGCGAACCAGCAGGATCCGCTGTACGTCGCACTCAAGCTCGATGGCGAGAACGATCACACCGACCTTCGTATTCCGCCGCTCGCGATCGGCGAATGGTGGAGCGGCATCCGCGCGGGCGGCTCGCCCACGTTGCCGCCGTTGCTCGGCACCGTCGAGGCAAAGACCGTCGATATCGGCAGCATGCACGCCACGGGCCTGCGCATCCGTGCCACCCCGAACGTACCCGCGCCTGCGCCTGCGCCCGCGACGACGACGGCCGCGCCGCAATGAAACCCTTCGCGCGCGAGCTGCTGCGCTGGTTCGATCACCACGGCCGCAAGGATCTGCCCTGGCAGCATCCGCGCGACGCGTACCGCGTCTGGCTGTCGGAGATCATGCTCCAGCAGACCCAGGTCGTGACGGTCATCGGTTACTTCCAGCGTTTCGTCGACCGGCTGCCCACGCTCGCATCGCTCGCCGAGGCGGACGAGGACACGGTGCTCGCGTTGTGGTCGGGCCTGGGTTACTACCGTCGCGCTCGATTCCTGCACCGCGCGGCGCAACTCTGTGTCGAGCAGCACGGTGGTGAACTGCCGCGCGATCTCGATGCGTTGATGGCCTTGCCGGGCATCGGTCGTTCCACGGCCGGCGCGATTCTGGCGCAGGCCTACGGACTACGTTTCCCGATCCTCGACGGCAACGTCAAACGCGTGCTCGCGCGTTATCACGGCATCGCGGGATTCCCCGGCGAGAGCGCCATCGAAAAGCGCCTCTGGCTGCACGCCGACGAGCACACGCCGGCGGAACGCACCGCCAACTACACGCAGGCGATCATGGATCTCGGCGCCACGGTCTGCGTGCGCAGCAAACCGGCATGCCCGCTCTGCCCGCAGGCGGCGACATGCGTGGCCCACCGCGACGGCCTGACCGCCGTGCTGCCCACCGCGAAGCCCGGCAAGAAGATTCCGACGCGCGCGCTCGCCATGCTCCTGATGCGCGACAGGCGCGGTCGCGTATTACTGGAGAAGCGTGGGCCGCAAGGCGTCTGGTCGGGGCTGTGGAGCCTTCCCGAGGCAACGGACCCCGACGCGGCCTCCGGGGTCGCATCCGGCTTCGCGCGGATCGGCGACGCGGCCCCCCTCCCCGCCTTCACCCACGTGTTCAGCCACTACCGGCTGGACGTCTCGCCCATCCTGTTCGACCATGCGGCCCCGCTCGCCGCCGTGGCCGCGCGCGACGACCGCCGCTGGTGCGACCGCGATGAGATCGCCGCGCTCGGCCTCCCGGCCCCCGTCCGCACACTGTTAGACAATCTTCCGGAGATCTCCCCATGACGCGCATGGTTCATTGCGTGAAGCTCGGCCGCGACGCCGAAGGCCTCGACTTCGCCCCCTGGCCCGGCGACCTCGGCAAGCGCATCTACGACAACGTGTCGAAGGAAGCCTGGGCCCAGTGGCTGAGCCACCAGACCATGCTCATCAACGAGATGCGCCTGTCCCCTCTCGATCCGAAGACGCGCACGTTCCTGAGCGGCGAAATGGAGAAATATTTCTTCGGTGGCGACGTCGTCCAGCCCGCCGGCTATGTCCCGCCCGAACGAGACGCTTGACGCCGACGCCCACACCCGATTTAATACGCGGCTCCACAAGCCGCAACGATCGTTGCAGGCACCCGTGGCTCGGTAGCTCAGTTGGTAGAGCAGGGGATTGAAAATCCCCGTGTCGGCGGTTCGATTCCGTCCCGAGCCACCATTTTTCGAAGACCCGCAGCGATGCGGGTCTTTTTTTTGGCCGGTAGCGGAACCTGCCCGCTCCCTCACCGTCATCCCGGCGAAAGCCGGGATCCACGGCGATGTGATCGGTTGTCGCGGACGCGCTTTCGGGAAAGTGGTTTCCCTGCGAGCGCGTGGCCTCAATCAGGACCGCCTCCTACTTGCGCGGCTCGACCAACCGATAGTCCTTCCTGTCACCGAAGCGTGCCGCCCCTTTGCTGACGCGCGCACACAACCGCCCGTCCCCGCACGGTGCGACGTCCGCCTTGTTGATCGCATCCATGAACTTCACTTCAGCGATCAGCCTCGCGTATTCCTGCCGGTAGTGACCGAACAGGGCCTGGTAGACGATCACGAGGCTGACGACCGATAGCGCGAGCAGGCTCCCTGCCCCGACGTAAAGGCGCTTTCGGAAGCGGAAAAACGCATCGTGCGACGCCTCCACTTTCCTCACCGCGGCTCTCAGCTGACCGAAGATGATGTCCTGTTCCTGCCGGGCCGCCTTCAGGCAGCGCTCGACCTCCACGTCGAACAATCGACTGGCGGTTTCCGCTTCCTGCCGGATCGTTCGCTCCAGACGCGCCACCTGGGCGTCCGCCACCTTCTGCAACGCGACGAGGTGCATGGCGGGAGCCGGCG
>Ga0102588_1000292_pt1 | contig 62119 bp, 63 predicted proteins | sample AraplaMF_Col_mMS_FD_76854 | JGI IMG/M metagenome (GOLD analysis project Ga0102588, IMG submission 76854) | Arabidopsis root microbial communities from the University of North Carolina, USA - plate scrape MF_Col_mMS (SPADES assembly) (version 2) | ecosystem: Host-associated > Plants > Roots >...
CGAGGTACTCCGCCACGTGCAGCGGCGAGCGGCGCAGCCACGCCATGAAGCGTTCGCGCGTGCGCAGGTCCGGCTCGTCGCGCATGTCGAGCAGCCAGCCGGCGGCTTCCTCGCTGATCCTGCGGGCGTCATTCATAGCGCTGCAATCCTTGCCGGCAGGCGGCCAGCCCCTTGACGATGTATTTCTTCACCATGTTCGACGAGATGACGAGCTCGTCGCCGATCTGCCGATAGGAAAGGTCGTCGCGGTAATGCATGACGAGCACGGCGCGGCATTTCGGCGAGAGACGGCCGATGATCCCGGAGAGATGCTGGCGGCGGCGTTCGCGATCGATATCCGCCCCGGCCTCGCACGGGGTGGCGAGGCGTTCGATCACGTCTTCGAGGCCTTCGGTGCTTACCGGCGCGCGCTGGCGCATCTGCGCGTGCTCACGGACGAGGTTGGCCGCGACGGTGAAGAGATAGGCTTCCGGATTGCGCACCGGCTCGGCCGTGGCGTCGCCGCTGCGCAGCAGGCGCAGGTAGACCTCCTGCACGAGATCCTGCGCGTCCCAGCGATGGGCGACGCGGCGCAGGAAGTAACTGGCGAGCGAGGGACCCTTGTCGGCGAGCAGCCTCGCCCAGGTCTGTGGCGTCTCGGCAGGCACGACGACTCCGGGGCAAGGGGCGGAGCGTAGGTGTCGTGTGTGGCGCTTTGATGACGGCTGTCTGGAGCCGTGTCTCATGTGCGAGCGGCCTTGGCCGCGATGGGTGCTTGTCGCGAGCACCCATCGCGGCCAAGGCCGCTCCCATACCAGCAGGATCTTACTGAGCCCGATCCGGACGAACCGAGCGGAATGCCTTGCGCAGTTCTTCCGCGAATTCCTGCGGCTGTTCCCAGGCGGCGAAGTGGCCGCCCTTCGAGACCTGGTTGTAGTAGTAGAGGCTCGGGTAGGCCTGTTCGCTCCAGCTCTTCGGCGCCTGGTAGATCTCGTGCGGGAAGACGGTGATGGCCACCGGCACCTTGATCTCCTGCGTGTGCTGGGTCAGCGCGCTGAAGTTGTTGTTGTTGTTCTCCCAGTAGAAGCGCGACGACGAGGCACCGCTGTTGGTCAGCCAGTACAGCGTGATGTCGTTGAGCATTTCGTCGCGGCTGAGCACGCGTTCGGGCACGCCGTTGCTGTCGCTCCACTGCGCGAACTTCTCGTACATCCACGACGCGAGGCCCGCCGGCGAATCGGACAGCGAGTAGCCGATGGTCTGCGGGCGGGTGACCATCATCGCGCCGTAGGCGGCATCCCGGCCGAAGAAGCGGCTCAGCGATTCATACGCCTTGCGCTCGTCCGGGGCGAGGTTGGCCGGTGCCGGATCGCCGGCGTTGATAGGCTTGGTCAGGTTGCCCGGCACCGTGGCCGGCATGTTGAGGTGGATGGCCAGCAGGCCCTTGGGTGCCTGCCGGGCCAGCGCGTCGGAGATCACCGAGCCGTGGTCGCCGCCCTGCGATACGTAGTTCTTGTAGCCGAGGCGCTTCATCAGCGTGTCCCAGGCACGGGCGGTACGGTCCGGGCCCCAGCCGAGTTCGCGCGGCTTGCCGGAGAAACCGTAGCCAGGGATCGACGGGATGATGACGTCGAACGAGTCTTCGATCTTGCCGCCGTAGGCCACCGGGTCGGTCAGCGGACCGATGGTCTTGATGAACTCGAAGGTCGAACCGGGCCAGCCGTGCGTCAGGATGACGGGCAGGGCGTTCGGGTTCTTCGACTTGACGTGGATGAACTGGATATCGACGCCGTCGATGTTGGTGATGAACTCGGGCAGCGCGTTGAGCTGCGCCTCGGCCTTGCGCCAGTCGTAGTCGGTACCCCAGTACTTCACCAGCGCCTGCACCTGGTCGAGCTGGATGCCCTGCGACTGGTCGGTGACTACTTCCTTGTCGGGCCAGCGCGTTTCCTGGATGCGACGGCGCAGGTCGTCGAGCTGGGCCTGCGGCACGTGCACCTTGAACGGACGGATGCTCTCGTCGTTCTTCGTCGCCGTGGCCGGCGCGGCGGTGGTCGTGTCGAAGGCGCTGGCGGGGGCGGCGTAGAGCGCCGGTGCCGCCATGGCGATGCCGACGGCGAGGGTCAGGGCGCGGCGGGCGAAAGCGAACGAACGGAGCGGCGAGGCGTTTGCGAAAGACATCGGTGTTCTCCCTTATCGTGAAAGTGGATGCGCGCGGCCAGTGGCGGCGGCATGGGAGAAAGATTAGGGAAAGCGTTAGTGGCCCTTCTTGTCCACCGAGGGGTGGTTTTGCATCGCTCTGTATCGTGAGACCCACCGATACATTCCGATACAAATGTTCTTGCGCGGACACGGTCTTCACGGGCCGGACGGGATGCTGGGACGCAACTCCAACCTCGAGGGGCGTGCATGACGGCACTCTTCCGCCAGCCCAGCGGCAAGCTGTACATCGTCCGGCATGGACAGAGCGCAGGTAACGTGGCGCGCGATTTCGCCGAAGCCCATGGCGATGAACTCATCGCGATCGATCACCGGGACGCCGATACGCCGTTGTCCGATCTGGGCTGGGCGCAGGCGCGCGCCCTGGGCGAATGGCTGGCAAGCCTGCCGAAGGACGCTCGCCCCGACGTGATCATGGCTTCGCCGTTCGTGCGCGCCCACCAGACGGCCGAGGTCCTCGCCGAGGCGCTCGATCTCGATCCGACATCCATCGAAGTGGACGAACGTCTGCGTGAGAAAGAGTTCGGCATCCTCGACCGTTACACGCGGCATGGCATCGAGTCGAAATTCCCCGAGCTCGCCGAGCAGCGCGGCATGGTCGGCAAGTTCTATTTCCGCCCCCCGGGTGGCGAAAGCTGGTGCGACGTGATCCTCCGCTTGCGCAGCGTGATCGACGGTATCCGCCTGACGAAGCCCGAATGCCGTGTGCTCGTCGTCGGCCATCAGGTGATCGTGAACTGTTTCCGGTATCTGCTCGAAGGGATGCGCGAGGAGGACATTCTCGCGGTGGATCGAGAGGGCGACTTCCCGAATTGCGGCTACACCGAGTACGACATCGATGCCGGCCCGCCGGTGCAGTTCGCGCTGCGGCACGGCAAATTCGTCGCCCCCACGCTGGAAGCCGTCGAGGTGACCAGCGAAAGCGACGTGCCCACGGGCCCGCGCTGATGGCGACGCGTATCACGCGTGCCCTGCTGCGCGGTTGGCCCCTGCCGTCCGACGAGGATGTGCGGAGCAAGGAGGATCGCGGTCGTGTGCTCGTCGTTGGCGGTTCGCGCCAGATACCGGGCGCGGTCACGCTCGCCGGCGAGGCAGCGCTTCGTGCGGGCGCCGGCAAGCTCATGGTCGTCACAGGGATGGACGCCGCGTCGCATCTGGCCGTGACGTTGCCCGAAGCCGCGGTCGTCGGTGTGCCGCTCGACGAGACGGGGGAGATGCGTGCGCTCGATGCCGCGCAGGTCGACCTCGCCCGACAGGCCGGTGCGGTGCTCGTCGGTCCGGGGATGGCGACGGCGCGCTCGCCGGTATCGGCTCAGGTCGCACGGGTGGCGACCGCGTTGGTGGCCGACGCCGGAAGCCTGCACGCCGATGCGCTCGCGCCCGCCGCCGGGCGGCTGATCATCACGCCGCATATTCCCGAGATGGCCGACCTGATGGACCTGCGGCCGTCCGACGTCGCGCGCGAATGCGTCGACGTGGCGAAGGAGGCGGCGAGCCGCTTCGGCGCCGTGGTGGTACTGAAGGGCCCGACGACCTGGATCGCCGCGCCGGACGGAACGCTCTGGGTGCACGACATCGACGCGCCGGGACTTGGCACCTCGGGCTCCGGCGATGTGCTCGCAGGCGTCGTGACGGGCCTGGTGGCACGCGGCGCGACGCTCGCGCAAGCCGCCGTCTGGGGCGTCGCCCTGCATGCGCGGGCGGGCGTGATGGCCAGCCGGCAGGTCGGGCGCCTGGGTTTTCTCGCGCGGGAACTGCTGCCGCGGCTCCCCCGCGTGATGGATCGCCTCTGAGGGGTTTTGGTCATGCGCACCAAGGCGCCGCTGCACCATTGCGCGGTGTTCTTCGCCATCGTTCGTTTCGTTGAGCGCCATCCCCATGGCGTGACCAGGGCCGCTGTCTGGCGGGCAGCGCCGAGGGCCTATGACCTATCCGAAGGTACACTTGCCGCGAAAAGATGTCCGTAGCAATCTTGCCGTAAATGCGCACGAGCGGGGGCTGGCGGATGCGGGCAGGGGTGGATGGCTTGGGGAGGATCTGGCTTGCTGTCACCGGTCTGTTCCTGTGCGGCGCCGCGCTGCCTCCGCCGGATTCGCTCGGCAGCTTTCTGCACACGGCGTACGTGAAGAAAGACGGCGCACCGACGGACGTCTCGAACCTCGAACAGGCGCCCGACGGGTTCCTGTGGATCAACGGCACCAAGGGCGCGACGCGTTTCGATGGCGCGTCGTTTACCCAGCTCACGCTGGCGCCCGGCGAGCGCTTTGGCCACGCGCAGCTTCAAGAGATATTCCCCGCCTCCGGAGGCGGGCTGTGGACCAGTGACAGCAGCAGCGGGCCGGTCCTTGCAAAAGGCGGGCGGCTCAAGGCGTTCGGACCCGACGAGGGATTCAAGACGCCAAGCGGTCGATTCTTCAACGGGCCGGACGGGTCGACCTGGGCGTGCTCGGCCGCCGGTGTCTATCAGTTCGACGACAAGGCGGAGCGGTGGACCCTGCGCTTTCCGGCGCCCGGCGGCACGGTCAATCAGGCGGCCTTCGATCGGGACGGCAATCTCTGGGCCACGGCACACTTCACCAGGCCGCTGGTGGTGCCAAAGGGCCGGTCGACCTTCGTCGCACCGGTGGGCGGGCCCGAGACACCTGAAACACTCGTCAGCATCGGTGCGTCCGGACGGATCTACTTCATATCGCCCGCTTCCGTCCGCGTGTTCCGGCGCGACGGTATCGCACTTACCGAGGCCGTGAAGCCCATTACGGTCGGCTCCTACGGTTTGCTGGAAGACAGCCACGGCAACGTATGGATTTCGTCGCCAAAGATCGGCGCGGTTTTCATCTCGCGCGACGCGATGGAAGAGGCCGAGCGGACACACGGCTCGCCCACATTCGAGAGTCTGGGAAAGGGCGATGGACTGACCGGTGACATCCCTTGGCCGGTCATGGAGGATCGGTCCGGCAATATCTGGTTCGGTACCAACGCGGGCCTCGACCGCTTCACTCGCACCGCGTTCACGCGAGTCGGGCTGCCGGCCGGCATGAGCGAGGTGTCCGCTGCGGTGCGTCGTGATGGCGAGCTATGGGTGACGGGCCTGACGACGCCTGCGCTGCGAGGGTATCCGCCCGCCGCGTTGACGGTGACCGTCGTTCCGAGGAACGCATTCGCCATGTACCAGGATGTGCGAACCGACACGACGTGGATCGCGAATCCCGACGGGCTCTGGGCAGTGGATGCGAACGATGTACATCGTGTGGCAAAGCTGCCGTCCGAAGCGCTCATTGGTAATCCACCTTGCGTCGTCAGCGATAGCAAGGGGCGTGTCTACATCTGCCACCTATCGCCGAAGACAGGACCGTACCGCTGGGACGGGAATTCCTGGCAGGCATTGCTACCCGACCAGCGTCCTCGGGTGCTTGCGATCGATCGCGACGATTCGGTCTGGATTGGCACCGGGATGCAGCGGTCGTTGCTTCGCCTGAGCGGCGATACTCTGCAGACGTGGACCGACCGGGACGGGCTTCGGACGTCCATGATCAAGTCGATTCTCGTCGTCGACGGAGGCGTATGGCTCGGCGGCGAGAACGGCATCCAGTTCTTCGACGGCAAGCGGTTCACCACCGTGCAGGGCGGCGACGTCGAGGCGTTCCATCCCACGACGGGACTTGCGTTCGACATCGACGGCAACCTGTGGCTTCAATCGCTGGCCGGCGTGGCGAGAATCGAGAAGGCGTCGCTCGCCGCGGCGATGGGCGATCACGGGAAGCCGCTTTCGTATCACCTCTACGACGACGACGACGGCTTGCCGGGCGCGCCGGATGCCGACCGCACTCTGCCGACGTTGAGGCCAGGTCCCAACGGCCGTCTGTGGGCACAGACGCACACCGGCCTGGCATGGATCGATCCGAAGCGTTTGCCCATTCCTGTCGCTCCGCCGAAGCCCGTGATCGAGTCGCTGACCACGGACGACGGTACGAAGTCCGTGTCGGGGCCACGGATCGACCTGCGCGGCGACGAGCGCTCGTTCCGCATCGCATATACCGCGCCTGCGCTCGCCGAAGGCAATCGTCTGCATTTCCGTTACCGACTGACCGGTTTCACGGATGGGTGGCAGAACGTCGGCACCCGCCGTGAAGCGGTATTCACCAATCTGCCGCCCGGCGATTACGTGCTGGAGGTCATGAGCGTCGGCGTCACGGGGCTGACGAGCCCGCCAGTATCGATCGCGCTCACACGGCACCCGGCCACGGTGGAGAGCTGGTGGTTCCGATCGCTGGCGCTCGTGCCGTTGCTGGGCGTGATGTGGCTCGCGCTCTACCTGCGCACGCGCAGCCTGCGCCGCAAGATGCAGATCCGCATCGACGAACGCGAGGCGGTGGCACGCGACATTCACGACACCCTGCTGCAGCGCTTCCACGGCGTGATGCTTTCGCTGCAGGCATGGGCCGCCGACGAGGCCATTCCCGAGCGCAGGCGCGCCGAGATCTCCGACATGTCGGGACAGGCGCGCGATGCCCTGCTCGAAGGCCGCGAGCGGATCCTGTCGTTGCGCGGTGCGGGCGACGGCGGGCTCGCGCTCTACGACCAGATCGCGGCGGAGGGTTCGTTACTCCAGCAGCGGTTCAGGCTGGCCTTCGCGCTGGATGCGACCGGCAAGCCCCGGCCGTTGCGCGACGAGTGCAGCCGCGAGATCCTGCACATCGCCTTCGAGGCGATGCGCAACGCCTTCGGTCATTCGGGTGGCGAAACGGTTCGCGTGGTGCTCAACTATGCCGACGATGCGCTGTGGCTCAGCGTGATCGACGATGGTTGCGGCATGCCGGGCGCCGAGACGGGCGTGCAGGATGGCACGCACTTCGGTCTGGTCGGGCTTTCGGAGCGCGTGAAGCGCGTCGGCGGCGCGCTCCATGTCGACACCGCGCCGGACGAAGGCACCGAACTGCATGTGAAGATTCCGGCCCGACACGCCTATGCGCGTGGGCCAGTGAGGGAAAAAGCGTAGATGCGGCAACGCCTGGGAACGATCGGAAGGATCTGGCTGTTCGCCGTGGTGGCGGTGTTCGCATGCGCTGCCGCGAAGCAGGGCGACACGCTCGGCTCCTTCCAGCACACGGCGTTCCTGAAGAAGGACGGCGCGCCGGGCGACATCGCAGGCATGGCGCAGGCCAACGACGGCTTTCTGTGGATGATCGGCACCAAGGGCGTCACGCGCTTCGACGGCGTGACGTTCACCGCCTTCCGACCCGTCGCGGGCGAGCATTTCGAGCAGGCGCAGGTCGATCGCATCGTCGCGGCGCAGGGCGGGGGCGTGTGGGTGACCAATGCGCGCACGGGCCCCACGCTGATACGCGACGGACACCTGCGCACCTTCGGTGTCGCCGACGGATTCACCATCGGCAACGGACGATTCCTCACCGCACCCGACGGCACGGTCTGGATGGGGTCGCCGCCGGGGATGCGCTCGTTCGATGAACGGCGCGGCGCATGGACCATGCGCTATCCGTCGGGCCCGCAACGTCAGCACAGCGACGGACGCTTCGATTCGGACGGCAACCTGTGGATCCCCCGTTTCACGGCCGGACCGGTCGTGATCCCTGCGGGCGGAAAGGCCGCGATCGACGTCGAAGGCGCGCCGGCCGACTCGCGCAAGGTGTTGCCGGAGCGATCGGGCCGTGTGTACACCGTTTCGCCGCAATCCATCCACTTCTTCCGGCGCGACGGCATCCGGATCACCGAGATTGCGAAGCCGCTCGACTTCAATGCGTTCGGGCTCATCGAAGATCGCGACGGCAATGTCTGGATCACCTCGCCGGCGCGCGGCGTCGTGTTCATTTCGCGCGACGCCATGGCGGCCGCGGAGGCGACCGGCACCGTCCCCGCGTACGAATCGATGCGCAAGACGGACGGGCTGAGCGGGGGTGTCGTCTGGCCCGTGATGCAGGATGCGGAAGGCAACGTGTGGGTGGGCACGGAAAGCGGCGTCGATCGTTTCAGCCGCGGTGCCTTCACGCAGGTGAGGCTGCCCGAAGGCATCCACGAGGTCTCGGCCGGCGTGCTGTCCAACGGCGAGGTGTGGGTGGGCAGCGAGACGCAGCCGGCGCTGCACGGCCATCCCCCTGCGCCGTGGCAGACGACCGACATCGCGAAGTATGTCTTCGCGACGTATCTCGACCAGCGCACCGACACCGTGCTGCTCGCCAACACCGAAGGCGTGTGGGAGGCCGATGCCAGCGGATACCGCTCGCTCGCGCCCTTGCGCGGCAAGAGTGCCGTCGGCTTCCCGGCATGCATCGTGCGTGACAGCAAGGGCATCGTGTACACCTGTCAGCACGATTCGCCCGGCACGGTGATGCGCTGGGATGGCACGGCGTGGGCACCGGCGACGGCCGGGCCGCATACGGCGCGGTCGATGGCCATTGGCGACGACGACGCGGTGTGGATGGCCGCGCGGTCGTCGCTGGTCCGTCTGGCCGGTGGCAAGACGTCCGAATGGACGGAGAAGGACGGTCTGCGCACGGGCGTGCTCAGCGTGATCCTGCCGGTGGCTGGTGGTGCCTGGCTGGGCGGTGAGAAAGGCATCCAGTATTTCGACGGCGCGCGCTTCGTCGACGTGAAAGGCGGCAACGCCGAAACGTTCGTGCCCACGACGGGCCTGTATCGCGATCGCAAGGGCAACCTCTGGGCGCACACGCTCGGCGGTGTCGCGCGCATCGACGCGGCATCGCTGGCGGCGGCGATGGGGCCCCAGGGCAAGCCGTTCGCGTATCACCTGTTCGACGAGACGGACGGCGTACCAGGGGCGCCGGATCCCGATCGCACCTTGCCGACGCTGCGCGCGAGCGCCGATGGCCGCTTGTGGGCGCAGACCACCGCCGGGCTCGCGTGGATCGACCCGGAGGCGATGCCGAGGGAGCTGCCCCCGCCGCGCCCCGTGATCGAATACATGGTGACCAACGCAGGCGATGTCGCCCTCGACGGAAAGATCGTGCTGGGTGGCGACGTGCGCGCGATTCGCATCGGGTACACGGCGGCGGCGCTCACCGCCGGTTCGCGCGTGCATTTCCGCTACCGCCTGCGTGGCCTCAGCGACGAATGGGAAGACGTGGGCAGCCGCCGCGAAGCGATCTTCACCAATCCGCCGGCGGGCAAGCTCGTCTTCGAGGTCGTCGCCGTGGGCGAGGACGGGGAGACGAGCGGGGCGCCGATGCAGCTGACGTTCTCTCGCGAGCAGGCCATGCACGAGACCGCGTGGTTCCGTGCGCTGGCGTTCCTGCCGCTGCTCGCTCTGATCTGGCTCTGGTACCGCATCCGCACGCGCAGCCTGAAGCGGCGCATGCGCATCCGCGCGGACGAGCGCGATGCCGTGGCGCGCGATATCCACGACACGCTGCTGCAGCGGTTCCACGGATTCTCGCTGACGTTGCAGGGCATGGCGGCCGACGACCGGGTGCCTGCGTCGTGGCGCATGCAGCTGGCCGACCTCGCCGCGCAGGCGCGCGATGCGATCGTCGAAGGACGGCAGCGCATTCTTTCGCTACGCCGCAGCGGGGATACCGGTCTGGCGTTGTACGACGATCTCGCGGCTGAAGGCTCGCTGCTGCAGCAGCGCCACGGCCTCGCGTTCGTGCTGGATGCGACCGGCAATGCGCGCCCGCTGCGCCCCGAGTGCACGCACGAACTCCGGCACATCGCGCTGGAAGGCATGCGTAACGCGTTCGGGCATTCGAAGGGCACCACGGTCACCGTGGTGCTCAACTACGCGAGCGATGCCTTGTGGCTCAGCGTCACCGACGATGGCGTGGGTATGCCGGCCGCCGATCCGATGTCGACGAGCAGCCGTTTCGGGCTCGTCGGCCTGCGTGAACGCGTGGGCCGCATCGGCGGGGTGCTCAACATCGACACGGCGCCGGGCGAGGGCACGGAACTGCACGTGCGGATTCCCGCGCGTCGCGCGTACATGCCCGGCGGCGCGACGCCGTTGGCGGGAGCGGTTTAATCGAGGAAGCCGCGCTGCACGGCGATCATCACGGCGTGGGTGCGATCGGCCGCGCCCAGCTTCGCCATGATGCTGCGCATGCGCGATTTCACGGTGTCTTCCGAGACGAACAGCGTTTCGCCGATGGCCTTGTTGCCCTTGCCGGCGGCGGCGAGCCGCAGCACGCTGAGTTCGCGCGCCGTGAGGTTTTCGGAACCGGCGTGCAGGGCGATCTGGTACGCGATCTCGGAGGCGACGACGTGGCGCCCGGTGAGCGATGCGCGGATGGCGCGGATGATCTCGTCGAGCGGCGCGGACTTCAGCAGGTACGATGTGGCGCCCAGGGTGAGCGCGCGCATCACGCGTGCGTCGCCCGGGTAGCTCGTGAGCACGATGATGTTGGCGTCCGGGAAATCCCTGCGGATGGCTTCGATGGCTTCGAGGCCGTCGACATTGGGCATCTGAAGGTCGAGCAGCGCGACCGTCGGCCGTAGCTCGCGATACTTTTCAATCGCCTCGCCGCCATCGGCGGCTTCGCCGACGAGCTCCATGTCGGGCTCGCGCGCGATCGCAGACGTCAATCCCTGCCGCATGGCCGGATGGTCGTCGGTGATCAGGACCCGGATCTTTTCCGAGCTGGCGCTCGCGTCGCTCACGCAGGTTTCTCCCTTTCTCGGTGCCGCCATGGCGTGTCCAGCCCGTCCAGGACTGCCTCAGCGCGTTCATGGTCGTTAGAAGGAGCGCCTCATTCAATACCCAAATGGATGAATCGTAAGCCCGACACGAAAGTGTGACCGCAGTCTGCACGAAGGAGTGCCGCCCGGTCACGTCCGGAGGTATCGGCGGCCCATGGGCATCCCTAATCTGGCCATACCGGGATCAGGAGCACGCAGACCGGTCTGCAGTCAGATGGGAGCCGCTCATGTCGTCGTTCTTGCTCTTGTCCTCCGTCGAGGACGCGCTATCGATCCTTCTCCACCGGGCCCGGGTCGATCGTGCCCGTCCGTCGGACGAATTCATCGAGCACCTGTCGCAGGCACTGGCGGCAGCCCGCAGCGCGATGGGCATGCCGGGCGATCCGGGGGGCGCCAGCGTGCGGGGCGGACTGGCCAGCTGGCAGTTGCGCATGGCCTTCGACCATCTCTCCGCGGAGCTGGACCTCCATGCCGCGGTGCATGAGGCGGCGGTGGCCTGCCGCACGTCGCGTAGCCACTTCTCGCGGGCGTTCAAGGCGAGCACTGGCATGACGCCGTCGCGCTGGCACATGGAGCACCGGATTCGCGAGGCGGAGCGCCTGCTGGCGGACCACGACATCGCGCTGGTCGAGGTCGCGGCGCGCTGCGGCTTCTCCGACCAGAGCCACTTCACCAACGTCTTCTCGAAGCTGCGGCGAATCTCCCCGGGCGCATGGCGCCGGCAGATGGCGGGTCCGCCCGCGCAAGCCGCCGCGTAGTTCCCGCGATCGGGCGCTATCCTGTACGCGTCCAACCGAGGGGATTGCAGGGCATGACGCAGAGGCGTCGACTCCATCCGCCGCTATGGCTGTGCCTGCTGGCTAGCCCCGCGTGCGTCGCCTCGGGCGGCAGTTATCTCGTCGACGATGGCGCCATCGCGCCGGCCGCGCATTGCCAGCTCGAGAGCTGGCTGCAGTTCCGCACCTCGTCGCGCAGCGTGACCTCGGTGCCGGCGTGTTCCTGGGGCGCGGTCGAATTCTCGGCACAGCTGACCGCCGGCGCGCACGTCGGTGGCGGCAGCGCATCGCCCGGCGTGAAATGGCAGTTCGTGAACGGGCCACGCGTATCCGCCGCGCTGGCGGTCGGCACGACATGGCAGCGGCGGCGCACGCAGACCTCGGAGGCGTACGTCGCGTCGACCTTCCTGCCTGACCCGAACAGCCGCTGGGCTTTCAACGTGAATGTCGGTGGGGTGCGCCCACGCGGCGCCGATGCGCAGCGCCTGCTCGGCGGTGGCGTCGAATTCACGGTGTCGCCGAGCATGACGCTGCTCGCCGAAGTGCTCGACACCGCGGGCGCCGGGCGCACATGGCAGACGGGCGTGCGTCTGCCGTTCGGCGACGACAGCATCGATCTCGTCGTGGGCCGGGGCCTTGGCAAGGCCGAGGATCGCTGGATCAACATGGGCGTGAACCTGGCCTTCTGATCGACCGCGGTCGGGCGAGTGCTAGGATCGCCCCAGCATCCCGCCGGAAGCAGCCATGGATCCCACGCCGGACTTCGCCGACACCCCGCCGCCGATACCGAAGATCCGCTGGCCGTCGGTCGTGCGAGGCGAGAAGCTGCTGCCCGTCGCGTACCTTACCTGCGTCGCTTTCCTGGTACTTCCGGAGACACTGCTCTCCGGGCTCGAGCGCACCGAATGGCTGATCTGCGTGTTCGCGTGGCTGTTCCTCGTGGTGCTGGGCTGCGCGGTGGCTGTCGTGCGGCATGCGGAACATCTCGCGCATCACCTGGGCGAGCCGCGCGGCACGCTGATCCTCACACTGGCGGTGACGTCCATCGAGGTCATGAGCGTGACGGCGGTGATGCTGCACGGCGAGAACAACCCCACGCTCGCGCGCGACACGCTGTTTTCCGTGACGATGATCGTGCTCAACGGCATGGTCGGCATGTCGTTGCTGCTGGGTGGCCTGAAGCACAACGAGCAGTCGTACAACCTGCAGGGTGCGAACGCGTATCTTGGACTGATCGTGCCGCTCGGCGTGCTCGCCATGGTGATGCCCGAGTTCGCCCACGGCACGGTGGGGACGTTACGGCGCGGCTCGCACCAGACCTTCCTGGCGATCTTCGCGTTCCTGCTCTATGGCGTATTCCTGTTCCTGCAGAACCGCCGCCTGCGCGGGTATTTCGTGGAGGATGCGCCCGTCGTGCCGCATACGCGCGAGCATGCGAACGACCGGGGGCCCGGGACGTCCGCCGTGCTGCTCGTCGCGTACATGATTCCCGTGGTGTTTCTCGTCGATCACCTCGCGGTGCCCATCGACTATGTGCTCGAGACCCTGCATGCGCCGATCGCACTGGGTGGCCTCGCCATGGCCATTCTCGTCGCGACGCCGGAAGGGCTGGGCGCGGTGCGTGCGGCGAATCGCAACGAATTGCAGCGCTCGGTGAACGTGTTTCTCGGGTCGGTACTGTCGACCATCGGCCTCACGATCCCCGCGATCCTGCTGATCAGCCACGTGACGGGACATCCGATCACGTTGGGGCTGGATCACACCGACCTGGTGCTGTTCGTGCTGACGCTGTTCATGTCGGTGGTGACGTTCTCGAGTCCGCGGACGCATCTGCTGCAGGGGGCGGTGCACCTGATGTTGTTCGCGACGTTTATTTTCTTCGTGTTCTTGCCTTGACCTCATCGTTATGGAAAGCCCGCTCGCGGGCCTCCCATAACGCCGTCGCCTTACTTGCCCAGGTTCGCCAGGAACCGCTTCGTGTACTGCAGCACCGTCGTGCCCGGCACCGAGTTGCACGTGGGCGAGGCGAAACCGCCGCCGCAGGGGTTGTCGCGGTCCAGCGACCAGAAGTGCACGCCGGCGAGCTTGTTGGCCTTCGCGTAATTCGTCACGGTGTCGATGTCCGCGACGGTGAACGTTTCGCTCGCCACATCGTTCAGTCCGATCATCGGCGTGATCTCGATGCGGCTCAGCGGGATGCCATAGGTGTGCTGAAGGTTCAGCACGGCCTGCACCGCGGACTGGCCCATATCGCAGCTGCCGTTCTTCACCACGCAGATGCCGGGGCCCGCGCTGCCGTAGTCCATCGTCATCAGGTTGATGGTGTAGTTCTTCAGCCCCGATGCCTTCACCGCGCGCACCACCGCGTCGCCGGTGGCATTGACGCCGCCGTAGCTGCCATCCGATGCCGCGAGCGTGGCCAGCGTGAACGAGAAGCGGAGGTTGGGGTAGAGGCTCTCGGCATAGACGGCGTTGCTCACCAGCGCGTTGAGCTGCGCGGGTGTCTGGCCCGATTCGATGTCGAAATCCACGCCCACCATATGCGGCGTCATGTAGCGCGAGAGGAACGTCGCCATGCCGGTGGCGCTGCTACAGGTGAAGACACCGGCCTGGCCGCCCGTGGACACCACGTAGTTGATGCCGGCGCTGTCGAGCCTGCCGATGTTCGCGCTGGCGAAGGCCGCGGCGGGTACGCCGCCCCAGTTCTCGCTGCCGCATTCGCCCGACGCGAACGCCAGCGTGATGGCGCCGAGGTTCGGGACCTGTGTGGACACGAGGCTGCCGCTCCCGACCACCGGCAGGCGCGTGCCGGTCACCATCGTCGACATGACGTTCGTGTTCCAGTCGAGGTTGATCGTGATGTCCTTGTACGGACTGAACAACAGGTCGCCCGCGGTCGGGGGCGGATTGTCGGGCGGATTGTCGGGCGGGTTGTCCGGCGGATTGTCCGGTGGCGTGCCGTCGCCGCTGCACGCGCCCTGCGAGGTCCACGGCTGGCCGGACCCGGAGGCACCGCTGCTGGTGGCGGGATCGTTGCCCTGTGTCCACCAGTTGGCGACGTAGTTGCTGCCGTTGCGGCTGGCCGTGTTGCCCGAGGTATAGACCGCCGTCGCGTTCCACGCGGCGGCACACGCACCGGCCGCATGGGCCTCGTGCACGGGGACCACGGACGAGAGGGCGATGGCGATCGCCACGCCGAGCGTGCCTGCGCCACCACCGGCGGCCAGACGGATGTGCGGAATCGTGAACATGGAGCGCCTCCAGATCGAGAGCGAATGGAAGGGGCCGTAAGAGGTCCCCTTGTCATACCTGCCGTACTAACGACTGCGAAAGCGACTCTGGATGTAGGCGCCGATGACAACGTTGTCTATCGGTAAACGTGCGAACTGTGACGCCGGGCAGCAATGTCCGGTGGACAGGAAATGGCGCGATGCCGCGCGAATTATCCGCATGAGGCGTCGGCGATGGGTTTAGTGGGCTGGTGCGGCGCGATACGAGGCGTCATGCCTTCCTGTCCTTTCGTCGCCACGAATGACAACGAAGGACAGGTGGCTCTTGCCGGTTTTGCGGATCAGGGGAGTTCCTTGATCTCGATGTTGCGGAAGACGATGCGGATCGGCTCGATGCCCTTGTCCTCGCCGCCCTGCAGGGCGATGTGGCCACGGTGGAATTTAGCGAAGCCAGGCATCTTCGCGAACTTGGTCTTCGCCACGAGCGCATCCCATTCCGGCGTCCACATCGTCGTGTCGACGGTCTTGTGGCCGTTCTGGAAGAACTGCATGTGGCCGTGGTCGACGATGATCTCGACCGCGTTCCAGTTGCCGTTCTCCTTCACGTTTTCCACGTCGGACGAGATGAGGTCGAAAAGGTCGCCGGCGCGTTGCTTCGGGGTGTAGCTGTCGGGCTTGGTGCATTTCAGGTCGGCGATCTGCATCTCCGGGCCGGTTTCCCACGTCTGGCGATACTTCGGCGCCTCGCTCACGTTGAAGATGATGCCCGCGTCGGCGCAGGGCGTCATTTTCCATTCGAGCTTCAGGTGGAAGTTTTCGTATTCGCCGTCGGTGACGAGATCCGCAAAATCCTGCGGCGGCGCCTTCAGGTCGCGCGCGAGCTGGATGCTGCCGTCGACGACGCTCCAGTCCTTGCCGGTGCCTTTCTGACCGAACGAATGCCAGCCGTTCAGTGTCTTGCCGTCGAACAACGGCTTGAAGCCCTTGCCGTCGTCGGTCGCGTGAACGGGAACGACGGCCATGCAACAGGCGATGGCGAGGGCTTTGACGTGTGCTCTGATCATGTCGCGCTCCGGGGGCAAAGCGCCGAGCGTAGCGCAGATCGATGTCTGGGCCATGCGCCGAGGTATGGCCGTCTGGACTTCCGTCCGCTCAGAGTGCCTTGAGCGTTTCGCGCACCTGCGCGCGGAGCGGCGCGACGGTGGCGGGATCGCCGAGCTTGCCGAGCACCGCGCTCAGCGCTTTCAGATCCTGTCGTGCACCGAGCGTGTCGGACAGCTTCGACAGCGAGCGCGTTTCCGCCTTGTCTTGCTTCGCGTGCCGGTGTGCCGGCCTGCCGATGGCCTTCGTGATCCTGCGCCACGCGTCGCGCTGCATGCGCAACCGGCGGACGCGGCGGCGCCAGCTGTGCAGGTTGGCTGGCGTGGGTTCGTCCGTGGCGCGCCTGCATGCCTTGTGCACGCGCTTCTCCGACCGGACGAGCGCCTTCTCGATGCGTGCGCGACCGAGCTGGCGCCAGGGCAGTTCGGCGATGACGGCGGCGAGTTCGCGCAGCATGCGCCGCCGCTTCAGGAAACGCGGATCCTTGTGCAGTGCTTCGGCAAGGTGCCCCTCGCTGCGATGCTCCAGCGTCTCGATGGCGCTTCGCCATGTGGGCGATGGCGATGGACCGACCAGCGACCGCGCGACGTCGGCGGCGACCTGAGCGTCGCGCAACGGCGACAGCCCGGCGGCGAGCCGGCCGAGCACGCGCTCGATGCCGGGCAGCGCATCCGCGAAGGGCTTGTGGCCCAGCAGGAGCAGGCTCTTCAACCGGCGCACGGCCTTGCGTGCCTCGTGCACGCCGCGGTGTCGTCGTTTCGTATCGGCCAGCGCACGTTCGGCGGCGCGGCACTCGCGCGCGGCAAGCGCGGCGAGCGCATCGGCGAGGCGTGGTGGCTGGGCCGGGGACATGCCCTTTAGATAGCAGGTTTCGCGACGGCCGGGTTGCCGATCAGCACGGCCAGGTCGTTCTCTACCGTTCGGCAGTAGGCGTCGAGGGGCAGGTCGTTCGGCATCGTGTCGAACGGATCTTCGATCTGATCGCCAAGGGCATCGAGGCCGAAGAACGTATAGGCGAGCACGCCCACGACCAGCGGCGTGAACCAGCCCATCAGGCCGACGAGGCAGAACGGCAGGAGGAAACAGTAGATGTGCACCGTGCGATGAAGCAGCAGGAGGTAGGCGTACGGAATGGGTGTGCCATGGATCCGCTCGCAACCGGCCAGCGTGTGCGACAGCGTGCCGAACTCGCGATCCACCGCGGCGATCAGGATGGTGTCGCCGCCCTCGGCGCGCAGCGCCCCGGCGTAGGCCGTGCCGGCACGGGCGAGAATCGCCGCGGGTCGATTGGGCTGGGCGAGCACCCACGCGCGCTCGTCGGGATCGGGGATCCAGCGTTCGAGGTCGGCCGACGGATCGCTTTCGCGGAGGTGATGCCGGAGCGCGTGGGCATAGGCGATGAGCCGGTACGCGAGGTCGGCACGCTGCGTGGCGGACGACGTGGGCATGAACGCGAGCACCTGGCGCACGAGGTTGCGCACGGTGGTGATGATCTCGCCCCAGAGTGTTCGCGCCTCCCACCAGCGCTGGTAGGCCACCGTGTTGCGGAAGCCCAGGAAGATCGCGAGCGTGAGGCCCATGAGCGTCAGCGGCGCGGCGTTGAGGCCGACCTTGAGCGACAGCACGTGGAAATCGACCCAGACGACGATGGCCGAGAGGATCAAGGTGTAGAGGACGCGCGGCCAGATGACGGGCACGATGGAGCCGTTCAGTGCGAAGAGCACGGAACGGACGCTGGGGGTTCGGCTTCGGACCATGGCGCGGGAGATCAGGTGGCGTCGGTGTCGGGCTCGTCGGCTTTCTTGCGACGGCGGCGGGGTTTGGGCTCGCTGGCGGCGATCAGTGCCTGCAGGTAGGCCACGCCTTCCTCTTCGGGGAACCACGACACGACGTTCTCGACCGTCAGGCCATGGCGAAGGCGTAGCGCTTCGAATTCGACGCGCGCGGCAGCGAGGGGATCGACCTTGGGCGGGCGGCCGCGACGTTTCGGCGCGGCGGGTTCGGGTGCCGGCTTCGCCGCTTCAGGTTTGGCAGCCTTGCGATCGAGGGCGGCAAGCTCATCCTGGAATTGCCTGAAATCGTATTTGCCGGATGAGTTCATGGTGGTGCTTGAAGCTGCGATACGCGGATTGTCGCACGCTGGCTACGGCTCGGGTTTGAGAACATCGGACATAAGGTTGCTCCCTGCCGATGTGACGATTCCGTGACCAGCGCAACCTAAGTCCGCGCCGCGCAAGGCGGCGGCGGACTTATCCACACGGTTATGCAGCGACTTTCCACAGCGCCTGTGGATATCAGCCGACGCTGGCTTCCGAACGGGTGGCGATGTCGTCGGCGTTGTTTCGCTTGAAGATGTCCCGGGCGGCGCCGCGCTGCTTGCCGTCTTCGGTGTGGACCGAAATCAGGATGTTGCCTTCGCGGATCTTGGCGTCGTAGCGCCTGGCCTCGAACTCGGGGATACCCATGCCGATGAGCGCCCCGAGGATGCCGCCCGTGGCCGTGCCAACGGCGGCGCCACCGAGCGCGGCCATGATCGGACCGGCGGCGATGAACGGGCCGACGCCGGGGATCGCGAGCGCGCCAATGCCGGCGAGCCAGCCGAGACCGGCGCCAAGGCCGAGGCCGACGACGCCGCCGGTCGTCGCGCCCTCGGGCGCCTTGGTGTTGTGCTCGTGCGCGAAGTCGCGGGTGCCGCGGCGATCGGGCAGCAGGGCGGAGATGTCGTCGCTCAGGAAGCCGGCCTGCTTGAGTTCCAGGACAATGCGCTCGGCCTGTTCCACGGTGCGTGCGGTACAGAAGATGGATGCGTTCATGGGATGGCCTCGGTCGGTCAGTGCTTGGTGTCGAGCTGGTTTTCGACGCGCGATACGCCCGCCACGCCCTTGACCAGCGATTCGATGCGCGCCTTCTCGGCGTCGTCCTTCACGGGCCCACGGAGGGTCACGATGCCCTTGGCGGCGACGAACTTGACGTTCTGGCCCATCGTCGAGAGCGTGTCGTCGGCCACGATGGCGTTGCGCACGGAGGCGGCGAGGCGAATGTCCTCGGCGTTGTTGGGCTGGTCCATCGGTGTGGCGCTCTCGGCATGCCGGTCGCGCTGGTTGATGGCGGTGTTGTCGACCCTGGTGGTGTCCTGCGCCGCGGCGGGAAGCGCGACGCCAAGGGCGAGCAGGAAGAGCGCGGGGAAACGTGGGTTCACGACGGTGCCTCGGTATCTGCGACGGAACGCAGTACGCCGCGAGGGCCGTGAACCGGTGGTGCAGGGGGTGCGAGGGTCCGTTCGCGTGGCCGGCTGGTCGCTGAAGCGAGGATACTCAGGCGCCGGGGGCGGCGCGGAAGGTGACAACGAGCACGTCGCGATGCGAGGCCTTGCCGGCGTCGATCGGGGTGACCGGTGTCACGCCGTGGAACACCCGGGGGTCGTGGACCAGCGCGGCGTCGAACGGATGCGCGAGCGTGAACTCGCCGAGCGGCTCGCCGTCGGGCGAATGGATGGTGGTGGTGCCGCTGGCGATGTTTTCGCGATCGACGAGGAGCACGAGCACGTAGTCCACGCCGTCGCGGTGGCTGCCTTCGGGTGTGGGCTCGCCGGCGGCTCCGGCGGTGGCCTCGATGCGGAACTGGTGCACCTCGATGTGCCAGTGCTCGATCTCGGGCGACAGGCCGCCGAAGAAGTCGCGACAGTAGTCGAGGATGGCCATCATCGTCGCCCCGGTGGCGATCTCCGGCAGCACGGGCTCGAACCAGCGCTCGATGTCGCCCTGCAGCGTGTTGTAGGCCAGCGTCTGGTAATGCGCCTGATGCTTCCGCGGCTCGACGTGACCGAACCGGGTGCCGGCGTAGGTCGCGTGGCGGCGACGGCGGAACCGGCCGGTGGCCGCGAGGTAGGTGTCGGGCTCCAGCGCGTTCCAGCTCGCGGTGAACGCGGCGAGGTCGGTCAGGGGGCCGATGTGTTCGACGAACCCGCGCATCTCGGGGCCATGGACGAAGGCGAAACCGTCGCGCTGGACCTGGTCGTGGAGGGCGGTGTCGTACGGCTCGGCGGATGCGTTCATCCGGCAAGTATACGACCGCGCCGGGTGGCGACGGCGCGCGTTCACTCCGCCCATGCGGGAAGAAGCCGACAACGGTGCGACATCGTCGGAGGGCATCGCGTCATGAACGAATGGTTCGAATTGTCTGAGCCCTGGTGGCATTTCGCCGGTCGCGGCGTGCTCACCTATCTTGGCCTTCTGGTGCTGATGCGGCTCGCGGGCAAGCGCAGTTTCGGGGAAATGTCGGCGTTCGACGTGCTGGTGCTCGTGCTGGCAGGCGGCACGCTTCGCACGGCGATCATCGGCGACGACCACAGCTATCTGGGCGCCTTCATCGGGGTGGCGAGCATCCTCGTCACGAACCGGGTTCTCGCCTGGCTGTGCACGCGGAGCCCCTGGTTCAACCGTCTGGTGGAAGGCATGCCCGCCATCCTCGTGCGCGACGGCAAGCGCGACGCGGCCGAACTTCGCCGTCAGGACGTGCCCGAAGCGGCGTTCAACCGGGCGCTGCACGCGGCGGGTATGGAGCACGAAGGCAGCGTGGTGCTCGCGCGACTGGAGCCGAACGGCAAGATCACGTTCATCCGCCGGGACGAAGCGCTACGCGGTCGTGGCGACTGAGGGGCGTCAGGGCGCCTTGACCGGCTGCGGGCGGTCGAGCGCCGCGACGAGCGATGCGTCGCGATCGTAGACGTCGGGCTTATAGGCCAGCTTGCCGTTCTCGCCGATGTCCACGGTCCAGTAGGCGAGCAGCACCGGCACGGCGGTGGGCAGCGTCACGTTCTGGGTCTTCTTCGCGGCGATGCGCTCGTCGATCGCGCCCCGGTTCCATTTCTGGGCGTCGTTGAAGAGCAGCTCCACGAGCTCCAGCGGGCGTTCGACGCGGATGCAGCCGGAGCTCGTGTCGCGCTTGGCTTTCTCGAAGAGCTCCTGGTGCGGCGTGTCGTGCAGGTACACCGCGAACGAGTTCGGGAAGCGGATCACCACCTGGCCGAGCGAGTTGCCCGGGCCGGCATCCTGCCGCAGCGTGATGCCGCGCGGGTTCGCCCAGTTCACGCGAGAGGGCGAGATCGTGTTGCCGCTGCTGTCCAGTACGCGAATGCGGTTGTTCGCGAGGTACGACGAGCTGCGGCGGACCTTCGGGAGCACGTCGTTCTTGAGGATCGTCGGAGGGATCGTCCACGTCGGGTTGAACGTGACGTAGGTGATCTGCGAGCGGAAGATCGGCGTGCTTCGATAGGGCTTGCCGACCTGCACGCGCGATGTCCATACCGGCTGGCCGTCGCGGTAGTAGCTGATCTTGTAGCCCGCGACATCGACGACGACGAAGGTGCCTTGCAGCGAATGCAGCAGCCATCGTGCGCGTTCGAGGTTGGCGCGCACCTGCGCGATACGGGTGGCGATGGGCACGTTCAGCGCCGCGAGCGTCTCGGTGCCCACGCTGCCGTCGGCCTCCAGGTACTGGTCGGCCTGGAAGCGCTTCACCGCGTCGGTCAGCGGATTGTCGAAGCGGTCGCCGGCGGCGAGCGTCGGATCGAGGTAACCGCCGACGACGAGCCGGGTGCGCAGCATGCCGACGCGCGGATCGACCATGCCGGCCTTGAGCGACGGGCCTTCCGGCACACTGGGCCAGCCGCCTTGCGCCGCGGTCGCGCGCAGCGCGGCGAGCGCGTCGCGGAGCTTCGCGTACAAGGGGTTCTGCGGTCGGGCCATCGCGAAGGCCTGATCGATGCTGCGGTCGTCGATCGACGTCTGCAACATCGACATCCCCTGTGCGGGATCGATGGCGGCCGGGTCGAAGTTCCACGTGGGATCGAGACGCACGGGGTCGACCTTGCCGCGCGCGAGCTGCACGAGCGCGGTGATGTAAGCGCTGGTGGCCTCGATTTCGAAATCGGCACGTGCGACGGGATCGGTCGACCGGGCGACATCACCGTCCACGGCGGCGGTCAGTGCCGAGAGGTGGTAGTCCTCGGGCAGCAGCCCGTCGCCGTCGACCGACGCGAGCCCAGCAAGAAGCTGATGCACGTTGGCCTCGTCGGACCACGCGGGCGCGTAGTGGCGCTGCACGTAGAAGTCGGCGATGGCGCGACCGAGGGCGGCGTCGGCACGGGGCAGGGGCCCGCCACCGATGGGCGTCATCTGCTGGAGTCGCCCGTAGATCGCCTGGGCGATCGGATCATCGGCGGGCGGTGGTGCGAGGGCGACCGTGGCGGCCGTCGCGGGCTCGGTCGCGACGATGGGCGGCGGCGAAGCGGCCGAGGCCGCCGACGGCACCGCCTGCTGGGCCATGGCGGCCGGGCTGGCGGCGATCAGGGCCGCGCAGACGGAAATGCGAAGCAGCCTCGATTCCATAGTCATTCGCTATCAATTCCTTAATTATTACGTGCTTTCTTAATGCTTCACATATATGAATGGCTGAGATGTGACGGTGTTGTGGTCAATAAATGATCAGCACGTTACGATGCCGGCATACCTCTTTTGGCTGATGGCATGATTCGACCGCTTCGCACGCTTCTCGCGTCCGCGCCGCTCCTCGGTGCCTTTCTCTTCCTTCCCTCTCTGGCTCACGCTTCCGATTCGCTCGGTGACGCCCTCGCGCGCCTCGCGCCGGCGGCCGATCCCAAGGTGATCAGCCTGGCCGTGGAAGCCGCCGAGTGCGCGCAGACGCAGAGCGGGCAGCCCTCGAACCGTCTGGCGGTCATCGACTACAGCAAGCCGTCGTCGCAGCCCCGGCTCTGGGTGTTCGACACGGTGAACCGCAAGCTGCTGTTCCAGGAGCTGGTGGCGCACGGCAAGAACAGCGGCGACGCCAACGCGACGCGATTCTCCAACGCGCCGGAGAGCCTCGCATCCAGCATAGGCCTCTTCCGCACGTCGGACACCTACAACGGAAAGAACGGGTATTCCTTGCGGATGAACGGCCTCGAGCCGGGCGTGAACGACCAGGCGCTGGCGCGCGCGATCGTGATCCACGGCGCCGCCTACGTGAACGACGCGATGGCGAAGGTCGCCGGCCGCATCGGTCGCAGCTGGGGTTGCCCTGCCGTCCGCACCGCTATCGCGCACAAGCTGATCGACGCGCTGAAGGGCGGCCAGATGGTGTTCTCGTATTACCCCGACAAGAAGTGGCTGGCGTCGTCGAACTACCTCAAATGCTCGAACGGGCAGTTGGCGAAGGCCGAAGCCAACACGGTCGCCCGCGCCGGCGGCTGATCGGTCCACCGTTGTCGCGCTAGAATCCCCGGACCTATACCGTGGAATCCAGCATGAAACACGTTCTTGCGATCGCCGTCTGCACTGTCCTCGCCGGGTGCGCCACCAGCGGCATGAAGGACACCCTGCCCAAGCTCAGCAGCAAGACGGGCAAGAGCGTGACGGCCTACGTGCAGTGCGTGGAGCCGAAGTGGCAGGCGCTTTCGAAGAGCGCGAAGGGCGACGCGAAGGAAGAATCCGGTCGTGTCACCGCCAACGACGACGGCAAGCACGAGCGCCTCGACGTGACGGCCAGCGGCGCGGGTGCCCAGGTCGTGATGTACGAAATCCAGAAGGTGAAGGGCGGCGAGTACGACGACCGCTACCGCAGCGAAGCGATTTCCTGCCTGTAAGTTTCGCGTCGCACGGATTTTTTCCGGCGTCTTCGCGCATTGTTTATGGCCGCACTGGTTGGATCGGATTCCCGATGCCAGCCGGAGCGTGTCATGGGCCATGACCTGGAAGAAAGCGATCGGATCGACGTGGAATGCATGCGCGACAGCAGCGCGGGCGGCGTTCCACGGTTCACGTGGGACTACCGGATCTTCGCGCGCGACGGCACCACCATCATCGATACCAGCGACAGTGGCGGCGTGAGCTACGAGTCGTTGGCGATGGCGCGTTCCGAAGGCCTGCGCATCGCGACGGAGTCGCTCCACCGCCTGGAACGCTGAGCGATGCGAAGTGTGACGGGCGTCGCTTACGCGGTGCCCGTTCTGCGGCATACATCGGCGCGAAGGGCCTGTGTGCCGGGCCCGGGGTGGAGGGACGCATGGAATCGTTGCGGTACCAGCGGACGCGTGGCCAGCAGGCCACTTATCTCGTCGAATACGGCCCCGAGGGCTACCAGATTAGTCGCGACGGTCGCTTGCGACGTGCGCGCGATCTCGGGCCCGCCTGCCAGGCCATGGGCCGGTGGGAGCGAAAGCGCGTGGCGCGCCAGTTCGCCATCGACGACATCGAAAAGCTGATCGGGATGGACGAATAGCGCCCTCAAGGCGCCGTGCGCACCGTGCGCGCCTGCTCGATGGCGTTCAGCAACGCGGCGCGATCGAAGGGTTTCTCCAGGAACACCGCGGCGGGCGGGAACGGCCCGAGGTCCTGCGGCAGCCGGCTGGAGACGATGACGATCGCCGTGCCGGGCCGTTCGCGGAGTGCGGACTGGAGCAGCGTGCCGCCCCGGCGTTCGCCCGGACGGTGGTCCGCGTGGATGATCATCAACGACAGATCCGGCAATTCGTAAAGCCTTCGCTTGGCGTCACGGTACGTCATGGTGGGATGCGTCACGTAACCTTCGAACTCCAGCACCGTCGCGATGGTTTCAGCGACGAATTGCGCCCTGTCGTAGACGAGCGCGGTGGGCTTGTTTGGGGAGGCCGATTTCATGCGCGCAGCATAGCGATTCTTGCGGCCGCGCGGTGGCTTATCCGGTGGCTCCGGCGGGGGGCCAGCCGGCGTTGATGTCCTTCATCCGCGCGATCAGCTCGTGCACTTCCTGGTTGCGGTCGGCGATGCGCTTTTCCTCGGCGGCTTTCTGGGCCGCGTAGTCCTGATTCGTGCCCTGAACGGCCTCGTGCACGAGCAGGCAGGTCTCTTCGGCATGAGCCGCCCGGGTGTGGAATCCGAGGCGATCGGCGAGGATTTCTATCTTCAGGCCGGGGTGGCTCTGTTCGAGGGCCCGGGCGCGGACGAGGAAGAACTGCTGCCAGTCCCGTTCCGGGGCACCCGAGAGCACGGCTTCTACCCGGGGGATATCGGGGCGGTCGAACTGTTCCGTGTCGTTGATCGCTTCGAACGATTCGATGTCGATCCAGTCGCGGCTGGCCATGCGGGCATTCCTTGGGTTGGCGTCGGCGGCGATTGTTGGCGGACGCATGTGCAGGAATAATCAACCCGGATGGCGACGTGTCGCTTCACCCTGCCTGCACGGCGCCGCGCCAATGCTTTCACTCCCGCCAAGGAGCTTTCCCCCATGCGCTATCTCGTCGTTGCCGCCATCGTCCTGCTCGCAGGCTGCGCCACCCAGAACGAGCGCCACGTCGGCATCCACGACGTGCCGTCCAGCACCGTGTTCGATTATCAGGACACCGCCGCCGGCGACGGCACGCTCAACATCGTGCGCGACCAGGGCCTCTGGGGCGCGGGTTGCTCGAGTGCCATCTACCTCGACGACAAGGTCGTGGCGGACATGGAGATCGGCCAGCAGCTGGTGCTCCGCGTGCCGGCCGGTACCCGCAAGCTGGGCGTGATGCCCCATGGCGCGTGCAGCAGCGACCGGGTGGACGTGGACGCCAGCGTGCAGCAGGGCGAGACGATGAACTTCACCATCCCCGCCAGCGGCGAGGGACTATCCGCACAAACGGCAGCGAAGAGCTGACAGGCTTGCCGAAGGTGCGGCGACAGCGTAAGAATCGGGGCGTCGCCGCCTCTAAGGCAGAAGGGAGCGAGACGTGCATCGCCGCATCGTTGGCCAGTACTCCGTGGAAGTCCGCACGCTCCGAACCCCGCAGGGCGCGTGGAAGGCCGCATACATCGTCGAACCCGCGCTGCATGCCGGGCCACATGATTTCGTCATGATCACGCTGCTCGACGATTTCGATGCCGAGCGCGCGGCGGTGGACGCCGCGATGGAGAAGGGCAGGCGTCACGCCGAATGGCTCGCCGATGCCCGCAACGCCTATACGGGCTGACGTGACTCCTGCGGCGACTCCGTCGTGACGCGTTCGCGACGGCGCCGCACCTAGCTTCGGATCGACGGAGGCCAAGGGGGCCTTCCCGCCGGAGCGACGCCACTTGCATACGACCCTGTACGTACCGTTCAACGCGTCGTCGCGCGGCCAGTGGACCCTGCGGCGGAACGCGGAGCTCGTCGGTCAGTTTCCCACCCGCGACGAAGCGATGCGTCATGCGCTCGCGTTGACCGCCGCCATCCGCAGCCAGCAAGGGCAGGCCGTCGATATCAAGGTCGAGGACGAGTCGGGCCTCTGGCACGTGACCGACGGGAGCGCGGAACGCTGATCGCGCGGGGCCGTCGCAGGATCTGAGACGACCGCGCGGGATAACGGGCGCCCCTTACCCGCCCGGACCCGCGATGGCCGCCTATCTGAAAGCACTCCGGTCCACCGAGTCCGATGCGGTTCTCGCCACGCATCACGATGGGCGGACGCTCGCGAGCCGGCTGACCGACAAGTACGGCGACCGCGTGTGCTCGGCCTTTACCGTCTTCGGGCGGGAAGGCGTGTTCGCGCCGTTGCCCGACGACCTGCCGCCCGCGCTGGCCGGTGCGCTCGCGGCGCGCGGCATCGACCGCCTCTACAGCCATCAGCAGGAAGCCTGGGAGGCCACGCGCGCCGGGAAGCACGTGCTGGTCGCGACGCCGACCGCGTCGGGCAAGACGCTCTGCTACACGATGCCGGTGCTGTCGTCCGTGCTCGAGGCCGGCGCCAAGGCCCTGTATCTCTTTCCCACGAAGGCGCTGGCGCAGGACCAGGTGGCCGAGCTGCTCGACATCAACCGGGCAGGGGATCTCGGCGTCAAGGCGTTCACGTTCGACGGCGACACGCCGGGCGACGCGCGTCAGGCGATTCGCCTGCATGGCGATGTGGTGGTCAGCAATCCCGACATGCTGCATCAGGCGATCCTGCCGCATCACACGAAGTGGGCGCAGTTCTTCGAGAACCTCCGCTACGTGGTGATCGACGAGATCCACACCTATCGTGGCGTGTTCGGGTCGCATCTGGCCAACGTGCTGCGTCGGTTGAAGCGCATCTGCGCGTTCTACGGCGTGACGCCGCAGTTCGTGCTCTGCTCGGCCACCATCGGCAACGCCACGGAACACGCGCAGGCGCTGATCGAAGACGAGGTGGTCACCGTGAGCCAGAGCGGCGCCCCCAGCGGCGACAAGCACGTGTTGCTGTGGAATCCGCCCGTGGTGAACCCCGATCTCGGCCTCCGCGCGTCCGCACGTTCGCAGACGAACCTCATCGCGCGCGTGGCGATCAAGGCCAAGATGAAGACGCTCGTCTTCGCGCAGTCGCGCCTGATGGTCGAGGTGCTCACCAAGTACCTGAAGGACGTGTTCGACCACGACACGCGCAAGCCCGCGCGCATCCGCGCGTATCGTGGCGGCTACCTGCCCACGGAGCGGCGCGAGGTCGAACGGCAGATGCGCGCCGGCACGGTGGACGGCATCGTTTCCACATCGGCGCTGGAACTTGGCGTCGACATCGGCAGCCTCGACGCCGTGGTGCTCAACGGCTACCCGGGCTCCATCGCCGCCACCTGGCAGCGCTTCGGGCGTGCCGGCCGCCGGCAGCAGCCGTCGCTCGGCGTGCTGGTGGCCACGAGCGCCCCGCTCGACCAGTACCTGATGCGGCATCCGGCGTTCCTCACGGAAGCCAGCCCCGAGCACGCGCGCATCCAGCCCGACCAGCCGCTGATCCTTCTGGATCACATCCGTTGCGCGGCGTTCGAGCTCCCGTTCCTGGGCGGCGACCGGTTCGGACCCGACGACGCCGAGCCTTTCCTGCAGGTGCTGGCCGAGTCCGAGGTGCTGCATCGGGAAGGCGATCGCTGGGAATGGATCGCCGACAGTTATCCCGCCAACGCGGTGAGCCTGCGCTCGGTGGCCGATGGCAATTTCGTGGTGGTGGATCGCACGCAGGGCCGGCAGACGATCATCGCGGAGGTCGATTACTCCGCCGCGGCGCTCACGCTGTACGAAGGCGCGATCCACATGATCCAGTCGGTGCCGTATCAGGTCGAGCGGCTGGACTGGGATGGCCGCAAGGCCTACTGCACGCGCACGCACGTCGATTACTACACCGACGCCATCGACTATACGAAGCTCAAGGAGCTGGAGTGCTTCGACGGGCGCAACTCCGGCGAAGGCAGCGCGCGGCACGGCGAGGTGCACGTGGTGCGTCGCGTGTCCGGCTACAAGAAGATCCGTTACTACACGCACGAGAACATCGGCTACGGCCCCGTGAACCTTCCTGATCAGGAACTGCATTCCACGGCCGTGTGGTGGCAGCTGCCGCAGACCGTGCTCGACGACGCGTTCCGTTCGCGCCAGCACGCGCTCGACGGTTTCCTGGGGGCGGCGTACGCGTTGCACACCGCCGCCATCGTCGCGGTGATGGCGGAAGCGCGCGATCTGCAGAAGGCCGTGGGGTCGGGCGACGGTGGCTGGTCGGCGCAGGTGGATGCGTCGGGTCGCGGCCAGATCCGGGCGCCGGATGGCGGGCTCGCGCTCGCCGACACGCTCGAGCGTTTCCTGCCCACCGTGTATCTCTACGACAATTTCCCGGGCGGGGTGGGCCTCAGCGAGCCGTTGTTCCATCGAGCGCCGGAACTGCTTCGCCACGCGCTGGCGACGATCGACGGCTGTGCCTGCAAGGCCGGTTGCCCGGGTTGCGTCGGGCCCGTGCTCGCCGCCGACGAAGGGCGCGAAGACACGCCACGCGCGCTCGCCAGGCGCGTGCTGACGTTGCTCGGAGCCACCGCATGAGCGACCTGGCGTCGCGACTTGCGGCGCTGCGCCGGCAGGCCGGTGGAGTGGCGGCTCCCGTAGGCGCGCGCCTTGTGCGCGACAGCTTTTCGCGAGGTGTCGAGGGCGCCACCGAAGAGCGCGCCGCCGGACTCACGGCCCCAACGGCGTCGCGCGCGGGGCGCGCTCCTACGCCGGGTGCAGAGGCGACTTCGGCGCGGCTGGCCCAGCTTCGGCGCATGGCCGGTGTGCGTGAGCGCATCGCACAGCCGCGCGCGCCATTGCGATCGTTCACCCGCGACGTGCCGGGCGATGAACTCTCGCCCGGGCTGCGTTACCTCGAACAGCGGTTTGCCTTGCCCGTGGCGCCGGACGAGCTCGACCTGTCGTTCGCGAGGATGACCACGGCGCGACGCGACCACCTGCTGCATTTCGACACCGAAACCACGGGGCTGGCCGGCGGTACGGGCACGCGCGCCTTCATGATCGGCGCGGCTGACTGGTACGACGGCGCGCTGCGCGTGCGTCAGCTCTACATGACGACGATGGCCGCCGAAACGTCGATGCTTCGCGCGTTCGCGGAGTGGATCGATGCGGACACGGTGCTGGTCAGCTACAACGGCAAATCATACGACGCGCCGTTGCTCGCCACGCGTTACCGGCTGGCGCGGATGGCGAATCCGCTCTCCGGTTTACCTCATGTCGATCTGCTGCATCCGATGAGGCGCCGCTATCGGCATGTCTGGGAAAACTGCAGGATGCAGACCGCCGAGCGGCGGTTGCTGCGCATCGTTCGGGAAGACGACCTCCCGGGTTCGGAGGCGCCGCGCGCGTGGCTCACGTATCTGCGGGGCGGCGCGTCGACGGATCTCGTGCGCGTCGCCGAGCACAACCTGCAGGATGTGCGCAGCCTCAGCGGCCTTCTGGTCGAAGCGCATGGCTGGGCGGCGCTCGACGCGGCTTCGCCGGCCGGTGACGAAAAATAGACGTCGTGCCGCGCAGGCTTGCCGTCAGAGCCGTGAGGAGTCCGATCATGAGCGACGAAGACAAGAAACCCTGCGATCACGCAGGCTGCGGTTGCAACGTGCCGATCTCGAAGGACTTCTGCAGCGAAAGCTGCCGGATGGCCGCGGATAGCGAGCTGGGTGGCAGTACGTGCCAGTGCGGACACGCCGAATGCCAGCAGCGCCGATAAAGGAAGCAGAACGATGACGAACGACGACAAACAGGAAACACCGGGTTACCGCGAGGACAATCCGAAGCCATCGCACGGCAAGCCAAAGGTGCCGGGTGAAGGGCACCCGCGGGAACCGCAGAACATGCCGAACGACAAGCCGGGGAAGCAGAACTCCCCCTGACGACGCTCATGTAGGAGCGCGCCTTGCGCGCGACATCTTTTGGGGCGAAGAGCAGCAGGACCTGTTGCTCTTCGCGAGAAGCTGTCGCGCGCAAGGCGCGCTCCTACATGAAACAAAAAAAAGGCCGCGCATCGCGCGGCCTTTTCGTCGTCAGGCAGCCTTGCGGATCAGGCCACCGATGCTGGCCATGGCCGAGCCGACAGCGTTCGTCTTGTGGTCGTCGCTCATCGCGATGCCTTCGGCACGCACGAACTCGATGTCCGTGACGCCGAGGAAGCCGAACATGGCGCGCAGGTAGGGCTCCTGGAAGTCCATGCCGGCCGCCGGGCCTTCGGAGTAGACGCCGCCACGCGAGGAGGCGATGACCACGCGCTTGCCACCGGCGAGGCCCTGCGGGCCGGCCGAGGTGTAGCTGAAGGTCTTGCCGGCCACGGCGATGCGGTCGATCCACGCCTTGAGGGTGCTGGTGACACTGAAGTTGTACATCGGCGCGCCGATGACGACGACGTCCGCTGCGAGGAACTCGTCCATCACCCTGGCGGCTTCGATGTCCGTCGGGTTGTCTTCACCGACCGGCATCGACCAGGGGGCGAGCGGGTTCGCGTGCAGATCGCGGTAGGTGACTTCGGCACCCGGGTGGCTCTGGACGAATTCGGCCACGATCGCCGCGGTCAGGCCACGGGTGACGGAGTAGGTGCCAAGGGCGCTCGCGTCGATATGCAGGACTTTCATGGACTATTCCTCGAGTGGGGGCCGGCTCTCCCGAGCGGCATGGGAGAAACGATACGCCGCAGACAATCCCTTGATTAGTCCGCTTGGAGTAGACTGATTGTTTCGCACAAGAAACGACGGGAGCCTCCGATGGAAGGCGCGCTGCAGGACCTCAACGATCTGTACTTCTTCGCCTCGGTCGTCGAGCACGGCGGGTTCTCCGCGGCCGGCAGGGCCCTCGGCATCCCGAAGTCGCGCCTGAGCAAGCGCATCGCGCAGCTCGAAGACCGCCTGGGGGTAAGGCTGCTGCAGCGGACCACCCGGCGTTTCGTGGTCACCGAGATCGGCGAGCGCTTCTACCAGCACTGCCGGGCGGTGCTCGAAGAGGCCCGCGCGGCCCAGGACGCCGTGGACGAGTTGCGAACGGAGCCCCGCGGCGTGGTCCGCGTGAGTTGCCCGATCTCCATCGCGCAGAACGTGCTCGGCCCGATGCTCCCGGCCTTCATGCTCGAGCACCCGAAGGTGCAGATCCGCATGACCGCCACGAACCGGCGGGTAGACCTGATCGGCGAAGGCTACGACGTGGCCATCCGCGTCCGCGAGAAGCTGGACACCGACGCGACGCTCGTGCTGCGCAGCATCGGCTATGCGCGCAGCCTGCTGGTCGCGAGCCCGAAATTCCTCGATTCTCACGGCCGGCCGAAGACGCTCGACGAGCTGGCCGCGCTGCCGGCGCTCTCCATGTACGAGCATGAAGGCGCGCAGGTCTGGGAGCTGGTGGACCCGAGCGGCAAGAAGGCCGCGGTGGAGGTGACGCCGAGGCTGGTGAGCGGCGATTTCACCGTGCTGATCGCGGCCGCCGTGCAGTGCTGCGGCGTGGCGTTGCTGCCCGAAGATTATTGCGGGCCGTTGCTCTCCACGGGCGACCTGGAATGGGTGCTTCCGGACTACACGACGGCGCAGGGCACGCTGCATTTCGTCTACCCCAGCCGCCGCGGGCTGCTTCCGGCGGTGCGCAGCTTCGTGGATTTCCTCGCCGAGCGGCTGCCCAAGGCCCAGGCCGAGTTCCACAAGGACTGCAAGAGGGTGGCGGCCAATCCGGAGCAGGCCGGGGCGATCCGCATGGCCCGCGTGATAGGATCGGAGCCTTCGACGGCGTTTGGCCGTCCAAACGAATAAGGGCACGCGATGCAGCTCGAGACCAAGCTTCCCAAGGTCGGCACCACCATCTTCAGCGTCATGAGCCAGCTGGCCATGGAGCACAAGGCGGTGAACCTGGGGCAGGGCTTTCCCGATTTCGAACCGCCGGCGCCGCTGCGCGAGGCGATCACGCGTGCGATGGCCGAGGGCAAGAACCAGTACGCGCCCGGCGTGGGCATCCCCAGGCTGCGCGAGCAGATCGCGCTGAAGACCGAGCGCCTCTACGGTCATCGCGTGAGCCCCGACACCGAGGTGACGGTGACCTCCGGCGCGACCGAGGCCCTCTTCTCGGCCATTGCCGCCGTGGTACGCGCGGGCGACGAAGTGATCGTGTTCGATCCGTGCTACGACAGCTACGAGCCCGCGATCGAACTGCAGGGCGCCACGGCGGTGCACCTGCCGCTGACGCTGCCCGCGTTCGCCATCGACTGGCAGCGCGTGCGCGACGCGATCACGCCGAGAACGCGAATGATCCTGATCAATTCGCCGCACAATCCGTCGGGCGCCGTGCTGTCGCGCGCCGATCTCGACGAGCTCGCGGCCATCGTGCGCGACACGTCGATCGTGGTGCTTTCCGACGAGGTGTACGAGCACATCGTGTTCGACGGCGCCGAGCATCAGAGCGTGTTGCGCCACGAAGAACTCGCCTCGCGCAGCATCGTGGTGTCGTCGTTCGGCAAGACCTACCACTGCACGGGCTGGAAGGTCGGCTATGCCGTGGCGCCCAAGGCACTCACCGCCGAATTCCGCAAGGTGCACCAGTACCTCACGTTCTGCACGTTCAACCCCGCGCAGTGGGCGTTCGCCGAATTCCTGGAATCGTCGCCCGAGCACTACCTCGAGCTGCCGGCGTTCTACCAGGCCAAGCGCGATCGTTTCCGCGCGCTCATCGCGCCGTCGCGCCTGAAGCTGCTCGACGTGCCGGGCGGGTATTTCCAGCTCGTCGACTACAGCGCGATCCGCGACGTCGACGACATCAACTTCAGCGAGTGGCTCGTGCGCGAGGGCGGCGTGGCCGCGATTCCGCTGAGCCCGTTCTACGAAAGCGCACCGGACACGCGGCTGGTCCGCCTGTGCTTCGCCAAGAACGACGCCACCATGGAAGCCGCGGCGGAGCTCCTGTGCAAACTCTGACCCTCTCCCTCGTGCAGGGCGCCACGCGCTGGCACGACGCACCGGCCAACCGCGAGTACTACGGCGACCTGGTGCGTGGCGCCGCCGCCAGCGATCTGATCGTGCTGCCGGAGACGTTCCTCTCCGGATTCACGAACGACACGCTGGGCAACGCCGAAACGATGGACGGCCCCAGCGTCGCATGGATGCGCGCACTGGCGACCGAGGTGAATGCCACGCTCACCGGCAGCCTCGTGATCCGCGAAGGCGACACGGTGTTCAACCGCCTGCTCTGGGCGTCGCCGGATGGTTCGCTGGCGTACTACGACAAGCGCCATCTGTTCCGCATGGCCGGTGAGCACACGCGGTACGGCGGGGGCAACGAGCGGCTGGTCGTCGAGCTGAAAGGCTGGCGGATCCTCCCGCAGGTCTGTTACGACCTGCGTTTTCCGGTCTGGCTGCGGAATGGGCGTCGCGAAGAGGCCGCCGGCGGCATGGATTACGACCTGGCGCTGTTCGTGGCGAACTGGCCGGCACCGCGTCGGCAGCCGTGGCGCACGTTGCTTCGTGCGCGCGCGATCGAGAATCTCGCGTATGTCGTCGGCGTGAATCGCGTCGGTGTCGACGGTAACGACCATCCGTACGCCGGCGACAGCGCCGTGATCGACCCGGTGGGCGAAGCCATCGTGGAGCTCGGCGCACAGGAGCAGGTCGTGACCGTCACGCTGGATCCGGCGCCGTTGAAGGCCCATCGCGAGCGCTTTCCGGCGTGGATGGACGCCGACCGGTATTCGCTGGACATCTGATCGCTTGTTCCGGTGGGAGCCAGCCTGCTGGCGATGGGTGCTTGCCGCGAGCACCCATCGCCAGCAGGCTGGCTCCCACCGGTGATCGGCACCCACCCTTCTGTGGGGCGGCATGGCTGAAACGGGGTCTGCCACCGAAGGGTGGGAGCCGATCGTATCTGCGATCCGGCGTTAACGGGCCTGCGTGCTCACTGTGCCGCCTTGAAAGGCACGGCCGGCCCGATCTTTGCGGCCCTGCGCCACGCCGCCAGCTTGTCCTCGATGCCCGCGCCGATGTCGATCTGCGGCTCCGACGGCTCCAGCGAGTCGTTCTTCTCCCAGCCCGCGATCTCGCTGCGCGCCTTGCCGAACGCCTCGACGAAATCGGGCGTCGCGTTCAGGCCGTCGGCGAGCCACGCCCGGCCGAAATAGGTGATGTCGGCGTCGGCGCCGCAGCCGAACGACGTGCGGTCTTCGCGCGCCGACGTGAGCACGAGCGTGCCGGGGCCGCGCAGCTTCGGCACGAAACCGCCCGAGTAGCACGCGTTCACCACGAGCACCTTCCACGGGAAGGCATGCTTCCGCAGGATGTCGGCGAGGCCTTCCGGGTCGAGCTGGTCGAGCGGGATGGGATCCATGTCCACGAGCAGCGAATGATCGTCGCCGCCGTGCGTGGCGATGTAGAGCAGCAGGATGTCTTCCCGCGGATTCATCACGCGGGCCAGGCCGTCGAGACCGGCTTCCAGGTTCGTCCAGCTCGCGAGCGGGCGCGTAGTGAGCGTCGCCGGGTTGTTCTCGAGCATCAGCGTGTGGCCGGCCGAGCCGAAGCGCTTCGTCATCAGCGTGTCGAGGTATTCGGCCTCGTTGCGGAAGACGTTTTCGGAGCCATCGGCGGCGAACGCGACGGCGTACACGTTGGGCTTGCCGGGTACGCGCGGGGACAGCTGGCTCAGCGCCCTGCGCATCGCGTCGGGCTGGGCCGTGAACACCTGTTCGGGCGTCGGGGCGTCGTCGGGCCACGGATCCGCGTCGAAATCCGCGGCGGCCTCGGCGGGTGCCGCGGTGGTCGCCGCGGGCGGCGCCGCCACGACGGCGCGCGCGATGGGCTCCTGGCGGGCGGTGAGGGGCTCCGGACCGAACCGGAGCAGAGCCAGCGTCAGCAGCACCCCGGTGACGAACGCGCCAAGGATGCCGATGGCCGCGCGGCGCCTTGGGTCAAGGATCGATGGCATCGAAGTTCGCCACGGCGGGATGCCCGTTGTCGCTCAGCGGCTGCGGCGGACGGATCAGCTGGGTGGTCTGCATGCCCGCGGCGCGCGCGGCATCCAGCTCTTCACGGATGTCGGACAGGAACAGGATCTCCGCCGGTGGCAGGCCGATCGCTTTCGCGATGCGGACGTAGGACTCGCGCTCGCGCTTGTGGCCGGTTTCGGTGTCGAAGTAGCCGGCGAAAAGGGGCGTCAGGTCGCCGCTCTCGCTATAGCCGAACAGCAGCTTCTGAGCGGGCACGGAGCCCGACGAGTACACGTAGAGCGACAGGCCCGCGTCGTGCCAGGCCTTGAGCCGCGCCGCGACCTCCGGGTACATGTGGGAGACGAAGGCCTTCGACTGGTAACCCTCGGCCCAGATCATGCCCTGCAGGGCCTTCAGCGCCGTGGACTTGCGGTCGGCGTCGATCCACCCGATCAGCAGATCGACGATTTCGCCGCGCGGAGCTTCGACGATGCCGGCTTCCTTCGCGGCGTCGTGCAGCCAGTGCTGCACCTCGGGCTTGTCCCAATGGGTTTCGACGAACGCCGGCAGGTTCTGGCGGGCGTACGGAAACAGCACGTCCTTGACGAAGTCGATCGAGCTGGTGGTGCCCTCGATATCGGTGAGGACGGCGCGGATGTCGGACATGCGGGGGAAGCCTGCGGATCGGGGAGATCCGCAGGATAAACGACGGGCGTGCCTTACGAAACGTTCTGCGCCGAGGAATGCGGACTCATGCGCGGGAAACGCTCAGCGATGTCCTCGCCCGTGAAGCTCGCCACCCAGCCCTCGGTGTTCGTGAAGAGGCGGATCGCCACGAAGTAGGGCGATTCGCTCATGTCGAACCAGTGCGGGGTGCCGTCGGGCACGCCGATGAGGTCGCCCTTCTCGCAGAGCACCTCGTAGACCTTTCCTTCGATGTGCAGCGTGAACTGGCCCGCGCCGGCGACGAAGAAGCGGACTTCGTCCTCGCTGTGCGTGTGCTCGTTCAGGAACTTCTGGCGGAAGGCGGCGCGGTCGGGGTGATCGGGTTTGAGGCTGATCACGTCGACCGACTGGTAGCCGTTGTCGCGCATGAGGCGATCGATGTCCTCGCGGTAGGCCGCGATGACTTCGTCCTGCGATGCGCCCGGTGCGATCGGCTTGGTGGCCTCCCACTGCTCGAAGCGCACGCCCACGGCCTTCAGCGCCGCGGCGATGGCGGCGTGGTCATGATGGATGGCGATGGGGGCTTCGGTGTGGGTGTCGTCGTAAATGCGGAGCCGGCTCATGGGGAAAGCCTCCTGAGATCGAGTTCGCAGCCCAGCAGGAACTCCAGGGCCTCGAGATGGCGGCGCGTTTCGGCCATGTCGCGGCCCCAGGTGTAGATGCCGTGCCCATTGATCAGGTACGCGTAGAGCGGTTTGCCGGAGTCGATCCAGGCATCCACCTGCGCTTCCAGTTCGGGCATGTGCTGCGTGTTGGGGAAGACGGGAATGTCGAGCACGCTTTCGTGCGTTGTGTAGCCGGAGATGGCCTTTTGCAACTCCCAGCCCTCCAGGTGCACGCGGCCTTCGGCGGCGAACAGGCGCGAGGCGACGCTTTGCGTGCGCGAATGCGTATGCAGCACCACGTTGGCCTCGGGGTAGCGGCGATACACCTGCGTGTGCAGGCCCGTCTCTGCGGAGGGCCGATGGTCGGAGCCGACCGCCTTGCCCGCCATGTCGATCAGCATGATGTCGTCGCGGCCCAGCCGCCCCTTGTCGCGGCCCGAGATGGTGATCGCGGCATGATCGTCGTCGATCCGCATCGAAAAGTTGCTGCTGGTTGCTGGTGTCCAGCCGAATGCCGCGAGCTCGCGTGCCGCGTCGGCGATGGCGTCGGCACACGCGGCGAGGCGTTCAGAGGATACGGGCGTGAGAGTCTTAGACATGAGATTTGGACGTCCAAACAGGCGGCGAGCATATCACGGGGGTTCGGAGTGCCCGAAAGCGTCAATGCGAACCATTTGCTTTTGAGTAATGACGTTACGATGCCCGCTTTGCAGCAGGAGGTTATACCCATGACGCATCAGAACGATCCCTCGATCGAGGGTCGCCGCCGTTTCCTTAAGGCCGCCGCTGGCGGCGCCGCCGCCGTGGCCGTGCTCGGGACCACCAGCGTGGCGCTCGCTCAGGACCTTCCGCACCTGTCGCCGACGGATCCCACGGCTTCGGCGTTGAAGTATACCGAGGCGCCCACGGGCGGCCCGGGCCGCAAGGCGGGGGACAACTGCCAGAACTGCAACTTCTATCAGGGGAAGGCCTCCGCCGCGTGGGGGCCGTGTCAGCTGTTCCCGGGCAAGGCCGTGGCGGCGAAGGGCTGGTGCGTGTCGCACGTAATCGCAACCTGAGTTGCAAAATGCAACCCAAGCGCGCCAGGCCGAGGAGCTGACCCGCCTGACGCGCTGGGCGGCAATCCGGGGCCCACTGCCAAGTGATTTACCCGCGGACTCGGGATCATACTCCCCTCGACACGCGGCCGGCCAATGGCAGTTAAATGACAGGGCCTTTTCTGTCGTTTCTATAAGAATTTCGTTAACTTAGGCGTAAAACCTCGATCCCGGTCGAGGTTTTACGCCCTGCCGTGAAACGACTTCAGCCACGCTTGCGCATGCGGCTGTGGCGATAGCCGTACGCCATGTACATGGCGATGCCGAGCGCCGTCCACACGCCCATCAGAATCCAGTTGCGCACACCCATCGAGGTGAGCAGCGCGACGCAGCTGAGGATGCCGAGCACGCACGTGACGGGCGCCCATGGCACGCGGAACGTACGCGGAAGATCGGGCGCGGTGCGACGCAGGATCATCACGCCGGCACACACGGCGCAGAACGCGACGAGCGTACCCATCGACGTGAGGTCGCCGAGCACGTTGAGCGGAAACACCGCGGCGAGCAGCGCGATGCCGAGACCCGTGATCACGGTGTTGATGTGCGGCGTGCGGTACTTCGGGTGAATGGTGGTGAACACCTTCGGCATCAGGCCGTCGCGGCCCATGATCATGAAGATGCGCGGTTGCGCGATGATCATCACGAGCACGACGGACGACAGGCCGATGAGCGCGCCGACCTCCACGATGCCGCGCAGCCAGCCGAGTTCCGGATGCTGGCGGATCGCGGTGACCACAGGTTCGGAGGTGCCGAGCTGATCGAACGGTACGAGGCCGGTGAGCACCGCCGCCATGGCGATGTAGAGCACGGTGCAGATCGCGAGCGAGGCGAGCGTGCCGATCGGCATGTCGCGCTGCGGGTTCTTCGACTCCTGCGCCGCCGTGGACGTCGCCTCGAAGCCGATGTACGCGAAGAAGACCATCGAGGCGCCACGCAGGATGCCCGACCAGCCGTATTTGTCCTCGCCCTGGTTGGCGGGGATGAACGGATGCCAGTTGGCCGTATCGATGTGGCTCGCGCCGACGATGATCACGAGGATGATCAGTGCCGTCTTCAACAGCACCATCGCCATGTTGATGCCGGTGGATTCCTTGATGCCGACGTAGCAGACCCAGGTCAGCGCCAGTGTGATGCCGACGGCGGGCAGGTTGAACAGTGCGCCGGTGGCGACGAGGTGCCCGTCGACGAAGTCGATCGGCGCGTTGGTCAGCGCAGGCGGTATATGGATGCCCACGTGATCGAGCAGGCTGACGAAGTAGCCCGTCCAGCTCACCGCGACCGCGGACGCCGAGACGCCGTACTCGAGGATCAGGTTCCAGCCGATGAACCACGCGGCGCCTTCGCCGAGCGTGGAATACGCGTAAGAGTAGGCGCTGCCGGAGACGGGGATCATCGAAGCGAACTCGGCGTAGCACAATGCCGTGAACAGGCTGCAGATCGCCGCGAGGATGAACGATATGATGATCGCGGGCCCGGCGTGTTCCGCCGCGGCGACGCCGGTGATCACGAAGATGCCGCCACCGATGACCGCGCCGATGCCCAGCGCCGTGAGACCCCACGGGCCGAGGGTGCGACGCAGGGCGGGGCCGTGCGCGTCGTCGGGTTCGGCCTGGGGCGCTTTCTTCGCAAGTAACTGCTGGAGCATGGACAGCCTGGAGGTGGTGATTCGTGGAAAGGATAGCCCCAAAGCGAAGGGCCGGCGGGGTACGCCGGCCCTTCGTGTCGGGAGGATCGATCAGCCGAGCGACTTGCGCAGCTTGCTGTGCGCGTAGCCGTAGCCGAAGTAGATGGCCTGGCCGATGACGATCCAGCCGACCATCAGGCGCCAGTGCTCTTCGAAGGCCTGCCAGAAGAGGTACACGCAGGCCAGGGCGCCGAGGATGCAGATCGGCCACACGAACGGCACGCGGAAGCTGCGCTTCAGGTCGGGCCGGGTGTAACGCAGGATCAGCACGCCGATGCAGACCGTGGCGAACGCGAGCAGCGTACCCATCGAGACCAGCTCGCCCAGCACGCTGACCGGGAACAGGCCGGCCATGGCGGCCGCGGCGATGCCCACGATGATCGTGCCGATGTACGGCGTACGGTGCTTCGGATGGATCTTCGCCATCGTCTGCGGCAGCAGGCCGTCCTTCGCCATCGAGAAGAAGATGCGCGGCAGGCCCATCAGCATCACGAGGATCACCGACGACAGGCCCGTGATGGCGCCGAGCACGACGATGGCCTTCAGCCACGACAGGTGCGGGTAGAGGCCCAGCGCGGTCGCGACCGGCTCCGGCGTGTTGAGCATGCGGAACGGGGCGATGCCCGTGAGCACCAGGGCGACGGCGATGTAGAGCACCGTGCAGATGGCGAGCGAGCCCAGGATGCCGATCGGCATGTCGCGCTGCGGGTTCTTCGCTTCGCCGGCGGCGGTCGACACAGCGTCGAAGCCCACGTACGAGAAGAACACGATGGTCGCGGCGCGGAAGATGCCGCCCCAGCCGAACGTGCCCGGGCCCTCGGCTTCCGGAATGAACGGATGCCAGTTATCCGGGTTGATCACCTGGATGGCGAACGCGAGGAACAGCAGGATCACGGTGACCTTGATCGCCACGATGATCGAGTTGACGAAGGCCGACTGCGTGATGCCGACGTAGCACAGGCCCGACAGCGCGGCGATGATCACGACGGCCGGCAGGTTGATCAGCGTGCCGGTGGCCTGGATGTGGCCTTCGACGAACTGGAACGGCGCCGACGACAGGTAGGCGGGCAGGGTGACGTTCGTACCGACGAGCTGGCCGATGAGGCCGAGCAGTTCGTTGAAGTAACCCGACCAGCCGGCGGCGACCGTGGCCGCGGCGAAGAGATACTCGAGCACGAGATTCCAGCCGACGAACCAGGCGACGTACTCGCCGAGCGTGGCATAGGAATAGGAGTAGGCACTGCCGGAGACGGGGAGCATGGCCGCGAATTCGGCGTAGCACAGGCCCGCGAGTGCGCAGGCGAAGCCGGCGATCAGGAAGCTGATGACCAGCGCGGGGCCCGCATGCAGCGCGGCGGCCTGGCCGGTGATGACGAAGATACCCGCACCGATCACGGCGCCAACGCCGAGCATGATCAGGTGCTTCGCGGTGAGGACGCGCTTGAGTCCGTCGCCATGCGCGCCAGTGTCGATGTGTTCACCAGCATCGACGTGCGGCGCGGCCTCGATGGGATGCGTCGCGAACAGGTGTTTCAACATGTGTCTCCCCTACTACTGCCGGAATGTTGCCTTTTATTGTTGGGACCGCCGCGTGAGCCACGGTGCGCACGCCGCTGCCCGGAAGCGCTGGCACGGCACCATAGCCCAGCGGGGCGCGGCCGTACAAGCTGCGTTGCGAGGCGTGCCAAGGCCTCGCATGCAACGGGTGTGGGTGTCGACCATGACTTGCGGCGGTTGTGCATGTGTCTTGCCGATGATTCAGAAGACCATGTTGAGCGCGACCTGGGGCGCCACGTAGTCCGCGGCGTTGCGCCCGGCGACGGTGAACTGTACGCCGGCGATCAGTCCCATGGTCGGGGTGAAGTGATATTCCACGGCAGGCGCGAGACTGAAGTCGTGGCTGGGCGCGAGACGGCGCGACCGCCGACCGCTGGTATCGCCGATGTTGATGGCGCTGGCGCGATTCCAGATCGCTTCGCCGACGAGCACCCAGCGCGCGTCGAGTGCGTATTCGGCGGCGACCGACGCGTTCCAGGCCTGGCCGAGCCGGGCGTATCCCCGGAATCCGTGCCCTGTGCCGTAGACGCTGCTGTCGCGCACATTGATGCGACCGGGCGACGGACTCCATGCCAGCTGCGATCGCCAGCGCAGCGCGCGTCCGTCGTCGAGCCAGTGCAGTTGCTGGGCGCCGAACGCGATCGTGGTGCGCATCGCACCGTTGCCTGTGCCATTGAGCGGGTTGGTATCCAGATCGTGGTATTTGCCGGTAGGTAACCGCTGCGCCAGCGCCAGGGCCAGTACGAGGCCGCGCCCGTCCGCGTCGGGTGCGCGCAGGCGCTGCTGGAAACGCACGGAGGTGTCGCCCATGCGCATGCCGTCGGTGTGCCGGCCGTCACCGGAGGTGCGCGAGGCGTTCAGCGTGAGCTGCACCGACGCGGTGTCGGTCAGGGCGTAGGTCATCGGTACGGCGAGCTGCCACTGGCGCATGGTCGGATCGCGCTCCTTTCGATCGCCCGCGTTGGTGTAGCTGCCACGCGTATTGGTATGGATGAGGTATGGCTCGATGTTCGTCGTGCCGACGGGCATGCTGTTCACGGCCGGCGTGACGAGCGGGCCGGTGAAATTCGCCTCGTGCGTCGCGATGGCCAGCGACGGGCAGGCGGCCGCCGCCGCGACGAGGAGGGCGGTGCACTTCAGGTGTGGGGACATGCGCGTTTCCTTGCTTGGCGCAGCGGGGTCTGCGAAAGGGGCGAGGCGCGTCGTGCGCCCCGGAACCATCCTAGGCAAGCGGTGCCCGCGTCCGACATCGGACTGGTCCTAAAAAGCCGTGCGAGAATGCGCCGGATTTCCGAAGGCGATTTCCGATGGATGAAGCACGAGAGCGTCTGGCGCAGGAGTTCGAGCGGTATGGGCGCCAGTTTCCGGACGAGGGGGACGTTGCGTCGTTCGGCGCATGGCTGCGCGGCGCGGATCGCCCGTTCCATCGCGAGACGCAGGCTGGCCATTTCACGGGTTCCGCCTGGCTGGTCAGCGCGGATGGCGAACGCGCGTTGCTGATGCTGCACCGGAAACTCGGGCGCTGGCTGCAACCGGGAGGACACGCGGACGGCGATGCCGATCTGGCGGGCGTGGCGCTACGCGAGGCGGGCGAGGAAACGGGCCTGGCCGACCTCGAGGTGTTGCCCGGCATTTTCGATATCGACCGCCATGCGATACCTGCGCGCCGGGACGAGCCCGAGCACTGGCATTACGACGTGCGCCATGTCGTGGTGGCGCGCGGCAGCGAGGACTTCGTGCGCAACGAGGAATCGCTGGAGCTGGCCTGGCGTTCCGTCGCGGACATCGCCGGCGATCCGGCGTCCGACGCGTCGCTGCGGCGAATGGCGTTGAAGTGGCTGGCGGTTCGCAGCTAGACGGGGCGATCGTTCGCCCGCGAGCGGGCTCCCACCCGAAGGTAGGGCGCCCACGGCAGCGGGATTCCGGGCACACCTACCTGCGGTTAGGGGTGCTTGCCCTGATCGACCGACCGTCGGGTGGGAGCGCGCTCGCGCGCGAAGGGTGCTTGCCCTGATCGACCTACCGTCGGCTGGGAGCAACTGTGTTCTGCTCGTGGGAAGCCCGCTGGCGGGCGAAGGGTGCTCGCGATAGCACCTGGGCGATGCCTTGGCCCGGTGGGAGCCAGCCTGCTGGCGAATGGGTGCTGGCCGCAAGCACCCATTCGCCCGCCAGCGGGCTTCCCACACAGACCTCGCAGACCATCGGGTGGGAGCGCGCTCGCGCGCGAAGGGTGCTTGCCTTAGTCGGCGTATCGGGCGGGCGCCGGATGCACCGTGCCGCATTGCGTGCACGTGCGCGCATCGAGCGAGCGATAGAACCTCTCGAACACCGGCGGGAAATCGCTCTCGATGCTGCCGAGCGGAAAATACTCCTCGAACAGCTTGTGGTTGCACGACGGGCAGAACCACATCAGGCCGTCTTTTTCGCCAGCCAGGCGGCGGCGCTCGATCACCAGGCCGATCGAATCCGGCATGCGCTGCGGCGAATGCGGCACACGCGGCGGCAGGTAGAAGATCTCACCGGCCTTGATCGGGATGTCGCGTGCGGTCCCGTCGTCCTGCACCTTGAGCACCATCTCGCCTTCGACCTGGTAGAAGAACTCCGGGCCTTCGTCGTAGTGGTAATCGGTGCGCGCGTTCGGGCCGCCGACGATCATCACGATGAAGTCGCCATCGACGATGCACTTGTTGCCGACGGGCGGCTTGAGCAGCGCGCGGTTGTCGTCGATCCAGCGCTGGAAATCGATGGGGGGCAGGAGGCTCATGGGCGGCCGTCGATGGTGAGTGTCCGGATGATACCCGCGGGTGGCTCGCTGCCGCGAGATCGCCGATGCGATCGGCTCCCACCCTTCGGTAGGCAGCGTCGACGCGAGCGCTTTCGCCAGCAGGCTGGCTCCCACCAGAGCATGCCTACCGAAGGGTGGGAGCCAGCCTGCTGGCGATGGTGCTTGCAGCATGGCTGCCTACCGAAGGGTGGGAGCCGATCGTATCGGCGATTCGAGCGCGATGCTGAAGGCGCGCACGACGCCCGGGCGAAACCATCTTCCGCCGCGAGCGACGGTGTCGTACAAATGACGACTCCCTCGCTCCGGATCCTCCCATGCCGTCGTGGTATCACGACCGAACCGACGTGCCGCCGCTTCGCGCGCCGCCGCAAGGCCGGCGCGAGGCGGCGGTCGTCATCGTCGGTGGTGGCTTCGCGGGGCTGAACACGGCGTTGGGCCTCGCCGCGCGCGGCGTGCGCGATGTCGTGTTGCTGGAATCGAAGACGATTGGCTTCGGCGCTTCCGGTCGTAACGGCGGTTTCGTCTTCGCGGGCTACTCACTCGGCGAGCGCGCGCTGCTCGAGCGGGCCGGGCCGGAGCGTTCGCGCACGCTCTACGCACGCACGGTCGATGCCGTGAACCTCATCCGGCAGCGGATCACGGCGTTGTCGATCGACTGCGACGCCGTCGACGCGGGCGTGGTGTGGGCCAACTGGTTCCGCGACCAGAACGTGCTTCGATCGCGGCAGCGTCTGCTTGCGGAACACTACGGTGCGGACTGGCAGTGGATACCCGAAGACGCCATGCATGCATTCGTGCACAGCGCGCGCTACCACGATGGCCTCTACGAACGGAATGCGCTGCACATCGATCCGCTGGCGTACGCGCGCGGGCTGGCGTCGGCCGCTGAGCGGGCAGGGGTGACGATCCACGAAGGGTCGCGCGTGCGCATGCTGGAGCGGAACGGCCCGCGCTGGATACTCCGGGTGGGCGCCGCCGAGATCGAAACGCCGCAGGTGGTGCTCGCGTGCGGCGGCTACCTTGCCGGCCTGGATCGTTATATCGACCGCGCGGTGCTGCCCATCGCGACGTATGTGATGGTCACCGAACCGCTGGGCGACCGCCTTGGCGAATGCCTGCCCACCCGTGCCGCCATCTACGACACGCGTTTCGCCTTCGATTACTACCGGCCCCTCGCGGACACGCGGCTGCTCTGGGGCGGCCGCATTTCCATCCGCGACCGCTCGCCCCGCGCCGTGCAGCGCCTGCTGAAGCGCGACCTAGGGCGGGTGTTCCCTTCGCTGAAGGAGGCGCGCGTCGAACACGCGTGGTCGGGATTGATGAGCTACGCGCGCCACGAGATGCCCCAGGTGGGCACGCACGGCAATGGACTCTGGTACGCGCAGGCGTTCGGCGGACATGGTCTCGCACCGACGTGCGCCGCCGGCGAGGCGCTGGCCGACGCGATCGCGGCGGGCGAAACGAAGCTCGATACGTACGAAGGCTTCGGCCTCGACCCGGTGCACCGTCCGTTCGGGTATCTGGCCGCGCAGGGCACCTACTGGAAATACGAACTCGGCGACTGGTTCAAGTCGCGACTGGAAGGATGAGATGAGCGAAGCGATCGGCTGGGCCGACTTCGAAAAAGTGATGCTCGTCGCGGGCACGATCGTGCGTGCGGAAGCGTTTCCGGAAGCGCGACGGCCTGCGTACAAGGTCTGGGTGGATTTCGGGCCGTACGGCGAGAAGAAGACCAGCGCGCAGATCGCCGCCATCTACAGTGCCGACGAGCTGGTGGGCCGGCAGATCGTCGGCGTGATCAACTTTCCCGAGAAGCAGATCGGGCCGTTCCGGTCGCAGTTCCTGCTGACGGGGTTCCCTACGGACGACGGCGTGGTGATCACCACCACGGAGCGGCCGGTGCCGAACGGGGCGCGGATGGCGTAGTCGTCTGGTGGGAGCGAGCCTGCTGGCGAAGGGGGCTTGCCGCGAGCACCCTTCGCCAGCAGGCTCGCTCCCACCAGATAGTCAGTCGTTTGTCGACTTCCGGGTGCGGTCCAGCCAGACGACGATGCCTTGCGCGTTCAGGCGGATGTCGATCTTCAGCAGCTTGACGATCGCCTCGGGCGTCATCGTCACGCCGTGGCGGCGCGCACGATCGACATAGAGATCGGCGAACGCCGCGGCGATCCGGTCTTCGCGGTCCGGCGCGTCCGCGTGCTGCCGCGCGATGGCGACCATCGCATCGATCTGCGTGTGCAGGTCGTTGGCGAGTCGCTTCACCTCGGTCACGCGGTCGAAGTGCGTGAGGTACATGGCCTGGGGTTCGTAGCGCATCATCCGCTCGATCGACGCATGCGCCTCGTCGGGATCGAACTGCACCGGCGAGGTCGTCGGCACGATGAAGGCGCCGGCGTCGGTATCGAATTCGCGGTAGGACAGGCCGAAGATGTCGCCGGTGAAGAACGCGTTCGCGCGCTCGTCGTGGATGGCGATGTGGTGCTTCGCGTGGCCGGGGGTGTCGAGGCAAAGCAGCGCGCGCCCGGCGAGGTCGACCACGAAGCCGTCGTCGGCTTCGATCACGCGGTCGCTCGGAACGGGAAGGATATCCCCGTAGTCACGACGTACCTGCTCTTCGCCATAGACGGCCGAAGCGCCGGCGATCAGCACGGACGGGTCAATCATGTGGCGGGCGCCGCGCGGGTGCACCGCGAGCATGGCGTTGGGCAGGTGTCGCATCAGCTCGCCCGCGCCGCCGGCGTGGTCGAGGTGCACGTGGGTGAGGATCACCCAGTCGATGTCGCGCGGTTCGAGGTCCGCGGCGGCAATGGCATCGAGGAAACGCGGCAGCGTGTGCGCCGTGCCGCTGTCGATAAAGGCGCCGCGGCCGCGTTCGACGACGAGATAGGCCGCGTCGAAGTTCGGGCGGCCGAAGCCGGTGTCGATGGTGTGGATGCCGTGCATGGGGTCAGGGTAAACCCATGCGACCTTGCTGCGCTATCGGGATGGAGCTTCGCGGGCTGGCCCGCTAGCGCGGGATCGCCGATGCGATCGGCTCCCACCCCTTCGGTGGCGAGCTCGTTGCGAGACTGCTACCGAAGGGGTGGGAGCCGATCGTATCGGCGAGCTCTGGCGTCAGAGCGCTTCGAACACGCCTGCCGCGCCCATGCCGGTGCCGATGCACATCGTCACCATGCCGTACTTCTGCTTGCGGCGGCGCAGGCCGTGGATCAGCGTGGCGGCACGGATCGCGCCCGTGGCGCCCAGCGGGTGCCCGAGGGCGATGGCGCCGCCCAGCGGGTTCACCTTCGACGGGTCGAGGCCGAGGTCGCGGATGACCGCGAGGGCCTGGGCCGCGAAGGCTTCGTTGAGCTCGATCCAGTCGAGCTGGTCCTGCGTGATGCCCGTCTGCTTCAACGCCTTCGGGATGGCTTCCTTCGGACCAATGCCCATGATCTCCGGCGCGACGCCGGCGACCGAGAAGCCGACGAAACGCGCGAGCGGGGTCAGGCCGTAATCCTTGATGGCCTTTTCGCTGGCGATGAGCAGGGCGCCCGCGCCGTCGGACATCTGCGACGAGTTGCCGGCCGTGACCGAACCGCCGAACTGGCCGTTGCGGAACACCGGGCGCAGCTTGCCGAGCACCTCGAGCGACGTGTCCTGACGCGGACCTTCGTCGGTGTCGATGATGCGACGGTCTTCGCGGACGCTGTGGTTCTTGAGATCCGGGTAACGATCGTCGAGCTGGAACGGCGTGATCTCGTCCTTGAACTCGCCCGCGGCGATGGCCGCGATGGCGCGCTGGTGCGACTGCAGGGCGAAGGCGTCCTGATCTTCGCGGCTGATCTTCCAGCGCTCGGCGACCTTCTCGGCGGTGATGCCCATGCCGAAGGCGATGGCGCGGTTTTCGTCGTTCTCGAAGATCGCGGGGTTCATCGCGATCTTGTGGCCCATCATCGGCACCATGCTCATCGACTCGGTGCCGCCGGCGATCATCAGATCGGCCTCGCCCAGGCGGATGCGGTCGGCGGCCATCGCGATGGCCTGCACGCCCGACGAGCAGAAACGATTGATCGTGACGCCCGGCACCTGCTCCGGCAGGCCGGCCAGCAGCACGCCGATGCGCGCCACGTTCATGCCTTGCTCGGCTTCCGGCATCGCGCAGCCGATGACGGCGTCGGCGATGATCGACGGATCGATGCCCGGCGCCTGTTCGATGACGGCACGGATGACGTGGGCCAGCATGTCGTCGGGACGGGTGTTGCGGAACACGCCGCGCGGCGCCTTGCCCACCGGGGTGCGGGTGGCGGCGACGATGTAGGCGTCTTGCACTTGCTTGCTCATGAATGGTTCCTCTAAGTGGGAAAGTCGAATGCGTCGATGCGGCTTGAGCGCGTCAGTTACGCAGCGGCTTTCCCGTCGTCATCGTGTGCGCGATGCGGGCCTGGGTCTTTTCGGTCTGCGCCAGCTCCACGAAGTGGCGGCGCTCCAGCGCCAGCAGCCAGTTCTCGTCGACCAGCGAACCGCGTTCGATGCGGCCGCCCGACAGCGCGTCGGCGATGCGGCTGGCGATGTCGATGTCGTGGGCGGAGGCGAAATAGCCCTCGGCCATGTTCGCCAGCGATGAGCGGAACGTGGCCGTCGACGTGTCGCCCGCGGCCGGCATGGCGCGCGCGGGCATCGGCGGACGGTAGCCCGACTCGGCCATGGCGCGTGCCTGTGCCTTGGCGACGTGCAGCACTTCATACGTGTTGAACACCACGACGTCGTCCTTGCGCAGCAGGCCGAGCGACTTCGCCTCGAGCGCGCTGGCCGAGACTTTCGCCATGGCGACGGTTTCGAACACCTTCTTCAGCGATTCGAACGGATCGGCCGGGTTCTCCTGCGCGGCACGTACCGCCAGCTCCTTCAGGCCACCGCCCGCCGGGAGCAGGCCGACGCCGGCCTCGACGAGGCCGATGTAGCTCTCCAGCGCGGCGACCGTGCGCGCCGAATGCATCTGGAACTCGCAGCCGCCACCGAGGGCCAGACCGCGCACCGCGGCCACCACCGGCACCAGCGAGTACTTGATGCGCATGCTGGTCGCCTGGAAGTTCGCGACCATCGCCTCGAACTGGGCGAGCTTGCCGGCCTGCAGCAGGCCGAGGGCGCCCTTCAGGTCGGCACCGGCCGAGAACGGCTCGGACGGCTGCCACAGCACCACGCCGCGGAACTGCTGTTCGGCGAGGCCGATCGCGTGCTGGATGCCGTCGAGCACGTGGTCGTTGACCGTGTGCATCTTGGTCTTGAAGGAGATCACGCCGATGTCGTCGCCGGACGTCCACAGGCGCACGCCGTCGTTCTCCCACACCGTCGTGCCCTGGTCGAAGGTCTCGCCGAGGATCGGATCGGGGTAGGCCTGGCGCGCGTAGACCGGGTGGGTCGAACGCGGCTTGTCGGCGTTGGCGCTGGCCGAGTACGAGCCGGCCTTGCCGTGCACGCCGTCGCGGCCGTCGGTGACCCACGCCGGCAGCGGCGCGTTGCTCATCGTCTTGCCGGCGGCGATGTCGTCGGCGATCCAGCCGGCGATCTGCTGCCAGCCGGCCGACTGCCAGATCTCGAACGGACCGAGCTTCCAGCCGTAACCCCAGCGGATCGCGAAGTCGACGTCGCGCGCGGTATCGGCGATATCGGCCAGGTGGTAGGCGGTGTAATGGAAGAGGTCGCGGAACACGGCCCAGAGGAACTGCGCCTGCGGGTCGGACGACGCGCGCAGCTTCGCGAACTTCTCGGCGGGATCCTTGATGGCGAGGATGGCCGACACCTCGTCGGAAGCCTTCTGCTCGGAGACGCGGTAGTCCTGCTTCTGCAGATCGAGCACGACGATGTCCTTGCCCGCCTTACGGTAGACGCCGGCGCCGGTCTTCTGGCCCAGAGCGCCCTTGTCGATCAGGGCCTTCAGCCAGGCCGGCGACTGGAAATACCGGTGCCACGGATCGTCGGGCAGGGTGTCGGCCATGGTCTTGACGACATGGGCGAGCGTGTCGAGGCCCACGACATCCGCGGTGCGGAACGTGGCGCTCTTCGGGCGGCCGATGGCCGGACCGGTCAGGGCGTCGACCGTGTCGAAGCCGAGGCCCGATTTTTCGGTGTGGTACATCGTCGACAGCATCGAGAACACGCCGATGCGGTTGCCGATGAAGTTCGGGGTGTCCTTGGCGTAGACCACGCCCTTGCCGAGCGTGGTGGTCAGGAAGGCTTCGAGGCCTTCGAGCACGGCGGCGTCGGTGAGCTTCGTCGGCACCAGCTCGACGAGGTGCATGTAGCGCGGCGGATTGAAGAAGTGAACACCGGTGAAGCGGTGGCGCATTTCCTCGGGCAGCGCTTCGGCGAGGCCGTTGATCGACAGGCCGGAGGTATTGCTGGCGAGCACGGCCGTCTTCGACACGTGCGGGGCGATCTTCGTGTAGAGGTCGAGCTTCCAGTCCATGCGCTCGGCGATCGCCTCGATGACGAGGTCGACATCGGCGAGCTGGGCGAGGTCGTCGTCGTAGTTCGCGGGGATGATCGCGGCAGCCAGGCCCTTTTCGGCCAGCGGCGCCGGCGACAGCTTCGCGAGGTTGGCGATCGCCTTGATGGCGATGCCGCTCTTCGGGCCGTCCTTCGCGGGCAGATCGAACAGCACGGTTTCGACGTTGGCGTTCGTCAGGTGCGCGGCAATCTGCGCGCCCATGACGCCGGCGCCGAGAACCGCGGCCTTGCGAATGCGTAACGGTGTTGCGGTCATGGTGATCTCCGGATGGCTCAAGGATCGTTCCCCGGTCAGCGGGTGGCCGGGGAATTGGAAACGGAAGGGGCGCGCAGGCCGGCGGCCGCGAAGCGGATGAGGTGCTCGGCGGCGACCTCGCGGTGGTCGCGCTCGGCGACCTCCTGCTTGCGCTGGATGATGCCGAAGTCGGCCATCGCGTACGTCAGGGCGCCGGTGACGATATCCAGGCGCCAGTAGATGTCTTCCTTGGCCAGGCCCGGCAGCTGCCGGGCGAACTCGGTGGCGAACTGGCGCAACACGTGGCCGTAGTTGTCGGACAGGAAGCGGCGGAGCGTCTCGTTGTGCTCCGCGTAGGCGCGGGCCAGCACGCGGACGAAGGCCGCGCCGCCGCCATCGATGCGGGACAGATCGAGGGCCGGGCGGATGTAGGCATCGAGCACGTCTTCGAGGCGGGTCTCATCCAGCCCTGCGACCTTGCCCAGCGCGGCGAGGCGTCGGCTGTTCAGCTCGTCGAGGCGTCGGCGGAAGACTTCCTCGATCAGCTTGTCCTTGGAGCCGAAGTGGTAATTCACGGCCGCGAGGTTTACCCGGGCGGCGGCGGTCACCTGGCGCAGGGATGCCCCGGCGAACCCGTGGGTGGCAAAGAGGGCTTCGGCGGCTCCGAGGATGCGTTCCTTGGTGCTGCGTTCACGCGACGCGTACGGTGCGCTCGTCATCTGGGCCGAACTCCACGGGCGGGTAGTTTCAATCAAACGATTGTTTGAGAGTACGCCTGCCCGGTGGCGCGGGTCAATCTGCAACCGCACAAGCCTGCAAACGGCTTGCGAATGAGCTAGAATCTGTCAAGATTTCGTGCGCTAAGTCAGTCATTCCGGACGGCTTTGGCCGCAAACTTACATTGGGCGTCCCTGAGGCGCCGTCCGCCGTTTTTGTCCTTTCTTGTCTTCACTTTCCCGGAGCACCCGTATGGCGCTGGAGCGCACCCTTTCGATCATCAAGCCGGACGCCGTCAAGAAGAACGTCGTCGGTGAAATCCTCGCCCGCTTCGAGAAGGCCGGCCTGAAGATCGTCGCTGCCAAGATGAAGCAGCTGACCCGCGAAGAGGCCGAGGGCTTCTACGCCGTGCACAAGGAGCGTCCGTTCTTCGGCGCGCTCGTCGAATTCATGATCTCCGGCCCGGTGATGATCCAGGCGCTGGAAGGCGAAGGTGCGGTTCTGAAGAATCGCGACCTCATGGGCGCCACCAACCCGAAGGAAGCGGCCGCCGGCACCATCCGCGCCGACTTCGCCGAGTCGATCGACGCCAACGCCGTTCACGGTTCCGATTCCCTCGAGAACGCCGCGATCGAGATCAAGTACTTCTTCAACGACTCGGAAGTCGTTTCGCACTGAGACATGCCGTGAATACGCCTGCCGACAAGGTCAACCTGCTCGACTTCGACCGCAAGGGTCTGCGCGATTTCTTCGCACAGATCGGCGAGAAGCCGTATCGCGCCGAGCAGGTCATGAAGTGGATCTACCACCGTCTCGAAAGCGATTTCGAGAACATGACCGACGTCGGCAAGGCGCTTCGCGAAAAGCTCAGCGCCACGTGCTACGTGGGCCCGCCGAAGACCGTGTTCGAAAAGGCCGCGGTCGACGGCACCCACAAGTGGCTGCTCGGCATGGATGGCGGCAACGCCATCGAAACCGTCTACATCCCGGAACCGACCCGCGGCACGCTGTGCGTGTCCTCGCAGGTCGGTTGCGCCCTCAATTGCCAGTTCTGCTCCACGGCAACCCAGGGGTTCTCCCGCAACCTGTCCACGGCCGAGATCATCGGCCAGGTATGGGTCGCGGCCAAACACCTCGGCAACGTGCCGCACCAGCAGCGCCGCATCACCAACGTGGTGATGATGGGCATGGGCGAGCCGCTGCTGAACTTCGACAACGTGGTGAAGGCCATGAGCCTGATGCGCGACGACCTGGGCTTCGGCCTGGCGAGCAAGCGCGTCACGCTGTCCACGGCCGGCCTCGTGCCGATGATCGACAGGCTCTCGGCGGAGAGCGACGTGTCGCTCGCCGTATCGCTGCACGCGGCCAACGACGAGCTGCGCACCGAGCTGGTGCCGCTGAACAAGCGCTATCCGCTGGCCGAACTGATGGGCGCCTGCGAGCGCTACATCCAGCGCGCTCCGCGTACCTCCATCACGTTCGAATACACGCTGATGAAGGGCGTGAACGACAGGCCGGAGCACGCGCGTCAACTGATCAAGTTCATGCGCCGCCTGCCCGGGGCCAACAAGGTCAACCTGATTCCGTTCAACCCGTTCGAAGGCGCTCGCTTCGAGCGGTCGAGTCAGGAAGACATCCGTGCCTTCCAGACGCTCCTGCTCAACGCCGGCGTGCTGACGATGCTCCGTCGCACCCGTGGCGACGATATCGACGCCGCCTGTGGCCAGCTGAAGGGTCAGGTGGTAGACCGTACCCGCCGTCAGGCGGAATTCCGCAAGAAACTCGGAGAGGGAGTGGTGAATGCGGCTTGAGCGTTGGGGGATGCTCGCGGTGCTCGCTCTGGCGTGCGCCGGTTGTGTGGGGGATGGGTCGGGGCTGAAGCCATCGACCGCGGCAGACGATCGCGCGAAGGGCGCGGAAGTACATACCGAGCTGGGCCAGCGTTACATGCAGAACGGCGACCTCAAGGGCGCCATGGAAAAACTGCAGAAGGCGCTCCAGTTCGATCCGAAATACGTTCCGGCGCAGACCGTGATCGCCGTGCTCTACGAGCGCATCAACGATCCGGCGAACGCCGAACTGCATTATCGCAAGGCCGTCGAGTACGATCCGAAGAAGGGTTCGGTGAACAACAATCTCGCTGTCTTCCTGTGCAAACAGCACCGACCGGCGGAGGCGAAGGCCTTCTTCGATCGGGCGCTTGCGGATCCGTTCTACGAAACCCCCGACCTTGCGCTGACCAATGCGGGCACCTGCCAGCTGCAGTCGCAGGATTACGAATCCGCCGAGGGTTACTTCCGGAAGGCGCTCGAACGTAATCCCAATAACGCCGACGCCCTGTATCAGATGGCGCACGTGTTGTACCTTAAGAACGATGCATTCCGGGCCCGTGCGTTCCTGCAGCGCTATGAAGCGGTGGGAGCCCCGAGTCCGGATTCGCTGAAGCTCGGTCACGATATCGAGCTCCGTCTGGGCAACGGGGAGGGTGCCCAGGACTATGCAAAACGCCTGCGTGAAAAGTTCCCGGATTCGGAACCCGCGCGCGCACTCGAAGTCGCCGCACGTCAATGACCTCAGTATCTTCGAATTCTTCCGGTCGGGACGAACGCGAACAGGATTTGTTCGCCGGGCTCGAGCCGAATGCAGACAGGGAGAACGCCATGGATCCCCAGGTGGAAGCCAGCAGTGAAGAGGGGCGGGTTCTGATCGATCTCGGCGGCAGCACCGCCGGTTTCGGCGCGCGCCTTCGCGCGGCCCGCGAGGCCCGCGGCTACACCATCGAGGCCTGCGGCCAGGCGCTTCGCCTGCCCACACGCCTTCTTCGCCAGCTCGAGGCCGGCGAATACGGTGGTATCGATTACCAGGTGTACCTCGCCGGTTACCTCACGAAATACGGCACGCACCTCGGTGTGGACGAAGCCGCGATCCAGGCCGAGCTCGCACGGCACACGCCGCGCCAGCCCGATCTGGTGGTCACCGGCGGCGTATCGCACTCGCGCTATCTGTTCGAGCGTTACCTCACGGCCGCCACGTACGTGGTGCTGACCGCGGTGATCGTCGTGCCGATGGTGTGGCTCGGCGTGCGCGGCACGCTCGACCGCGACATGGCCCGCCTGTCGCCGCTCGACGCGTCGCCGGTGGCCCAGCAGGACGCCCCGGCGTCCACGTCGACCAGCGCCGTGGCGAACGTCGTCGCCAGCAATACGGCACCGGCACCGGCCGCGGAGACGCGCACCGACGACCAGCAGCCGCTGCTCGCGTCGATGGCGATGTTCCCGCCGCTCGACCACGCGGCCAACAAGACGCCGCTCGCCACGGCTGCCGCCGCACCCGAGGCCGGCAGTGGCCAGGGCGGCCACAGCCTGAGCCTCAACCTGCCGTCGGCGAGCTGGGTGGAAGTCACGGCCGCCGACGGCTCGCGTCTGGAATACGGCATCCTGCCGGCCGGCACGCAGAAGTCGTACCGTAGCGACGGCCCGCTCGACGTCCGTATCGGCAACGCCGGCGCCGCCCAGGTGACCGTCGACGGCCAGCCGGTCGAGCTCGACGGCTTCCGCCGGGCGAACGTGGCCCGCTTCCGCGTCGACATCCGCGACGGCAAGGCGGCACCGGTCGCCTTCTGAGTCCCTCGTGCGCCGCGCGTGCCTGCGCGCGGCGCCGTAGCACTCTTTTCGGGGATCCTTACCTATTGATCCGCGCCGCCATCGTCCGATGGCCGGTGCGGGCTCGTTCCCACCTTTGGTTTGCTGCGCGGAGCGCAGTGGGTGATCGCATGGCTTTCGACATTTACGACGACTACGAGCAGGGCGAACGCGTTCAGCAGTGGCTGCGCAAGAACGGCGTGTCCATCGCCGTCGGTGTCGCGCTCGGCCTCGTGCTGATTTTTGGCTGGCAGCAGTGGAAGTCGCATCGCGCCGGTCACGAGCAGGCCGCGGCTTCGGAGTATTCCGCTCTGCAGCTCGCCGTTCAGCAGAGCCGTCAGACCGAGATCGACCTGCGTACCGACACGCTGATGAAGGATTACGCCGACACCGCGTGGTCGGTGTTCGCCGCCAGCGAGCGCGCACAGCGCAACGTCACCGCCGGCCAGGTCGACAAGGCCTCGGGCGACCTCGACTGGGCCAAGGCCCATGCCAAGGACGAGACCCTGAAGGCGCTGGTCGAACTGCGCGTGGCTAAGCTGCGTTACGCGCAGGGCAAGCCGCAGGACGCCATCACGGTGCTCGACGGCATGCAGGGCAAGGCATTCGCGGCGCTCTCGCAGGAACTCCGCGGCGACGCGCTGGTCAAGCTTGGACGCCCGGACGACGCACGCAAGGCCTATGAGGCGGCGATCGCCGCGATGGGCGACAGCGCACCGCAACGCGGTGTGGTTCAAACCAAACTCGATGATCTGGCCGTGGCCGGGAAGCAGGGTGCATGAAACGTTTCGGGGCAATCGCGTTGACCTCTTCGCTGGCCGTGCTGGCCGGCTGCCATTCGTTCAAGAAGGAAAACGTCGAACCGCCGACCCCGCTCGATAAGAAATTCGAGCCGACCCTCAAGGTCGATCGCGTGTGGAAGTCCAGCATTGGCGACGGTGCCGCCGAATCCGGCGTGCGCATGCGTCCCACGGTGGCCGACGGCGTGCTCTACGCCGCCAGCACCGACGGCAAGATCGCGGCGTTCGATGCCGCGAGCGGCAAGAAGCTCTGGTCCAAGAGCACGCGTCAGCACGGCTGGTTCGGCTGGGGCGACGCCAAGCGCGAAGACGCCCGCTTCTCCGGTGGTCCGGGTGCCGCGGGCGACCTCGTCGCCATCGGCACGCTCGACGGCCATGTGTACGGCATGAACGCGAAGGACGGCGAGCGCCGCTGGTCCGCCGAAGTCTCTTCCGAAGTCATCACCGCGCCGGTGATCGTCGGCGACCTCGTCGTCGTCCGCTGCAACGATGGCCGCGTCTACGGCATCGACTCGAAGTCGGGCGAGCGCCGCTGGGTGTACGACCAGTCGCAGGTACCGCTCCTCAGCCTGCGCGGCAACGGTCGCCTGCTGGTCGCGAACGGCGTGGTCTTCTTCGGCAGCGATGCCGGCAAGCTCGTGGCGGTGCGCCTCGACAACGGCGAAAAGCTCTGGGAACAGACCCTCGCCAGCGGTGAAGGCCGCACGGAAATCGATCGCCTTGCCGATGCCGATGGCGCGCTGGTACTCGACGGCAGCTCGCTCTATGGCGCCGCCTATCACGGGCAGCTCACCGCCATCGACGGTCCCAGCGGTCGTCCGCTGTGGAACCACGCCTTCTCGACGTTCACCTCGCTGGACGTCCACGAGAACGCGATCTACGGTGCCGACGACGTGTCGCAGGTGTATGCCTTCGACAAGGCCAGCGGTGCCAGCATCTGGAAGCAGGCCGCCCTGAAGTATCGCTGGGTGACCGGTCCGGCCGCCCAGGGCAAGTACGTCGTGGTCGGCGACCTCGACGGTCACATCCACTGGTTGAACGCGTCGGACGGCAGCATCGCCGCCCGCGAGCGTCTCTCCAAGAAAGCCATTCGTGCCCAGCCCCTCGTGGTGGGTGACACCGTGTACGTTGAGGATGTCGAGGGCCACATCGGCGCCTACCGCATCCCGACGAACTGATTCACAGGAACGCCGTACATCTCATGTTGCCCGTCGTCGCCCTGGTCGGCCGCCCCAACGTTGGAAAGTCGACCCTCTTCAATGCGCTGACGCGTAGCAGGGACGCCCTTGTCGCCGATATGCCCGGCGTCACCCGCGACAGGCACTACGGTGTCTGTCGCCTCGGTCCGCGACCCTTCGTGGTCGTGGATACCGGTGGCCTTTCCGGCAGCGACGAAGGCATCGAAGGCCTTACCGCGCAGCAGGTGCGTGCCGCCATTTCGGAAGCGAACCTGCTCGTCTTCGTCGTCGACGCCCGCGACGGCGTGCTGCCGCTCGATGCCGGCATCCTCACTGAGCTTCGCCGCAGCGGCAAGCCGGTCATCGTCGTGGTCAACAAGACCGACGGTGTCGACGAGACCGTGGCACTGGGCGAATTCAGCGCGTTCGGCATCGCCGAAACGCTGCCGATGTCGGCCGCGCATAACCGGGGTGTCGACGTGCTCGTCGAGCGGGCGCTGCCGCACCTGCCCGACGATCGCGACAACGACCCGGCGCTGGAAGACCAGGGCATCCGTGTGGCCATCGTCGGCCGTCCGAATGCCGGCAAGTCCACGTTGATCAATCGGCTGCTCGGCGAAGATCGCCTCATCGTTTCCGACCTCGCCGGCACCACGCGCGACCCGATCCGGGTGCCGCTGGAGCGCGACGGGCGTCGTTACACCCTGATCGACACCGCCGGCGTCCGCCGTCGTTCGCGCGTCGAAGAAGCTGTCGAGAAGTTCAGCGTCATCAAGACGTTGCAGTCTATTGCTGCATCGCAGGTCACCATCGTCATGATCGATGCGCGGGAGAACCTCGCGGATCAGGATCTCACGCTGATCGGCCATGCGATCGAAGAAGGCCGTGCGCTGGTCGTCGCCGTCAACAAGTGGGACGGCATGGACAGCTACCAGCGCGAGCAGACGCAGAAGGCGCTCGAGCGCCGCCTGCAGTTCGCCGACTGGGCCAAGACCGTCTTCATCTCCGCGCTCCATGGCTCCGGCCTGCGCGAGCTGATGAAGGCCGTGATCCGTGCGCATGCCGCGGCCACCAAGGAGCTGACGTCGAGCGAACTGACGCGCACGCTGGAAAAAGCCTACGAGGCTTACCAGCCGCCGCTGGTCCGCGGGCACGCACCCAAGCTGCGCTATGCGCATCCGGGCGGCTCCAACCCGCCGACCATCGTCATCCACGGCAGCCGCACCAAGCACATCGCGCCGGCGTATCGTCGTTACCTGGAAGGCTTCTTCCGCAAGCGCTACCGTCTGGAAGGCACGCCGGTCCGCATCGATTTCCGCGACGGCGAGAACCCGTTCGCCGGCAAGAAGAACGTGCTGACGGAAGGCCAGCAGAAGCGCCGCCAGCGCATGATCCGTAACGCGAAACGACGCGAGAAATAAGCGTCGCCCTCGTCGGAGAGCCTCGCATGACCGAAGACCTCAACCGGGACCGCTGGCTCGCCGAGCTCCGGTCGCGTGTGCCGGAAGTGACCGCCACCGAGGCGCTGGCCCGGCAATGGGGCGGGGCGTTGCTGATCGACGTACGCGAAGACAACGAGCGCGCCACCGGCACACCGGCGGGCGCGCTGGGCCTGTCGCGGGGCTATCTCGAACTCCGCATCGAGCAATCCGAACCCGATCGCCAGCGGGATGTGCTGCTGCTCTGCGGAAGCGGGCAGCGCTCGCTGTTGGCGGCCGAGACGCTGCAACGCATGGGCTATCGGCGCGTGGCTTCCGTCGCCGGTGGCATGGGCGCCTGGAAGGCCGCGGGTCTTCCCGTCACCGCGGGGCTGCTCGACGCCGATGCCGCGGAGCGCTATGCGCGTCAGATCCTGCTGCCCCAGGTCGGTGCCGAAGGACAGGCGAAGCTCGACGCGGGGCGCGTCGTGGTGGTCGGGGCGGGCGGGCTCGGTGCGCCGCTGTTGTTCTACCTCGCGGCAGCCGGCGTCGGGCACATCACTGTGATCGACGACGATCGCGTGGAGCGATCCAATTTGCATCGGCAGGTCATCCATGCCGATCCGCGCGTGGGCATGAGCAAGGCCGAGTCGGCGCGCCTGTCGCTGGCGGCGCTGAACCCTCGTGTGCACGTGGCGACCATCGTGGATCGTCTGCGCGCGGATAACGTCGAAGCCCTGATCCGCGATCACGACGTGGTCGTCGATGGCGCGGACAACTTCGCCACGCGCTATCTGCTGGCCGCGGCCACGCGTCGCTTGGGCATGCCCATGGTGTACGCCGCCATCGAGCGTTTCAGTGGCCAGGCGAGCGTGTTCGATCCGCGCCGCGACGATTCGCCGTGCTACCGCTGCCTGTTCCCCGCGCCGCCCTCGGCAGCCGATGCGCCGAACTGCAGCGAGGCAGGGGTGCTCGGTGTGTTGCCGGGCATGCTCGGCCTGGTGCAGGCCACGGAGACGATGAAACTCATTCTCGGCATCGGGCGGCCGCTGATCGGTCGGCTCCTGTCGTACGACGCACTCGACATGCGTTTCCGCGAACTGACCCTGCGACGCGATCCCCATTGCCCTGGCTGCGGCCCGGACGCCACCTTCGATGGCTACACCGACCTCGAACGGATGTGCGCCGCGGCAGGCTGAAGCGCCCGTTCGCGCGCCAGCGCGCTTCCCACAGAAGGCACGGGTGGATGTGCGGTTTTGTGGGAAGCGCGCTGGCGCGCGAAGGGTGCTCGCCCCGCGCTGGCTACCGCCGGGTGGGATCGCGCTCGCCCCGCGCTGACTACCGTCGGGTGGGAGCGCGCTAGCGCGCGAACGCTACGAAGCGCTCACCCCCTGATCGCTCCGGACAATCGAATGCATCGCAGCATCTACGGATGTTCCTCGAACTATCAACCGCTTACGTAACATTCCTTCGAAAAAACCTCCAAGTCGCACAGCCGTCCTCCGGCTAGGCTCATTCCCTTCGGCCACGACAATCTCCAGCCGCTCGACCGCGACCTCTCCAAACGCGAACCGTATCGCCAGCCGCGCCGCGCGCGTCGCGACACCACGCCCTTGCTCCGCCTGACGCACCCAATACCCCAGGTTCGCGATGCGCTGTTCCTTGTCCCGCTGATTCACGCCCATGCCGCCCAGCAGGCGATCCGTCAGGGCATCGACGATCAGCATCTCGAAGCCGTCGCCCAGCAGCCAGTCACGCCGGCAGATGTCGAGCCAGCTCGTGGCGTCGGCTGTCGTGTAGCCCGCGTGGCACCAGTCCTGCCAGCGACCGACCGTGTCGACCGACTCGCGCACGGCGGCGGCGAGTTCGTCGGCATCCGAGGTGCGGTGAGCGCGCAGCGTCACGACGCCATCGGTGAGATTCACGGGGTAGGGAAGCGTCGTTTCCGTCATGGCTTCGATTCTAAGCACAGCCATACCGGTTCATCTGCACCTGGCCGCTGTCGCGGATCGTCGATGCGATCGGCTCCCACGGGGCCAACGAGATTGCCTACCGAAGGGTGGGAGCCGGTCGTATCGGCGATCCCGCGCCAGCGGGCCCGTATGCGATCTACATTCCACCTCCGGTATCGGCGATAATGCCGCGTTTCCGCAGGGCGACCCCCATGACCGCACGTATTCTCGACGGCAAGCGCATCGCCCACGAACTCCTCGAACACATCGCCCGCCGCGTCGCGAAGCGTGTGGCGGAAGGTCGCCGTGCACCCGGCCTCGCCGTGGTACTGGTGGGCGAGGATCCGGCCTCGGCCGTCTACGTGCGCAACAAGCGCAAGGCTTGCCAGCAGGTAGGCTTCGAATCGTTCGGCTACGACCTGCCGGCGTCGACCACGCAGGACGAACTCTTCGCGCTGATCGACACGCTCAATGCCGACCCGGCGGTGCACGGCATCCTCGTGCAGTCACCGCTGCCCGAGCATATCGACGAAGACGCGCTCGTGGATCGCATCGACCCGCTCAAGGACGTCGACGGCTTCCAGGCCGTGAATGTCGGCCGCCTCGCATTGCGTCGGTTCGGCCTGCGTCCGTGCACGCCGAAGGGCGTGATGACGCTTCTGGGCCATACCGACCATCCGGTGCGCGGCCGTCACGCCGTCATCGTCGGTGTTTCCAATCACGTCGGTCGGCCCCTGGCACTGGAGCTATTAATTGCCGGTGCGACAGTGACTTGCTGCCACAAGTTCACACAGGATCTAGCTGGTTTCGTGGCGCAGGCCGACATCCTCGTGGTGGCCGCCGGCAAGCCGGGACTGGTCAAGGGCGAGTGGATCAGACCGGGCGCCGTGGTCGTCGACGTGGGCATCAATCGCCTCGAAGACGGTCGCCTCGTCGGTGACGTCGAATTCGCGCCGGCGGCGGAACGCGCATCGTGGATCACGCCCGTGCCGGGCGGCGTAGGCCCGATGACGGTCGCCACGCTGATGGAGAACACGCTCGAAGCGGCGGAAGCGCTGGACGGCTGAGCGGCGCAATCCGTGGTGACCATGTAGGAGCGCGCCTCGCGCGCGACGCCGTTGGGGCCATGAGCAGCAGGGCCTGTTGCTCTTCGCGAAAAGCGTTCGCGCGCAAGGCGCGCTCCTACGCAACGGCTGCGGTCGCACCCGTTCGCGCTTCCTACACAAATGTTGCAACGCAGGGTATAATGCCGCGATTTACTCGCGGGACTAATGCTATGCGCATCCTTGCCGAGGCACTCACTTACGACGACGTGTTTCTGGTTCCCGGCCACTCCACGGTTCTGCCGCGCGATGTGGACACCTCAACGCGGTTCACGCGCGGTCTCCGCCTGAACATCCCCATCGTGTCCGCCGCCATGGACACCGTCACCGAAGCGCGTCTCGCCATCACCATGGCCCAGAACGGCGGCATCGGCATCATCCACAAGAATCTGACCGCCGAGCAGCAGGCCGCCGAAGTGCGCCTGGTGAAGAAGTTCGAAGCCGGCGTCATCCGCAGCCCGATCACCGTGCGTCCCGATACCTCGATCGGCGAAGTGCTCCAGCTGACCCGCGCGCACAACATCTCCGGCGTGCCCGTCGTCGACGGCGAAAAGCTGGTCGGCATCGTGACCGGCCGCGACATGCGCTTCGAGCGCAAGCTCGACGACCCGGTCCGCAACATCATGACGCGCGAAGAGCGCCTCATCACCGTGAAGGAGGGCGCGTCGCACGACGAAGTCCTCCAGTTGCTGCACAAGAACCGCATCGAGAAGGTCCTGGTGGTCAACGACGGCTTCCAGCTGCGCGGCCTCATCACCGTCAAGGACATCCAGAAAGCCCGCGACAACCCGAACGCCGCCAAGGACTCGCACGAGCGCCTCGTCGTCGGCGCCGCGGTCGGCGTGGGCGGCGACACCGAGCGTCGCGTCGAGGCCCTGGTGGAAGCCGGCGTCGATGTCATCGTGGTCGACACCGCGCATGGTCATTCGCAGGGCGTCATCGAACGCGCCGGCTGGGGGAAGAAGCGCTACCCGCAGGTGCAGGG